>Ga0193697_1000552_pt1 | contig 13132 bp, 8 predicted proteins | sample L3m2metaG_FD_145073 | JGI IMG/M metagenome (GOLD analysis project Ga0193697, IMG submission 145073) | Soil microbial communities from a riparian zone of the East river system, Colorado, United States - L3m2 | ecosystem: Environmental > Terrestrial > Soil > Riparian zone | place: USA: East River... | reverse complement strand
TGCTCATCGGCAGCACGCACGGTGTCAGGTTGAGGGCCAGACCGCCGATGAGCACCAGCAGCACGATCATCAACGGCCCGCGGCCTTCGAACATCCCGCGCGGTTTGACGCCGGTCTCCGCATCGTGAACGAATTTCAAAAAGTCGTCGGCGCCGAGATAGCCGCCGGTCGTTCCGAGAACGGTGAACTGGTCGAGCTTCGCAAGGCCATCAGCCGCTCCGGAACCCTTCGAACTTTCAGCACCTAGCGAACCCTGTGAACCTTCCGAACCCCCCGCACCTGGTTTTTCCCCCCGCCCGAACTTGATGCTCGCAAAGGTGCTCGCCATCGCGGGGTCGGGTGGCGGAGACGAGGCCGATGCCGGCACGACGTGAAACCGCCAGACGACCGGCGCCGTTTGCGGTGGATAGCACAAGTTGACGTCGCAGGCCTGATAGCGAAGCTTTGCCGGCACCTCGACGTCACCTGATGCCGTCGGCGCAATCGACAGCTCGACGCCGATGGCGAACTCGTGCTCGAAGACCGCGAGCGGCTTCTCCTGGCCGGCTTGCGCAAAGTCCGTCGACGGCGGCCAGACGATTTCTTCAGCGGCGATGCCGGCGGGCGCTTCGATGACGAGCTCGGTCGGGATGAGCAGCGGATCGCGCGGTTTGTTGGATTGAGTATGAAGACCTTCTGGCAGCGAGACCTTCAGCGCGACGCGGGCGCGCTCGCCCGCACGGACCGCGGGCCGCTCGACCAGAGGCGTGACTTCCGCGCGTGGGCGACGCAGCTGCGCGCGCGCTTCGCGCGCACAGAGGACACAAAGGAAACAAAGGACACAAAGGACGACGGCGCGTCGCGCGCGCATCATTTCACTTCTTTGAGAGCTATTGCGCCCGGGGGCAGTGGCAACGAGCTCGGATCCACCGCGCCTTTGACCGGCGGGAGATCCTGGAACATGAAGTCCCACTTCCAGCGTTCCGACGGGTTCGACGCCTGCAGCCAGTGCCGCGCTTCGAGCGGGCGGTTGAATGCGAGGTTGGTCAGTCCCTCGAACGCCTTGGTGCCGGCATAGCGGGCGGCGATGTCGGCGCGGACGTGGGCGGCGCTCGCGTAATCCAACCCGACGCCCAGCGCCGTGCCGAGGTTCACGAGGATCTGCCAGTCCTCCATCGCGTCACCCGGAAGCGGAATAGCGCGGGCTGTGCTTTGCAAACGCCCCTGCTCGTTCGTATAAGACGCTTCCTTCTCGACGTACGATGCGCCGGGCAGCACGAAGTCGGCCGCGCGGGCCAGCGGGCTCAGCAGCACGCCCTGCACGACGAGCAGCGGGAGCACTCCCCGCCGGCGCGCCTCCACGATCCAGCCGATGTCGCCGAGCGAGCCGTCGTTTCCGGGCTCGAACACGTAGAGCGCCATGACCTGTCCGGCTTCCACCGCCGTCCGCAGCGCGGAAAGGTCCGCCTGCCGGACGTCGTCGCCGACCGCACCGCGCACCAGTCCGAACATGCGTGCGCCGTTGACGTTTGGCGCGTCGACCGGCGGCACCTTGAACGTGGTGCCTTCCGGCTGCGGCTTTTCCGAATAGCGCCACGTCACGGTGATGCCGTTGGGGCCAGACTCGCCAACGAGCTCGCTTGTCAGTCGATGGAACAGGAACAGCTCTTCGTGCGACGCGTGCGCCGACACCAGGAAGCGGACCGCTTCAGGGTTCTTGCGTCCGGCAGACGCGAGCGCCTGCGCCAACGCCGCCATCGCGTCCTGCCACGACGCCGGCTGCTGCAGCGCATCGGCCGTTCGCACGAGCGGCCGGTGGAGGCGCTCGTCGCCTTCGATCCAGTGGTACTCGAAGCGGCCGATGTCGCACATCCAGTAACCGTTGACGTCCGGATTGAAACGCGGCGTGAACCGGATCAGCCGCGATCCCTTCGCCCACTCCGGCTTCGCCTTGATCCAGGCCGTGACGCTGCAGCCCTTCGCGCACTGGGTGCAGATGGTGTCGGCGGCCTGCGGGTTGTCCCACGGCCGCGACTTGAACCGGTAGTCGCGCGTGGTAATGGCGCCGACCGGGCACACATCCATCAGGTTCCCGGAGAGCAGCGAATGCACGCCCTCTTCCTGGAACGTTGCGATTTCGCTGCCGTAGCCGCGATCGATGATGTTGATCTGCGCGTCGGCGTCGACGTCGCGCATGAACCGCACGCAGCGGGTGCAGAGGATGCAGCGGTTCCGGTTCAACATCAGCGTCGGACCGAAATCGACGTCGGCCTTGACGCCGTTGCCGTCGAATTCGCGCCGCGGAAATTCCATCCGGCTCTGGTCGGGTCCGAACGTATAGGAGAAATCCTGGAGCGGACACTCGCCGCCCTTGTCGCATACCGGGCAGTCGAGCGGGTGATTGACCAGCAGGAATTCAAACACGCCCGCGCGCGCGACGACGACTTCCGGCGTGCGCGTGCTCACGACCATCCCCTCGGTGCAGACGGTCGAACACGACGTCTGCAGCTTCGGCATCTTCTCGATCTTGACGATGCAGACACGGCAGGAGCCGTCGATACCGATGCCGGGGTGGTAGCAGTAGTACGGCACCGTGATGCCGGCCTCGATTGCGGCCTGCAGGACCGTCTTGCCCTTGTCGACGGTCACGCGCGCGCCGTCAATCGTCAACGTCACCATTTCCATAAACACCAAGAATATAACGATCTAGCACTCAACCTTGACAACGCCTGATGGGGTGCCTACATTCCGCCCTGCACCCCCATGGAAGCCACACGGCCGCGGCCGAGTCTTTCCGGCGACTGGTTCATCGCGGCGGCTCTTCTGGCCGCCACCCTGCTCGTCGGGATGCTGGTGGTCCGCGAGCTGCGCGGCGCCCCTCGCGCCCTGGCCGGTGCCGCCGAACCGGCGCCCCCTGCCAATGCGGCGGTGCCGTCCGATGCCGTGTCGGTGCCGACGCTGTTGCTCGGGGCTGGAAATGAAATCCGTGTCGGTGATGCCCGTGCCGAGGCGCTGGCGCGGCTCGACGCGTCGGTAGCCCTGGTCAGCCAGGCCGAGGAACAGGGTCCGCTCGGCGTGCGCGAGGTTCGCGCCTATCAGCTGGCCGGCACGAAGTTCATCCTCGTCTTCGAGCCCTTCGAACGCCGCGGCGCCCCGCGCGTCGCGGCTATCTACCTCCAATAGGGTTCTAGAGTTCTAGGGTTCTAAAGTTCAAGGGTTCAACCTGAGGACTTAGAACTCTAGAACCTTAGAACCCTAGAACTTTAGAACCCTGTTTCAGTTCTTGACGATTTCCGCCATCGTGCCGTCGTCCTTGCTGACGTCGATACCCCGGAGGACGCCGCCGAGCGGGACGCGCTTTTCGACCATCCGATCGGTGACGGCCACCAGAACTTCGACCGGCTTGCGATCGGCGTACTGCAGCTCGATCGTCAGCGGCACGTCGAACACTTCGCCGATCTGCTCGACCTGCAGGATGACGTCGGTTCCTTCGGTGCGATACCCGACCTTCAGTTTCGGCAGCGTCGCCCCGTAGATCCAGCGCTCGAAGAAGCGCTCGAGCGACATCCCGGTCTCCGTCTCCATCGCGGCCCGCAGTTCCACCGTGCCGGCCTTGTGGAACCGCGACGCGTTGTAGAAGCGGCGCAGCCCGCGGAAGAACGGCTCGTCGCCGACCAGGCGCCGCAGCATGTGGAGCACCGCCGCGCCTTTGTTGTAAACCAGCGCGCGAAAGATGCGGCTTTGATCGCGGACGTGTCCGAGCCGGTATCCGAGGTAGACCGGACCTTGATCCGAATTGTCCATGCCCCACTTGCGCAGCTGGCGCAGCACGGACGCGAACACGTCGTCGCCCTTCTGCTTCTGCGCGTAGAGCGCCGCGAAGTACTGCGCGAAGCCCTCGCTGAGCCACTGCTCGTGGTAGTTGCGCCAGCCGATCGCCTGGCCCCACCACTGGTGCGCGAGCTCGTGGGCGAGGAAGAAGTCGGGAAAACTGCTGAACGCGGCCGGGTCGTTGCGCCAGACCAGCGGCGACGTGGGCAGCGGCTGATTGAGCGCCGCGAAGTAGCCGGGACTGTGCCCGCCCGGCAGGTCGCTTTCGACCAACGCAATCGTGAACGACGAATACGGCACGTCGCCGATCAGCGAGTGATAGAAGAGCGCGATGTCGGCCGCGCGATCGCCGAGCTCCCGTCCGCGCTGCACCTGGCGCGGGTTCGCCTCGACCGACAGGTTCAGGCTGCTGTAAGAAGGGCCGACGAGCGGAACGCCTGCCGGACCGTGGTCCTGCCGAGGGGGAAACGCGACGGTGGCGGTTTCGGCGCGCGCGAACCGGCTGACGACAAAGGCCAGATAGCGAACCGGCTGCGACGCCCGGAATACGTAGAGCTTCCGACTCGTTGCCGCCGGTGCGCTCTCAATCCGCGGCGCGCCGCGTGCGGAGTTGGCCACAATGGACGGGAACCCTGGTTCCAGCTCGCCGCTGGCCACGCAGTCGAGCGTCGTCGGGACCGATATGCGAATGATCGCCGTCGCGTAGTCGCTGACCGGCGCCTGTGGATACCAGTAGCTGCGATTGCTGTACAGAAAACTCGGCTCCGCGGCGATGGACGCCAATTCTTCTTGAACGCGTCCCTGCGTCAGCGCCAGCGTTTCCCGATCCGGTGTCTGCGGCTCGAGCCGGCCCGCGTAGGTGACGGTCAGCGTCAGCTCGGCGTCCCGCTGCAGGGTCGTCGGCAGATTGACGACGATCGTGTTCTGGTTCTTCACCCGCACGCCGAACAGGCGGCCGTGCTCGTAGCTGACGATCGACTGGACGACCAGCGATTCGGCGAGACGCATCGTGATGCTGCCGATCGCGAGGGCCCGCACTTTGAGGCGCAGCCGGACGCGGCCGTCGAGCCATTGCCGTTCCGGGGTGATGGCGACGTCGATGTCGTAGTCGAGGATGTCGTAGTCGACGAGCTCGTCTTCGTTGTAGAAGCGTCCGCGGTTCGCGATCTTCCGCTTCGATGGATAGATCGAGATGTTGTGGTGTCGTTTTCGATCGAAGACGGTAATGTCTTCCGCTTCGCTGGCCGATTTCGCGTAGGTCAGCGTATCGAACCGGCGCGTGTGGACCTCGGCAAGGAAGTCGCCGGAACCGGGCAGCAGCGACCACGGCTCGCGGCTCAGGTCGCCGAGGTCGATCTGGAAGGACTTCGGCGAGTCTTCGCGAAAGACTTCCTCCGCGCGCCGGAATTCCTTCGGGTCCGCCACCTTGGGTTTCAGCTGCGATGACGCGAGCGCCGACTCGAAGTCGTAAGGATTGAGGCGGATGAATGCGACGTCGAAGCGCGTCTCGAGGGTCTCGCTGCCCGCAAAGATCTTGACCTGACCGCGTTCGGTTTCCGGCGTCGGATGAAAGCTCATCGTGCCGCGTCCCACCAGCACGGCGGCGGTCGCGCCCTGGTCGATGTCGGCGACGTACACGGAGCCCTCGGTGAGCGTAAGGTCGAGATCCTCGGCGGCGACCCGCAAATCGCGGGCAGCAAACACTTTCGCCGGGTTCAGCGCGAGGCGATAGAGGTTCTCGACCGCCGACAGGCGCTCCTCGTCGTCGATGGCCCATTCCTGGGCGCTGCCGCGCTCGCCGACGCGCTTGACGTCCAGCCGCCAGGTGGCGGCGCGTGCGCGGGGGCCGAACTCGGTGAGGACGTCCACCATCAGACGGTAGCCGTTGCCGGCGAGCGTGCCGCGCAGCGCCTCGCGATCGCGCTCCTTCACCACCGTGCGCGTGGCGCCCGGGAGCAGCTCCGAGCTGCAGAAGTCCACCGCCCGCTCGCGGTTGGCGCCGGACGTCAGGAGGGCGAGGTAGGCAGCGGTATCACCCGATTTCGCGACTTGCTCGATCCGTGCGAGCAGCGGCGCCACGGTGTCGACCTCCTGTCCGTACGCGCAGGGGCACACGGCCACCGCGAGCGCGAACACCACGACGAGCGGTCGACAGGACATTTTCACGAATCTTTGCCGGAACTCTTATTTTAGACACTTCGACGAGCGGTTCGGAGACGAGCTATGCGGCGACGATCGCGAGACGGCGCAGCAGCAGGATGGTGAGATCGTCCGCCAGACGCGTATCGGCGCTGTGCTGTTCGACGGCGCGGACGATGGCCGATCCCATCGACGGGATGGGCTCGGTGCGGTTCGCCTTGAGCGCGTTCTCGAGACCTTCCTCGTCGAACGGCCGCCCGGCGGCGTTTTCGGCTTCGGTGACGCCGTCGCTGTAGACGGCCAGCACCTCATCCGGTTGAATCGTCAGCTGGCCGGTCTTGTAAGTCGAGTGATCGAACATGCCGAGGGCGATGCCGCCTTCCGTCAGTCGTGTGCAGCTGCCGTCGGCGCGAATCAGCAGCGGTGGCGTGTGGCCGGCGCTGACGTAGGTCATCGCGCCGGTGAGCGGCTCGAAGACCGCGTAGAACAGCGTGATGAACCTCGAGCCGGGTGCGTGCCGGCACACCTGGACGTTCAATCGAGTGATGAGCTCGGCCGGCTCCAGCTTCTCGTCGACGAGCGTCCGCAGCATCGCGAGCAGCAGCGCCATCAGGAGCGCCGCCGGACTGCCTTTTCCAGCCACGTCGCCCACGGTCACGACAAGGCGGCCGTCCTCGAGCGGCAGGATGTCGTAGAAATCGCCACCGACCGTGTTGGCCGGCCGGCTCAGGCCGACGGTCTCGACGCCTGGCGCGCTGTAGAGGCCGGCGGGCAGCATCGCCTGTTGAATCTCACGCGCGATCTCGAGGTCGTTCTTGAGTGACAGCCGGTCCGCGACTTCCAGAAGGACCAGCAGGTTCATCAGCGCGAACGCGAACAGCAGCGACCACGTCCCCTCACGGAACAGCGGCCCGGGCACGCCGACGCCGCCGACGAACGGCACCTGCGCGATCTCGACGAGACCAATGCCGCGGAACAGATTGAACAGTCCGATGAAGGCCAGCAGCAACGCCGCGCCGTACACCACGCGGCGCGCCGGCGACAGCTTCATCGTGAACGCGACGAACAGCACGCGGGTGTGCGCGATCGCGCGCTTGTGCCACGGCAGCGCCTTGAGCGCGTCGGCGTCGACGCCGCGCGTGAAGAACTTGTACGCCTCGCGGGTGTCGCGCGTGAACAGGCGCTGCAGATCGTCGGCGGTCAGATCGCGGGTATAGGTGGCGAAAAAGTCCTGGAGCCGCGAGGCGCGGGGCGGACGGCGGCTCAAAGAATGCTCAGTTCGCGGCCGACCTTCGCGAACACGTCGAGCGCGAACTGCAGCTCGTCGCGTGTGTGGGTGGCCGTGACGATGGTCCGGACGCGCGCCTTGTCGCGGGCGACGGTCGGAAACGCAATGCCCTGCGCGAAGACGCCTTCCTGGAACAGGCGGTCTGACAGCTTCATCGCCAGCGCGCCGTCGCCGACGATGACCGGGGTGATCGGGCTTTCGCTCAAGCCGGTGTTGAAGCCGAGCGTCTGCAGTCCGGACTTGAAGAACCGTGTGTTCTCCCACAGCCGGTCGATGATCTGCGGTTCCTGCTCCAGCACGTCCAACGCCGCGATGCACGCGGCCGCGACGGCGGGCGGGTGCGATGTCGAGAAGAGAAACGGGCGCGCGCGATGATAGAGGAACTCGATCAGCGCGCGGCTCCCGGCGACGTAGCCGCCAAGCGCGCCGATCGCCTTCGACAGCGTGCCGACCTGGATATCCACCCGCCCGTGCATGCCGAAGTGATCGATGGTGCCGCGGCCGTTCCTTCCGAACACGCCGCTGGCGTGCGCGTCGTCCACCATCATGATGCAGCCGAATTCCTCGGCGATGTCGCACAGCGCCGGCAGCGCGCCGAGGTCGCCGTCCATGCTGAACACGCCGTCGGTGATGAGCAGCTTGCGCTGCGACGCCGGCAGCTCCGAGACGATGCGCCGGGCGGCGGCGGCATCCTTGTGGGGAAAGACTTTGATGGCGGCCCGGCTGAGGCGGCAGCCGTCGATGATGCTCGCGTGATTGAGCTCGTCGGAGATGACGACATCGTCCTTTGATAAGACGGCGGCGACTGTGCCGGCGTTCGCGGCAAAACCGCTCTGAAACACGACGACGGCTTCCGTGTTCTTGAACACGGCAAGCCGCCGCTCGAGCTCCATGTGGACGTCCATCGTGCCGGCAATCGACCGAACCGATCCCGAGCCGACACCCAGGCGGCGCGTGGCCTCCAGCGCGCGTTCCCTGAGTAGCGGATGCGTGGTCAACCCCAGGTAGTTGTTCGACGAGAGGTTCACGACCTGGCGGTGATCGAAGGTCGTTTTCGGCTTCTGCTCGCCTTCCAGCACGCGCAGGGTGCGATAGAGCCCCTGCTGTTTCAGCGCGTCCAGTTCAGTGGTCAGATACCCGAGCGGGTCGGATCTCATGGAAAGGATCAGTATATGACTTCGACTACCGCGGCAGCTCGACGACCGCGTCCCCGCCGAATCTCGCCACCTCGCGGCCGCCGCGAGCTGTGATCCACGCGGTCAGCGACGGCCCTTCATCGCGCACGAACAGCGCTTCGTGAACGACCACATGCGTCGCCCTCGAGTCGAGCAGCGCCTGCCACGCGCGGTCGGGGCGTGTCGTGATGTCCTGGAGACTGGTGTCGAGCAGCTCGTAATCCGGCGGCTCGCCGCCGCTGTAGCCGTTGACCAGCGGCTTCCAGTGCCGCGTCGAATAGAACATGTAGCGGATGTCGAACGCCGGCTCGCCGAGCGGCAACTCGAGGATGACGGTGTTCGGGGGCAGGCTGGCGATGAAGCGATAGACCGGCGGCGCGCCCGCGCCCGATTCGACGGTGTCCGGCAGCGGTGCGAGGTCGGCACGCGCGTACACCGTCGAGTTGCCGTTGATCGGGAATGGCGCGGGCACGAACTCGATTGCGATCAATGCACCGGCCACGAGCGCGACGAGCCGGCGGCGTCGATCGTCGCCGATGGCGGCGACGCCAATCGCCACGAGTCCGGCCAGGCAGAAGGCCACGAGCATCGCGAACCGGCTCGGCACGCGGAGCGCGTCGAAGCCCGGGACGAATCGGTAGAGCAGCGCGTACGGGGCGGATTCAAGGACGACGCGCCCCTTCGCGGTGATTCGCGTCCCCAACGAGAGGACGACGGCGGACGCGGCGATCAGCGACAGCATGGCGGCAGGCTGCTGGAACCAGCGGCGGGTTGCTGCACGGATCGCGCGTGAACCAACGAGGGCGATCGTCAAGAGCGCCGCCGCGGCCAGCGCCGCCCGGCCGAGGCTCGTGATCTTGAGCAGCGGCAGCCGGATCGACCAGCCGAGCACGAGCGTCGACAGCACGAGCGTCATCGCGATGGCCATGGTGGTGAACCACCCGGCGAACCGCGCGTCGCGCCAGGCACGGATGCACGCGACCACCGCGAGCGCGACGATGGTCAGTCCCGGGAAGAGCGCGCTTTCGGGCTTCGGCCACGCGCGCAGACGCTCGCCCCACACCCGGAGGTTTGGCGCCGCGGTCAGGTAGGAGTACACGTCGGCGGCAAACCGATCGACCTCGCGTGCCGCACGCGGGCTGAAGTCGCGGTTTCGCAACGCCAGATACGGCAGCATGAACGGCACGGTCATCACCGCCACCGCGGCGCCGGCGGCAGCGATCGTCGCGACGGTCCGGGTGTTCGACCAGAGGTGCCGCACCGTGAGCTCCCACGCGATGTACGCGACGACCGCCGGGCCGAAGAAGAAGATGTAGTACCCGGACGAAAGATTCTGCGCGACCCATGCGACGACCGCCCCAATCAGCGGCGACATCCTGCCGGTAGCCAGATAGCGGCGAAATCCGAGCAGCACGAACGGCAGCCACGCGGACGACAGCACATGCAGGTGAGGCAGCGACGCGACCCGGTACGGCGCGAAGGCGTACGCGAGCCCGGCCACCATCGCGCCCTCCCAGCGTCCGGTCAGATCGCGGGTGAAGAGAAACATCCCCAGGCCAGACAGCACGAACGTCGACAGGAACACCACGTTGTAGCCGAGAATCGGATTGGCCGTGGCGAGATAGAGCGGCAGCGCCTGAAGCGCCTGGGGAAGAAAATGCTCCGAGTAGGCGAGCGCGAGCGGGTGCGGATGAAAGATGTTCGCGCTCCACCAGCCGGGCCCCAGGTGGGTGGCGTCCCACGCCATCACCCACATCGTGAAGAGCGGATCGCCGAAGTCGCTCGGAACATCGTGCGCGAGCCCGCGCGCCAGCGGCCACGTGAGCGCCAGCGTGAAGACGAGATACACGATGAACGCAAAGGCCGCATCCCTCGACACGCTCGGGATGCCTTGAGCTCGCCGAAGGGCGGATGCAAAGCCACGATTCTCTTCGCGTTCTTGGCGAGCCTTGCGGTCTTCGTGAGCGGTATTCACCTGATGCGCTGAATCCGGATGTCCTCTTCGCTCGCGAACTCCGACACGATGACCGAGATGATCGCCGCGGTCGGAATGGCGAGGATCGCGCCGACCAGGCCCCACAGCGCGCCGCCGATCAGCAGCGCGACCATCACGACGACCGGACTGACGCCGACGCGCCGTTCCATGATCTTGGGCACCAGCACGTTGGCTTCGAGCTGGTGCAGCACGAGGAAATAGACCCCGGCCGCCAGGGCGAGCTGCGGGGACACCGTGATGGCCACGGCAACCGCGGTAATGCCGCCGATGATCGGGCCCACGATCGGGATCGTCTCTCCAATCGCCGCAATCAGCGCGATCACGTAGAAATACGGCACGCCGAGCAGATACAGGCCAATCGTGGCGAATACCCCCATCACGCCCGAGAGGACGAACTGCGCCCGCAGCCAGGCGCTGACTTTGATGACCGCCTGGCGCGACGCGGTCGCGACATCGGCACGGCGGCCGGCCGGCACGACCCGAATCAGCGCGTCGAACATCGACTGCGCTTCGATCAACAGATAGAAACTGAGAATCAGGACCGTGATGAAACCGAAGATGCCGCCGATCAGGCTCGAGATCGCGACGAGCACCGAGCCAACCGCGTTGCCGCTGGTGCCAGTGGGCGCGCTCTGCACGGCTTCTTCGAGCGTCACGCGGTGGAGCATCAGCTTGTGCTTGATGAGGTAAGTCTGAAACTCGTTGAAGTAGGTCGGGATTTTCGCCCAGAGCGTCGCCGCCTGCGCGACGAGCGGCGGAATGATCATCAGGCCGAGGAGGACGAGGACGGCGACGATGGCGGCATAGATGACGAGAATCGCGAGCCAGCGGGGCACACCGCGCACGCGCTCCAGGACGCCGACGATTGGCGAGAACCCCATCGCGATGAGCGCGCTGATGTAAACCAGCAGCAGCGCTTCACGCGCGGCCCACAGGATCGCGACCAGGATGGCCGTGGCCGCGACGGTAGCGACGGTCTGCAGCAATCGCCGCGTGAAGTCGCGGTCCGTCATCATGGGCAGCGATCAGCCACCGGCCATTATGAGCTTCTCAGGTAATCTGCGGTGAATCCAGCCATCAGATCGTAGATGTCCTGCAGCTCATCGAGCGGTGCCAGGAAGACGATGCGGAGGAATCCCTGGTCGGCGGGCAGACCGAAGCCGGAGCCATAGACGCACAAGACCCCGGTCGCATGGAGCAGCGCCTTCACGTAATCCTCGTCGGTGCGTCCGGGCGGCAGCGCGACACGCGGCATCGCGTAGAACGCCGCGGTCGGCGCTACGCACGACACGCCAGGCATGGCGCGCAGCCGTTCGACCGTGACCTGCGCGCGCGCCTCGAGGTCGCGCCTGAAAGCCGGCTGGTGCGAGCGGTCGCCAGTGAGCGCTGGCGCGATGGCGTACTGCATCGGGACCGTGCTGCAAAGCCTCCCGTCCGCCAGTTTCTTCACGGCCGCGACGACCCCGTCCAGGCGCGGTGAACGTCCAATCGCCATCCAGCCCGTCCGCCAGCCGGGCGCCAGATAGGCCTTCGACAAGCTCGAGAACGAAATAATCGCCGCGTCGGGATCGAGCAGACCGTAAGGCGGGACAGGGCCGGAGAATCCGAGATCGCCGTACACCTCGTCGGCCAGCACCAACAGGCCGTGCGCGTCGGCGAAGTCGAGCAGGGCACGCCGCGTCTCTGTTGGATACACCGCACCGGTGGGGTTATTCGGGTCGATCACGACCAGCGCGCGGGTGGCGGGCGTGACCAGACTTTTCAGGTGATCCAGGTCCGGCATCCAGCCGTTCGAGGCATCCAGCCGGTAGTACTTCGCCTGGGCGTCCAGCTTGGCCAGCACGGCTGTGTACAGGGGATAGGTCGGCATCGGCACGAGGACTTCGCCGTCTCTCTCGCACACCGCGCTCAGCGCGAGCTCGATCCCTTCCGACGTGCCCGCCGTGATGAAGACGCGATCTGCAGCGACCGGAAACCCCGTACGGACGTATTCCGCGGCCACCGCCTCCCGTGCCGCGGGAATCCCGGCGGACGGGCCGTACGTGTTGTGGCCGTCGCGCATCGCGCGGGTCACCGCCTCGACCAGATGCGCCGGGGTCTTGAACCCGAAGGCGACCGGGTCGCCGATATTGAGATAGCGGACGCGGGTGCCTGCCGCCTCAACTTTCTGGGCCTCCGCGACGATATTCCGAATGGCGTAGGTAAAGCGGTGAACGCGCGCGGCCGTTGGAATCGCCGCCGCGGTCCTGGCGGTTGTCACGCCAGGATTCTACTCCGAGGCGATACCGATGCCGTGTCGGCGCGTAATTTCTACACGATTTTCTATACGGTGGCACTCCGCGTACCGCGGCTCGACCCGACTAACTTCAACAGTATCAGCACTTAATCACATGGCAACAACTTTGGAAAGGAATAGGCCGATGATGCGGGGCAAGCTCATCAAGGTAGCGATTATTTTGGCGCTGGCAATCGGAATCAGGTGGAACGGAAAGGTGGCGGGGCAAGCCCAGACGCCACCGCCAATCGTCCCCTCCTTCAAGGCCAGCGTCGACATGGTGCGGATCGCTGCCATCGTCCGCGACCGCAAGGGTCGATTTGTCGCGGATCTCACGGCGCGTGATTTCGAAATCCTCGACGGGGGCCAGACGCGAAACATCAAGGACTTCCGGCACGACCTGACGGGCGTCAGCGTTGCGATGCTGTTCGACGTCAGTGGGAGCATGG
>Ga0193697_1000550_pt1 | contig 13158 bp, 11 predicted proteins | sample L3m2metaG_FD_145073 | JGI IMG/M metagenome (GOLD analysis project Ga0193697, IMG submission 145073) | Soil microbial communities from a riparian zone of the East river system, Colorado, United States - L3m2 | ecosystem: Environmental > Terrestrial > Soil > Riparian zone | place: USA: East River... | reverse complement strand
GCGGTGGCGTTCGACGCCGTCCAGGCCGCGACGGCGCGCGGCATCGATACGGTGCTCGTGGACACTGCCGGACGCTTGCATACCGACGAGCGACTGATCGAGGAGCTGAAGAAGATCGTGCGCGTGGTGGCGAAGCATCACCCGGGCGCGCCGCACGAGGTCTTGCTCGTCGTCGACGCGGGGCTCGGACAGAACGCCGTGGCGCAGGCGCGCGCCTTTGCCGCCGCGGTCCCGCTCACTGGGCTCGTAATCTCGAAGCTCGATGGGACGGCGAAAGGGGGCAGCGTCGTGGCCCTGCGGCGGGCGGTGGCGCTCCCGTCCCCACGAAACGGACCGGGAGAGGGGATCGACGACCTCGAGGCGTTCGACGCGGGCGCCTACGCGCGCCGCCTGGTTCAGGGCGGATGACGCTCTCGCTCGCCACATCGGTCAAATACCTGAAAGGCGTGGGCCCGAAGCGCGCCGAATCGCTCGCGCGCCTCGGCATCAAGAGCGTGGGCGACCTGCTGTACCATGTGCCGCACCGCTACCTCGATGCCACGACCGTGACGCCGCTGGCGCGCGCCGATGTGGGCCTCGAGGTCACGTGCGTCGGCCGCGTCGTGAGCACCGGGATCCTGCCCACGCGGCGCGGGTTGCGCGTGTTCCGCGCCGTGCTGAAGGACGACAGCGGCCTGCTCGAGTGCGCGTGGCCCGGCCGCCCGTTCCTCGAGCGCCAGATCAAAAAGGGCCAGCTGCTGCTCGTGACGGGGCCCGTGCGCTATTACCACGGGCGCCAGCTCGTGCCGCAGGAGTTCATCATCCTCGCCGAAGAAGGGGACGAGCGCGACTCGGGACTAGTGTTGCCCGTCTATCCCGCGACCGAGGGCCTCACGCACCGCCAGATCCGCGCGTTGGTGCAGCAGCATCTCGACGCGCTGCTGCCCCTCGCCGTCGATCCCCATCCTGCCGCCTTTCGTCAAGCGCAGGGGCTGATCGACCTGGGCCAGGCCCTCGCGCTGCTGCATCGGCCGCGCGCGGTCGCGGAGACGGAGCCGGGGCGGCGACGCCTGGCGTTCGACGAGCTGTTCGACCAGCAGCTCGTGCAGGCCCGGGCTCGCCACCTGGCGAAGCGCGCCCGCGCCGGCATTCGCTTCGAGCTGAAGCGTGAGCTCACGACGCGTCTTAAGGAACACCTGCCGTTCGAGCTCACGACGGACCAGCGGCATGCCGTCCGCGAAATCACCGACGACATGACCGCCCCCCTGCGGATGCATCGCCTGTTGATGGGGGACGTCGGCACCGGGAAGACGGTGGTGGCGCTCTTCGCGATGCTGCTCGCCGCGGAAAACGACTACCAGGCAGCGATCATGGCGCCCACCGAGCTGCTGGCAGAACAGCACGACGCCACGCTGCGCCGCCTCCTCGATCCCCTCGGCATCCGGCCGGAGCTGCTCCTCGGGCGCATGAGCGCCGCCGAGAAGAAGGCCGCGCGGGAGCGCATCGCCGGCGGCGGCGCGCGCCTGGTGGTGGGGACCCACGCGCTCATTCAGGAGGCCGTGACGTTCAAGCGTCTGGGTCTGGCGGTGATCGACGAGCAGCATCGCTTCGGCGTGGAGCAACGAGCTGCCCTGGTGGAAAAAGGCGACGCGCCCGACGTCCTCCTCCTCACCGCCACACCGATCCCGCGATCGCTCGCCCTCACGCTCTACGGCGATCTGGACGTCACGCAGATCCGCGAGCGCCCGCCGGGGCGGGGCGAGGTGAAGACGGCGCTGCGAACCGACGCCGCACGCAAAAGGATCTACGAGTTCATCCGGAGTGAGTGCGTGGCGGGACGGCAGGCCTACGTGATCTATCCCGTGATCGATGAATCGGAGCGCGCGGACCTGAAGGCGGCCACCACGATGGCCGAGACACTGGGGAAGACGTTCAAGGAGTTCCGGGTGGGGCTCGTGCACGGCCGGATGAAATTCGACGAGCGCGACGCCACCATGCGCGACTTCCGGGACAACGAGGTTCAGGTGCTCGTGGCGACGAGCGTGATCGAAGTGGGCATCGACGTCGCCAATGCCACGGTGATGCTGATCGAGCACGCCGAGCGTTTCGGCCTGGCGCAGCTCCATCAGCTGCGTGGGCGTGTGGGACGGGGGCCCGCCGCGAGTCACTGCATTCTGTTGTCGAATGTGCCCGAAGCGGCGGCGCGCCTGCAGGCCTTCTGCGAGACCACGGACGGGTTCAAGATCGCGGAGCTCGATCTGAAAGAGCGCGGGATGGGCGAGCTGGCCGGCGCGCGACAGTCTGGTGGGATGTCTTTACGCTACGCCAATCTGGAGACCGACCTGCCGCTGCTCGAAGCCGCGCGCCGCGCGGCCGCGGAAATCATCGCGCGCGACCCGGCGCTCGAGCGGCGCGAGCACGCGGCGTACCGCGAACGGATAGTGGCCCGCTACGAGCGAGGGTTCGAACTATTCCGGGTGGGGTAGCGATCCGCCGTCCGCCATCCGCGCGGACAGCGGACCGCTGACAGCGCTTAGAACGCGATCCGCATCCCCACTGCCGCTCCGTCGCTCGTTGGCGCCAGCGTTACCCTGAGGGGGCGAAATGGAATGTTGTCCGGCTCGGCGTTGCGCCCCGACAAGTCAATAATGAAGAGCGCGGCCGTCACGAGGAGGCTCCCCTGCGCGCCGAGGATCCGCCGGTTGGCGCGACGGTCATAGTAGATCGAGCGTTCGTACAGGAACTCGGCGTCGGCGCGCAAATACCGTCCGTCGCTGCCGCGCGCGCAGGCGTTGTCGGACGATCGGCAGATCACGAGCAGGTTGTCCCAGTCGCGGTGCGAGAAGCCATGCTCGTGGACCGCCATCGCGGTGAAGGCGACGGCGGCGCCGGCGGTGAGCCATTTGCCGTAGTGAACGGCACCCTGGCGCAGCGACATGCCGCGCACGGCGGGAGCCGTTTGCGCCGGCGCTCGGGGGGCGAGAACCGCGGCGAACGCAACGGCAAGGCAGAGGGTGCGCATCAGCGATACGCGTGAATATCGCCGCGCCCCGCGACGACGACCAGTTGGCGTCCCTGGACGAGCGGCGGTTCCTCGATCGGTCCCGCCACCTGCGCCCGCCACAGGATGTTTCCGGTGACCCGATCGACGAGCAGAATCTCGCCGCTGACGCTCCCCACCAGCACGCCGGACACGATGGGCGTGGGCCCCGCCGTCGCGGTGATGCCCAGGGTGTGACGGGTTGCGGCGGCCGGCGCCTCTACCGGGATGAGCCAGAGGTGACCGTCGCGCGTGAGCGCGTAGAGCGTGTCGTGCGCGAGGGCCGGCGCCCCGTACACCGCGTCACCCGCGGCGAGATCCCATTGCACCGTCAGGTCGGGCAGGTTGACCGCGACGAGCCGGCCGTCGGTCGTGCCGAAATAAACGCGGCGGCCGTCGCTGGCCGGGGTCGCGAGCACAGCGCCGGGCGTGGCGCGCCGCGCGCGCACCTGACCCGTCGCGCGGTCGAGCAAGTACAGCGAGTCCGCCGTCGTGATCACGGCGAGACCCTGCGGCGTGGCGACTGGGCCCGCGCGGATCGCCCCGTTGAGGACGCGCCGCCAGACGACGCGGCCGCCGTCGTTCTCCGGGGCGACGCGCACGACGGCGCCCCCCTCGGTCCCCGCGTAGAGCGCTTCGCCGTCGAACGCGAGCGGGGCGACGACACTCCCCACGCGCGTGCGCCAGAGCGGCCGGCCGTCGCGCAGGCGGATCGCGTACACGCGACCCTCGGGCTGCGCCTCGGTCGCCACGTAGAGGCGGTCCTCGTCGAGCAGGGGACCCCCGCGAATCGTCCCATCCAGGCGCTGGCGCCATAGGATGTCGCCGCTCGTCCGGTCGACGAGCACCACGTTGCGGTCGACGGTGCCGACGGCGAGGATCGTCTCGCCCAGGGCAGGGCTGCCGCGCACGGCGCGGCCGATCTCGGCGCGCCACAGGGGCCGGGGGTCGGGGTTCAGGGTTTCGGCGGCGCCGGCGTCGTGGCGGGCGCTGCCCAGATAGGCGGTCCAGCCGAGCTCCTGCCGCGCGGGGCCGGGCTTCACCACGGGGACGCACGCCATCGCGTTGACAGTGCAGAGGGCCGCCACTAGTATGCCGCGCCTATGCCGGAACGTCGCCGTATCGATGAATTGCCTGGGCTCGCGGGGAACGCGCAGCCCGTTTCCGTCCGGGGCTGGGTGTCCACCACGCGCTCGAGTGGCAAGATCGCCTTCGTGGTGGTGCGGGACGGCACGGGCTATCTGCAAGCCGTTCTCTCCAAGAAAGAAGTCCCCGAAGCCGCGTGGGAGGCTTTCGGTCGTCTCACGCAGGAGACCTCCATCGAGGTCACCGGTGTGGTGCGCGCCGACGCCCGCGCTCCGGGGGGGGGCGGCGTCGAGCTGACGGCGTCCGACCTTACGATCATCGGGCCCAGCGTCGAATTCCCGATCACGCCTAAGGAGCACGGCACCGCCTATCTGTTCGAGCACCGCCACCTCTGGCTCCGCTCGCGGCTGCAGGTGGCGATCGCCCGGGTGCGCCACGAGGTCATTCAGGCGATCCGCGATTTCTTCTACGAGCGCGGCTTCGTGCTGGTCGACACGCCCATCCTCACCGGCTCGATCGGCGAGCACGCGGGCACGTTGTTCGCGACCGACTACTTCGACCTCGGCAAGGCGTATCTCGCCCAAACGGGCCAGCTGTATGTCGAGGCGGCTGCGGCGGCGCTGGGGAAAGTGTACTGCTTCGGCCCCACGTTCCGCGCCGAGAAGTCCAAGACGCGGCGCCACCTCACGGAGTTCTGGATGGTGGAGCCCGAGGTCGCCTGGAACGACTCGAATGACAATATGCGCCTTCAGGAGGACTTCGTCTCCTACATCGTCGGGCGTTGTCTCGATCGGCGGAAGGCCGATCTGGCGGAGCTGGGGCGCGACACGGCATCGCTCGAGCGGGTCAAGGCGCCGTTTCACCGCATTTCGTACACCGACGCCGTGCAAAAGCTCAAGAGCCTGGGCTCAGAAATGGAGTGGGGGCGCGATCTGGGCGGTGAGGATGAGACGCTGCTCGCCAAGGAATACGACCGTCCTGTCTTCGTGTTCAATTACCCGAAGCAGGTGAAGGCCTTCTACATGAAGGAAAACCCTGACGATCCGCGCACAGTCCTGAACAACGACTGCCTCGCGCCCGAGGGATATGGCGAGATCATCGGGGGGAGCCAGCGCGAGGACGACTACGATAAGCTGGTCGCGCGCATTCAGGGGGAAGGGCTCCCGCTCGACGCGTACGGCTGGTATTTGGACCTTCGCAAGTACGGGACGTTCGTACATGCCGGGTTCGGGCTCGGCGTGGAGCGCACCGTCGCGTGGATCTGCGGCATCCCGCACATTCGGGAAGCGATCGCGTTCCCAAGGACTCTGTACAAGCTCTGGCCTTAAGGTCTCCGCGATGCGCGCGACGTCGTGCGATGCGTCCTTTCAGGACGCCTCGGCGCCGAGCGTCCCCTTCAGGGGACGAACCCAACGACGTGTGATACGTGGGGTGACCTGCGGCCGAGCGTCCCCTTCAGGGGACGAACCCAACGACGTGTGATACGTGGGGTGACCTGCGATGGATGGCCTGACGTGCGATAGCTGGCGTCCGGGTCAGATTATTCCCGGCCTAAAGGCCGGGCTCGGCGCGTTGACGTCCTGAAGGACGGCGTCGTCTAGTACGGGGTGGGTTGACAGATCGAGAGGCCCTCAATAAAGTTCTCCTCGCTTCAAGGGAGTCGCGTCCCGCATTGGCTGCCCCAGGTGTAGCCACGGTGACGCGATTTTTGTTTTCAGGGAGACTACCATGCTTGGCGCTTTGTATCTCGAACTAATTGGAAAGCCTAGCGTCGGTAGGCTCGGGTTCCGAGCCTGCCCGACCGCAGGTCCATCCAGCACGGGGGGGGGAGCACAGCGCTAGCGGCCATCGCGACTCTTTGACGCTCGCTCGCCCCATCCCGTGCCGATCACGAGATGGGGCGAATTGTTTTTGGCCCGGTCCGGGCGGGAAGCCCGCGAAGGACCGCGACTCCCGTAGCGGGTGGAACGCTCGGCCGGGCCATGTGAGAACAGGAGGGTAGGGCGATGACCGAACAACAGAAGCAGACGGTCCTGCTCCATCGGGACCATCACGTCGTGTTGACCACGCAGTTCAGCTACATCGTGAGCCCGGTGATGGCACAGCACATCGAGCGCGAGCTCGACCGCCGGCGCCGGCCCACGTGGATCACGTTCGTGGACGTCGCCGGCGCGCGGGTGAGAATCCGTTCGTCGACGATCGAGGGCGTCGAGCAATCGTCCCTCGAGACGCGCGATTTGTGGCGCCGGTGGCGCGAACAGCGAAAGGCCGAAGAGGTGCCGGAGTAGGCGGCGGTTTGGGCCGGGGTGGGCACGCGGGTGGGTTCCCCCTCACCCCGGCCGGACCAGGGACGTAACGTGAGTGGAGGAAGGCATCATGACGGAATCACACATTTTCGGTCAGCACGAAGAGAAGACGCTGGCGCAGCTGCGCGACGTGGCGTCGCGCGCGGAGCGCGTCGCGCTCATGGCCGACGGCCACCTCGGCTACGTGATGCCGATCGGCGGCGTGGCGGCCTATCGCAATCAGGTTTCGGTGGTCGGTGTCGGCTTCGATATCGCCTGCGGCAACGCGGCGATCCGGACCGATCTCACCCGCGTGCAGCTCGAGGGCCGGCTCGGCGAGCTGGCTGACGAGATCCAGTCGTCGCTCTCGTTCGGCATCGGCCGGAAGAATCGCGCCGATGACGCGCCCACCGACGATCCGCTCTTCAACGACGCGGCGTGGGATGCCGTCCCCGGGAAGCACGAGCGCGACCAGCTGCGCGCGAAAGCCCGGGACCAGCTCGGCACCGTCGGCAGCGGCAATCATTACGTCGACGTGTTCGCGGACGAGGCGGACCGGATCTGGGTCGGCGTCCATTTCGGCTCGCGCGGCTTCGGCTACGGCGTCGCGAGCGGGTTCCTGGCGCTCGGCCAGAACCGCCAGTGGGGCGAGCGCGTGCCCGAGCAGGAAACCCTGCTCGACGTGCGGGCGCCCGTCGGCGACGCGTACTGGCAGCTGATGAACCTTGCCGGCCGCTATGCCTACGCCGGCCGAGAGTGGGTGGCGCGCAAGGTCGTGTCGATCCTCGGCGGCCGCGAGATGGAGCTGGTGCACAACCATCACAATTTCGCGTGGGTGGAGGAGCACGGCGGCGAGTCGTTCTACGTCGTACGTAAGGGCGCCACCCCGGCGTTCCCGGGACAGAAGGGGTTCGTGGGCGGCTCCATGGGTGACGATGCCGTGATCATTCAGGGCGCGGACACGGACGACGCTGATGTCCGTGAACTCCAGACGCGGGCGCTGTTCTCGACGGTGCACGGCGCGGGCCGAGTGATGAGCCGGACGGCGGCGGCGGGCAAGCGCACGCGCCAGGGCCGAGTCCTCAAGGAGGGCGCGATCTCGCGGGAGATGATGCATGCCTGGGTGCAGCGGAAGGGCGTCGTGCTGCGTGGGGGTGGGACCGACGAGAGTCCGCACGTGTATCGCCGGCTCCCGGATGTGCTGGCGGCGCAGGGGCCGACGGTGCAGGTCCTGCACACGCTGCGTCCTCTGGTCGTGGTGATGGCGGGTGCGGACGAGTTCGATCCGTATAAGGACTGACGGTAGGGTTATGACCGTTGGGGCGCGTTAGCTAGCGCGCTACCGAGCTCATTTGTAGTGTAAGAAGTCCAATCAGATTCCTTGTTAGGCGGCCCAATCAACAGGTGGGGGGCATGAAGCCACTTTACCTCTCGTTGCTCGCGCTCGCGGTTTCAGCTAGTGCCTGCGGCCAGGACACGAGCGCCCCCGCTCAGGGTGCGCTAAAGGTGTACACTGCCATAGCCGCTGCTGCACGCATTGCAGAAGACACGGACGGGGTCGACATCATCATCGATACCGCCGCCCCGGTGCACGTGAATGCGAACGGTGACTCCATTATTAGAGTCCCTATCGCGGTAGGGGTCCATAACCTCGAAGTGCGTGATGTTCGTTCCACCTGCGCCTTGGCCGGCCCGAACCCAACAACTGTTGTTGTGGTGCGCGATTCGATTCGAGCCGTCCTTGTGTTGGGCGTATGTCAGTAGTCGCTCGGTCCGCCTAACAAGCCCTTGAAGCTGCCGCGCGTAGAATGTTGTATGACTGCTTTTTCTTCAGCGCGCCGCAGCTTAAGCGCGATCCGTTTGGGGGGCCCCTAATGATCGGCGTTATCGCACTCATCGGCTTTGGTGTAGCCGCGGTTTCCGCGATAGCACTTCGATTGCTCGAACGGCGACTTCCATCCTTCCGCAATACCGGTGCGCCGTCCCTGTCGGGTACCGAATTGCCGTGGGAGAAGTGGCGCGAGGAGTCTTACCGCCCCGATGGTCATGGCCTGATTCGTCAGCTCAGAGTCCTTGCAGTCGTCATGGTGGCGTCGTCGGTGGTCGGGCTCGCGTGTGGCGCGATGTCATGGTGGCTAACCCGCCCAAGTCAGCGGGCCGCCTAACAAGCGCTTGAAGCTGCCGGCGCGCGTAGACTAAGGAATGAATTCTTCTTCAGCGCGCCGCAGCTTCAGCGCGGTCCGTTAGGCGGCTGCACGGAGTCCTTAATGACACGAACTGACGTCAAGACTACGACCCAGCATCAGACGGAGGGCCCGCTCCCGGACCTCCGGCGCGTACCGCCGTGCCTTGTCCATGACTCCATCCTCTCAACAAATGGAGTCTCCGGCAATCCCGGGGCGATTCACGTTCTCGTCAATCAAACGTTAACCGCCCCCCCCACCGGTGCAATCGCAAACGTAAGCTCAATCGGTTTCCGATCGCCCTCCGCATCAGCACCATGACGAAACACATCCACAAGCTCGATTAGCAACCGGTTGGCTTCCGCCAGGTCCTCGTCCGTCAGCCAGCCCTTCCAGTGCGCAGCCCACAAGTTCCGGTGCGGGCCGTCGACAATAGCACCCTCGAGATCGCACGCACGCACAAACCCGCGCTCGCCACTCCGCAGACGCGTGCGGCCCAGGCGCACGACCGCACGGCGCGTGCGCGCGGTCGTGAGATTGTACTTCACAATGATGGGCCGGCCCGGCAAGTCGTATTGCGATGTCGTCTTCACTCCCTCGCGTTGCACCACCGACTCCACCAGCAAGCCACAATCCCGCAACGCGCGCACGTGGTAGTACAGCGAGTTGTGCGACCGCCCGACGAAGCGCGCGATCTCGGGCACCGTGCACGGCCCCTGTATCGCGACCGCGTCGATGATGTCCTCGCGGCCGGGCGCGGCCAGGGCGAGGAGCTGCGGCATGGCGGTGACGTAGTAGGGCTTGGCTTTCACGAAAGTACAATCCTTGCGCTTTGTTTACATTATACTTACTTATGCTGGACTCATGATGCCAGGTAAAATAGCGCGGGCCGTGCTGCTGCTGTCAGTACTGCGAGCCGCGCCCGCACACGGGCAGCAGGCCGAAGCATGGGCGCGCGACCTCCTGCGCACCTACAGCGAGCCCAACCGCGAGACGTACCTCGACAATCGCATGCGCGCCCAGCTGGTCACCGGCGACTACCGCGCGGCACTCGCTACCATCGACTCGCTGAAGGCCGTTCGCAGTAAACCAGGCCGCGTGTTGCCGCCAATCGCATCGTTCCCGCACGAAGTCTTTCTCGAATCCCAGCTGAACGGCCCGCTAGACCACGCCTTCACGCGCGTCGCAACGCAGGTCGACGACCGCACGTCCGCCGTCGCCATGCGCTGGGTTATGGGGCCCTACTTCCCGCGCATGAAGGCCGATTACGACGCGACCCTCGCTCGCGTGACGGCCAAGGACAGTGTAACCCTCGCCGATGAGATCGACATCGTGCGGCGTGCTGCCAACGTCGCCGTCTTCGAGCTGCTCGCGCCCAACGCCGATCGTCTTCTCAATGCGGACGACGAGCGCCGCTACATCATTACGCGCGACATTCTCGTCACATCGCCGCAGGGCGGTCAGGTCTGTGTCTTTGTCTATCGGCCGCGCAACAAAGCAAAGCAGACCGCGCTCCTGAACTTCACGGTCTACGAATCCGAGCAGAACGCGACGGAGGCGAGGCGTACGGCGTCGAATGGGTATGCGGGCGTCGAAGGACTGACACGCGGGAAAGGGTGCAGCCCGAATAAGCCGGTTTCGCATGAATACGATGGCGTCGATGCGGCGGCGGTGATCGACTGGATCGCGGCCCAGCCGTGGAGCGACGGCCGCGTCGGCATGTATGGCGGCAGCTACGAAGGCATGACGCAGTGGGCGGCGGCCAAGCACATGCCGCGCGCGCTCCAAGCGCTGATGCCGTCGGTCACGCACGCGCCCGGCATCGATTTCCCGATCGACGGCAACATCTTTGCAACCTCTGCGTATCCGTGGCCCTTTTACACGACGAACATGAAGGGTCTCGACAACGCCACGTACAGCGACAGCGCGCGCTGGGGCGCCATGCGGCGGAAGTGGTACACGAGCGGTCGCCCGTATCGCGAGCTGCCGCTCATCGACGGCACGCCCAATCCCATTTTCGAGCGTTGCTCGCGCATCCGTCCTACGACGCGTACTGGCAGAACATGGTCGCGTACGGCCGCGACTTCGCGCGCATCAGGATTCCCGTGCTCACGACGACCGGTTACTTCGACGGCGGGCAGATGGGCGCGCTCTGGTTCTTCCGCGAGCACACCAGGCACCTGCCCAGCGCCGAGCACTATCTACTGATCGGTCCGTACGACCATGTTGGCGGCCAGCGAGGCAACATCGATGCTTTGGGGAGGCGCTGGTTCACGAACATCCAGGGTTACGAGTTGGATCCGATTGCCGATCTCGACATTGGTGAGTTGCGCTACGACTGGTTCAATTACGTGTTCAAGGGCGCGCCCAAACCCACGCTCCTTGCCGACAGAGTCAACTTCGAAGTAATGGGTGCGAACGTGTGGAAGCACGCGCCGTCGCTCGCGGCCATGGCGGACTCCGCGATCACCATTCGTCTCGGCAAAAAGGTGGAGCAGATCGTCGATCTGAAGGACAGGTCGGATGTCGATCAATGGGGCTCGCCCGGGGATCTGCTCGATCCCAGCTCGAGTGCGCGCAGTATCATCGACACCATCCCGACCATTGCCAACGCGATCAGCTTTGCGAGCGAGCCGTTCGATCGCGTCGTCGAAGTAAATGGATTGTTCTCGGGCCAGCTCGACTTCGTCACCAGCAAGAAGGATTTCGATTTCAGTGTCACGCTGTTCGAGCTGACGCCGGAAGGGAAGTACGTTCAGCTGAACTACCACTGGCAGCGTGCGAGCTACGCCGGCGATCGTTCGCGCCGTGTTCTGCTCGTGCCAGGCCGCCGCACGACGCTGCGCTTCACCAGCAACCGGCTGACGAGCCGGCGCCTGCAGAGGGGCAGCCGCCTGGTTGTGGTGCTTGCGATACCCAAGAACCCGTCGCAGCAGATCAATTACGGCACTGGAAAGGTCGTCGCGGATGAGTCGATTGCTGATGCGGGGGAGGCGTTGCGCATAACGTGGTTGGAAGGAACCCGGCTACGCGTTCCGCTGGCGCTACCGAAGGACTAGAATGTCGAGTCCTTACGCGTTATCGGACGTGTTGCCGCCTAACTAGCGCTTGAAGCTGGCGGTGCGCGTAGAACCGTTAGTGAGTGGCATGCTGCCTACCTAGAATCTTTGCACTTCAACACAGTCGTTGCGGTTTGCCTGTCATAGACGACTACTGTGACTCTGTCTCCTGATTTCAAGTCCGCTTCGGATGCGGGACCCGCTGAAGTTCTGATCGTCGTCCGATCCGTCAGTGCAAGGGTTTGAATGACGCCGTCTTGTCGTTTGATGGTAATCGTGTGATTTCCCATGCTGACGATCTGTCCGGTACCGCCGGTGCCACCGCAGAGATCTCCTCCGCCGGCGTTCCTTAGAGCATTCACCGGCTGGTGAGTCATCGGATGAACAACACCACCATAAAACGCGACAGCAGCGGCGACAGCCGTAACGGCTGCAACGGTTACTCTCTTATAGCTTCTCGAACGGAGCCACTGGGCGAGAATCGTAAACGCCCAATAGCCGATCATGACGCCGAGCGCGTTGAGTATCACGTCGTCAATGTCGAAGATGCCGACGCGCAGCACCGTTTGCATCACCTCGATGCACAGACCGGCGGCAACGCCGAGCGCCAGCGATGCTTTCCAGGTCATGCGCCGATAGACAAAAGGAGCAAGCAATCCTATCGGTACGAGCAAAGCGATGTTTCCGACCAGATTCACGCCTGCGATAATCCACCCCTTATCACCGAGCAGATACGGCACAATCGTCTTGAACGGCACAAAGTTGGGTGCATGACCTGCGTTCGTTCCTGCAAAATTCAACATCAATGAGCCTACCCTGATGGTTGGAATGTCCTTGAACACCATGACCTTTATCAGGATGGCGCAATAGGCGATGAGACTGAATGTTGATGTGAGATTCTTCTTCATAGAACGATTTCCTACCTACGTTAAGTGCCATTGCAGGAGTTTCGGATGACGGAGGCACGCCTCTACGCTCGCGTCACACGGCGCCTGCTCCCGCTGCTGTTCGCCTGCTACGTTGCGGCGTATCTCGATCGGGTGAACGTCGGCTTCGCGAAACTGCAGATGCTGCGCGATCTGCGGTTCAGCGAGACGGTCTACGGCCTGGGGGCCGGCATTTTTTTTATCGGATACTTCCTCTTCGAAATCCCGAGCAACATCATCCTGCACCGCGTCGGGGCGCGCCTGTGGATCGCGCGCGTGATGCTGACGTGGGCGGTGGTCTCGGCCGCGATGCTGTTCGTGACTTCGGCGACAGGATTCTACATCCTGCGTTTTCTGCTGGGCGTCGCGGAAGCGGGTTTTTTCCCGGGTGTGATCCTCTATCTGACCTACTGGTACCCCTCCGACCGACGGGCCGCGATCATCGCGCTGTTCATGACCGGCATTCCGGTCGCCGGGGTGATCGGTGGGCCGATCTCCGGCTGGATACTGCAGGCGATGGCAGGAGTGCGCGGGCTCGCGGGCTGGCAATGGCTCTTCCTGCTCGAGGCACTCCCCTCGCTCGTCCTCGAGCAGGAAGAG
>Ga0193697_1000549_pt1 | contig 13161 bp, 7 predicted proteins | sample L3m2metaG_FD_145073 | JGI IMG/M metagenome (GOLD analysis project Ga0193697, IMG submission 145073) | Soil microbial communities from a riparian zone of the East river system, Colorado, United States - L3m2 | ecosystem: Environmental > Terrestrial > Soil > Riparian zone | place: USA: East River... | reverse complement strand
CACGCTGGCTGGCCGAGGCGCAGCTGGCGATCGTGTACGCGGCGGAGAAGCGCGACGCCGAAGCCGACAAGCAATTCCGGCACGCGATGTCGACGATGCGCAAAGCCAGAGCGTCGATCGCCGACGAGATGCTGCGGCTCCCGTTCAACAATCTCCCGCGGGACGTCATCGACGACTACCTCGATTTCCTGATCGCAGCCGGCCGCAAAGAGGACGCGCTGTCGACCAAAGAAGAGGTGCAGGGGCAGACGCTCGAAGAAGGGCTCGCGGTCAAAACGAACATCGATCCGCAAACGATCGCCCGCCAGACCGGCGCCTCCATCCTCTACTACCACCTCGGATCGCAACACTCGTATGTCTGGAGCATCACGCCGGATGCGATCCGCGTGGCCACGCTTCCTCCGCGCGCGAAGATCCGCGCCGAGGTCGATGCGTACGTGCGCGATCTCGTCGGCCCGATGGGCAGCAGCGAATCGCGCGGCATGACGCTCTATCGAATGCTCGTCGAGCCGTCGGCGATCCGCGGCGGACCAGTGATCGTCATCGCCGACGAGCGCCTGAACGTCCTCAACCTCGAAGCGCTCTTCGTGCCGGGTCCGAAACCGCACTACTGGATCGAAGACGTCGTCCTTCGCAGCGCGCCGTCGCTGCAGATCCTCGGACGCGCGATCCAGGCGCGAAAGCGGAACGATTCCGTGCTGCTGATCGGGAACGCACCGCAGGCCGACCCGGCGTATCCGGCATTGCCGCGGGCGGGAGTCGAAGTCGGCCGCGTGCGGAAGCGCTTCGCCCGCGCGGTGGTGCTCGACGGCGCGAAGGCGACGCCGACCGCGTACCGCCACGCATCACCGGAAACATTCGACGTCGTGCATTTCGTCGCGCACGGCGAAGCGACGATGACGAAGCCGCTCGACTCAGCCGTGATCCTCGCCCGCGATCAGAACGGCTCTTACAAGCTCTTCGCCCGTGACATCGTGCAGCAGCCGATCACGGCCCGCCTGGTCACGATCTCGAGCTGCTACGGTGCGGGGAAGCGGACGTATGTCGGCGAAGGGCTCGTCGGCCTGGCGTGGGCATTCCTCCATGCCGGCGCGCAGCAGGTCATCGCGGCGGTCTGGGACGTCAGCGACGTCGCGACGCCCGACCTGATGGACGCGATGTACGAGGGCATGCATGCGGGGCAGGAACCGCCGAATGCACTCCGCGCCGCGAAGCTGAAGCTGGTTCGCAGCAAGGGGGCGCACTCGAAGCCGCGATTCTGGGCGCCGTTCGTCATCTATTCGGGCATGTGATGAGCGCGCAATGCGTTCTCACGTGGTCATGCCTTCTGGTTCTCCAGGCGTCTTCCGGCGCGCGATCGCGATCCGCGGCGCGCGAACTCATAATCTCAAGAACGTCAACGTCGAGATTCCGCAGCGTCAGCTGACGGTCATCACCGGCCCATCGGGCTCGGGGAAGTCGTCGCTTGCGTTCAACACGCTGTACGCCGAGGGGCAGCGGCGCTTCGTCGAGTCGATGTCGACCTACGTGCGGCAGTTCCTCGAGCGGATCGACCGGCCCGACGTCGACGAGATCGACGGCATCCTCCCGGCCATCGCCATCGAACAGAAGAACTCGGTGAAGAACGCGCGCTCCACGGTCGCGACCGCCACCGAGCTCGCCGATCACATCCGGCTCTTCATGACCTACTGCGGAGAGACGTGGTGCGCCGACTGCCAGACGAAGGTGCGCAAGGAGTCGCCGGAGTCGATCACGCGGGAGATTGCGTCTTCGCTGAAAGGCAAACGGGTCGTCGTGCTCGCGCCGGTCTTCTTCGAGGCCGCGAATCGAAGCGAAGTGCTCGTGCAGCTGATCAAGGCCGGCTACTTCCGCGCCTGGATCGACGGCGCGGTCGCCGATCTGAAGGAAGTGGAGACGAGCGGCACGGCGCTGGAGATCGTCATCACGCGACTTCGCGTCGACGAGGAGAAGCAGGGACAGATCACCGAGGCGATCGAGCAGGCGTTCGAGATCTCGAAGGGGACGGTGAACGTCCTCGAAGAATCGGAAGAAGGCTGGCTCTCGCATCGCTTCACGTCGCGCTTCGCCTGCAACAAGTGCGGGACGGAGTTCATCGAGCCGACGCCGCACCTCTTCTCCTTCAACTCGCCGCTCGGTGCCTGCACGGTCTGTCAGGGCTACGGCCGGATCATCGGCATCGACATGGAGAAGGTGATCCCGAACCGCGCGCTGCGGCTCGACGAGCAGCCGATCGCGCCGTGGAACTCGCCCGGCTACGAGGACTGCTACGAAGACCTCGATAAAGCGTCGAAGAAATACGGCCTGCGTCTCGACGTGCCGATCAACGAGCTGACGCCGGCGGAATGGGACCTCCTGCACAACGGCCGCAGCAAGTGGTACGGCATCAAAGGCTTCTTCGAATGGCTGGAGACGAAGAAGTACAAGATCCACGTCCGCGTGAAGCTGGCGAAGTACCGCAGCTACGAGCCGTGCCCCGACTGCCACGGCTCGCGTCTGAAGAGCGCGGCGAACCACGTGAAGTTCCGCGACCTCTCCATCGCCGACCTCTTCGCCATGAACGTGAAGACGGCGCGGCGATTCTGGGAGTACCTCCCGCTCGACAAGCAGGAGGAGGCGATCGCCGGACACCTGCGCCGCGAGATCGTCAACAGGTTGACCTATCTCGACGAGGTGGGTCTCTCGTACCTCACGCTCGACCGCCAGACCCGCACGCTCTCCGGCGGCGAGGCGCAGCGCATCAACCTCGCGGCGGCGCTCGGGTCGTCGCTGACCGAGACGATGTACGTGATCGACGAGCCGACGGTCGGCCTGCACGCGCGCGACAGCGAGCGGCTGCTCGCGGTGCTCAAGCGCCTGCGCAACGCGGGGAACACGGTGATCGTCGTCGAGCACGATCCGACGATCATCGCGGGAGCGGATTACAACATCGAGATCGGGCCGGGGGCGGGGGAGCATGGGGGGCAGATCGTGTACGCCGGCAAGGGACGCGCCTCACCCGGCACTCCGTGCCATCCTCTCCCGCTGACGCGCGAGAGGGGAGTGGGGAGATCCACATTCGCGGGGCGCGGGAGCACAACCTCAAGGGTGTCGACGTCGCGATTCCTCTCGGGCGGCTCGTCGCCATCACCGGCGTCTCCGGGTCCGGCAAATCGACGCTCATCCGCAACTGTCTCTTCAATCGCTACCAGCGCGACGTGCGCGGTACGAACGGCCTCGACGTCGGCAAGAGCGTCATCTCGGGAACCGAGCTGATTTACGACATGGAGTTCGTCGATCAGTCGCCGATCGGCCGCTCCTCGCGCTCGAATCCCGCGACCTACACGAAGGTGTGGGACGACATCCGCAAGCTGATGTCGGAGACGACGGCGGCGAAGCTCAACGGCGTCACCGCCGGCATGTTCTCGTTCAACACGGTTGGCGGGCGCTGCGAGGTGTGCGAGGGAGCGGGGACGGTCACGATCGACATGCAGTTCCTCGCCGACGTCGAAGTGACCTGCGAGAAGTGCAACGGCCGCCGCTTCGGCGAGCAGGTGATGAAGGTCCGCTACAAAAGTAAAGATGTTGACCAGATCCTGAATCTCACCGTGGACGAGGCGACGAAGTTCTTCATCGACAAGCGCGGCATTCTGAAGAAGCTCGCCTCGCTGCGTTCCGTCGGCCTCGGCTACCTCCGGCTCGGGCAGTCGACCGACTCGCTCTCCGGCGGCGAAGCGCAACGCCTGAAGCTCGCGTCGTTCCTCGCGGAGTCCGCAGCGAAGGCGAACGAGAACGGCGGACGTCTCTTTCTCTTCGACGAGCCGACCACCGGCCTCGCGGCGTCCGACGTCGCGCAGCTCATCGCCACGTTCCGCGATCTCATCGACCGCGGCAACTCGGTCCTGGTGATCGAGCACAACCTGCAGCTGATCGAGGCGGCCGATCACATCATCGACCTCGGCCCCGAGGGAGGGGATGGAGGCGGCGAGGTCGTGGCGGTCGGGACGCCGGAGGAGATCGCGGCGAACGAGCGGTCGATCACCGGACGGTATCTGAAGGCGTCGGCGACAATTACGGCGTGAAGATTCTCGCCATCTCCGGCAGCCTCCGCTCCGCATCGAAGAACACCTCACTCCTACGCGCGCTCGCGGCGCTCGATCCGTCGATCGCGCTGTACGAGCGGATCGGCGAGCTGCCGCACTTCAACTCCGATATCGATGACGCGGGCGCGCCGCAATCGGTGCTCGACTACCGCGAGCAGCTCCGCGACGCCGACCTGATCGTCATCTCCTCGCCCGAATACGCGCACGGCGTTCCGGGCGTGATGAAGAACGCGCTCGACTGGGTGGTCGGGAGCGGCGAGCTGATGGAGAAGCCGGTCGTGCTCATCAATACATCGCACGCATCGAAGTTCGTCTGTCCGCAACTGAGCGAGACGTTGACCGTCATGTCAGCGAAGGTGGTTCTGACTGTCACGATCTGGCCGCTCGAAGAAAGCAGCCTCCGCGCTTTGACCGACCAACTTCACAACATTGAAACGACCGCTCGTTCCACATAACGACCGCTCGTGCTCCGGGGCGCGAAAAGTGCACACAACCGGGTGCTAAAATGGCCCGCCCACCAGGTTTACTCAGGAGAACTGCATGAGCATTGCGGAGAAAGAATTTCCCGACATCGTCGGAGCGGCACCGGACGTTCCGGCAGCCGCGGCATTCGAGCCATACATTCCGGCGGACCGGGAGCTTCGTGAGCTCACGGTGTTGCCGATCATTATCGGCACCCTCCTCGGCATGATCTTCGGCGCCTCGTCGCTGTATCTCGTGCTGAAGGTCGGTCTCACCGTCAGCGCGTCGATTCCGGTCGCGGTCATCTCCATCACGTTCTTCCGCCTCCTTTCGAAACTCGGCGGGAAGGACGCGACGATCCTGGAGAACAACATCGTGCAGACCGCGGGCTCCGCGGGTGAGTCGATCGCTTTCGGCGTCGGCGTCACGATGCCTGCGATCCTGATCCTCGGCTTCGACCTCGAGATCACGCGCGTGATGCTCGTCGCGGTCCTCGGCGGACTGCTCGGCATCCTGATGATGATCCCGCTGCGCCGCGCGCTGATCGTGCAACAGCACGGCCTGCTGAAGTATCCCGAAGGCACCGCGTGCGCTGAAGTGCTGAAGGCGGGCGCCTCGCCGGAGTCGATCGCCGCAGCGTCGGACACGGCGAAGAAAGAGATGGAGAAGCTCGGCGGCCAGACGACGAGCGCGAAGACCATCTTCACCGGCTTCGGCATCGGCCTGCTGTACAAGGCGCTCAACGTCGCCTTCCGCGGATGGAAAGACACGCCGGAGAAGGTCTTCGGTCAACCGTTCGCCGCCGGCTCCGTTTCGGCGGAGATCTCGCCGGAGCTCCTCGGCGTCGGCTACATCATCGGACCGCGCATCGCCTCGATCATGTGCGCGGGCGGCGTGCTCGCCTACCTCGTGCTCATCCCGGCGATCAAGTTCTTCGGCACCGGCCTTCTCACGCCGCTCGCGCCGGAGACGACGCGCCTGATCAAGGACATGTCACCTGGTCAGATCCGCAACGCCTACATCCTCTACATCGGCGCCGGCGCGGTCGCGGCGGGCGGCATCGTCTCGCTCCTCCGCTCGCTGCCGACCATCTGGCACGGAATGCGTGAAGGCATCAAGGACTTCCGCGGCGGCGCGGCGGCACGCGAAGGAATGGCACGCACCGACATCGATCTCTCGATGAAGCTCGTGCTCATGGGCAGCTTCGCGCTCGTGGCAGTCATCGCGCTGGCGAATCCGCTGTACGTCGGCGGCACCGGCTTCACGGCCCGCATCATGGCCGCGATCCTGATCGTCATCCTCGGCTTCCTCTTCGTCACCGTCTCCTCGCGGCTGACCGGCGAGATCGGCTCGTCATCGAATCCGATCTCCGGCATGACGGTCGCGACGCTGCTCATCACCTGCCTCGTGTTTCTGGTGATCGGCTGGACCGGATCCGCGTACTACGTGACCGCTCTGTCGATCGGCGCGATCGTCTGCATCGCGTCGTCGAACGGCGGCACGACCTCGCAGGATCTGAAGACCGGCTTCCTCGTCGGCGCGACACCGCGCAACCAGCAGATCGCGATCCTCATCGGCGCGCTCGCCTCGGCGATCATCCTCGGACCGATTCTTCTCAAGCTCAACAGCGCCGCCGGCGTCGTCCTGCCGCGCGTCAGCGCCGAGCCGACCACCGACGCGGAAGGCGCGCCGCTCAATCAGGTCGAGAACTGGCCAGCCGATCTGCATGTCGATCCGGCGACGCTGACGACCCATCATCAGTACGAAGGCAAAGACTACATGGCGTGGCACTACACGCCGCCGGGTGGCGCGTCGGCGCAGCAGTTCCTCGTCGACTCGACCGGCACGCCGCAGTTCCTCGTCGACCCAGGCATCAACGGGACGCACAAGTTCCTGGCAAACGGCAAGCCGGCGATGAAGAAGTTCGACGCGCCGAAGGCGACGCTGATGTCGTACATCATCAAGGGCATCCTCAATCACAAGCTGCCGTGGGGACTCGTGCTCCTCGGCGTGATGATCGCGCTGACACTCGAGATGTCGGGCATTCCGTCGCTCGCGTTCGCCGTCGGTGTGTACCTTCCGCTCTCCAGCTCCAGCCCGATCTTCATCGGCGGCATGATCCGCTACCTGACCGACCTCTACGTCCGCAAGAAGTACAAGGGGATGAACCTGACCGAAGAGCAACTCGTGGCGGAAGGGGACAAGAGCCCCGGCGTGCTGATGGCATCGGGCTATATCGCGGGCGGCGCGATCGCCGGCATCCTGATCGCGTTTATGGCGGGCGTGCCGTTCATGGCGAACTTCAATGGGAAGCTCGACAAGCTGGCGGAGAAGAATCCGTTCGTCTCGAGCGGCAATGCCGACCTGCTGTCGTGCATCCCGTTCGTGATTCTCATCGTTCTGCTTTACCTCGTCGGACGCGAGAAGCTGCTGGCGCCGGCGAAAGCGAAATCGTAATTTCGTAACCCGGCGTTTCACGACGGCCCGCTTCGGCGGGCCGTTTTGTTTTCGGCGTATCCTTACGACACTTCGGTCCTATGGCATTCGTCGGCTGGTTGTTCGCGACAGTCATCAGCGTGATCGCGCTCGTCACCGCGAAGCGCGCGAAGAAAAACGCGGAAAACGCCGAGGATGAGGTTCGGCATCTGCGGATCGCGCTGGAGAACCTCGGGAAGCGGGTGGCGGAGTTGCGGAAGGCGGCCGCGCAACCGGCACCTCCCGAGCCGGAGCCAGCCTTCGTGGAGCGACAGGCGCCCCCGCCTGTCGAACAACCGATCATGCCGACAGGCGAGGCGCCTGTCGCTCCACCAGAACCAACACCCGAGCCCGAGCCGGTCATCGCGGAACCGCCCCCTCCGCCCCCGCCCCCACCCATCCCCCAACCCGTCCCGGCGCAGCCGGCGGCGGCGTTCGATTGGGAAAACTTCATCGGCGTGAAGCTCTTCGCGTGGATCGCGGGTATCGCGCTCGTCCTCGCGGCGATCTTTTTCCTGAAGTACTCGATCGACAACGGATGGCTGACGTCGCGGGTGCAGGCGGCGATCGGCATCCTCGCCGGCTCGCTGCTGATCTGGATCTGCGAGCTGCGCATCGCACGCGACTACAAAGTCACGGCGAACGCGATGCATGGGGCGGGCATCGCCATCCTCTACGCCACGCTCTTCGCAATGTACGCGCGGTGGGAGCTCATCATCGCGCCGTTCGCGTTCGGAATGATGATCCTGGTGACGGCGGTCGCGGTCTGGCTCTCCATCCGCCGCGAGTCGGTCTTCATCGCGCTGCTCGGACTCCTCGGCGGCTTCGCCACGCCGGCGATGCTGTCGACCGGCGAGAACCGTCCGATCGGACTCTTCACCTACCTGCTGCTGCTCAACATCGGGCTGGCGTGGGTCGCCTGGCGGCGGCGCTGGACGACGCTCAGCATCATCAGCCTGATCTTCACCGCGATCTACCAGTGGGGCTGGATCGCGAAGTTCCTCACCGCGTCGCAGCTTCCGCTCGCCGCCGGGATCTTCCTCGTCTTCGCGATCGCCGCCGCGTCGTCGCTGATCATCAGAAGAAAGGACGACGGCAAGCAGCGCACGTTCGACGTCGTCGCCGTCGCGGGCGCCGTGCTGCCGCTGCTCTTCGCCGTCTTCACCGCGGCGGTGCCGGCGTACGGCTCGCACTACAACATCCTCTTCGGCTTCCTGCTGCTGCTCGCGGGCGGTCTCGCCACGATCGCGTTCACGCGCGGTCCCGCGTGGCTGCACCTCCTCGGCGGCATCGTCACGCTGCTCGTCTTCGTGATCTGGCGCGGCGCGTCGTACACGCCCGAGGCCTGGCCGGTGATCCTCGCCTGGGTCGTCGCGTTCTTCGCGCTCTACCTCGTGGTCGGCATGAAGTTCCGCACGAACGCCGTCTTCACCGCGCCGGCGTTGCTCTTCATCTTCCCGACACTCGTCGGAGCGGGCGACGGCGCGCCGGGACTGCTCTTCACCGTCCTCTTCGTGTTGCTCGCCGCGGCCGCCGCGTATGCGATCCGCTATGAGAACGGGATCGTCTACTACCTCGCGGCGTTCTGCGCGATCGCGACCGAGGGAATCTGGTCGTCGCAATACCTGACGCATGAGCGATTGCTGCATGCGCTCGCGATCTACGCGATCTTCGCGCTCTTCTTCCTCGGCGTGCCGCTGATCGCGCGGCGGATGCAGCGCCAGCTCAAGCCGCAAGGCGCGCTCACGTTCCTCGTGCTGCTGAGCATCGCGATGCTCTTCTTCCTCGACAACGGCACGGTCGCCGACGCGTCGCTCTGGGGACTCGCGCTGCTGCTTGCGATCCTCAACGCCGGATCGATGATGGAAGCGCGCGTCATCCACACACCGTTCATGTCGATCGCCGCGGCGCTGCTGTCGTGGGTCGTGATCGGCGTGTGGTGGGGCGCGGCGACGATCTCGCTGTCGCTGATTCCGGCGCTGTTCGTCATCGGCGCGTTCGGCGTGCTGATCGTGGTCGGCAACGTCCTCGCGAGCCGCGAATCGGACAACGCATCAGCATTCGAAGGAAGCACGTATCTCGGTCTGGCCGGACATCTGTTCCTGCTGTTCGTCGCGTCGCAGAAGCAGCTCGCCTTTCCGCCGTGGCCGCTCTTCGCGATTCTCGCGCTGCTCGATCTCGCGATCGGCGTCGCCGCGATCTACCTCAAACGCGCGAAGCTGATGACCGCCGCGATCGGCGCGTCGCAGGCAGTGCTGATCGTGTGGGCGACGCAGTCTTCGGTTGCGCCGTGGCCGAACACCGCGCTCGCCGCCGCGGTGCTCGTGGTGATTCTGGCGAAGGTGTGGCACGCGATCGATCGCCGCTTCGGCCCGAGCGTCGTGGCGGGCGTGTTCCTCGGACAGTTGGTCTGCATGGCCGCGGGTGAACATCTCTACGGAACGCTCCTCGCGGCGCACGTGCTGCTGCTGCTCGCGCTGTTCGTCGTCGCCTGGATCGATGAACGGCACATCGTTCTGCCGTTCGCCGCGCTCACCGTGGCGGTCGCAACCGCGATCGCGGATCTCGGCCCCTGGTCGCACCTGCTGACGTTCGCGACCGTGATCTACGCGCTCTTCCTCGCGTATCCGCTCCTCCTCGGCAAGCGCGCGAAGCAGTCCATCAGCCCGTACCTCGCGGCCGTCTTCGCTAGCTGCTCGTTCTTCGGCTTCGCGTACAGCGCGCTCGTCGACGCGGGCTACAAGCCGTACATCGGCGCGCTGCCGGTGGCGCAGGCGGCGCTGATGATGCTGCTCCTGTGGCGCGTGTTGCAGATCGAGCGCGACGTCGAGCGGATGCTCTCGCGGCTCGCGCTCGTCGCCGCCACGGTCCTCGGTTTCATCACGCTCGCCATTCCGCTGCAGCTGGACAAGGAATGGATCACCATCGGCTGGGCGCTCGAAGGGGCCGCGCTGATCTGGCTCTTCCGTCGCATCCCGCATCGCGGTCTGCTGCTGTGGGGCGGCGCGCTGCTCGCCGCGGTCTTCATGCGGCTCGTCTTCAACCCGGCAGTGCTCGAGTACCACGCGCGCTCCGCGACGCGCGTTCTCAACTGGTACCTCTACACCTACCTCGTCTGCGCGATCGCGATGTACGTCGCCGGATATCTTTTCCCTCGGACGACAAAGTGGGCGGTGGCCACGCTCAATGTCGCCGGCACGGTCCTGCTCTTCCTGCTGGTGAACATCGAGATCGCCGACTACTACTCGACCGGCTCGTCGCTGACGTTCAACTTCTGGTCGGCGCCGCTGCCGCAACTGCTGTCGTACACGCTCTGGTGGGCACTCTTCGCGCTGGCGATGCTCGTCGCGGGCATCCTGTTGCATCAACGCGCGGTGCGTGTCGCGGCGATCGTGCTGCTGTCGGTGACGATCCTGAAGTGCTTCCTCATGGACCTCTCGCACCTCGGCGGCCTCTATCGCGTCGGCTCGCTTCTCGGTCTCGCCGGCTCGCTCGTGCTGGTCGGATTGCTGCTGCAGAAATTCGTCATTCGCAAGACGGAGACGAGCGCCGCTTGATCCCGCTGCTGCTGCTCGCCGCGACGCTGAACCGTCCGATCGTCCCGGCGCACGCCGGTCCGAATCGCGTCGACCCCGACGTCGAGCTGCTCGCGCATGCGCGATCCGACTTGAGCGATCTGCGCCTCTTCGATGCGAACGGACGCGAAGTGCCGTATCTGCTGATCGCGCCGGCGTCGCGCGAGCCGCGCTGGACCGACGGCCGCGTGCTGCCGGTCGCGCGAACGAAAACCACCTCGGGCTTCGAGCTCGATCTCGACAGCGTCTTCACCGTCGATCGCATGCGCATCGACGGGATCGCCACGCCGTTCCTCAAACGCGCGCGACTCGAGGGAAGCGGCGACCGCGCGCACTGGACGATGCTCGCCGATGACGCGACGATCTTCGATCTTCCCGACGACAAGCTGCGCAACATCGAGATCGCGTTCGAGCCGGGAGCGTACCGGTACCTCCGCGTGACGTGGAACGACCGCAACAGCGCGGTGGTCACGCACGTCGGCGGCGCATCCGCGCGGCTGCACGACGCCAACACGCCGTCCGAGCCGATGCGCGTGCCGCTCACATTCCGCAAGATCTCCAGCGAGCCGCAGAAGAGCCGTTACCACATCACCTTGCCTGGCGCGCAGCTCCCGATCGCCGCGATCGAAGCAGCAGTGACGAACGGCGAAGTGTTCCGCGAGGCCTCGGTGTACCAGCCGTCGCTCGAAGGCGGCCGCATCATCCCGCAGATGCTCGGGACGTCGACGCTGAAACGCGCGGAGCGGTTCGGCGGCGTCGCGGCGGACATGGGAGTGAAGATCCAGCATCCCAGCGGCGTCGATCTCGAGCTCGTTGTCGACGACGGCAACAACCCGCCTCTCGCGATCACCAGCATCGACGCGCGACTCGAGCCGCTGCCGTGGCTCTGGTTCGAGAGCACCGACGGCTCGCCGATCACCGCACGCTACGGCGACGCGCAACTGAGCGCGCCGCGTTACGACCTCGAGGCGTCACGCGCGACGATCGCGAAGAGCACGCCGCCGCCCGCACGCTGGGAAGGAACGGGCAAGACCGCATCGAACGCGAGCGCCGAGACCACGACCATGGCCTCGTTCCGCGGTGCGGCGGTCGATCGCAACGACTTCCGTTACGCGCGCACGATTCCGGTTGCGCCGGCCGGCGTGACGAAGCTCGCGCTCGATGCCGACGTCCTCTCCCGCAGCCGGAGCATCGCCGACGTACGCATCGTCGACACGAAGAATCAGCAGGTGCCGTACATCGCCGAGTACGAGGCGTCGCCGCTGAAGCTCACGCTGAAAGTTCCGGAGCGGACAGCCGACGGTAAGCTCTCGCGCTACACGTTCGAGCTACCGTACGACACGCTGCCGGAGTATTCGCGCATCGTCTTCACCACGTCGTCGCATGTGTTCGAGCGCGGAGTTACGCTGCGTCTCGCCGCGGACGAGAGCCACGGCCGCGAGGCGACGGTCATCGGGAACGAGACGTGGAGCAGCAGTCAACCCGAGGCCGCGCCGCCGGTGCTCGCGTTCTCGCTGCCGCATGCGAAGAAAGTCGAGCTGGTGATCGACGAAGGGGACAACGCGTCGCTGCCGATCACCTCGGCGACGATCGACATCCCGGCCGTCTCGCTGCGCTTCTACAACCCCGGAAGTCCGCTCACGCTGCTGTACGGAAATGCGCGCGCCTCAGCGCCGCAGTACGATCTCGCGCTCCTCGCGCCGCGCGTCCTCGGCGAACCGGCGCGCGATCTCACGCTCGGCGCGACGGCAGGAGCGGCGAAGGAAGAAGCGGCGCTCGACGCGAAGATCTTCTGGGGCGCGCTCGCCGTGGCGACGATCATCCTGCTGGCGATTCTTGCGCGGCTCGTGCGGTCACGAACGTAAGCGCGCACGTTCCGCGGGAGCCCACGTCGACGCAATCCGCCGTGCCGACCACTTCGGTAACGCGCGCGTCAACCAGACGTAGCCGATCATCAGCAGATTCACCGCGGCGACGAGCATGATCGAGTCGTAGCGCGTCAGCATCGGCACGTGTGCCCCGGGCCAGCGGATCAGCAACACATCGACGGCGACGACGAGCAGCAGTTGCGAGATGTCGCGGAACAACGCGCGACGGCGCGCGCGACGGATCGCCGGCCGCGGGTCGCAGTGAACGACCGGCGGGCAGCCACGATGGGAGATTCCGGGGAGGAGCTCTGGTCGAGGCATCGCACCCGGTCCGACAACCGGGTGCGTCCGATTATTTCAAATAACTGAAGAGCTCACCGTATCCGGATGGTCTGCGCGATGTAGTTCCCATCGGCATCGCGGAACGCCTTCACCACCACCGCGTCGCCATCCTTCAGCCGTTCCGCCGTGGAGTAGGCGCCGCTCTTCGTTTTGATCGGGAGATCGTCGGCGACGTTGATGCGGAAGACGGCGTTCGTCTTCGACTCGCGCACCACGAGCAGCGGTCCATTCGCGAGCGACTCGCTCACCGTGCCCCAGATCGTCACCATCGGCAGCGTCGCGTTCACCGCGGGGGGCGGGAGGGGGTTGGGTGTGCTGTTGTCGTTCGCGTCGAGGAAG
>Ga0193697_1000548_pt1 | contig 13162 bp, 15 predicted proteins | sample L3m2metaG_FD_145073 | JGI IMG/M metagenome (GOLD analysis project Ga0193697, IMG submission 145073) | Soil microbial communities from a riparian zone of the East river system, Colorado, United States - L3m2 | ecosystem: Environmental > Terrestrial > Soil > Riparian zone | place: USA: East River... | reverse complement strand
AAGCGAATTCGCCGTGGACGGGGCCTCGCCACCGGCGTGGGTGCCTTTCCAACCTTGCAGGGTTGCAGGGGTAATGTCTGGTGCGCGGGCGGCCACAACCTATGAAAAGCGGCTTTTGTGCCAGCTAAGGCGGGTCCCCAGGTAGAAAGGCTCAGTTTTTGCGGGCCAACATCAGCATTGCTGAGGTTTTTTGGCCGACAAAGGCCCTCGCCTTGTCGAAGGCCGTGAAGAGCGCCAGGGGGATTACCGATTTGAAGGGATTGAAAACTCGTGCCAAACCCGGCCAATTCCTTGCATAGCGCAGCGCGTGATGAAGCGAATACATCCAAAACGAGTGGCCGGTCTGGAATTGCGTGCCCATTGGCGTCAGGCCGTTGTCCGACAGTAATCGCGCCAGCGTTTGAGGATAAAACAGATGCCAATGGCGCGGAATGTGATACCCGCCCCAGAACGTCCTTCCAAAAACCCGAGCGTCGAAACTATCAAGGTTCGGCGTTTCCAGGGCCAGCACACCGCCTCTTTTGAGCCAGCGCGCAATCTGCCGGATAACCAGTTCCGGTCGGTCCACGTGTTCGATCACGTGGAACATTGTCACCAGATCCGCGGAATTTTCCGGGATTTCGGTGCAATCCTCGACTCGCTTGCACAACGCCCGGTAGCCTTGCCTCTGCAACTTGTCCACCACAGCAGTGTCCAATTCCAGGCCGTAAATCTGGCTCTTGTTGAGCCCGTGCGATTCCATTGCTTTCAAGAATCGGCCGTCGCCGCAGCCCACATCGACGAACGATTCGACCCGTCCCGGAACGCTGGAGATGATCCCTTGAAGTTTGCGGCGGTCCAAAACTGCCTTGGCTTTGCGGGCGATGCCATTTACCTCGCTCTCATAGGTATAAGCGTAATAACTCCGAGGGTAGATAATCGGCAAAGCGGAAATTGCAGGGCGGGGATTCAGCCAGACATGGCCGCACTTCCCGCACTTAACAAACTGCCATTTGTTGCGACAGGTCTTTAACTCATAATCGAAGCCGCTCGCAAACGGCACGGATTGTTCGCTCCGACAAACGCAGCAAACCGAAACAGCTTCTGTATCGATGAGTGGCAGCGATACGTCCTGAAACTCGCTCCAGATCGCAGGGTCTTTCCTGGTTTCAATCGGCACCGCAGACGGTGTCGTTGCCGCCGTTGATACCTGGCTGCTCATGTCGCAGCGGCCCTTTTGCACTCCGCCAACGGCAACGCCAGCCAGTATCGCAACAGATACGCGCAATAGCTTCCTCGCCATTCAAGCCCGTCTGCATGAGGCGAATTGCGAATATGCCGGTCGGCCAGCGGCAGATTGTAGTAAGGAATTGAAACCCACAAATGGTGCACCGTATGAAAATTCATGTTCATCGGTGAAAAAAAGAAGCGCTCCAACGGATTGCTGACGTAGGTAATAAGACGGTGCTCATCCGCTTTCGCATCTGATTCCGGATGGGAGTGTTCGGCGAAGGAACGCACATTGTCTCCCAGAAACGCGAAAACAAAAACGGGTACGACCCACAGCACCGGGTAAGCCCACCATCCAATGCAGTAAGTCAGGCCGCCCATCAGGAGTACTTGCCATCCGAGGAGTATGGCGACCTCCCCGAACGTATAAGGGACCCTGTCCCTGGATTCTCTTGCGTCTTGCTGAGTTCGCGCGTTCGTCACAAATACATTCTTAACCGAGCGCACGACGCTGCTGAGACCCGCGGCATACAGCAGCAATTCCCAACGATCGGCTTTATTGAAACACCCGTGCTTGTGGCGGTCCGGATCTTGCGGGTTCGCAAGGTGAAGATGGTGCAGGAGATGATTCTTGTTGTTGATCCGCGTTACGGCCCCGATTGCTCCCATGATAAAGATGTCATTGAATAAATTATTCAGCCGCTTGTTCTCGAAGAGTCGGCCGTGGAGTCCATCATGGCCGATGATGAACAATGCGTAATAGCGTGCGCCGATCACCGGGATCGCCAGGACAATGACCCACCAAACCGGGTATCTTGCCACGATTGCCCATGCGGCCAGAATCGTTGCCCAACAAACGATCGTGTCGAGGACGGCTCGGGCCGGACGTAACGCGCTAAACTCCTTCAGTTCGGCTGCCGAAAGAAGCTGCGCGCGGTATTCCTTATAGGGATCTCTTCGCAAAGCTGCCGTCATTCCGAGTCTTTTCAAGCAGGACACAGGCCACTTAATCACACGGCTTGGACGCAGTTTTGTGTGACAAACTTGAACCGGCTCAATGCTGCCGCTTATTGGGAATATGCCGGTTTCACTGCGTCATGCAATCGGGCCTGGGCATCACGATACTTTTGGTTGGCCGGTTCAAGCTCCAGCGCCCGGGCGAGGTAACGGTCGGCTGCAGCCCAATTCTTCCGCTCCACCGCGATTCGATAACGCATATAGCAGGCGAAACCTGGAAGCCAGCCTTTGGCTATCATCCGTTTGAAAATACGGTCTGCCTCTTCCAGTCGCCCCAGCATGAATAGGCAATAGGCGTAATCGCGGCTGTAGAGCTCCGATTGCCCCTGGCTCTCGATGAGTGCGGCGTAGAGGACAGCGGCTTTGGGATACTCGCCAGATAACATACTCGTACGAGCGGCCGCAGTCCGTGCAAATGCCGAATCGGGCGAGCGGGTCAGCGCCCGATAGGCTTCCGCGGTGGCAGTCTTTATGGTGTCAGGATTGACTTTTGAGAAGGTCCAATCTCCGGGCCAAATGATTCGAAATTCATTACTTGATATGACAGCTCGGTTGAATTCCGTTCGTTCCAGAAAAAGGAGGCTCCAAAGCTGCTACGCGACTAGTGCCCACTGAGGATCGTCGAAGAGCAGCTTTGCAAGCGCAGATACCTCTCTGGTCACTCCGATCGGCAGCCAGGCGGCATGCACGTCATACTTCTTGAGTAGCTCGCGCCACCCTGGCTCCGCCTGCAAAAGTGGAAAGTATTGCTTTTGCCAGAACTCCGGCGTGTACGCATCGCCCCGTCCATCGAGAAATGGTCTGAATCGCGGATAAAGCCACCAAAGCATTCCCCCAGCGTAGCGCATGCTGTGGAACATGTTTTGCGGTGGGACCTCTTTGTCGATAAACCGAATCATTTCCATCGGGTAATAAGGCGCATACAAACCGGTGCCAAATTGAAACCATTGATTCGGAAGCACCACGAGCAGGACAGTGCCTGCCCAGGCGACAGGAAAAAGCAATGGCTGCAGCCGTTTGATGCGGCGCAAACGTCCAATCTCCGGCAAATGGCTGATGAGAAGGGCTGCATACGGCAGCGCGACAATCGAATAGGCCAGCACCGAGCGTTGCGAACTGCAGGCCAAATAGGCGAACACGACAGTCGGCAGGAGAAAACGCAAGCGAAGAGACCGCCATGTGAAAGCTTGAAGGACAAGCAGTGCCGCGAGTGACAAATAAAAGAGCTTCGCGAACGTCCATGTTGGCGATTGGTATTCCCCAATAACCGATTGCCAGAATGGATTTCTAAACTGGATAATCGGCGCCAGCAGCACGTGACAACCACTTGGCGTGATGATTTCGAGCGTCACGATGGCGGCAGCCAGGGCCGCTGCGATCCCAATTGGGCGCACAAGCAGTGGCTTCCAAAAGCTTACTCCGCGCGCACCGCCACTTGCTGCATTCTTGCGCTCCCGCCAGATAGCTTCAATCCAGTCGCCGGCCGTGGTCGCGCATAAGAACACGAAGCCGTACACAACTCCGGCATGGGTGTTCGCCCAAAACGCCATGAGCAGCGGCAGCCCGATCCATTGCCATCGCCAACGGTTGTCAAAACGCAGATCCAGATAAACTACCACCGCAAAAATCAGCGCGGAGATCAGATCGGGTCGCTCAAAAAACCGGACGCGCGCGATCATCACACCAATTGTGATAAGCCAAAACGGCCACAGAGATCGGCGTGGCAGCAGACGTCGGGCAGAACACCACACCATAAACATCAATAGCGTGGCGATGGCCGCTTTCACACACACCAGCCCGGCCACTCCGCCGAAGTGATAAACGCGATTATAAAAAATGCCAGGCCACCATTGGTGAATCGGCCACTCTTGTTCTGGAGTCGTGTAAGAAAAGGTGTTTGTCGTCGGAATGCGATGATGTTCCAGAATGTATGCCCCGGTTCGAATGTGATAGCCGGTGTCCGGGTCGGTGACCCGAAAAAACGCGCACAAAAAGACGAACGTGAATAACCCTGCAAACAGGCAAAAACTCCCGAGACGGCTGCACTCGGCCATTGGTTCCTGTTCTAACGAGACCATGAAGCGGAGAAAGCTGTTTTTGGGCCAAGACCAGAGCGCACCAACTCTACCGAGTGACTGCGCGCTTCAACTCAGCCCGCAGCTTGCTTTGGGCCTGCTGGTACTCTTCGTTGGTTGGTTCGGTCTCGATTGCCTTTGCCAGATACTCATCAGATTCCGCCCATTTCTTCATTTCGAGCGCAATGAAATGGCGCATGTAATGCGCGTACCCGGGCAACCAGTGTTTTCTGAGCATCCGTTCGAAAACCCGATCGGCCTCCTCCAGCTTCCCTGCCATGTAGAGGCAGTACCCGTAATCTCTCCAATAGAACGGCTGATCCTTGACGGCGTCGACGAGCGCCGTATACAGCACTACTGCCTTTGCATATTCGCCGGACGACATGCTTGTGCGGGCCGCGGCCGCACGCGCAAAGAATGAATTGGGCGAGCGGCTCAACGCGCGATAGGCCTCTTGCGTGGCAACTTCTAGAGTCCCGGCATTGACTTTCGAAAACGAGGCATCCCCCGGCCAAATGCAGCGAAACTCGTTTTGGGAAATGATCTCCTGATTCAATTCCGTTCGCTCCAGAAACAATAGAGAGTCATCATTGTAAATGACCAGGGCCCATTGTGGATCCTCGAAAAGCAATTCGGCTAATTTTGAAACCTGCCCTGTTCGCGCAATCGGGAGCCAGACGGCGTGCGCATCGTGTTTCCTCAACTTTTCACGCCAGCCAGCTTCGGCGTAGAGGATCGGCAAGTACTCCCTCTGCCAGAATTCCGGCGTGTAGGCATCGCCGCGGCCGTCCAGGAAAGGTTTGAAGCGTGGATACAGCCACCAAAGCATGCCGCCGCCATAGCGCATGTTGTGGAAGATATTTTGCGGAGGCACTTCCTTTTCGATGAAACTGTAGATTTCGAGCGGGTAGTAAGGCGCATGATAACCGACTCCAAAGCGAAACGTTTTGTGCGGGATAACTACAAGCAAGAGGATTCCGGCCCAGGCCACAGGAACAAGCAGCGGTTGCAACCGCTTTAGCCGCCACATCGAAGGGATATTCGGCACATGGCCGATGAGAAAGGCCGCATACGGAACCGCGAGGATGCAATACGCCAGCACTGACCGCGATGAACTGCAGGCCAAATAGCCGAACGCCGCCGCTGAAAAGAGAAGCCGCAGTCGGAGATGACGCCACGTAAGCGTCTGGAGAACGACCAATGCAACAAGCGACAGATAAAAGAGTTTGGAGCCAGCCCACGTCGGAGGCTGATATTCCGCGATCATGCCCTGCCAAAACGGGCTCATGAACTGGGTAATTGGCGCGAGCAGGACGCGGTAGCCACTCGGCGTAATCATCTCCAGCGTTAGCACGGAAGCAATCAGCGCAATGGCGATTCCCAACGGTCGAACAAGCAATGGCTTCCACGTGTTTGTTCCCGGCTCTCTGCCAATGCCTGCGGCTTTGCGTCGCTGCCAAATAGTTTCTATCCAATCACCAGCCGCCACCGCACACAGAAAGACAAAACCGTACATGACTCCGGCGTGAGTATTGGCCCACATGGCCATCAACAGGGGCAGCCCAATCCATTGCCATCGCCATCGGTTGTTGAAGCGCAGGTCCAAAAACACGACCAGAGCAAATATCAGCGCAGAGATCAAATCCGGGCGCTCGAAAAACCGCACCCGGGCAATCATCACCCCGGCGGTTGCCAGCCAAAATGGCCAAAGAGAAGTACGGCCAAGGACCTGCCGCGCCGAAGCCCAGACCACCAGCATCAACAGCGCGGCAATGCATGCCTTGAATGAGATTAAGCCGGCAACACCGCCGAGGTAATACGCTCGATTATATAGAATTGTCGGCCACCATTGATGAATCGGCCATTCCTGCTCCGGCGTCGTGTAAGAGAATGTGTTCGTCGTCGGAATGCGATGATGTTCGAGAATATACGCCCCAGTCCGGATGTGGTATCCCACGTCAAGGTCTGACACGTAAAAAAACGCGCATAAAAAGCAGAACACGAGCAATCCTCCGAGAAGGCAAAAATACAAAAGCCGATTCTGCCCGGCATCATTTGCCGAGGGCGCAGCTGTGTCGGTATGCAAATCAGCCAAAGACGAACTGGCAGTGTTCACTTGTCGCGACGCCTTTGAGCAGCTTCAAGGCCAGACAGTCCCAGTCTTTCTCCGACAAAAACCTTTTTGATGCCCTCGCTTTTCGGTAAACCTGACTCATGCACAAACAGTTCGTCCCCGGCGTAGTGTTGCTTGCCACGATTTGCTTTTCGGCTTCAGCGCAACAGTCTGCGACGTTCTCGACGACGGAATCAGTCGGTCGCCATGCCACGAACCGAACGGTGACCCCGGTCAACCAAATCCTCACGCCATACGGGGTTCAGGTGGAACTCCCCGACCTGCGCCCTCAGGCCCTTGCACTGAGTCCGGATGGAAAGCTTCTCGCAACTTCGGGGAAGACCAGCGAGGTTGTAATGGTCGACCCGGAAAGCGGACGCATCCTCCAGCACGTCAAGATGCCCTCCGATGACGACGACGATCCCCAACCTGAAGTCGCTTCGGAGAACATCCTTGATCCCGACAAAAAGGCCCAACTCAGTTTTACCGGCCTGATCTTTTCTGCGGATGGCTCACGCCTCTATTTGGCGAACGTCAATGGCAGCGTCAAAGTCTTCGATGTCACCCGTGACGGGAAAGTGACTGGTTCCTTTTCGATTCGTGTCCCGCACGCCAATGCCCCCCGCCGCACCAACGATATTCCGGCCGGATTGGCTCTTTCGCCCAATGGCCGCCGGCTCTACGTCGCCCTGAATCTTTCGAATCGCCTGGGCGAGTTTGATACCTCGAATGGAAAGCTGCTGCGCATGTTTGATGTCGGTGTTGCGCCTTACGACGTAGTCCTGCTCGGCAACAAGGCTTATGTGAGCAATTGGGGCGGACGCCGCCCGCAGTCCGGCGAACTGACCGGCCACGCTGGTCGTGGGACGCTCGTCAAAGTTGATCCGGTCCGCCACATCGGCAGCGAAGGCTCCATTTCGGTCGTCGATCTCATCAGCGGCAAAGTCGCTTCAGAAATTGTCACCGGCCTGCACGCATCGGCCTTGGCCATGCACCCGAAAGGGCGCTACCTCGTTTGCGCCAATGCCGCCAGTGACAACCTTAGCGTCATCGATCTGCGCACGGACAAAGTCGTCGAAACGATTTGGACCAAGCAAAGCCCTGCCGATCTGTTCGGCGCCTCGCCGAACGCGCTTTGTTTCAATTCCAGCGGCAGTCGCGTCTATGTCGCCAACGGCACACAAAACGCAATCGGCGTCATTGATTTCAACGTCGGTAAATCAAAGCTCCTCGGTCTGATTCCCGTCGGCTGGTTCCCGGGCGCGATCGCTTACGATGCGAAGCGTTCGAAGATTTACGTCGCCAACATCAAAGGCATCGGCGGGACCAAAAAGCGCGACAAAGAAAGCGGCGGGATCGGCTTCAACTCCCACCAATATCACGGCTCCCTTTCGCTCCTTCCCATTCCGAACAAACGCGAGTTGTCGCGCCTCTCGGCGATCGTCTGGCAAAACTATCGCCGCGAGCAACTGGCTGTCGCAAAGCTTGCCCCCCGCCCCGGTGTGCCACCGCGCCCCGTGCCAGAACGCATCGGCGAGCCGAGCGTCTTCAAGCACGTCGTCTACATCATCAAGGAGAATCGCACTTACGATCAGGTCCTTGGCGATGATCCGCGAGGCAACGGCGATCCCTGGCTGTGCATCTACGGCGAACGCGTTACGCCGAATCAGCACAAGCTCGTACGTGATTTCGTGCTCCTCGACAACACCTACTGCTCGGGCATTCTCAGTGCCGACGGCCATCAATGGTCCACCACCGCTTTTGGCACTGACTATCTGGAAAAATCTTTCGCCGGCTGGCCGCGCAGTTATCCCGATGGCATGGGCGAAGATGAGAACGACGCCCTCGCTTACGCGCCTTCAGGTTTTATTTGGGACAACGCGCTCGCCCACGGCAAGACCCTCCGCAATTATGGCGAATTCGCCGCGCCATTCATCAAGTGGAAGGACGGCCGCAAAGGAACGCCCGATTTCCTCGCCTGCTACCGCACCTGGAAAGGCGAGACCGACGAAGTCATGTTCGCAAGCTACCCGATGATCGAAACAATTCGCCCGCACCAACCCACCAATTACGTCGGTTGGGAGATGTCCGTCCCCGACCAGTATCGCGCCGATTTTTTCCTGCGCGAATTGCGCGACTACGAAGCGCGCGGCGAATTTCCGAATCTCGTCATCATCTGCCTCCCCAACGACCACACCAGCGGCACGAAGAAAGGCACCCCCACCCCCGAGGCATGCGTCGCGGACAACGATCTGGCATTTGGCCGCATCGTCGAGGCCATCAGCCAGAGCCGCTTCTGGAAGGAAACAGTGATCCTCGCGATTGAAGATGATCCCCAAAACGGTTGGGACCACGTTAGCGGCTATCGCACCACTGCTTATTGCATCAGCCCTTACACACGGCGCGGGGCCGTCGTCAAAACGCAATACAACACCACCAGCATCCTGCGCACGATCGAACAAATCCTCGGCTTGCCGCCGATGAATCAATTCGATGCCACCGCCACGCCGATGTTTGACTGCTTCACCGATACGCCGGACTTTACGCCCTTCACCCGCTTGCCCACGAACATCGCGCTGGATCAAATGAATCCCGAGCCGAAGAAAGTCGCTGATCCCCTGCTCCGCCGCCACGCACTCCAATCCGCGCGCCTGAACTTCCGCCAGGTCGACGCGTGTCCTGAAGACGTTCTCAATCGCATTTTGTGGCACGCCGCCAAAGGCAGCAGTGCGCCATTTCCTCAATGGGCGATCACCGCCGTGCCCGATGATGATGACGACTAGCAATTTAGCCTCCCAACTCATGAGCTACATTGACGTCCTCATCCCCGGCGTAATCGGCGCGCTCCTTCTCACGTGCCCTCGCCTCTTCACGAAGTCTCAAGGTGAGACCTTTGAGAAAGCAAAAGGGAAGATGCGGATAATCGGAGGGCTGCTGCTCGGGGTTGCCGCCTTATACCTCGTTCTCAAACTCCTCCAGCGACCTTCGTGATATGACGCGGACGGGCGAGCTTCCGTCGAGCCCACGTTAATTCCCCGGCGCTGGCATGGGCACACCTTCCAAGGGTTCCAGGCGCTCTTCTACAGGTTCATCTCCAAACAGGCTCTGGATTATCTCTTCCAGCTGCCCACTGGCCGACTCCACCTTCGCGCTGAAATTCCTATCGCCGTCAAACTCGCGACCCAACCTCGCCAATTCATGGCGTGCTTGCTCCAGCGCGATACGTAATTGCTGCATCTCCTTCATCCCGTACCGTAGCACCGCCGCAGGCCCGCCCCGAGGCAGGCAATCACCCCTCTTTCGATTGCACTTTTGCAGTACCATTCAAGGCCGGCGTTCTCTGACCGAAGGTGGCGGCTTTCCAAATACGCTTTCGAATATCAAGTATGTGCAACCACCTTCGCGGCGACTCCGCTTGTCTTCCCTCTTGGCGCCGGCCTGGAGGCGAAGCCTGGCTAAACGGGATTGGCCACGGTGCCTGGGCCGGTTATAGTTGATTGATGACGCCCGAGGCTGCGTTGCAGGAGCAAATTGAGCGATATCGCAAGATGACAGGCGAACAGCGGCTGGCCATTGCTTTGGATTTGCACGAGTTCGCCTGCGACATCGCGCGCGCTGGCATTCGCCATCAACACCCTGATGCGACAGAAGCTCAAATAGAGCAGCTCCTGCGCGAGCGGTTGCGTCTCGCCCATTCCTTGTGACCGACCGCGAGCTTCTGCTGGATTGCCTGCGGCGACTTAACAATTTGGAAGTCGGCTACATGCTCACCGGTTCCATGGCCAGCAATTTTTGGGGCATTCCGCGCACAACCCACGATATCGATTTCGTGATCCAACTGCCGCCCTCCTCAATCCCCACGCTCATCGCTGCCTTCGCCGGGGACTTCCACCTCGACGAAATGTCCGTTCGCGCCGCGTACAAGCCACCGTTCCAATTCAATGCCATCGACACTCGCTCGAATCTCAAAGTCGATTTTTGGCTGCTGCGCTCTGTTTCTTTCGAACGCGAAATATTTTCGCGCCGGCTTCGCGTCGATATTTTCGGAAACAACGCCTGGCTTTGCACCGCTGAGGATGTCATCCTGCACAAACTTTATTGGAACAACATCACTCCCTCTGACCGGCAGCTCGGCGACGCTGCGGGAGTCGTCTCCGTGCAGGCCGGTGCGTTAGACACCGCCTATCTTCGTCGTTGGGCCGCCGAACTTCGCGTCAGCCCTGTCCTCGAAGACTTGTTGAGTGGCCGCATTAAACCGAAAAACACCTGAGCACGCGCCTCTTCGCGCCCAATCCCAAAAGGATCGCATCACTCAGCTTTCAGCTACGCAGTAGCGCCATATCTGTAGACAGACCCGCCCCTCGAACCACCTACAAGCTCTGTCAGAAGCGGCATATTTGTAGTCACGCGCCACCCTTCTATGAAGTTCATTAACACCCCGCTTCAGCAGGGTGACAACAAAACCGCCACCAGCCCTTTTCCAATTGATATTGAGCGCTTGCGCTTATATCAATTCTGATATAATCTTCTTCGCCGATGAACGGCAGGGCGCTCATGATTCTCAGGGGCGAGATCAAAACGCCGCCGATGTCTGAGTCAGCGCGCAGGGAAACCGGGTTTCTCCTTCGCCGATTGCAGCAAGGCGAAGTTCTCGCGCTGCCACAATCGCGCCCGATGCCGAACATTGGTCCGCGTTGCCACGAACTGCGGATAAATGACGAGAACAAGACGTGGCGCATCATTTATAGGTTTGATGAGGACGCGATTGTAATCGTGGACGTATTTGAAAAGAAAACGCAAAAGATCCCGCGTCAGACCATTGTCAATTGCCAACGGCGACTGCGGCTTTATGACACCGCCGCCAGGGAGAATGAATATGAAAGCTGAAAAAAGACGACGACTCGAGGCGGCCGGATGGAAACAGACTACAATACAGGAGTTTCTAAACCTGTCCGAGGCTGATGTGCAATATATCGAGATGAAGCTGGCATTAAGCCGGCTATTGCGGCTGGTACGCGAGCGGCGGCGACTGACACAGACAAAAGCAGCCGCCTTGCTGAAGACCAGCCAAAGCCGTTTTGCGCGAATGGAAGCTGGCGATCCGTCCGTTTCTCTCGATTTGCTGGTGCGTGGCTTATTTGCTTTGGGAGCTTCACCGAGAGACTTACTCAAAGCGGCTTGAGAGTCGCTGTTCGTTTGTTTCTCCCATGCGCTACAGCGAACCCGGCCATTACGCCATTGTTTCTGACGAGGAACCAGCCGGCAGCCGCGCAACGGGGATTAAGCCCGGTGATTCAGACCGCTTCGTGGTCGAGAAGCACAGGAAATGGAGCGAACAGATCAACCGCGCAAAGAATCAGGCCGCCTAAGCGCGCACTGCTATCTGCGGCGGTTCGCCGATGCAAAGTGTCTCTGAATGATTTCAACGAGCTCTTCAAAGCTGGTCACTTCACGTTCATTCCCTTGCGTATACGGGAGTTCACTTTCTGGCTCAGGCGGAAATTCCAAGCTTACCCAGTAGCTGTCTTCGGCCATGCCCAAAGTTGAGATGTAAGCCAACAATGAATGGCAGTCCGGCTTCGCGACTCCGATGGCTACCCTGTCCCCTTCCCAATGATCAACAATCTCGAACGCGCCGGGACCCAAGCGAGCGTGCAGACGCTCCAACACCCGAATGATCGACGCGTCCCTCTGGAGGTCTTTGTACACATTGCCATCGTAACCCAAAGAAAGGACAGCGGCAAAAGGGGAGCGTACGAGGAACGAGTCTAGAACCGTTGGATCGTCGCATTAGTGCCGTCTTCTTTTAACCAGCCGTCGGCTTCTGGCAACCTGCCAGTTTTGAGCGCGGCCACGGGAACGGCGAGCACGGGTTTTGCGCGTGCGTTCCGGTTTCGCTTTGAGGCTTGCGACAGTGACGGCGTTTTCAACCAGTTCCTTGTGCGCGTAACGGGCCGGAGTGATTGCATTTTTCGGATGCGCATCATTCCACCCTTTCAGGTCCGCAAGAATTTGCTCATCGGTAAGGATGTCTCCCAGGCTGCCAATGATAGCGAGCAGGTAATCGTCACCACCGAGTTTCTGAACGGCCTCACCGAGTTCACGCCGAATGTCCTCGTGAAGTTGGCGCGCGCGCGGTGACTTGAGAACAGTGCGAAGCTTTTGGACGGCCTCATCGTACTCATGCGGCAATTTTTCCATTGCCTTGCCGATTCCTTGAAGCGCCAGGCTCGTGCACTGACTTACCGCAGAGCGGCAGGCGGCCAACGCGGATTGCGTCTCCTTCATACCACAATCTCGCATTCCCGCAACCCTTTGGCAGGGGCGGTATTCTGCCCAAACGCATCCGAACGCTTTTCGCAGGGGCGAGTTCCGTCGAGCCCATCTCGGCATTTGGCCCCCGTCTTTCATAAGCTGAAATTAGGGTTTTGCCTCCGTTGCCGCATTGGCTCGCCTGGCCGAAGCTTACTGTGCGCGAGTAGCTGGGACAGGAGACAGGGACCGGCGAAAGGGCGATTTCGGGAACGGCGCGGATCGGTGGTTCGCGCCGTTTCCTTTTCATATCTGCCATTCCGCGACCAAAAAACGCGCCAGTGCCAGAGGGTTTACGCCGAATGTGGCGTCCGATCCCCGGCTGTCGGTCCAGGTAGCAAGCGCTCCACCGCGGTAAGCTCTACCGTTAGTGTGCGCAACTGGGCCGCTTAACCCGCCCGCCCCCCTTCCACATCGGGAAGCAAGCCGGCACTGG
>Ga0193697_1000541_pt1 | contig 13219 bp, 10 predicted proteins | sample L3m2metaG_FD_145073 | JGI IMG/M metagenome (GOLD analysis project Ga0193697, IMG submission 145073) | Soil microbial communities from a riparian zone of the East river system, Colorado, United States - L3m2 | ecosystem: Environmental > Terrestrial > Soil > Riparian zone | place: USA: East River... | reverse complement strand
GCGCTCGCAGGTCCCACCCCGCGGCGAGCATCCGCAAAGTGGCGCGGTTCAACGGGTCGACCGCGGCGAGACGCTGGGCCGTCGCCAGGAGCCGCGTGCTGTCGCGGAGCGCGAGATAGCCGTTCGCGAGGTCGAGCAACGCGTCCCGGTCGTAGGGACGGCGCTCGAGCGCGCGTGTGAGCAGCTTCGTGGCGGGCACGAACAGATTCGCCCGGAGGGCGCCCCGACCCGCCTCGATCAGCACGTCGGGGTCGCTCGGTCCGCCCGGCGGGTAGATGGCGTCGAACGCCGGCTCAGCGTCTTTGGTACGGCCGCTCTGGTAGTACAGGCTCGCGAGGCTCGTCACGGCGTCGGTGGCCTCGGGATAGGCGGCGAGGTAGCTCCGGAAGGCCTGAATCGCGGGCTCGAAAGCAGGTTGGGCAGCGGCGCTGTCGGCGGCGACCTGCCCCGCCCGGGCCGCCAGTGCCCCCCGACGGTCGGCGACGCTCTGCGCGCGGGTGCCCGAGTCGCGGGCGAAGGCCTGCTGATCGGCCGGCGCCAGCCGGGCGCCGCGGGCCCGGCGGGAAGCTGATGACGCTTCGATACGCCCCAGCACGATCGAATCGACCACCAGGAGCCGCTGGATCGAGTCGCGACTGAAGCGCGTGTGCTGCCAGCGCTGCGCGGCGGGGTCGTTCTGAACGCGGCGCGCGGTCAGACGCGCGACACCGCCGAGCGCGTCCTTCTTCGCCTCCGCAAACGCGGTATCGGTACCGGCGAGCTGCGCGCCCTTGCCGAGGTAGTAGGCGGCCGAGTCAGCCTGGTCCTGGGAGAGATACAGCTGGCCAAGACTGAGGAAAGGCTTCGGCTGATCGGGCCTGAGTGCGCCGGCCTGGCGCAGCAACAGCTTGGCCGAGTCGGGCCGGTTCTCCTGCCAGTTACGCAAACCGGCGGCGACCACGTCGCGCCACAGACCGAGGCGATAGCCGGCGATGTCCTGTTTGCATTGGGGCGCCAGGGCTTCGGCACGGTTGAACGCGCTGTCGGCGCCGCCGGCGTCTCCCATCTCGACGTAGTAGCGGCCCAGGTAGTACCAGGCGGCGGGGTTCTTGTCCTGCCCGTCCCCGGTGATCGTGCGCCACAGCACGTCGAGCGTCTGTCGCAGCATGTGATCTCTGGTATTTGGCTTCTCGGCGGCGGTCTTGAGGTTGACGATCGCGGAGTTGACTCGGAAGTGCCCCGCCTTGATGTCACAGGGCGGCTGCGGAGGGTTCCACGTCTGAGCGGCGAGGGGAATGGCGCCGCTCAAGGCGGCGACGACGAGAACAGCCGGGCGCGACAGCATCGGTGGTGAGAGAGCGGGCGACGGGATTCGAACCCGTGACGTCCAGCTTGGGAAGCTGGCATTCTACCCCTGAATTACGCCCGCGAACTGGGCGGAATGTGTCTCCACATCCCGCCCCATGTCAATCGGCCTTCACTCCTTGTGGTACCGCCAGGCGACGACGCCCTTCGCCGGGACCTGAATCTCGAACATCTGCGTCCCCTGCGGCGGCAACGCCGGCACGTCGGTTGACTGTTTCGCGAGGGCCTCGCCCTGCGCATTCAGGAACTCGAAGACCAACTTGAACGGCTGCCCCGCGGTGTTACGCAGGTTGGTCACGAGCCCCTTCACGCGCGCCGTCGAGTCTTGCGCATCGAACTCGCTGAGCGTGACATCGGCCACGAGCGTGGAGTCAGCGAGGCGCAGGTAGTACAACGTCGAGTCGACACGCCCAACCCGCTGGTGCGCGAACGCGAGCAGGCGGATCGACATCCGGTTCATCGGATCCACGCCCACGAGCCGCCGCGCCACCGGAACGACGTGGGGCGAGTCGTTCACCTGGAGGTACGCGTTCATCAGATTGTACAAACCGTCGCGATAGTACGGGTTCATCTTGAGACCCGCCTCGAACGCCTCGGCGGCCAGGCGATACGTCACGCCGGATGACGTCTCGTAGTCCCGGATGATGCCCTTCGTAACCGAATCGCACCGCGCCTTGATCCGCACCGGCGTGAGCCGATTGGCCCTGGCCTGGGTGCGACAGTCGCCCCCCGCCTTGGAGGTATCGGGTTCGTCCGAGACCGCCTGGAAGATCTCCACGCCGACGCGGAACATGGGCATCGCGCCCACCGAGTCGGCCTGCGCAATGATGCGACGGTACATAACGAACGCGCTGTCGCGCTGGCCCGTCTGGCTCAGCACGCTCGCCAGGCTCGCCTGCGCTTCCGCGTCGTTCGGGTACAGCGTCAAGTACTCGCGATACGCCGCTTGCGCCTCGGCCCAATGCTTCTGGCTGTGCTCGATCCGCGCCATGTTGAACAGCGCGTCCTTGCGATCCTGCTGGAACTTGGCGTCCTTGGCCGCGATGTCGGCGGCACGCCTGAAGTACACGACGGCGGAGTCGAGCTGACCCGCTTGGTAGAGCAACGAGGCCAGGTACTTGAAGCCCGTGGGCTCCGCCTGGTAGATGGCGTTCGCACGCCGGAACGCCGCCATCGCCGAGTCGGTGTTGTTTGCCTGCCAGGCGGCGATGCCGTTGTTGAACACGCCAATCCACACAAACCGCCGCCACAGACCGATGTCCTCCGCGCAGTCCGGCTTCAGCGTCTCAGCCTGGCGAAACGCCGAATCTGCGCCCGTCAGGTCCTGCGTCAGGATGTAGTAGCGCGCCAGGTAGTACCACGCCCCCGGGTTCTTTTCCTGGCCGCCTGTGGAGAGTGCCTGCATCAGGACGCCGCGCGCCGCGGTCAGGTCCTTCTGCTTCTGGTCCTCGAATCGCGTCTCCGTGGCGCTCTTCAAGTACTGCCGCCCGCCCTCTACGAGGTAGTGACCCGGCTTGATATCGCACTTGGGCAACGCCCATTTGTGCGTGTCCGGCTGTTGCTGCGCCCTCGCCTGTGGGGCGAGCGCGAGGACGGCCACGAGAACTCCGAAGACTTCACTGCGGTACTTGCGCACGATTCACTCCTTGGTTTTCGCCACGAGGGCTGCGGCGTCGCGCTCGACGGCGCGCGCCACGTCGATCGGCGGCTTCCCCAGGGCCCGGGCCGCCGCCAGTACGTCTTCGTACTCCGGCTTCACCCGTACCCCACCTCCGCCCGCCTGCTCCAACACCTTCACCCGGACAGCCACACCGTCCACTCGTACCGTGACGTGATGCCGGGACAGGGTCGCCCGCTCCGCCACCCAGCGCCGCACCCCCGCGGTCGTGCTGTGACGGAACAATTCGGCGGTCACCGCCTCCGCCAGCGGCTCCGGCGCCATCGCCTCCACGCGGAAGCCCTGGCGCCCCTTTTTCATCTGCACCGGCCATGTCTGCACGTCGAGCGCACCGGCCGTCAACAGGGCCTGGCGCAGCGGCTCCACGTACTCAGGACTCATGTCGTCCACGTCGGTCGCGAGCAAGACCACGCGCCCCGCCTCCGCCGCTTCCTCAGCCACGAGGATACGTAGCGCGTTGGGGTACGCCTTGGGGTCGCGCTGTCCCGCACCCCAACCGCTCCCGGCCATGCGCCATTGTGCTGGCGGCGCGCCCGCCGAAAGCACGCGCAACAGCACCGCCCCCGTGGGCGTCGTCGCCTCGCCCACAGCGGGACCGTCCGTCGCGATCTCGAGTCCCTCGAGCAGGAGCGCCGTCGCGGGCGCGGGGACGGGCAGCTTTCCGTGCGCCGCCTCCACCCAGCCGGTCCCAACGGCGACGGGCCAATGATACACGGCGTCGACGCCGAGTCGCTCGAATCCTTCGATCGCGCCCACGATGTCGAGCACGGCGTCCACTGCCCCGACCTCGTGCAGGTGGACCTTGTCCGGTGCCACGCCGTGCACCTTCCCTTCGGCTTCACCGACGAGTTGGAAAGCGCGAACGGCGCGCTCCTTCACCCAGTCGGAAACCCCCGCACCCTGCACGAGCCGGACCAACTCACCGACGTGCCGACCGTGTGGCTGCTCGGGGATCGCGAACTCGACCTGCTTGCACCCCACGCCCGCCCGGCGGACGTCGCGAATCGTGACGCCGACGTTGGCGAACCCGAGACGCGGGGGGAGCTCCTCAAGCCACGACGCGGGCACTCCCAGCGACAGCAACGCCCCCAGCGTCATGTCGCCGCTGATGCCGGCGGCCGGGTCGATTATGGCGATGCGCATGGGGAGAAGTGACGTAATATAAACGGGTTAGGCCCTGTAGAGCCACCCGGCACCGGTGTTGAAAACGACCACTCGTTCCTCAGCCCTGATGAGACCACGCCGCAGCAACTCCATGGCGCCCGCCAGGGCTGCCCCACCTTCGGGGGCGGCGTCGATGCCTTCCACGGTCTGCATCTCCTCAGCGGCGGCCGTGAGGGCCTCGTCGCTCACCGCCACGGCGCCGCCGCTGCTTTCCCGTAGCGCCCGGAGCATCAGCCGATCGCCGAGGGGGCCTGGCACCCGCAGGCCCGCGGCGACCGTCGTCGGGTCGGGCCACGGCGTGCAGCGCTCAGCGCCGGTTTCGAACGCACGAATCACCGGGGCGCAGCCCGTCGCTTGCACGCTGTACATGCGTGGCAGCGCGGGGCCTGTCACCCACCCGCTCGCGCGCAGTTCCTGGAATGCCTTCCACATGCCGATCAAACCGGTGCCTCCCCCGGTCGGATACACAATCGCGTCGGGCAGGGTCCAACCGAGCTGCTCCGCCAGCTCGAGACCCAACGTTTTCTTGCCCTCGATGCGATATGGCTCCCGCAACGTCGAAACGTCTACCGCGCCAGTCTCGGCGGCGAAGGCTCGCGCGGCTTTGCCGCAGTCGCCGATGTGCCCGTCCAGGAGCACCAGGTCGCCACCGTCGCCACTGAAAGCGCGGATCTGCGCGAGGATGGGCGTGGGAGTCGTGGCCGGCGCGTAGACGCGGGCCCGCGCTCCGGCGCGCGCGGCGTAGGCCGCGAGCGCGACGCCCGCGTTTCCGGCCGTGGGTACGACGAATTGCTTCGCCCCCGCAAGCACGGCACGCGTCACGGCGGCGGCGAGGCCCCGCGCTTTGAAGGAGCCCGTCGGGTTCGTGCCCTCTTCCTTTATCCACAGGTCGGCAAACCCACTGCGAGCGCCGAGCCGTGGTACGCTCAGGAGAGGAGTACCGCCCTCGCCCAGAGTTACCGGACTCTCGCCCGCGAGGAGCGGGAGCCATTCCCGATAACGCCACATCGTCCAGGGCCTGCCCTCGAGCAGCGCCTTGGCCTCAGGGCGCGGCGCCGCGGCGTACCGCACCAGGTACGGTGCGCCGCACGACTCGCACACACCCGGCAAGCCGTCCGCGGACCGTGTCCGCACCGGCACGCAGGCCGAGCATTCGAGGCTCCATGTCATACGCGTTGGGTCAGCTTGTCGAGGATGCGCTCGGCGAGGCGCGTCGAGAATCCGGGGAGCGCGGCGATTTCTTTCGGTGTGGCCGTCTTCACCCCGGCCAGCGAGCCGAAGCGTTCGAGCAGCGCCCGTCGCCGCGACGGACCGACGCCTGGAATACGCAGCAGCTCCGACGTGATCGTGCGAGCCGAGCGGCGCTTGCGACTGTAGCCCACGGCAAAGCGATGAGCCTCGTCACGGGCGCGTTGCAGCAGCTTGAGCGACGGGCTGCGGCGCGACAGCCGCAGCGGGTCGGGCTGAGCAGGCAGGAACACCTCTTCATCACGTTTCGCCAGACTCACGATCGGTACTCGCTCGAGCTGCACGCCGCGCGCAGCGTCGACGGCGGCGCCCAGTTGTCCCTTCCCACCATCAATTACCATCAAATCGGGCAATGATTTTCCTTCATCGACACGGCGCCGCAGGAACCGCGTGACAACCTCGTGCACGGCGGCGTAGTCGTCCTGCTGCGCCACGCCTTTGATCTTGTAGCGGCGGTACTCCGCCTTGCGCGGACGACCAGCTTCGAACCACACCAGCGAGCCCACGGTGTCACGCCCCTGATTAGTGGAGATGTCGATACAGACCATCGACCGCGGAACCACAGCGAGTCCGAGATCGCGTCCCAGGGCGAAGACGGGATCGGCGGACCGTTCGTCGATGTCGAAGGCCTCGATCTTGAAGCTGTCGAGCAGGTGCCGCGCGTTCTGGTCGCCCAGCTCCGCGAGCTTGGCGTTGGCGCCCCGCTGCGGCACGACAAAGTCCACGCCGGGCGCCAGTTCGTGAAGCGCGTCGATGTCGGCCGGGGCATAGGGGAGCACGACGCGGGCGGCCCGTTGCTCGAGCGGCAGGTAGTAGCCCACCAGGAACGCGCTCAAGACCTGGTCCTCCGCCGCGTGCTCCACATTCTCCAGGAACCGATGCTCTCGCGCGATCAGGCGCCCGTCCCGAATCCGCAAGATCACGCCGCACGCGTCGTCTCCGTCACGCGCCAACCCGATGGCATCGGCGTCCCCGCCCCCAACCACTTCCACGGTTTGCGGCTGCTCGAGCTGGTCGAGCCATTTCAAGGCGTCGCGCAGCTGAGCGGCGCGCTCGAAATCGGTCGCCTTGCTCGCGCCCTGCATCCGCTCCCGCAGACGCGTGCGCACATCGAGAGTCTTGCCCTCCAGGAAGAGCACGACGTCCTCAACCATCCGGCGGTACTCCTCGACGCTCTGGTACCCGACGCAGGGTGCCCTGCAACGATCGATGTGATAATCGAGGCATGGGCGATCGGGAGCATCGGTGGGCAGGTCCCAATGACACGACCGCACGGTGAAGATGCGCCGGATGATCTTGAGCGTCTGGCGCAGCGTGGCGACGTCGGTATACGGTCCGAAGTAGCGCGCGCCCGGCAAGGCCACGCGGCGGACGACGAGCACGCGCGGGAACGGCTCTCCGAGCGTCACCGCGATCTGCGGATAGCTCTTGTCGTCGCGCAGCCGAATGTTGAATCGCGGCTGGTGCTCCTTGATGAGATTGTTCTCGAGCAGCAGCGCCTGCGCCTCGCTCGGCACCACGATCGTCTCGAGATCCGCGATCTGGCGGGCGAGGGCTTCGCGTTCCGGCGTGGCCGGGTCGGCGTCGGACAGATAGCTCGGCACACGGGCGCGAAGGCTCTTCGCCTTGCCCACGTAGAGGATCTCGCCCTCGGCGTCCTTCCACAGGTAGACGCCCGGTTGGTCGGGGAGTGCCGCTAGCTGGCGCGCGAGCCGGTCAGGGATTGCCATGAGCGTAACGCATCGGGGTGGCGAAGCACCAACGTCAGCGCTCCGTACGTCACCCCAAAGATACCGAGCACGGCAAGGCCATGCGGAATCGGGCGCCAGCCGGCGCTGAGGCCGGCGCCCGCCATCGCGAGCGCGGCGCCCGCCAGTCCCGCAAAGACGACCACGCCAAAGAAACGCCAATCGGTGACGCCGAGCACCGTCCCGATGCGGCGGTCGAGATCGCGCAGATGCAGCACGACGTTGAGCGTTGAACCGAGCGACGAACCGAGGGCGATCCCCGCGGGGCCGAGGCGCCGCATGAAGAACCACGACAACACCGCGGAGACGCCGAGGGAAAGCACCGCGATCCGGACCGGGGTACGGGTATCCCGCAGTGCGTAGAACCCGGACGCGAAGAGCTTCACGGTCGCCTGTCCGAGGAGACCCACGCCGTACGCGGCGAGCACGCCACCGACCAGGAGCGTGTCATCCGCGTCGAACCGCCCCGTCTGGAACAGGGCGCCGACGATCGCCGGGCCCAGGGCCACAAACGCAAAAGCCGACGGCACGACGAAAAACGCAATGCGGCGGAAGCCGACGCCGATCCGGCCCCGCAACTGGTCGTTCGGCGCCGGGCTCGCGGCGTCGCGCGCCAGGTCGGGCAACGCCACGGCGGCCACGGACACACCGAACAGGCTGACGGGCAGCACCTGAATCAGCTGCGCGTAGCCGAGGCTGGCCACACCGCCGGTGCCGGTGAACGAGCCGAGGAACGTGTCGATGAACCCCGACAGCTGCGCCACCCCTGCCCCGATCACGAGCGGCGCCCAGGCCATGATCACCGGTCGCACGCCCTCGACGGCGGTGGAGAGGCGCAGTCTGATCCCACCGAGCAGGCGCCAGCACGCAGGGACCTGCACGGCGATCTGGAGGATGCTCCCGGCGACCGTTCCCCACGCCAGGGCGAGCGAGAAGCGGTAGAGCTGGTCCGGCAACGGCAGGTTCCGGCCCGCGAGCCACGAACCGGCGGCGACCATGGCGATGATCCCCGCCACGTTCCACAACGCCGGTGCGGCATACGGGAGGAAGAAGCGGCGGTGGGTATTCAGGACCCCGAGGCACCACGCGGAGACGACCATCAACCCGGTCATCGGGAAGAGGATGCGCACGAGGACCGTCGTGAGCTCGCGGCGCGGACCGTCGAAGCCTTGGGCGACGATCGCGGTGAGCGCGGGCGCGAAGGCGATCCCGAGGAGCGCCAACACGCCTGACGCCAGCAGCAGCAGGCCCAGGACCGCCCCGGCGAGGGCGCGCGCGGCCTCCTTGTCCTCCCGTTCGTTCAGCGCCGCATACACCGGGATGAACGACGCCGAGAGGGTCCCCTCGCCGAGCAGGTTGCGAATCGCGTTGGGGATCTTGAGGGCGGCGCGAAACGCGTCGGCCGCCGCGCTGCTGCCGAAATAGTAGGCGAACACCCGCTCGCGCACGTATCCCAGGACGCGCGTGACGAAGATGCCCGCGGCCACTCGAGCGGCGGCCACGGTTAGGTGTTGGGTTTCTTCCGGTGAGGATCTTCCAGCAGACGCTGCATGAACTGCACCTCGTCGCGCATGCCGGAGAGCGAGCGGGTGAGATCTTCGATCTCCGTCTCGAGCGCCTCGACTTTGCGCTGCAGGTCACGGAGCTCGGGCGCGGGACCCGCGCCGGTTCCGGCTCCGCCCTCCAGACGGCGTGCCACGGAACGCCCCAGCGGCGAGTCCACGAGAATGGCCGCGACCGGAATCATCAGCGCGACGATGAGAATAACCGCGAGTACCCACATATGGTGACGGATTCTATGGAAGGCCCGCCCACCGCGCCACCTCTGCCTCGATGGCGTCCACCAATTCAGGGCCATAGCGCCCCACGAACGAGGCGGCGGTGAGCACGCGCTCCTGTGGCTGCCCCTCGGGGAACAGCGAGGCACGGGCGCGCCCCAGCTGTCCCGACAGCGTTTCATTGGCCCGCTTGAGGCTCGCCACGAGTTTCTTCTCGACCTCCTGCGTCCCGGCGAGGGCGGCGTTGCGCGCCGACTGGACATTGCGCTCGAGCGTCGGATCGATGCGCGCGATCGCCGTCGCCAGGCGCCCGTAATACTGGTCCAAATCCGCCCGCAGGCGCAGGAGACTGTCCGAGATTTCCGCCGGGACGGCGTCGCGGGCGAAGCGCGCTTCCAGCGCGCCCGCCCCCGGAGGTCCGGCGAAGTCAGCGGGAGTCAGCTTGTAGCGCTCGAGCACCTTCTCCACCTTCGCCTCGAGCAATATCCCCGACCAACGCGGCACGGGCGTTTGCCGCGTGACCCCGAGCTGCACGTACAGCGGGGCAGCCGTCGCCAGGTACTCGAGCTCGGCAGGTCCCGCGGCGTACGCAACCGTGGGGAACAACGCGGCTTCGATCACAGGGCGCAGCAGCACGTTGGGCGACAATCGCTCGGGCGACTCGGCGGCGATGCGCTCGAGCGCCGCACGCGTGAATCGCTCGCCGCTGCGGCGCGTCTTGGCAGACTCGCCGCCGCCGCTCAGCCGGTCGCGCCCGGCGCTGCCCTCCACCAGCACCGGCGACAGGCCGTCGGGAAGCGTCAGGTCCAATCCCTTGAGCAGCCAGGGGGCGGCGGCCCGCTTCGCGGCGGGATCGTGCGCCCGGAACACGGCGATACCCCGAGGGCCGAGCAAGCGATTCAGCGCGTCGGCGCCGGCATCGGCCAGGTTGACTTCGGGCCGGTATGAGGCCTCGAGCCACGCGAGGGTCTGCGCCGTGACCTCGGTCTCGGGAAGGGCGGCGCGCAGCTGTTCGAGCGCTTTGCCGATCTCGGGACCGCACGGCTCGCGAAACAGAGGTAAGAGCAGCGCGTCGGGTGGCCGCTCGCGCAGGACGATGCGTACGACATCCCCCGCGGTGTTCAGGACCGACGCGTGATTCGCCTCGGCAAAATCGTGATCGTCCCCCGCCACCCAGAATACCGGGACGACGGGTACCTTGACCTCGCGCTCGAGACATCGCGCCAGGGCCGCGGCAGAGAGCGCCTTGTAGATCGTATACAGCGGTCCGGTGAAGAGACCCGGCTGCTGGCCCGTCGTTACCGTCAGCACCTCACCAGAGGCAAGCCGATCGCGTCCGGGCCCGGGCAGGACGGCCGCCAGCACATCGGCGCTCACGCGGCGCGGCTTGACCTTAGCGGGGACGCCCGCGCCGGCGATCGGCGTCGCAACGATGCGCGGAATCATGAGGGGCGCGTCGCCACGAGGATCGTGCGCGTCGCGTGGATATCGAGCGGCCCGCCGTCATAGTCTCCGAACACCGCGTCCACGCGGAATCCCTCCTCCTCGAGCAACGTGCGCAGCTCAGGGGGACTGAAGAGGCGCACGCGTTCCTGGAAGCTGCGGTTTTCCGCGCCCAGCTCGATCTCCTTCACCACGTATTTGCCCTCTTCGCTGAAGCGGCGCCGGACGCGCACCTCGGTGTGTGTCCCGTCGACTTCTTCGGTGTCACGCCGCAGGGTGCGACGCACGTGGTCGGCATTCAGATAGTCGAGGACGAATCGCCCGCCCTGTCGGAGCGACGCGAGCACTTGCCGCAACACCAACCGGTGCTCGGCGTCATCCCGGAAGTAGCCGAACGACGTGAACAGGTTCACGGCCAATCCGAAGGTTCCGGGCCGGAAGGGGAGCGCGCGCATATCACCGCGTACCAGGGGCCCGCGCACACCGAGCCGCGCCCGCCGCAGCATCGACGGCGACAGATCGAATCCCACCACCCGCGCGCCCAGCCGTTCCAATTCGGCGGCGTGCCGGCCGGCACCGCACGCCAGGTCGAGCACCCAGAACCCGGGTTCCCAGGCGGCAACCTTCTGCACGAGCGCGACCGCGCGCCGCGCCTCCTCCTCGTCGCGATGAGGATAGAGGACGTGGTATTCCTCTCCGAACCACTGTTCGAACCATTCGGTCATTCGCTGAAGACGTCCGCCTCAAACGTGGAGACCTGGGTGCCCGGTTCCCGCCACGCGTGCGGTCCCAGGCCCGCCTTGCGGCAGGCGGCGCTGAGAAACGCTGTAGCGTCCAGGCCGTGCTCCGTTGCCACCTGGGGCAACAGCACGCCCAGGGCGCCGCCGCGGCGCACCAGGAGGCCATCCCGCCCGATGACGAGCCCCCCCCCGTCGGGCCGCGCCACGTCGAAGGGCACCGGTGTGCCCAGCACCGAGATCTCGAGCCGCAGCTCCGGCAACTCGTTCGGCTCGACCGCCGGGAAGCGGGGATCCTCGACGGCCGCCGACACCGCCACGGTTCGCACCACCTCCCCCAGGGGCTGATCGCCGGTCACGCGGCCGATGCAGCCGCGCAGCGCCCCATCCCGCCGCTCCTCGAGCGTCACGAACGCGCCGCGCTTGAGCCGAGCGCCGGGCACATCGGGGAGCGCGGGCGCGGGCTCGCCGGCCAGGGCCGCCGCGATCGCGCGCCGGGCCAGGGCCAGCAGCGCCTGGCGGTCGGGGCTCGTCAGGTCAGGTGCCGCGATGGTATGGCTCTCCACGGCGAATCGTATACGCCCGGTAGAGCTGTTCGTATAGCAGGACACGCGCCAGCTCGTGGGGCAGCGTGAGGCGCGACAGGCTCCACATCCGTTCGGCTTTCCGCAGGACGTCGTCGGGCAGCGTGTCGGCGCCCCCAATGGCGAACGCCACATCACGCCCGTCCATCTCCCACCGCTCGGTCCATTCCGCCAGCTGCGCCGACGAGCATTCTTCGCCGTGCCGCGTCAACGCGACGAGGCGCGCGTCCTCGGGGATCGCCCCGAGGACCCGCGCCTCGTCCTTCACCTCCCGCTCCTCGACCTTGGTGTAGTGACGCAGCCGGTCGAGATACGCCTCACAAGCCGTCCGGAGCGCCGCGTCTTTCACGCGGCCCACCGCGACGACGCGGTAGCGCATCAGGCATACATCCCGCGCAGCCGGTGCATCGCCGCGACCCGGTCGACGGCGAGCATGTAGGACGCGATGCGGGCGTTCACCTTGTGCTTGTCCGCCATCGCCATCACCTCGGCAAAGGAGCGCACCATGATGGTCTCGAGGCGGCGGTTGACCGTGTCTTCATCCCAAAAATAGCCGCCACGGTCCTGCACCCACTCGAAGTAGCTGACCGTGACGCCGCCTGCGTTCGCGAGAATGTCGGGGATGACGAAGACGCCTTTCTCCTCGAGGATCTTGTCGGCGTTGGCGGTGGTCGGCCCGTTCGCGCCTTCGCAGATGATTTTTGCCTTGATGTCTTTGGCGTTCTTCTTGGTGATCACGTTCTCGGTCGCGGCGGGGACGAGGACGTCGCAATCCACGACGAGGAGCTGGTCCTTCGCGATCGTCTCGGCCTTGGGGTAGCCCGCCAGTTGGCGGTGCTCCTTCACCCACTTGAGGAGGTCCGGCACGTCGAGGCCCTGGGGATTGTACAGCCCGGTGGACTTGTCGGACACCGCGACGATCGTCGCGCCTTCCTTGGCCATCAGGTCCGCCGCCACCGACCCGACGTTGCCGAAGCCCTGCACCGCGATCCGCGCACCCTTCAGGGTCATGCCGAACTTGGCGAGCGCCTCGCGCGCGACAAACATGCACCCCCGTCCCGTCGCCTCGCGGCGGCCGAGGGAGCCACCCATCTCGACCGGCTTGCCGGTGACGACCGAGGTGACCGTGTGGCGTTTGTGCATGGAGTACGTATCCATGATCCACGCCATCACGCGCTCGTTGGTGTTCACGTCGGGCGCGGGGACGTCGGAGTCGGGGCCCAGCGTGTCGATGATGCCGGAGGTGTAGCGCCGCGTCACCTTCTCGAGCTCGAGCATCGACATCGCGGACGGATCGCACACGACGCCACCCTTCGCCCCGCCGAACGGAATATTCACGAGCGCGCACTTCCAGGTCATCCAGGCGGCGAGCGCCTTCACTTCTTCGAGTGTGACGTTGAGATCGAAGCGGATGCCGCCCTTCCCCGGGCCGCGCGACGTGTTGTACAACACGCGGTACCCCGTGTAGACCTCGACCTCGCCGTTGTCCTTTACG
>Ga0193697_1000540_pt1 | contig 13222 bp, 8 predicted proteins | sample L3m2metaG_FD_145073 | JGI IMG/M metagenome (GOLD analysis project Ga0193697, IMG submission 145073) | Soil microbial communities from a riparian zone of the East river system, Colorado, United States - L3m2 | ecosystem: Environmental > Terrestrial > Soil > Riparian zone | place: USA: East River... | reverse complement strand
GCTCACCGGCGCGACATTCACGTTCCTGACGGTGATGGTCAACTTCAACATCCTCGGGTTCGGCGGGCTCGACATCCCCCTCATTCCGGGTGCGAATGGGGATCCGGGTGACCAATAACTTCTTGCGAGTGAGAGTGCACATGACGTCACTTCGGTCTATGGCCATCTGCGCTGCGGCGGTCGCGATCCTGGGTTGTAACAAGGACGCCACCTTCACCGAGCCCATCCCCGACTACGCCGCGATCCACTGGCTGAACGCGGTCCCCGATACCGGCCAGCAGGACATCCGCGTGATCGACATCGTGTCGAACGCCAAACTGATCGACGCAGACTTCCGCGGCGCGAAGATGTACTACGATCCGATCGAGCCGGGCGCGCGCACGGTGCGCATCTTCAATAGCAGCCTCGTCGACTCGATCGCCAGTCAGGTGCTCACGACGACGACCATCAACACGACCGCCGGCCAGGGCTACACGTTCATCCATGCGGGCTTCGCGCGCACCGGCGGGACGCCGGCGCGCACGGTGCTCGTCATCCCCGACAACCCGGCCGACCCCGGCGCGGGAAACATCGGCGTGCGCTTCATCAACGTTGCCGCGGGGCTCGGGAATTTGGATTTCAACGTGATTCGGAAGGGGTCGGACACGCTGCCCGATCTGCCGCTGCGCGGCGCCGTGGCCTTCGGCACGGCCGCGACGTACGCGGCGGTCAAGACCGATTCGATGCGAGTCTTCCATCCGCGGGCCGGCGTGGACAGCACCGTGTTCTACGACACGTTGCGCGTGGTGGTGACTGCCGCCGGCACGAAGCTCCCGATTCGCTTCACGACGCTTCTGCCCCTGGGGTCGCCGAACACGATCAATCAGGTCGTCCAGCCCATCGCCGGTGGGGCGATCGCCGGCTCGGTGATCACGACCGTGGCCGTGCCGCGCTCGGTCGCGGGGAGCGCGGCGCCGCAGACCGCGGCATTCCTGGTTCCTGCAGGCGTCGTGCTCGTCGATCGGCGTCCCGCGTCGCTGTCACCCGCGCCGTAGGACGATATCAGGAAGCAGTCCCCGCCGGTCCGATGAGGACCGGCGGGGTTTCCCTTTCAGGGGACCGGGTTCCAGCGCGGCATCGTCTCGAGGCGCTGCTGGTTGGTAGTGCGGGTAATGCGCTGGCTATTGGTACCGTCAGGGCTCGCGACAAAGATGTCGCCGTCGCAGTCGAAGGCGATGCGCAGGCCATCGGGCGTCCAGCTGGGCAGCTCGCACGGCGGATCGGTGGGGCTGATCTTCACCGCCCCCGTTCCGTTGGCGTTCATCACCCAGACGCCGAACCCCGATGGGTCGCGGTTCGAGTGGAAGGCGATCTTCTGGCTGTCGGGGGACCAAGCCGGGGCGAGGTCGACCGCGGCATCGTTCGTCAGATTGACCACGTTGTTGCCCAGCGTGTCCATCACGTAGATGTCCGTGCCCCCACCGCCGCGCCGGTCGGACACGAACGCGATCCGGCTGCCGTCGGGAGACCACGTGGGTTGGGCGTCATTGCTCGAATCCGTCGTGAGCCGCTTCACGTTGCCGCCGTCGACATCCATCAGATAGATGTCCGTGCCCGCGCTGTCGCGATCAGAGGCGAACGCGATACGCGTGCTTAACGGAGACCATGCCGGTTGGCCGTCCACGAACCCGCTATCGTCGGTGAGGCGCGTCGTGGTCCCTGTGCCCAGGTCGATGACGTAGACCTCGGTCTTGGTGGAGTCGTCGCGGTTCGACTCGAAAGCGACCTGGTTGCCGTCGGGAGACCAGGAGGGCCAGAAGTCGTAGAATCGCGACAGCGTGATGTTCGAATCGACGGTGGCGTCGGCGTTGAGTATGAAGACATCGTTGCGGAAGGCTATCCCGGCGCTGACGTAGGCAATCGCCCGGCCGGGGGGGAGGGGCGGGAGGACCTCATCCGGTTCGAGCGCACACGCGGCGCCCAGGGCGACGAGGAGGGCCAGAGCGACACGAGAATTGAGCATGGAGGCTATTCTACACCGACCTTGCGGCCTCGGGCAACGGCCTTCACTATAGAGGGAGACTCCCTTCTCCGTCAGGAGGCGACGCATGACCCAAATTTCCGTTCGCTGCATTCCTCACCTTCAGCGCAACATCATCATCCCCGGCCGATGTAGCCGGTAGCTGTTCGCGCTGTCCGCTATCGCATTCACGTTGTTGTGAATCACCTCCAAGCGTGAGGGAATCCGACTATGCGATTTACCAGTGGTACGATTAGCCTGCTGCTCGGTCTCTGTGGCGTTGCCGCGACGGCCGCCCAGGCGCAGCAAGGCACGATCGCCGGGCAAGTGACCGATCGGGTGGGTGGAGCGCCGCTGGCGGGCGCCCGCATCACCGTGGTGGGCACGAACCGGTCGGCCGTGACGAGTCAGGAAGGACGCTACACACTCGCGGGGCTCAAGGCCGGCGCCTACACCGTGCAGGCCTCGCTCATCGGCTACGGCGCCGCGACGAACACCGCGACCGTGACCGCCGGCGGCATCGAGACACTCGACTTCGGCCTCAAGGCCGTCGCCGTGTCGCTCGACGCCGTCGTGGTCACGGGGTACGGCGAGCAGCGCGCCCGTGAGGTGGCGAACGTCGTCACGACCATCGACGCGGCGCGGCGCGTACAGGAGTCGCCGGTCACCAACTTCGGCGACCTGCTCACCGCGCAAACCGCCAACGTACAAGTGCTTCCCAGCGCCGGGACGGTTGGAGCCGGAACACGCGTCCGGATTCGCGGCCTCAACAGTCTGTCGCTCTCGAACGAGCCGATCTACTACGTGGACGGCGTGCGGATGGAGAGCACGAGCAACTCGCTCACGGTGGGGACGGGGGGCCAGTCGTTCTCCCGCATCAACGACATCAATCCCGAAGAGATCGAGTCGGTCGAGATCGTGAAGGGGCCCTCGGCGGCGACCCTGTACGGGACGCAGGCCGCGAACGGCGTCATCCGCATCACGACCAAGCGCGGGCTCTCGGGCCGGACGAACTGGAACGTGTACAACGAAGCCGGGATCCTGCGCGACAACAATCAGTATCCCACGAACTACTTCAGCTGGGGCCATCAGCCCGTCACGAACACGGTCGTACAGTGCCCGATGATTTCGGCCGCCGGCGGTCTCTGCTCGATCGACAGCCTCACCAGCTTCAACGTGCTCATGGACCCGGTGACGTCGATCAACGGGACGGGGTTCCGCGGGCAGTCGGGTGTACAAGTCTCCGGCGGGAGCGAGCAAGTACAGTATTTCGTATCCGGCGAATACGAGGACGAGGTGGGTCACATCCGTCTGCCGGGCGCCGAGTACTCGCGTGTGGCGCAGGAGCGTGTGACCGACGTGTTGCCGTACAATCAATACCGGCCGAACGACGTGAAGAAAGTGAGCATGCGGTCCAACGTGCAGGCGCAGCTGCGTCGCAACGTGGACGTGTCGCTCAAGACGGGGCTGGTGATGAGCAACGGCCGGCTGCCGCAGAACGACAACAACGTGACCGGCGTGTTGCCGAGCGGCTTGTTCGGCAAGGGGTACCCCGGCACGCGGGCGTTCGGGGGCATGTGGGGCTTCCAGCGGCCCGGCGAGGTCTTCGGGATCCTGACCGAGCAGAGCATCACCCGGTTCACGGGGAGCTTCAACGCGACGTGGCGCCCTACGGCGCACATCACGGGCCGCGCGACGATCGGGCTCGATCACACGAACCGCATCGATCACAACTTCCAGGCGTTTGGCGAGGGGCCGAACTTCTCGACCAACCGCCAGGGGCAGGTGAACGACAACCGGTTCTCGATCAATCAGTACACGGTCGACATTAATGCGAGCGGTAACTACACGCTGACGCCGACGCTCAGCTCCAAGACAACGACGGGCGTGCAGTTCCTGAAGGAGTTCAACTTCGGCAACACCGCGAGCGGCAGCATTCTCCCGCCCGGCGGCAAGACGGTGAGCGGCGGCGCGATCCGGAACGCCGGGGAGCAGACGGCGGAGACGGTGACGCTCGGCGCGTACATCGAGCAGGTGTTCGGCTACAAGGACCGGCTCTTCCTCACGGGGGCGCTGCGCACGGACGACAATAGCGCGTTCGGGCGCGACTTCAGCGCCGTGTATTACCCGAAGGTGCAGGCCTCGTGGGTGGTTTCGGACGAGCCGTTCTTCCCACGGTCGGGCCCCGTCTCGAACCTGCGGCTGCGCGCGGCCTACGGCGCGTCGGGACAACAGCCCGGGACGACCGACGCCGCCCGGTTCTATACGGCGGCGACCGCCTCCATTCGGAACGTCGACACGCCAGGTCTCATCGTCGGGTCCTTCGGTAACCCGGACTTGAAGCCGGAACGTTCGATCGAGCTGGAGTTGGGGTTCGATGCCGGCCTGTTCAGCGACGCGGCACACCTCGAGCTCACGTACTACAGCAAGCGGACGCGGGACGCGTTGATCCAGCGGCGCCTGGCGCTGTCGCTGGGCGGTCCGCAGGCGCAATTCGAGAACCTGGGGTCGGTGCAGAACCAGGGCATCGAGGCGGTGTTCAACGTCAGCACCCAGGTGGCATCGGGCGTCGGGCTCGACGTCACGCTCAGCGGCTCGCATAACAGCAACAAACTGGTCAAGCTCGGCCAGGGCGTGTCGAACATCATCAACGGCGTCATCCGGCAGGTCCCCGGCTACCCGGTGTTCGGGTACTGGGACCGGCCGATCCTCGGGTTCAACGACTACAATCACGACGGCATTCTCACGGCGGCGCAGGTATTCGTCGGTGACACCGCGGTGTTCCTCGGCTACTCGATCCCGCGCACCGAGTTTGCGCTCAATCTCGGCACGACGCTGTTCCACAACCGCATCCGCATCGGTGGCCAGCTGGATTACCGCGGCGGCTTCATGGCCAATAACTTCACCGACTACTTCCGCTGCACCTCGGGGGCGGCGAACAACTGCCGCCAGCTGAACGATCCCAACACACCGTTGGCCGAGCAGGCGCGCGTGGTGGCGGGCCGGACGGCGGCGTTCGGGGCCACGGCGGCGGGATTCATCGAGAAGGCCGACTTCATGAAGCTGCGGGAGTTGTCGCTCACGTACTATGCGCCGGAGTCGATGGCGCGGGCGATGCGCATGAGCCGCCTCAGCTTCACGCTGACGGGACGCAACCTGGCGACGATTACCGGCTACACCGGCATCGATCCTGAAGTGAACGGCAACGGCCAGAGTGACAACGCCATCGATTTCCTCACCCAGCCCCCGGTGACGTTCTGGACGCTCCGGGTCAACATGGGCTTCTAGGGGGCCGACCATGACGACACTCAACGTGAAGCACCTGACCCTGAAGGCGCTGCTGGCGACGGCGTTCCTGACGCTGGCAGCCTGTTCGACGACCGAGATCCTCGACGTGGAGGATCCGGACATCATCAACCCCGGTTCGGTCAACAGCCCGGCCGGGGCCGACGCGCTGTATGCGGGCGCGATCGGCGAGTTTTCCGTTGCCATCGTAGGGGACAACGGCGCCAACGAGGGACAGATCCTCGTCAGCGGCAGCTTCACCGACGAGCTGATCAATTCGGAGACGTTCCCCACGCGGCTCGAGTACGAGCTACGCGCCATCGACATCCGCAACGGCACCCTCACCGGGATCTTCCGGCAGTTGCACCGGGCTCGGGTCTTGCTCGAGGCATCTGTGCCGGCACTCATGCAGTACTCGCCGACGCCGGCCTTCAAGATCGGCGAGTCGTACGCGCTCGCTGGGTTCACGTACGTCTTTGCCGGTGAGAACTACTGTTCCGGCGTTCCGTTCAGTTCGGCGTTTCCGGCTCTAACCTACGGCACCCCGCTCACGACTACCGAGATCTTCACGACCGCGATCGAGCGGTTCGACTCGGCGATGACGTACCTCAGAGCGACCGACACGGCCACCGTCACGCGCCTCAACCTGGCGCGGGTGGGAAAGGGACGGGCGCTCCTCAACCGCGGTGGACCGGGCGATTACGCCGCGGCGGCGGCCGCGGTGGACAGCGTCCCCGTCAATTTTGTTTATAACACGACGCACTCGCTGGCCAGCAACCGGCAGCGGAACGGCATCTTCGCGTTCACGTTCCAGAACGAGCGGTTCTCCGTGGCAGATGTCGAGGGGACAAATGGCCTGAATTACCGGACGGCAGGTGACCCCCGCGTCTTGTCCGTGCGGGACACGCTCGCGCCGGGCGTCGGGTTCGACAACCTCACGCCGCAGTGGAACCCGCTGAAGTACCCGACCGGCATTTCCCCGACGCCGATCGCCAACGGCGTCGAGGCGAAGCTGATCAAGGCCGAGAACCAGATGGTGGGGAATCCCACGGCGTGGCTCGACACGCTCAATTTCCTACGTGACACCACGAGGTTCACTCGGGCGCAAGGCGGCGTCGCAGGATTGACGCCGCTCACGGATCCCGGCACGGCGAGCGGACGCGCAGACCTGATGTTCCGCGAGCGCGTCTTCTGGATGTATCTGACGGGGCACCGGTTGGGCGACCTGCGACGCCTGATGCGACAGTACGGGCGTACCGAGGATGTGGTCTTCCCCACGGGCCTGGGCCTGAAGGGGTTCTACGGCCACGACCTGAACTTGCCCGTGCCGTTCGATGAGATCAACAACCCGAATTTCACCGGCTGTCTCGACCGTAACCCGTGAACGGAGGAGCCATGCGCAATAAGATGTTGTGCAGCCTGATGGCTGCCGGACTGTTCGCGGGCGTCGCCGCCTGCAGCGAGGACATCGCATACCCGATTCTGCCGGCAGAGGAGTTCACTGCGACGCTGAGTGGACCGGACGAAGTGCCGGCCGTCAGCACCGCGGCCACCGGCACCGCGCTCCTGGCCGTGTTCGATGATAGCATCCTGAGCTTCCACGTGGATGTGGCCGGCATTGATAGCACCACAGCGGCGCATATCCACGCCGGCGCGGCCGGGGTGCCGGGGCCAGTCATCGTTTCCCTGTTCGCGGGTCCGAGCGCATGCAAGCAGAACAGTGGCGCACCCATCGCCATCACCAGTTCCAGCGTCGGAAGTCCTACAAGGATCACCACGACTACAAAGCACGGCATAGGGGCCGTCGGGGCCACCGCGTTGGTGCGTATAGCGGGTCATGCGGGTTCGACGCCGAGCATCAATAATGAGTACACGGCTACGGTGGTCGACACGATTACTTTCACGATACCAGCCGCCGTCGCGGTTGCGGGTACGGGTGGGACGGCGCAGCGGTTTGTTCTCATCAACGTCACGTCGCCGCGCTGTCGCCCAGGCTACACGGGCTTTCTCGCCCAGGGGCTGCTCAAGGCGAGCCAATTGACAGAATTGCCGGCGGGATACGGCGCGACACCCCGGGAGCGGCTCGATTCGCTCCTCGTGCTGCTCCGCACCGGCGGTGCCTACGTCAACGTGCACAACGCCGTCAACGCGGGTGGACACATCCGGGGACAGATCGGCCCGATGTAGTCTTCACCGGGTGCAATGCAGGAAAGGGAGCCGCGATTCTGCGGCTCCCCTTTTTGTTGCGTCCGAACCAAGACCAGGAGGCGCTACTCGAGGACCGAATGTTGCACATCGCGCGGGCGACTAGTTGCGCCGACCCGTTCCAACCCCTCTCGCGCCGACTGTTTGAGTGGAGTCCCGCTCCGGTCGGTGCTGCGCCGTTGTCTGAACAAGCTGCGAACAGTACTGCTGCTCCGATCGTGATTGCCTTGCGCATTTGCGAACCCTCCGGATCCGTTTTCGGACGTGCTGGTGCCATTGTTCCGAGTTCAGCCCGCTGTGACGCGCCAAAACCGTTGCGGTGCCGCAACATTGCGGACTTCCCGGACTCGTTTCAATCTGGGCGTCACCAATCACAATCTGTGACGGAGCCATCATGCGCCCACTCCGCGTGTTCCTGCTGTTCGCGCTCACCACCGGCGCGGCCGCGCTCGGCTGTGACAAAGTCTCCTTCCCGACGCCGCCTCCGGAAGAAGAATTCCAGGCGACGCTCGCCGGCGCGAATGAAGCGCCGACTCCCGTAGCAGCGCCTGGCAGCGGCACCGCGATCTTCGCCGTCAGTCTCGACACCTTCCTTGCGTTCCGCCTCAATGTCGCGACCATCGACAGCCCAACCGTCGCGCACATCCACGAAGGCGCCGCGGGCGTCCCGGGCGCCATCATCGTCACGCTGTACACCGGCCCAACGCGCGGCGCGGCTTACACGGGAGCGCTGGGGCAGAACCAGCTCAAACCCAGCCAGCTGACGCAGCTGCCGGTGACGTATGGAGCCACGCCCCGCGCCCGCTTCGACTCGCTCCTGGTCCTGATGCGCAACGGAGGGGTCTACGTCAACGTACACTCGCGCTCGAATCCCGGCGGGCACATGCGTGGACAAGTTCAGCCCCAATGAATCACAGGAGAGCGCCCATGAACCTCACATTCGTTCGTTCGCTTTGCACCGGTACCGTCCTGGCCGCCGCCACGCTCGCCGTGCCGGCTGCCCTGTCGGCACAGCACGGGAGCGTCGGGGGCCGAGTGACTGATCAGGCCGGCGGGCAGCCCATCGTCGGCGCCCGCGCGGCCGTGGTCGGGACATCGCTCGTCACGCAGACCAACGCCGACGGTCGCTACCTGCTCCCCGGCGTGAAGGCGGGCACGGCGACGCTACGCATCAGCGCCATCGGTTACGCCGCCGCCATGCGCTCCGTGACCGTCGCCGCCGGCGAAGTCGCCAGCGAGGACGTCGCTCTGACGCTCCAGCCCTACTCGCTGGACGAAATCGTCGTGACAGCTGCCGGCGAGCAGGCGAAACGCGAGGTGGGGCACGCGGTGACCGCCATCAGTGCCGACAGCCTGGTGCAGCGGGCCCCGATCACGAACATCAACCAGCTGCTGCAGTCACGGGCGGCGGGCGTGTCGGTGTTCGAAAGTCCGCTGACGGGAGCGGAGGCGCGGGTCCGCATTCGCGGGGCCAACAGTCTCTCGCTCTCCAACGAGCCGATCTACTACATCGACGGCATCCGGATGGAGAGCTCGACCGGCTCGTCCAGCATCGGGATCGGGGGCACGAACCCGAGCCGGCTGAACGACCTGAACCCGGAAGAGATCGAGTCGATAGAGATCGTGAAGGGCCCATCGGCGTCCACGCTGTACGGCACCGACGCGGTGAACGGCGTGATCGTCATCAGGACGAAACACGGACGGGCCGGCCCGCCCCAATGGAACGTGTACAGCGAGATGGGAGTCATCAAGGACTACAACCGCTGGCCAACGGCGTACCGCGGCTGGCGAACCGGACCCACGGCCGGCACGAACTCGCTTGCCACGAACGGCGTGCAGTGTCTCCTGAGCGGCGTGACGGCGGGGACCTGCGTGCAGGACAGCGTCACGACTTACAACCTGTTCGAGGATCCGATCGCCAGCCCGCTCGGCACCGGGTGGCGCGGGCAGCTCGGCGCGCAAGTTTCCGGCGGAACCGATGCCGTACGCTACTTCCTCTCGTCTGAGTACGAGGAGGAGATCGGGCTCATGCACATGCCCGAGTTCGCGTATAGCCGGTTTACCAATCGTTGGGCGGCCCCCGAGGTCCCCTACGAGTACTATCGCCCCAACGCGCGCGAGCGAGTGAGCCTGCGTGCAAACATCAACACGAGCTTCAGCCCGAAGCTCGACGTGCAGATCGCGTCCAACTTCATCACCAGCGACCAGCGCCTGCCCCAGACCGACAACAACACCACCGGCCTGCTCTCGAACGCCTTCGGTGGTCCGGGTCATCGCAACAATTGGCGTTTCGCACCAGATACGCAGGTGTTGTACGGCTACCGGGCGTTCACACCTGACGAAATGTTCGCGGAAGAGGTGAGTCAGAAGATCAACCGCTTTATCGGCAGCGGCACGGTGAACTGGCGGCCCAACGCCTGGCTGACGGGGCGGGTCATCGCCGGCGTCGACTTTACGAGCCGAGTGGACGCCGATTTGTGCAAGCAGTACGAGTGCACGCCCTTCGGTCAGGACTCGCTGGGCTACAAGGAGGACAACCGCTCGGGGTTCCACGACTACACGCTCGACGGCAATCTCGCGGCCACGTACCAGATGCGGGCCGACCTGCGCGGCAAGACCACGGTAGGCCTGCAGTTCGTCCACAACCTCTTCGAGCGCAACGGCGCGTTCGCGCGCGACTTGCCGCCCGGCGCCACGACCGTCAGCGCGGGCGCGACGCAGTCGAGCAGCGAGGCGACCACCGAGACCAAGACACTGGGGGCGTACATCGAGCAGCAGCTCGCCTATCGCGAGCGCCTCTACCTCACCGCCGCGCTGCGGGGGGATGACAACAGCGCGTTCGGGAAGGACTTCCACGCTGCCTACTATCCCAAACTCGGCCTATCGTACGTGATCTCCGAGGAGTCGTACTTCCCGACGATCTCCTGGCTGTCGAACCTGCGGTTGCGCGGTGCGGTCGGCGCCTCCGGCCAGCAGCCGGGATCGACCGACGCGATTCCATTCTATTCGCCCGTCACCTCGGCGGTCGAAGGACAGAACAAGGCCGCGCTGGTCTTCTCCTCGTGTGGTAACGACAACCTCAGGCCAGAACGCGCCTCGGAGCTGGAGCTGGGGTTGGACGCCGCCGCCTTCCAGAACCGGGTGAACGTCGAGTTCACGTACTACCGCAAGCGCGCGACCGACGCGCTCATCGCCCGACCCGTGCCGCCATCGGCGGGCGCCTGCGCGACGCGGTTCATCAATCTTGGCGCGGTACGCAACTCCGGGCTGGAGCTGTCCGTCAACACCACGCTGATCAGCCGGGCGGCGTTCGGCTGGGATGTGACGTTCAACGTGTCGCACAACACGAACGTCATCGAAGATCTCGGCAAGGACGACCTGGGCAACGACATCCCGCCCATCGTCGGCACCACGATTCAGGAGCGGGAGGGATACCCGATCGACGGGTACTGGCAACGGCCGATCCTGGCGTATCGCGACATCAACGGCGACGGCCTGATCGCCGCGTCCGAGGTGATCGTGGGCGACAGTGCCGTGTTCATCGGGCCGAGCCTGGCGCCCACGGAGGCGACGTTCTCGTCCGGCTTCGATCTCTTGAACCGCCGGCTGCGCATCAGCGCCATGTTCGACCTCAAGCTCGGCCGCTGGCAGCTGAACGGCACGGAGCGCATCCGCTGCGAGTCGCGCCTCAACTGCGACGGCGAGATCGACCCTAGCAGCCCGCTGTGGAAGCAGGCCCGCGTGGTGGCCCTGAAGGATCACCCCGCCCGCACGCAGTGGGGCTTCTTCGAGCCGGCGGATGCTCTGCGCTGGCGCGAGCTGGCCATCACCTATGAGCTCCCCACGGTCCTGGCCCGAGCCATGCACGCGGGGCGCATGACCCTCACGGCGTCGGGTCGCAATCTCAAGCGGTGGACGAAATACTCGGGGCTCGACCCGGAAAGCGGGTACATCGACGCTGGGCTCCAGACGGACTTCCAAACACAGCCGCCGGGGACGTACTGGATCCTGCGGCTCAACGCCAGCTTCTGACCGCCACTGCCATGAGGAGCCATCCCATGCTTCGCATCCAAAGGGCCGGCATCGTGGCCGTCGCCGCCGTTGTCACGGTTTCGCTCCAGGGCTGTGACACCGGCGTCCTCGAGGTCAACGATCCGGACATCGTCTTAGAGGCCAACAGCGCCGCGGCTGCGCGCGCGCTCCGCAACGGAGTCTTCCTGCGGTTGTCGCAGGCCGTCAACGGAATCCAGGGGCCCGACGCGTTGTTTGTGTTCAGTGGACTCCTCACCGACGAATGGCGCTCCGGTGACACGTTCGTCCAGCGCAACAATCAGGACCAGCGAATCTTCCAGCCGGACAACACGTTCAATGCCGGCCCCAGCCGTTCCCTCAACCGCATTCGCACCGAGGCGCAGAGCGCCATCGCAGCGTTCCGCACGTATCTGCCGGACTCGACGTCCGCCGTCGCGTCCCTGTTCGCCGTCACAGCCTATTCCGAAGTGCTCATGGCCGAGTTCTATTGCAATGGCACGCCGCTCAGCAGTCTCCAGGGCACGTCGATCGTGTACGGCGACCCACTGACCAATGACTCGCTATTCCACCTCGCGGCAGCGCACGCCGACTCGGCGTTGGCGCAGCTGGCGCTCTCCCCGACATTCGATTCGTTGACGGTGCGGAAGTGGGATTGGTTGACGCGCATCGTCCAGGGGCGGGCGTTGGTGAACCGTGCCCAGACGCCGGCCGACTTCGCGGCGGCGGCGGCGGTGGTCGCTAGCGTCCCTACCGCGTACAAGTTCTACGCGCACCATTCCCTCACCTCCAGCACCAATCAGGTGTGGGCATTGAACAACAGCGCGCGCCGCTACACGCTGACCAACTCGCGGGAAGGCGGCGTGGGGATCGATTTCGTCACGCCGGACGATCCGCGGGTGCCCCGTTACCTGGGTGGTGGGTCGGTGTTCGACAACTCGATCCCGATGACTTTGGTCCGTCAGGCGCTGTGGGGGCAGTTCGACTCGATTCCCATCGCGACAGGAATCGAAGCCCGCCTGATCGAAGCGGAGGCGTTCCTACAGGCCGGCGACAATCCGGGTTGGCTGCTGGCGATCAACAACCTGAGGACGAACGCCGCGCTCTACCCACCCATCGCGGGAGGGGCGGAGTTCGCCACCGTGGTCCGCGGCGCCACCCTGACGGCCCTCGCCGATTCCGGCGTCCGGAACGCGGACGTGCACTTCCGCGAGCGCGCGTTCTGGATGTTCTCGACGGGCCACCGGCTCGGCGACATGCGACGGTTGTTGCGGCAATACGGACGGACCGAAGTACAGGTCTATCCCAACGGCGCCTTCGTCAAAGGTGGAACGTACGGCGACGCGATCCAGATGCCGGTGCCGTTCGATGAGACGAACAATCCCAGATTCACGCAGTGTATCGACCGGAACCCATAGACGGGTCGCAGCGAGCAGAAACACAACGGGGGAGCCGAGTGGCTCCCCCATTTCGTTTGCCAGAGCGGCGCTACGACTTAGTCGACGATCGCGTCGGGCAGCACGTACTTCATCGGGTTCACCGGCTTGCCGTTCACCCACACTTCGTAGTGCAGGTGCGGACCCGTCGAGAGACCCGTCGAGCCGACCTGCGCGATCTTGTCGCCGCGCTTCACCCGCTGGCCGCGCACCACGAGAATCTTGGAGCAGTGCGCGTAGCGCGTCACCAGCCCGTAGCCGTGGTCCA
>Ga0193697_1000539_pt1 | contig 13250 bp, 13 predicted proteins | sample L3m2metaG_FD_145073 | JGI IMG/M metagenome (GOLD analysis project Ga0193697, IMG submission 145073) | Soil microbial communities from a riparian zone of the East river system, Colorado, United States - L3m2 | ecosystem: Environmental > Terrestrial > Soil > Riparian zone | place: USA: East River... | reverse complement strand
ATAGCGCCCTGGGCTACCTTTCCCCGATTGACTTCGAACTCCAAAACAACTAACCAAATGTCCCAACTTCTCTGTCCGTTTTACCGAAGCAAGCCCACTCGTAAGAAATGTGAAACCCGCTCAAACCAGAATCGGTCACGAACTTTTCCTGCTTGAACGAGTCCTTAATTACCTCTGGGCGCAGGTCAATCTGCTTCCGCAGGCTCGCAGCTCTCCTTTCAGGCGAGGAACGGTCAGTCGGCGACGAGCGCACTTGAATGACTACCCCATTCAGTTCTCCTTCTCCCTGGAGGACGGGCAGGCAAATGTCGCCCCGCTCCGCAAACGGGCCACTCTGAAGTTCCTTCCAGTGTTCCCCTGGCACAAGTGCGACGCCCGCACCCTGAAAGACAACTGCGCCTGCGGGCAACGGGGTGCGGCGCTTGCAGCCAGCGGGGGTGAGTGCCAGCGTGAGTAAAACCAGCGCGCTCATTAGTGACGTAGCTTTCATAACGCGTGAAGCCGCCTAATGACCCAATCCCGCAACGGCGGGAGACCGAAGCCATCCAACGGAGGACGGGACGCGCATGGTTAGCCGTTCTGCTTCTTTGCGAAAGTATCATAGTAGAACTTGTTCCACCACTTCACTGCCTGCACGTGCTCGTCCTGTGACAGCCACGCCATGTTCTCCTTGGCGGCGGGATCGCCGCCAAATCGAATGGGCTTCACATACCACTTGATCTTCTTCGTGAATCTCTCCTCAGACTCAAGACGCAACGACTCCGCTGGAAAACGGAATGGTGCGAGACTGGCGCGCTCCAACGGGACAGTGGGGACTGAGAAATACCGGCCCTCACGGTCACAGAGAATAAAATCGTCCCAACCCTTCAAGCCGACGATGAAATAACCCGGCAGATAATCTGCCAGTCCATAAATGGCCGTGAGATGCTCGGCCTCCTTCTGGTCTTCACACAGCGACCAGTAATCGTCGTTGTTCCAGCCTTCGCGCATAGAGGTCAACGACCCGCGCTCAGCGACCCGGCCTGCCCGTCCTCCGTAGTCCCGATTGGATCGGGACGGAGGACGGGCAGCGCGTGGTTAGCTCGAGGTTTCATGGTCAATCTTCACTCCCAGACTCTGAATGAAAGCATCCGGCCTCTTGGGACGCAACCTCAACGTGCGCGTGCCGCCTCCTGGGTCTCGAAATGTCAGCAAGAACGTCCTGCAACCGAGAAAGCTCGCCTGGCGAACCGAGACGATGGCGCCAAGCGGAATCACATGTTCCATGTCGTAGAATGGCGCAATGAGCGAAAACGGAAACCACGATGTCACCCAGAGAAAGTCCCTCGTAACCACAAGCCGCAAACAATTATGAGCGCCTCCAATCTTAGTGACGACGTTCTTCTGGGAGCAGCCAGAGGCAAACCATTCCTGAAACACCACATCCCGCTGCTCGAAGTGTGGCTTTGCTTGGACCGCTCTAGCATATCGCCACACCAAGCAGGCGAACACTCCAACAGTGCTAACGATACTCAACCAGTAAATAGCAGAATCGACCTGTGCGGGCATCACGTCTAGACGGGCAGTCCTACCCCAGACTAGCAGAGCGGCGGTTTTACACAATGCGAAACGCATTGCGCTCCCCTCTCGACTCCCGGCTCTTTTCTCGTCCACCACTCCGGTCGCCTGCGGCTCAAAACTGGATGACGCGATAGAAGCGTTGAATCCAGGTGGCAGCGGGGTCCTGCATCGAGGTGGACTGGCCGGTCGCGATGACGGTGCCTAGAAAATTCCACGGGCTGCTTTCGAGGAGGTCGTCGCGCCATTCAACCTGGTAAGCCTGATTGGGAATCGAATCCCAGGTCAGCGTCAGTGTTTCGGGAGTGTCGAACTTGATCGAAGTGAAGCGCAGCGCGAATGGAACCGTCTCCGCTTTAAATCGCGTGAAGGTGAACGATTGCGCACTGTCGCCGACCGAATTCGGCCGCATCGCGAAGCCGTCGAAGCGCAGATTGGGATTGCTCGCATCCGCGACCTGATTGGTGATACCCCAGCCATTCGTATCGAAGAATCTCACCGTGATTTCGACGGAAGTGTCGAGCCGTTTCACGGACAATTCCATCGTATATGGCACGTCATTGCTAAACGCGGGCGCGCCCAATATTCCGCCGCCTGAACTCAGCGAACTGTAAGCGGCAGTCGCGCCCATCAGGTTTATGTTGGGCAGATCGGTGCGTTTCATGATCTGCAGCGGACTGTTGATAGTATTCGTCTGCGCGAAATTCATGTTGATCATGTAGCCGGTGACGTTCGCGCCCGGCGCGCCTCCGCCCGCGCCCGTCGAGAATCCATCCGCACTCACGCGACTCGCGCCGGTCTCGCTGAAATTGAATAAACCGATGCGAAGGCCGCGTGTTGTGGCGGGATTCGTCGTCACTCCGCTCGCAGTAAATGCCAGCGTGATCTTCAACGTCTCGCCCAGGCCAAGTTCGGCGGGAGTTCCCGCGGGCGTGAAATGCGTGATCCAAAGCCGTGAACTGGTGTTGGTCTCGAACATGAGGACGTTGCCGGTCAGAGAGCCAATAGAAGCGGAAAGCGTTGGATTCGTCGTGAGCACCGAGCTGCCGAACCAGGCGGATTCCTCGGGGAAATTTGTGTCGGTGCGATCGCCGTCATCCCAGTCATCGTCGAGCAAAACGGCGGCAGGACTGATTGTGGTACTGAGAACAAGAAGAATAAAGTGCAGCGTCTTCATATGGCGCCAGCGCAAACTCATGCCGTGGAATGGCGCCATCATAGCAAGTTTGGCGGCCCCCCGCAACAGGCGATGGCGCGCTCCACAATCGGTTGACTTTCGTTTCTTCAATCCCACACTAACGTGCGTCTAAATGTTCATGAAGAGAGAGACCTGCCTGGTTTTTGCGGCGCTCGCGCTGCCCTTTGCGGTCGGCGCTGCCGCCAAAGTTGATTTCGCCGAAGAGGTCAAACCAATCCTCGAATCGACCTGCCTGAGTTGTCACGGTCCTGAAAAGCCCAAAGGCGACCTGCGGCTCGACACGCGCGCGAATGCGCTCAAGGGTGGCGAGAAGGGCGCGGCGATTGTGCCCGGCGACCCGAAGAAAAGTCCGCTCTACGCGAGCACCATTCTTCCCAAGGGCCACGACGATATCATGCCGCCGAAAGGCGATCCGCTGACAAAGGAGCAAACCGAGTTGCTGCGGAACTGGATCGAGCAAGGGGCGAACTGGCCGCAGAACGTCACGCTCAAACAAGTGAAGCGCGTCGATTTCGTGAAGGACATCCAGCCGTTGCTGGAATTGAATTGCGTCGCGTGCCATCGCGAGGGCCACGTGGAAGCCGGCCTTCGGCTGGACCAGAAATCCGAGGCGTTCAAGGGCGGCGACAGCGGACCGGGGATCGTGCCGGGCAAGCCGAAGAAAAGCCCGGTTTACACTTCGACGGTACTCCCGCCGGATGACGATGCGTTGATGCCGCCGAAGAAAAAAGGCGGCCCGTTGCCGAAGGAACAAACGGACCTGCTGTCGAGCTGGATCGAACAGGGCGCGAGCTGGCCGGACGGCATCAAGCTCGTGCCGAAGAAAAAAGAGGAAATCGCGGGCGCGGACGAAGGGGAAACGGTCACCAACATTTACAAATTCATCATGTCGAAGCTCACGGTCGCGAACGAGTCGGACATGAAGCCGTACACGAACACGATTCATGGCACGGACGTTTCGTTCGTGATGGTGCCAATTCGGGGCGGGGAGTTCGTCATGGGCAGCCCGACAAACGAACCCGGACGCAAACCGGACGAAGGCCCGCAGCACAAAGTGAAGATTTCGCCGTTCTGGATGGGGCAATGTGAACTCACCTGGAACGAGTTCGAGCTGTTCATGTTCGCCGACCAGGAACGGAAATTCAAAGGACAGATTCCAACTGACCCCTACGTGGACAAGATGTCCGATGCCGTCTCGCGGCCGACGAAGCCGTACGTCGAGATGAGTTTTGGGATGGGCAAGGACGGTTATCCGGCAATCAGCATGACGCAGCACTCGGCGAACAAATATTGCGAGTGGTTGAGCGCGAAGACGGGAGAATATTACCGCCTGCCGACCGAGGCGGAATGGGAATACGCATGTCGGGCCGGAACCATGACGAAGTACTCATTTGGTGACGACGACTCGGAAATCGGCGATTACGCGTGGTACGAGAAGAACAGCGATTTCCAGTATCAGAAGGTCGGCCAGAAAAAGCCGAACCCGTGGGGCTTGCACGACATGCACGGCAACGTCATTGAATGGTGTCTCGACCAGTATCAGCCGAACTACGGCCAATTCGCCAGCTCGACGGCGCTTGATCCGTGGATCAAAGCGAGCAAGCCGTATCCGCATTCGGCACGGGGGGGTTCGTGGGACGATTCACCGGAAAAACTGCGGAGCGCGGCACGCGTCTATTCAGACAAAGTCTGGAAGGTCCAGGACCCGCAATTGCCGAAGAGCATTTGGTATCACACCGACGCGAGGTTCCTTGGCATGCGACTGGTGCGACCACTCAAAGTGCCGCCGCCGCAAGAGCTTTTTGGGTATTGGAACAACGGCGTCGAGGGCGAAGAGTCCAAATAGCGCGAGGCTTGCCCACACCGGTTGCGCGGCCATAATCCGGCCATGGAATCCCGCATCGCGCAATTGCTCCAGCTTGCGCACGAGATCGGACGCGAGGACCGGCAACTCGCGATTTTGGGCGAAGGCAATGTGTCGGGCAAAATCGACGACTCGCATTTCGCGGTGAAAGCCAGCGGCTGCTCGCTCGCGACATTGGCGGAGCGCGATGTCACGGTGTGCGATGCGGCGAAGGTGCTTGCGATCTTTGAGGAGCGCGGTCCGCTGCCCGATGACGTCATCGAAGACCGTCTTCTAAGCGCCCGAAGCGATTCGAGCGCGAAGAAGCCAAGTCTCGAAACAATGTTTCATGCGTGGCTGCTCTCGCTTCCGGGAGTCGAATTCATCGCGCACTGTCATTCACGGGCCGCGAACCAAGTGCTTTGCTCGCCGCGTGGACGGGACTTTGCCGAACGCCGGATGTTTCCCGATGAGATTGTCTATTGCGGTCCGAGCTCCGTGTTCGTCCCGTACGTGGACCCCGGGTTGCCGCTCGCGCGCGAAATTGCGGAACGCACTTCGTTATTTCGGGAAGCGAGCGGGCGTGCGCCGCGACTCATTCTGCTGCAGAACCACGGGATCATTGCGTTGGGCGCGGCGATGGAGGCGACGCTTGCGTGCGTGTTGATGTGCGACAAGGCGGCGGCGATTTTCGCGGGCGCAGCGGCATTGGGAGGACCGAACTTCCTTTCTGCCCAGCAGGTCGAGCGCATTGCGACGCGGCGCGATGAAGCGTACCGGCAAAACAATCTGACTCGCGAATGAATTACCTCGCTTGCGATCTGGGGGCAGAGAGCGGGCGACTGATGCTGGGACGGCTTCGCCGGGGCCGCTTATCGCTCGAGGAGGTGCACCGCTTCGCGAATGTGCCGTTGCAAGTAAAGGGATCGATGCACTGGAACATCGATGCACTTTGGACGGAGTTGAAGAAGGGATTGCGAAAAGCGGGCGCACTCAAAGTCCCGATCGCGTCGATCGGCACGGATTCGTGGGGACTTGATTACGTGTTGTTCGATGAGAATGAGGAAATCATTGAGCCGACCTTTCACTATCGCGACGCACGCACTGCGCGCGGAGTTGAAAACGTAAAGGGCCGCATCGATTGGGCGGATTTGTTTGGTGAAACGGGCATTCAATTCATGCCCATCAACACGATTTACCAGTTGGCAGCGGAATCGCCAGAACGGTTGAAGCAGGCGCACAGACTCTTGATGATTGGCGATGCGTTCAACTTTTTCCTTTCGGGAGTTGCGAAGAGCGAGGAATCGCTCGCGAGCACGAGCGCGATTTACAATCCGCAGACGCGCGACTGGTCGGCGAAGGTAATCAAGGCGCTACGGCTTCCAACGGGAGTGTTCACCGAGATCGTCCCGTCGGGCACGAAGCTGGGCGGCTTGGGATCGGAATTCAGAAGCTTGAAGGATGTGCAAGTGATCGCGAGTTGTTCGCACGACACCGGCGCCGCCGTCGCCGCGGTTCCCGCAGGAAGGCGATCCTGGGCGTATATCAGTTCAGGAACGTGGTCGTTGATGGGAGTGGAAACGGCGAAGCCTGTGTTGACCGATTTGTGTCGCGAGCTGAACTTTACCAATGAGATTGGCTACAACCACTCGGTCCGCTTACTCAAGAACATCGTTGGCTTGTGGATCGTGCAGGAGTGCCGGCGCGAATGGGCGCGCCAGGGACGCGATTACGATTATGCAACGCTCACGAAGAAAGCTGCCGAAGCGCCGCCGCTTGGCCCATTGATTTCTCCGGCTGATCCCCGGTTCCTTGCGCCCGGTGAGATGCCGAAGCGCATCGCCGATTACTGCGTTGAAACCGGGCAGATGCCGCCGGATGGAATTGGCGAGACGATTCGCTGCGCACTGGAAAGCCTTGCGTTGCAATATCGCAAAACGCTGCGCGAACTGGAGCGGTTGACCGGAAGCAAGATCAAGCAATTGCACATTGTCGGTGGGGGAAGTCAAAACCGATTGCTGAACCAGTTCACGGCGAATGCCACTGGCGTTCCGGTGCTGGCCGGACCAACGGAAGCGACGGCGATCGGCAATGTGCTCGTGCAAGCGATTACGATGGGAGAATTGAAATCCTTGCGGGAAGCGCGGCAGTTAGTGCGCAGATCATTTGAGATTGAGACGTTTGAACCACGCGAAACAGAACGGTGGGACGAAGCGGCGGAACGATTCGGGAAGTTGAAGTAAGCCTGAGGAAGTAACCGCGCCGTATGGGTTGAATTCGTGAAATCTCCGGATTCGTCCGGGCTGGAAATGACGAACGAATGACCAATGACAAAAGAAGCACGAAGCCAGGGGGGTGACATTCCCCTTATTGGTTCAAGATCAATCGAGCCGACAAGGCATTGAACCAACAGGCCGGTTTATTGGTGACGTAGAGCCGGTAATAGCCCGCATCACTGCCGGACACGTTGGCAATCTGAAGGCTCGGCGTCCGAGTGCCGGATGTGTTGCCGCCGTCCCGAAGGTCGTTCTGGACGTTGTCCTTTTTCCACTGATAGGAGAAGGTAGGACTCGTACCCGCGATGATTACTTGAAAACGCACCGTGACGCCGGGATCGACTTGCTGGCTGACGGGCAATTGGGTCACGACTGACAATTGAGCGGGGGCGCTGGGAAACTGGCCGCCGCCGGCTTCACTCACGATGACATCGTAGGTTGCCGCGTCACTGGCCGAGGTACTGGCCACCGTGAGCGCAGGCGATGTGGCGCCGAAAATATTTCCACCATTCACGAGGTTTACACCGTCCTTCCGCCATTGGTAGGTGAACGGACCGGCGCCGCCTGGAGCAACAGTGAAGATTGCATTCTGACTGGCGGTGACGATCTTATGCTGAGGTTGGCTGATTATGGGGTACTCATATGCCCCGATGTCCCAGGCCTGGCCTTGAGGGCGGGGCCTGCCAATGATATCCTCGGCAACCTCTGCGATCGCCGCGCCTCCGTCAATCGCCGGGCTGCCGGGTTGAAAAGAGAAATCGTAGAGATGGGGATTGACCAGGAGCGCGTCCGCATTTTCCAGGTTAGACGACGTTGTAATTCCGGGGGTGGCCTGGAGCGGCCATTTTATAACCCCTGCGTGGACAAGGTTTTTAGTGATGGAAATGCCGGAAAATGTGGGATTTTTGTCGAGGTCAATGAGTATCCCGGCGGTGTTCGGGCTGTAAAAAATGTTATTTTGAATACTGGCGTTATCGACTCCGGGAGCGGCCAGAATGACCTGGCCGTAATTGTAGGGATATGGAAAAGCGAAGATGTTGTTGGCTATCAGGAGGTCAGATGTGCGTACGCCTCGCGAACTATAAACGTGGATGCTCCAACCGCGCGCGATGTTATAAAAAAGATTGTTCTTATTGGTGACGCGCGTAGAGGCCTCGATATAGACGCCGTGGTCACGGTTCTGGTAATGATTTTCCAGATTGCATCCGTTCTCGCCAGGGGCGAACCGGCCGATGTCATGGATGACATTTTTCTGAATGACAGCGTTGCTGATGCCATAAAGGTAAATTCCGACGATGCCAAGCGGTGAATCCGAACATGATCGTCCGATGTGATGAATATGGTTGCCGGAAACATCAAAATTACTCGTGTACGGCCAACTGAGATCGACCCCGGCTTTTGAGAAGTTCCTGATCTCAAAATCCTGAATCCGGACGTAAGAGGTGCTGGGTGATTCGATGTGAAAACCATAAAACCGCGCGGGGTCATTCTGACCGTCGAGGACCGCTCCCCCTTTGTTCTCGGATTTGAAAGTAATGTAACCCGATGGGTCGCCGCCGCGGTTCAGGATGACCAACGCCCAGGTAGACCACGGGTTTGCCGTATAGACACCGTCTTTGACAATGACGGTGTCCCCCGGGGCAAGATTGGGCTCATAAGCGGCTCGTTGGATGGTTCGGAAGGCAAGTTCGTCGCTCAACCCCGAGAAGGAATCGTTGCCGTTGGGCTTTACGTAATAAGTGGCGCCGCGGCTTGCAATCAAGCTGAGGTGGAGCAATAGGCCAATGATCCAAATCCTCCTAAGGTAAGACTGATGAGCAGAGAGTTGCATTCTGACCCTTGTTTTGGAATGAGACAATCTGCGGCGTACCGCTTGTGGTCAATAAGGTGTTTGCCCCGGCCGGGTCGTGATAGACAGGTACTGAGTTATGCCTTGCCTTTTCCCAGCGTTCTACGGAACACTTCGCCACGAATCCGTCTTCAGTCCAAGTTAGCAGGAATGACACCTCGCGGGTGAGCCAGGATGGTGGAGCCATGGGGAGTCGAACCCCAGACCTTCTCATTGCGAACGAGACGCTCTACCAACTGAGCTATGACCCCATCCCGTGCTACCGAGAGAATATTATGCCGTACGATTGGCGGACGGCAAGTGGTTTGAGGCCGGTCAGCCGATCAGGACTCCGGCGCGAGCGAGGTGGCGCAAAGCGGAGTCGAGTGCTTCGGCATCGAAGGAACGTTCGTCAGCGGAGAGTTTTTGAAGCAACGCGGCGCGGTCATTTGTGCCGTCGAGAAGACGGACAAGTTTGCGGGCGATAGGGCCGTCGACTTTCAAGGTGGTGTGGTGCGGGGTCGGGACCACGTCAGAGAATCCCGCCTGGTAACGCGCGAGTGGAGCCGCGAGAGGGCGGTCGGAAATTTCAGTGACGAAATGCGGAGAACAGGTATGCAAATCAACGAACCCGATTTCGTAGCAACGGAGGAAAAAGGCACACAAGGAACTCGACTCGCCCTCACCCTTACCCTCTCCCCGAGGGAGAGGGGAGAAAGAACGCAAGGAGACGAGAACCAATGACGAATGAATCTCGAAAACTCAAATAATGCCGATCACCAGGGCATCAAAGTTAAGATCTGCCATCATCGTTAGAAATTCGTTTCTTTTTCCGGCGCGGTAGCGACTCACGCGGCCTTTTTGGTCGTGTCCGGCTTATGCATGTGAAACAAATCAGGAATGTCGCTTAAGGCGGCGGCATCAGGAACCGTTGGCGCCTGGCCAACCGGCTTAGTCACCACTGCGGGGGCCGGCGGAGTCATCGCAGGAGCGACGGGCAGAGTCGTCACTGAGGCTGCGGGAGCAGGCATCACCGGGGCGACTGGCGTAGTTGCCGCTGGGTCGACCGGGTGAACGACAACTGTGGCAACTGATGGAGTCAAAACCGGGGCGAGCGGCTCCACGATTAATGCAACCCGCTTAGTCCGTCGGGCGACCCGCCTGATTCGCCGGGAGACAACCCGCTTACGTTTGGAGGTGACCCGCCTGGTGCGCCGGGCGACTCGCCTCGTTCGGCGGGAGACAACGCGCTTACGTTTTGAGGCAACCCGCCTCCGCCTGGACGCAAGTCGCTTACGTTTTGAGGTGACCCGCCTAATTTTCCGGGACGCAAGTCGCTTACGCTTTGAGGCGGCCCGTTTTTTCCGGGACGCAACGCGCTTCCGTGAAGCAACGCGCTTGTTGCGTTTTGAGAGGCGCTTACCAGCCCTGAAACTCCGTTTTACTCTTTTACTTTTAGGCTTCCGCATACCCCCTCCCTCTTAGCAACTCCGGTACCGCCAAAGCGGGGGTGTAGAGCACCTGCGATGTGCTGAAAAGTGTCCAGTTTTCGACGTGCCGTTCGGTCTACTGCATGACACCCGCAGCCGTCCGAATCGCGCAGCAGCGCGCATGGTAGATCACAGGGTCATGCTCCAATTAACGCCTCCACCACGACGTACTCTGCGGCTTCGGTGGCCTGCTCGATGTCTTCTCTAATACCTCGAATGCATCGTCTGCGAGACCCGGAATGACGTGGTCATGTCGCCAGCCGGTGAACTCGTGCGCCAATACAACTGGCACGTCCCAGATGTAGTCAACGTCCGCCTTGTGTCCGCCGGCAGCCTCCTGCTTTGCTCGTAACTCGTCCCGGACAGAACTGAACCTCGGTGGAAGCTCGCCCTCCGCCGTAAGATGCTCAATCCCGCGCTGCGCGTCGTGCTGGACCGACCAGACGCGTCTGCCGCTCCGCCAACACTCCGCCGAACTGAACATGACGTGCTCCTCGACAAAACATGCAATGACCTCACCCAGAGCCGAAAGTCGCGCCAGAACCTCGCCGCTCGTCAGCTGCAGTCCGTCACGATCGGAGACGACCATATACCAGCCGCTGGGCAACTCTGCGGCTGTAATGTCGGACTCTGGAATCTCCTCACGTGTGCCCGTAGCTCGCAACGCGAGGGTATCCCGCACCGCTTGTGGCGTGCTCCCTTTGACTGCTGCCCATGACATTGAATAGCCCATGCGCGTAATGTGGCCTAACAGACTTGTTTCAGATTTGAGGCATAGTATTGAACTTCACCACCTGGTCCACTGCAAACGATTGGGGCCATTTGCTGCCAATGTTCGGATTTTAAGACGGCCGTTGTATTGCACGCGTGGACATTGCTGACATGCTGATTTTCCTACGTCTAGGTGAGTCAACTGCTTCGACGCGCCCGCCTGATTTCCCTTTGTCTGAGCCTGGTGGTTCATTTTCGAAATGGGGCTGGCGAGTAGGTGAATTCTCGCATTACCGAAGCTGGCGTCTCGTCAAGGACATTAAGGATTAAGCAACCTAAGCACAGTGCGAACGAACGTTTTGTTCGCTCGCCCTGCACCAGCAGAATTATCCCACCAGAATTCCGGCGCGAGCGAGGTGATGCAGCAGAGCGTCAAGCGCTTCGGCGTCGAAGGAACGTTCATCGACCGAGACTTTTTGGAGAAATGCAGCGCGGTCATTTGTGCCGTCGAGAAGACGGACAAGTTTGCGGGCGATAGGGCCGTCGACTTTCAAGGTGGTGTGGCGGGGGGTCGGGACCACGTCAGAGAGTGTGGCGTGGTAGCGCGCGAGTGGAGCGGCGACAGGGCGTTTAGAGATTTCGGTGACGAAATGCGGCGACCAGGTGTGCAAATCAACGAATCCGATTTCGTAGCAACGGAGGAAAAAGGCAAGCAGGCGAGCAGGGTCCTTCCGGACGGGCACCAAAGTGGGCAGGTGGGAGGAGACCGCAAGTTCGCGGATTGAAATGCGCTTTGGCCAGATGGCGCCGAGGTGATTAAGGGCGGCGCGTGCGGCGGCGTCCGCGGTGCTGATGACGGCGCCGTGCGGGCCGGCGAAGTCTTCGCTGTCGCCGTTGATCGCGACGGAGCCGACATCGGCGGACACGAGGAGGTCGGCGAGACGGCCTGTTTGAACTTGCCGATCGACTCTGAGGTTGTCCCGACAAATCAAAGTTTGACGAAAAGCGCGGCCTTTGAAGAAGTCGAGGTACTGTTCACGCCCGATGAAGTTGCGTGGATCGAGCCCTTTCAGGATTTCGAGGACCTGTGGCGCAAGGCCGTCGGTTTGCATGTCGCAGAAATCGGCTTCGGCGAGAAATTGGAGGCCAAAAGTTTTGGCATGCCCAGCGAATTGCCAGAAGTAGACTGGCTGATTCATCGCGCTAAGGTCGTCATGATAAAATCCGGCGTCGGTGTATTTGAGGCAACGCTCCATTTCCTGTTTCACGACCTGCTGGAAAACATCCGGCGGCGTGCGCGCTTCGGAGACGAGCTTGAGGAGACCGCGCGCCTGGCGAATCTGCTGGAGTGGATCGGGAAAATTGCGGGCGTGATATTGCATCATACCGCGCGCGAGATCGCGAAGGTGATTGCCGGGATAGGCGTTGTAAGTGATGTAAGCGATCCCGTTCTCGCTAAGGTGATCGCGACAAATCTGAAGGATGCGATCGCGAACGGGCGCCGGCACCCACGAATAAAGGCCATGAGCAATGATGTAATCGAAACGCGCGTCGCCGAAAGCAGCCTGCGTAATGTCGCCGACCCGCAAATCGACGTTGGAGATGTCCATGGCTTTGATGACTTCGCCGCCACGACGGACCGGGTCAGAGGCGAGATCAATTCCCGTGAAGTGGGAGTTCGGCAAGGCGGCCGCCATCGCAATGAGATTCGCGCCATCGCCGCAACCGAGTTCCAAAACGCGAGCACTTTCAACATTTTCGGGCGCGAGACCGAAAAGCCGGCCGAGTGTCGCAAGGCGGTCGGGATGTGTTTGAGGATAAATGGCGGAGGGATAGGCAACCTGGTTGTATTCCGTTTCGGCGCCGCGCATGAGACAAGGAAGTGTTGACCGGAAAAAGGAGTCGACAAGCAAAATAACGGCCCCCTGTTTGCGCGCCGGGAGACCGAAGTTTCGACTTTGCAGCAAGAAATTTCATGCGCACACTGCAGGCGTGAGCACTCTTACGGCGTTGGGGGCCGTTTTACTCCTGACGGCAACAGTCGAGGCAGGCGAAGTCTACCAGGCCGATTTCTCAAAGCCACTCGACTCTTCGTGGAAATGGATTCGGGAAGTACCGTCGGGGTGGCGGCTCACGAACGGATCACTGGAAGTGCGCACGCTGCCGGGGAACATGTGGGGACCGGCGAATGACGCGAAGAACGTGCTCACGCGTCCGGCGCCGGACCCATCGAAGGGCAAAATCGAAGTGCTCGCGACAGTGGAGAACCACCCGACGGAACAGTACGAACAGGCGGACCTGGTCTGGTATTACGCGGACAGCCACATGGTCAAGGTTGGCCATGAAA
>Ga0193697_1000538_pt1 | contig 13255 bp, 9 predicted proteins | sample L3m2metaG_FD_145073 | JGI IMG/M metagenome (GOLD analysis project Ga0193697, IMG submission 145073) | Soil microbial communities from a riparian zone of the East river system, Colorado, United States - L3m2 | ecosystem: Environmental > Terrestrial > Soil > Riparian zone | place: USA: East River... | reverse complement strand
CGGGAAGAGGCGGGTCGCTCGGGCGGCCGCTCTTGATGAGCGCCAGCAGGATCCTGTCGCTGAGGCCGTCGCGCTGCAGCTTCATGATCAGCGCCGGCGACAGCGTGAATAGCGTCTGGTCCCGCTCGATGAGCGCCACGATGACCTGCTCGGAAACTCCGTTCTTCGACAGGGTCACGACCTCGTCGATCGTCACGGCGGAAGCGGTCGTCGGGACGCAGCCCAGAAGGGCCAGCATCAGCAGAAGCAGGCGCATGCTGAAATCCGTGCAACCCCCTCGCCAGTCGAGGCATGTGGATTTGCTGGCTTTTTTACGAGTGCGACTGCTCTCAGCCCAGGACACCGATCACTGGGAATGGACAGTCGCCCGCATGGGCTGATTTGATAAACTGCTATTTCCTGCGGACTTAGAGGACCTGCGTGCGGCCGGGGTCGGGTACGGCGCTTGCCTCTCCCCCATGTGCAGTCCAAGGAGTTTCTGATGTCCTCGAATCGACTCGCGATCGCGGCACTTGCTCTGGCGTGTATCGCATCGGCCGCGGCCGGCGGATATCTGGCCACCCGGCAGAACACCGTCCCGACGCCCGCAGCCGCGATGACGCCCGCGCCAGCGTCGACCGCCGAGGCAACGCCGGCGGCAGCGCTCGCGACTACGCCGGCCGCCGCACCGGTCGCCGCCGCGGTCCCTGAGCGCCCCGTGCAGGAGACCGAAGCCGCCGTGACCGAGCCGGCGAAGAAATCGACGGCCGCCGCGAAGCAGACGGTCGCCAGCAAACGAGCCGAGCCGCCAGCGAACGCGGCGCGTCAGACGGGCGCCGCGCCGGCGACCGCCCGCCACGATCAGCCGCCGCCGCTGACGAGCACCTGGCCGGCCAGCGCCTCGTCGCAACCGCCGGCCGCTCCGGCGCCGCCGTCCACCGAGCCTGCGCCCTCGCCGCGCGTCGACGAGCCCGGTCGCGTCGCGCAGGATCCACCGCGCGCTGCTGAGCCGCCGGCCCAGACGTTCGAGGATCTCGTGATTGCACGCGATTCCGTGATCGGCCTGCAGACCGAAAACCGCATCTCGAGTGAGACGGCGCGCGTCGAGGATCGGGTGGACGCACGCGTGACGCGCGACGTGCGTGTCGGCGACCGCGTGGCGGTGCCTGCGGGCGCCCGCGCGATCGGATCGGTGTCGCTCGTCGAGCGCGGCGGCAAGTTCAAGGAGCGCGCGCGGCTGGGCATCCGTTTCCACACGCTCGTGCTCGCCGACGGGACGCGCGTGCCGATCAACACTGAAACGATCTACAGGGACGGCGATGCGCCGACCAACAGCAGCGCGCAAAAGGTCGGCGGGGGCGCCATCGGCGGCGCGATCATCGGGGCGATCATCGGCGGGGGCAAAGGGGCGGCGATTGGCGCCGCGGCAGGAGCCGGCGCTGGCGGCGCAGCCGTCATGGCCGGTGGACGCCAGGAAGCGGTGCTGCTGCCGGGAACGGCGCTGACCGCACGCATCAATCAGCCGGTCACGGTGACCGTTGAAAAAGAGTAGGGGCTCGGGACTCGGGGCTGGGGGCCAGGCGCTAGAGATCGGACCCACCCGGCCCACTCGACCTATCCAACTTACCTGACCTTGTAGGATGATTGCCCTTCCGGGACGCGTCCCGGGAAGGAGTCATCCATGGTTCTGCGCCTTTCACTGTTGATGCTGGTGGCGTTCGCCTTCTCGCGCCCGGCCGGCGCCCAGGTCACGAAATCGGAAGTCCCCGGCGTCTCGAATTTCGCGCGTCTGGAAACCACCGTCGCCTGCGGCGGCGCGACGAAGCCCGAAGGTGTGCCCGAGATCAAGAAACTCGGGTTCAAGTCGATCATCAATCTTCGGCTGCCCACCGAAGCGGGCGCCAACGTCGATGCGGAAGCGGCGGCCGCAAAAGCCGCCGGCATCAACTTCTACAGCATCCCCTTCAGCGGCCAGTCGCCCGACCCGGCCGTCGCCGACAAGTTCCTCGAGACGCTCGCGACACCCGGCAACGAACCGGCATTCATTCACTGCGCCGCCGGCAATCGCGCCGCCGCGATGTGGATGATCAAGCGGCTCGCGGTGGACCACTGGGACACCGACCGCGCGTTCCAGGAAGCGACGGCGCTCGGACTCACGAGCCCGGCCCTGAAACAGTTCGCCATCGACTACGCGCAATCGCACAAGCGATAGGCGTCGTGGACGGGGACCTAGTCCCCGTCCCTCTTCCGGCTATCCAACCTCTGCCGCGGACGAGCTCGTCCGTTCGCAAGCTGATGTGCGTCTTAGTACTTCTTCGAGGTACGTCGCTTGCACCCCGAACGGCCGGAGGTACACGCAATGCGACGTGCAGTGAAGGTTCTAATAGTTACAGCGGCAGCGGCGCTGGCGTTGTCGCCGGTGCAGGCGCGCGCGGAAGGCTACATCAGCCCCTGGGTGGCCACGAACGCCGGCACAGGGTTCGACGGCAACAATCTCGGCCGAAGCTTCGACAACGGCCGCGCTGGCATCGGCACGCAGGTGGGCGCGATGGGCAAAGGCATCATCGGCGCCGAGCTCGACTTCGGCTGGAGCCCCAGCTTCTTCGGCACCACGAACGACTTCGGCAGCAACAGCGTGATCGACGTCATGGGCAACATCATCGTCGGGATTCCGATTGGTGGAACTCACGGGGCCGGCATCCGGCCGTACGCTACGGCGGGCCTGGGCTTGCTGCGGACGCAGATCGACGGCGGCACGGTTGCGACGGTCAGCTCATCGAACAACGACCTGGGCTGGAACGCGGGCGCCGGCGTGATGGGGTATTTCTCCGATCACTTCGGCCTGCGCGGCGACGTCCGGTATCTGCGGAACATCCAGAACAACAGCACGGCCAACGACATCAACTTCGATCCGGGCAACTTCCACTTCTGGAGAGCCTCGATCGGCGTCGTCATTCGCTAAAGAACACTGTAGGGGCTGGGGGCCAGGGGCTAGCTGGGGCTAGCCGCTGGCACCCAGCACCTGGCACCATCGCACCTGGCACCATCGCACCCAGCACCTGGCACGATCGCACCCAGCACATAGCACCCAGCACCTAGCACGGCTGCGTCACAGGCTCTTCAACCTCCACACTTCCCTCCACGTCTCCCCCGCATCGTCGGTCGTCAACGCCACCACGCCGTTTATCGGAAACTCGACGCCCGCTTCGCCGCCGACGACGAGCAACGAGAGCAGCCGCGGCAGATGGGTGAAGTGCCCGGCTATGAGGATGTCGCGCGTTTCGCCGCGCAGGCGATCGCGAATCCATTGCGCGGGATCGTCGGGCTGCAGGTCGCGCGTGGCCGAGAACTCCGCGAGCGCGTTGCACGCGCGCCAGTAGGCTTCGGCCGTCTGCTTTGCTCGCAGTTTGCCGCTGTGCCAGACGACAGCCGGTTTCGCGCCGAGCGCCGCGGCCTTCGACGCCAGGCGCTCGACGTTCGCCAGTCCTGCCGGCGACAGCGGCCGGCGCGCGTCAACCTCAGGCCCAACCGCGACGCCGTGATGGACAAGATAGAGATTCATGGGACTAGGGATTAGGGATTAGGGGCTAGGCATTAGCGCTCTAGTATTGCGCATGTCCACCGGCGATAAGAGCGGTCGGGCCGGCGTCGGCGGATGGTTGTTGCTGCTGTCGCGATTGTTGATCGTGTGGCATCCGCTGACCCTCGCGATCGCCGCGATGGGAGCGCTCGATGCCATCGCCGTTCGCGGCGCCCCCGTGGTGGCGGTCCTCGTCGTCCGGATCATCGTCACCGCCATTGGGGTCGCTGCCGGGATCGCGCTCTCGAACCGGCATGCCGGCGCGGTCACGCTGGCGAAAACCGCGTTGATCTCCTCCGGCGCGACCGATCTCTTCGTATACTCGACGCCGTACTTTCCCAATAATCGGATACCCGGCGACACGATCTACTACGTCGCCGTCTCCCTGGCGTACCACGGCGGCTGGCTGATGTATCTTTTCCGCTCCAGACGCGTGCGCGACACGTATTGAGGCTCTGATGCTGAAACGCCTGTTCCGAATCATCCGCTCTCGGTCCGCGGCCCTCGCGTTCGGCGTGATGGTGTTCCTGGCGCCGATACTGGCCCAACAGCGCGCGCCGCAGAACGAATCGATCCGGCAGGAGGATCTGCGTGCGGATCTCTTCTTTCTGGCTGGCGATTCGTTGCGCGGCCGGCTCACGGATACCGAGGAGAACCGGACCGCGGCCGACTTCATCCGCTCGCGCTTCGAGCGCATGGGTCTCAAGCCGGCCGCCAGCGGCAACTCCTACTTCCAGCCGTACAACCTCATGACCGCCACCATCGGCCCGCCCACGCTCAACGCGCTCGAGGTTGTCGATGGCTCGGGTCTGACGCGGCAGCTGGCCGCCGGGCAGGAGTTCTATCCGCATCGATTCAGCGCGACCGGAAGCGTGACCGGGCCAATCGCGTTCGCCGGCTTCGGCATCAGCGCGCCGCCGCTCGGGTACGACGATTATGGCGGCGACGTGAAGGGCAAGGTCGTCCTCATGCTCGATCACGAGCCGGGCGAGCGCGATCCGAACAGTCCCTTCGACGGCGTGGTCACGTCAGAGTGGTCGACGGCGTGGCGAAAGGCGCTCGCCGCGCAGGAAAAGGGCGCCGTCGCGGTGCTCTTCGTCGCCGACGTGCACAATCACCCGGGCGTGGCGAACTTCGAGGCCGCGGCGCGCACCTACTGGCCGGACAAGCCGCCGCGGATTCTCAACTACATGCTGGCGGCGTGGGCCGATCGCATTCACATCCCGGTGGCGCAGATTTCACCCGCGATCGTGGCGATGCTCGCTGCCGGCGGCAGCGCGTCATTCGACGATCTGGCCAAATCCGCGGAAACCGCACGCGGCTTCACACCCGTGGCGCTGCCGGGCAAACGCGTGACCATCCACACATCGGTCGAGCGTCACATCGTGCCGGATCGCAACGTCGTGGCGCTGCTCGAGGGCAGCGACCCGCGGCTCAGGAACGAGTGGGTGATCATCTCGGCACACTACGATCACAATGGCGCCGACGCGACGCAGATTTTCAACGGCGCGGACGACAACGGTTCCGGCGTGGTCGCGCTCGTCGAGATCGCGGAAGCCTTCGCGCTGGCCGCGAAAGAGGGGCGTCGCCCGAAGCGGAGCGTCCTGTTCGCCGCGTGGAACTCCGAAGAGCGCGGCCTGCTCGGCGCGTGGGCATACACGGAACAGCCGCTGGCGCCGCTGACGACGATCGCCGCGGTCCTGAACATGGACATGATCGGACGGAACGAGGAGATTCCTGTCGGCGGTGGCAACCGCTTCAACGGGCTCGAGGTTCAAACCGCCGAATCGAACAGCAACGCGCTGAACCTGATGGCGTTTTCGAAAGTGCCCGACATCACGGCCGCCGTCGAAAAGGCCAACGGCGGCATCGGGCTCGAGTTGAAGAAGCGGTACGACAACAACAGCTCCAATCTCCTGCGACGGAGCGATCAGTGGCCGTTCCTGCAGCGCGGCGTGCCGGCGATGGGGTTCATCACGGGTCTCCACCCCGACTACCACACGCAGTACGACCGGCCGGAGAAGATCAACTACGTCAAGATGGAAAAGATTGCGCGCCTGGTGCATCAGGTGAGCTGGGACATCGCGAACGCGGACGGCCGCCCGAAGGCGCCTTCGGTCAGAACGAGCACTCAACACTAGTTGCGGCCACGAAGACGCGAAGACACGAAGAGTGGTTTAAGCTTTTGTCTCTGCGCGCTTTGCGGTCTCTGCGGTTATCGTGGACAGAATTGCAGCGTGAGAGTGAAGGCTGTATGCCGAGAATCCTGACCGCGGCGCTACTGCTGGCGCTGACGCCTACGCTCTCCGAGGCGCGTGTGGTGCGGCTCCGCATCGAGAGCCGCGAGGTCGTGCTGAATGGCAGACCGTTCGGCGCCGCGGGTCCGTACGAAAAGCTCGTGGGCCGGGTCGACTTCGGCCTCGATCCCACCCTCCCCGCCAACGACATCATCGTGGACCTGAAGCTCGCGCCACGTAACGCGCGGGGTGAAGTCGGGGCCAGTGCCGACTTCTATCTCTTGAAGCCGCTGGATCCCCGCCGCGGGAACGGCCGCCTCTTCTACGAGGTCGGCAACCGCGGCGGAAAGGGCATGCTCCCGACGTTCCAGAAAGCCGCGGCCTCGCTCAATCCGACGACGGAAGCGGAATTCGGCGACGGCGCGCTCATGCGGCAAGGCTTCACGCTGCTCTGGATGGGATGGCAGTGGGACGTGCCGATGCGGCCCTGGACCATGCGGATGGAGATGCCGATCGCCACGGAGAACGGCAAACGCATCTATGGCCTCGAGCGTGGCAACTTCATCCCGAACGAGCGCGCGGCAACCGCGTCGCTGGCCGACCGCAACCATCAGGGATATCTGGCGATCGAGCCGAACGCACCCGAAAACGTGATGACGGTCCGGGACGAGCCGACTGCCAAAGGGCAGGTCGTGCCCCGATCGCGTTGGCGTTTCACCGATGGCCTGACCGTGGCGCTCGAAGGCGGTTTCGAACCGGGACGGATTTACGACGTCGTCTACAAGACAGGCGACCCACGTGTGCTCGGCTGTGGACTGGCGGGGACCCGGGATCTCATCAGCTTCTTCAAGTACGACACCTCGCCCGAGAATCCCTCTCCGGGGCTGAAGTACGCGATCGGCTGGGGCGTGTCGCAGAGCGGCCGCTTCCTGCGGCACTTCGTCTATCAGGGCTTCAACGGCGACGAACAGGGACGCCAGGTGTTCGACGGCGTCTTCGATCAGGTCGGCGGCGCCGGCCGAGGATCGTTCAACCACCGGTTCGGCCAGGCGTCGCGCGATGCACTGCAGTTCTTCAACATCCTCTTCCCGGTGGACCTTTTTCCGTTCACTGACGGCCCGTCCACCGATCCCGAAACCGGCAAAGTCGACAGCCTGCTCGCGCGCGCGGTTGCGACGAACACCGTGCCGAAGCTGTTTCACCTGTTGACGAATTCCGAGTACTTCAATCGGGCGGGATCGCTCGTCCACACCGATCCGACCGGCACGAAAGACGCCGAGCTGCCACCCACCACGCGTGTGTACATGATTGCGTCCGCTCCGCATGGTCCCGGGCCGTTTCCGCCGGCGTCGAACACCGGAGGCGGAATGGTTGGACGAGCCGCGCTCAATCCGCTGGACTACCGACCGGCGGTACGTGCGCTGTTCCGTGCGCTCGATCGGTGGGTTGTCGAGGACACCCCGCCGCCACCCAGCGCCTATCCGAAACTCGCGGACGGAACGCTGACCTCTCCCGACCGGGCTGGCTGGCCGGCCATACCGGGTTTCCAGCTGCCACAGCAACCGCTCCGCGCGTATCACCTGAATTTCGGAGCGGACTGGGACAAGGGGATCGTCAGCGTCGACCCGCCCGAGGTAGGTAAGCCGTTCGGGTTCGGTGTTCCCGCGGTCGACGCGGACGGCAACGTTCGCGCCGGCATCCGGCTCCCCGACATCGCCGTTCCGCTCGCGACACAGGCCGGCTGGAACTACCGCGACGCGTCAATCGGCGCTCCGGATCGGCTGGCGGGTGAGATCGGATCGTATATTTCGTTCGCGCAGACACGCGCAGACCGCGAGCGTGCGAAGGATCCCCGGTTGTCGATCGAAGAACGCTACCGAGGGCGCGACGAGTACATCGGCCGGTTTGCGGCATCTGCGGTGGACCTCGTCGAACGCGGCTACCTGCTCCCGGAGGACGTGCCCGACCTGCTCAAACGCGCGGCCGCGCACTACGATTGGGCGATGCTGCCGAGAGGCACCGCCGGCAAATGAAACGCCCTTCCCCACTGCGCCTCGCCTGCCTCGCTGCCGCGTTGCCGGCTGTGTTCGCCGCGGCGAGCCCTTCACCGCTGACCCTCGAGATCAGGGACGTCGTGGAGTTGCCGATCACGGGGAAACTCGACGGCAAGGGGCAGACGGACGGCATGCTGGCGCGCGTGAACGCATTGCGCGAGGAACCCGGCGGCGCGAATCGACTGTTCGTCCACGATCTCAACGGACCGCTGTACATCCTCGACAAAGCATCGAAGAAGCTCTCGGTCTATCTCGACTTCAACGGCCGCGAGGGTCACACCGGACTCTTCCACCGCTTCGCGTACGAGACCGGCTACGCGAACGGCCTCGTCAGCGTCCAGTTCGACCCGGACTACCGCCGGAACGGACGCTTCTACACCGTGCACATCGAAGACCCGTCGGTCGACGCGCCGGCGGCGCCCGACGCGGCGAGCACGCCCGGTCTCAACGTGAGCGGCTACGAGCCGACGAAGGTCATCGCAACGCCCGGCGACATCCTGCGGGACGGCGTGCTGATCGAGTGGACGGATACCAATATCGGCAACACGACGTTCGAGGGATCCGCCCGCGAGCTGATGCGCGTCCAGCTCAACACGCGCATCCATCCGCTGGGCGATCTCGTCTTCAACCCGGCGGCGAGGCCGGGCGACGCGGACTGGCGTGTACTCTACGTCGGCTGCGGTGACGGCGGCTCGGGCGAATCGCGGCAGGCCATCCGGACCAACCCGCAGCGTCTCGATACGATGGTCGGAAAGATCCACCGCATCATCCCGGATCTCGGGGCGCACGAATCGTCGAGCGTCATGAGCGAGAACGGCCGGTACCGGGTGCCGAACGACAACCCGTTCGTCGCAACGCCGGGCGCCCGTCCGGAGATCTGGGCGTACGGCTTTCGCAATCCCCACCGGCTCACCTTCGCCATCGATCCGCAGGCACCTGCCAACAACCGGCTGATCGCGAACTCGATCGGCCTGCACACGTGGGAAACCGTCAACATCGTTCACAAGGGCGCGAACTACGGCTACTCGATGCGCGAAGGCACCGAGGCGCTGCAGCAGGACAACAAGACGACGAAGCGTCCCGAGGTCGACGAGATTCCAGTCCGCGTGACCGGCACGGTGACCGACGGCACGGTCGTGCCGCACTATCCGGTCATCCAGTACGGCCATGTGCCGGGTGGCGGCGACGCCATCGGCAGCGGCTTCCTCTATCGCGGCAAGGCGCTGCCCGCCCTGCGGGGCAAGTACGTGTTCTCGGATATCTCCACCGGCCGCATCTGGTACGCCGACTACAAAGAGATGCTCGCCGCCGACGCGGCCCGGACACAGGTGACGCCCCAGGAAGTGAAGCTGCGGTGGGACAAGAGCACGTTCGACACGATGTTTCCGATCGTCGGCATCGCGTACCACACACGCGGCGGGAAAATCGAGAAGCTGCCGGGCCGGGCCCTCGTCTCCGGCGAGGGGCGCGCGGACGCCCAGTTCGCGGTCGACGCCGGCGGCGAGCTCTACATCCTCACGAAGACCGACGGCACGATCCGCGCCGTCGTCGGCGCCAGGTGACGCCCGCACCGCCCCGCGCCGAGGACACGGAGGAGACGGGGCGAACGGCATAACCACAGAGACACGGAGCAACAGAGGTTAAACGGGAAACGCAGCTGGTTCGACGGGTCGGCCTGCAACGCAGGCCGACTAGCGGGAACGGATCGGATCGGAAAAACGAACACGGCAACGATCGGAACGTGCTCGTTTTTCCGATCCGATCCGTTCCCGCAGCGTCGCTTCGCGACGCCCGTCGAACCGACTCTTTCCGTTCAATCTCCGTTGCTCTGTTGCTCTGTGGTGATCCCGTTCTCCCCGTGATCTCCGTTAGCGGACGACGGGCAGCACGACGTGCGAGGGGTGCTCGCGCGAGGTGTAGATGCGCTGGGTCGCGCTGACGAAGTCCTCCGCGGTCGCTTTGTAGATGCCCGGCACGAACTTCTGAGGGTTCCGGTCGATCACCGGGAACCAGGTCGACTGGACCTGCACCATGATGCGATGGCCCTTCAGGAACACATGATCGTGGCTTCTCAGCGGGATCGCGAAGTCTGTCGGCTGATTGGCGACGAGCGGCTGGGGGTGCTCGTAGCTCTTGTTGTAGCGGCCGCGCCGGACCTCCATCGCAATCGGCAGCTCGTAGCCGTTGAGCGACTGCGCGTACTGGCCGGGCTGCGGGCCGGCGTTTTCTTCCCAGGCGTTCGCCTGGGCGTTCTCCGGGTAGACGTCGATCAGCTTGACGACAAAATCGCTGTCGGTGCCTGACGTCGACGCGACGACGTTCGCGGCCAGCTCGCCGGTGACGGTGAGGTCGCGATCGAGGGGACGGCTCGCCCAGGTCGCCACGTCCGGACGGTTCTCGACGAACCGCTGATCGCCGACTTCCCATCGCCGCCAGTCGCCGGCGGGATAGGTCGGCGAAATCGGACGTGGCCGATACGGCACCGGATTCGCCGGATCGGACACGTACTGCACGTAGCTGTTGCCGGCCGGCGGCGCGTCGAACGACAACAGGCCGTCGCGGTGGAGATACAGCTTCGTCGCGGTCGACGCCGGCGGCCACGCCTGATACGTGTGCCACGAATTCGAGCCAGTCTGGAACGTCGACGCCTTCCACGGAAACTTTTCACCCTTGCCGTGCAGCCAGTACCGGAACCACGGCGCCTCGATCTTCTCGCGGAACTCCATGGCGGTGTCGTGGCCGCCGAACGAGATCTGCCCGATCGACTCGGCGTTCAGGTTGTGCCACTGGCCGTGAAACCACGGACCGGCGACGATGAAGTTGTAGCGGTTGGGATCGCTCTGCTCGGACCGGCGATAGATCTCCCAGGGACCCCACGGATCCTCCTGATCCCAGAAGCCGGCGACGTTCAGGTTGGGCACGAACGCGCCCTTGATCTGCGTCACCCAGGCTTCCTTCTTCCAGAACTCGTCGTAGTCGGGGTGCTCGACGATGGCGTTCCAGTACGGAATCGACCCGTGCAGGTAGTTGGCGTTGATGTTCGACAGCGGACCGAGGTTGAGGTACCAGGAATAGGTGTCGTAGGTCTCGAAGTTGAAGTGCGTGTTCGCGTTCTTGTCCGCCTGCTCGTAGACGGCATATTCGAACGCGTAGCTCTCGCGTAGCGCGCCGTAGCGATGGTCGTCGTCGTTCATCCACTGATCGGCGGGCGACGCCTGTTCCGAGATCGCGGCCAGCGCCGGATGCGGCCGCAGCAGCGTCATCGCCGAGGTCAGGCCGTCGTAGGAGACGCCGAACATCCCGACCTTGCCGTTGTTGTTCGGCACGTTCTTGACCAGCCAGTCGATCGTGTCGTAGGCATCCGTCGTCTCGCTGGTCGCTTTCGGGTTCTCGAGGTCGGCCTGCGACGACAGCTCGAAGGTGCCTTCGGATCCGAACCTGCCGCGCAGATTCTGGACCACGAAGATGTAGCCGTCGCGCGCCAGCTCGCTGAGCGATCCCTGGCCGGCGCTCGCCGCGCTCGACGGCACGCCGTACGGCGTTCGGCGAAACAGGATCGGCAGCGGGCCGCGAGCGTTGGTCGGCGTGAAGATCACCGTTTCGAGCTTGATGCCGTCGCGGACCGGCACCATCACCTTGCGGTAGCTGTAGGTCGGGGACTGCGCCGCGCCCTGAATGACGAGAAATGCGAGCGCGACGAGAAACCCTGACGCCTGAAGGAGTCTGGCGGCCAGCTTCATGGGCAGCTCGGTCCCTTTGACTGATAAGGCGTGCCCTTGCCCGCGGTGATCAGCGCCTCCGGCGCCTGGTCGGCCTTCTCGAGCAGGAACGCGTGGAAGCGAGCGGCGCGTTCGAGCGCCTCCGCCGGCACCGCTTCGTAGACGTCGCCGGACGAATGATAAAACGTGCCTGACTGGATCATCTGCGTCATCGGGACGCCGAGCGGCCGGTATCCGCCGAGATCGCCGGAGACGGTCGGGCCGACGGACTGATAGGTGGCGACACCGTAGCAGCGCGCCGCCTGCCGCCAGAGATCGATCAAGAACGGCGACTCGTTCGTCACGCCGACCGCCTTGGCGGCCTCGGTCACGCTCAACTCCCACGACATCCCGGTGTTGTTCGGCGAGCGCGTTTTCCCGCGGACCACGTCGGCGTATCCGACGTGCTCGAGGTTCAGGATCAGCAGCGTGCTGTCCTTCAATTCCTGATGGGCCGCGACCAGCGACCCGGGTCCATTGCCGGGCCCGTGGTGGCCGCCGCTGGCGACGAACATCAGCGTGTGCTTCGGTTGTGGCTGCTTCGAGAAGTAGCGCGCCAGCCCGACCAGCACCGCGAGACCGCTCGCGTTGTCGTCACCGCCTTGGAAGTAGCCGTCGGCGTGCGCGTTGACGATGATCCGTTTCGCCGACTGACCGGGAATCGTCGCCACGCCGTTCGCCGAGGTCAGGGCGCTCTTCTCCTCCGATGCGAGGCTCATGCTCAGTTTCAACTTGTCGAGTACACCGGCGTTCGCGGCCTTGCCGATCACCTGCTGGAGGAACCAGCCGTCGTTGCCGCCGACCATGAAGCACGGTGCTTTGCCGCAGGCGAAGCGCGGATCGAAGTACTGCGCGTTGCCCGGACCCTCGACGGCGTTGATCACGCCGACGGCGCCTTTCTCCACCAGCCGTGCCGCCACCCCCTGCTCCGCCGATCCGAAGAGCGACGGCTCCGGTCTCACGTGTACGACGGCAATCTTGCCTTTCAGATCGCGTCCCGCGAGATCCGCGTCGGTGCCGTGGCCGACGAAGACGACGCCGGCGGTGAGGCTGCCGCCGGCAATCGTGGCGCCGCCCGGTTGAGGAAACGCGGATTGCAGCGTCACCGTCTGAGTGCCGGCGCCAAACGCCGGATCGCCGACCACCTGAAGCTGCCACGACATCGGCGCCCATATCGGACCGGGCACCGCGTAAGTCTCGGTCCTGGCATCCTTCAAGCCGGCCGCCTTCAGCTCGTTCACCACCCAGTCGATGGTGTGCATGAAGGCTGGCGTCGCCGCACGGCGCCCCCACACCTTGTCGCCCGCAGCCAGGCTCTCGAGCGCGAACCCAACAATCCGTTTCTGATCCGTCTTCAACACCGCGCCATCGAGCAGTTCGTCGTGGCGGCCCGGGCGCGGCGGGAAATGCGCCGGCAACGGCGCAAACGCATCCTCGTGTCTCATGATCGGTTGGCGTGGGTCGCTGAGCGGCGGCGGCACCGGCGTGCCGAACCACGCCGCATTCTGGGCTGCGAGGGACAGCGAGAAGGCGGCGAGCAACATCGACGCGACGCCGAATCGGATCAGACGCATACGGCTTTCACCCCCACGCTGCGAGTCAGCATTTAACCACAGAGACACAGAGTCACAGAGGCGCGCTGCGAGA
>Ga0193697_1000537_pt1 | contig 13268 bp, 9 predicted proteins | sample L3m2metaG_FD_145073 | JGI IMG/M metagenome (GOLD analysis project Ga0193697, IMG submission 145073) | Soil microbial communities from a riparian zone of the East river system, Colorado, United States - L3m2 | ecosystem: Environmental > Terrestrial > Soil > Riparian zone | place: USA: East River... | reverse complement strand
CCGCGATTCTATTGCAGGGCTTTCTGGATTCAGGGGCCGCCTAGTCAGATGCCGACTGGGTTGGCGCCGACCGAGAGTTGCCCGCGTGTTCGATCAGTCTTCTGCCAGACACGCAGGCAATAGCCCCGCAGCGCTTCAATCATTCCGACAAATTCATCGAACTCCGTGGGCTTGACCAGGAATGAGTTCGCGCCCAGCTCATACGAGCGATTGATGTCACGAAACTGATCCGACGCCGTCAGAACCACCACTTGCAAATCCGCAAATTCCGGCTGGGCGCGCAGCCATTGCAGCACCTCAAACCCATCCCTGCGCGGCATCTTCAGGTCCAGCAACAGCAATCCCGGCATGGGAAATTGTTTCCGATCGGCGTATTTCCCTTCGCCGCTCAGGTACGCGATCACCTCGTTCCCGTCGTTCACAACCAGCAGTGGATTTGTGAGATTTGCGTGGCCAGAAGCGCGGCGAAACATGATCACATCGTTTTCATCATCTTCCGCGAGGAGTATAGGAGTGCTGTCCCGACGAGCCATACGGACGCCTAGATTAGACGGCGCACACGACCCTGCGAAATAGGGCATATACCCCATCCGCTATTGACACTGGAGCGCGCATTCTGAACCTTCGTCAACCGCGTGAAGATTCTGGTCCTCAGCCATCTCTACCCACCCCATCACGCGGGCACTTACGATCTGCGTTGCGAGATGCAAACCGACGCTCTGCGAACGCGTGGGCACACCATCAAAGTGCTGACCTCAAAACATGGCATGATGAACGAGCAGCCCGGTCCGGAGGTCGATCGCCGCCTCATTCTGAGCGGGGTTTTTGAGCATCCGGCACCCGCCGGCTACCGCGAATCGCGAAAAATCGAGGTCAAAAACCACCAGATTCTTCAGGAGACCATCGCCGACTTCAAACCCGACCTGATTCACGTCTACAGCCTGGATGGCCTTCCTAAATCCTTCGTCTTCGCTCTGCGCCATTCCCGGCTGCCGACCGTCTACGATGTCGCTGATACCTGGCTCTCCGAAGGCATCCGCAGGGACCTGTGGCTCTCCTGGTGGAACCGGCCGGGGACCTCCGTCACACGGTTGGTCCTTGAAATGACGGGGCAACGGAACAAATTGGATCGGCTGGCGCCCACGCGGCTGATGAAAGGTTATGAACGGCTGCCCGCGCTTTACGGCAATAGCACCGCTATCCAGCCGAACTCGATTTCCGCGTTTCGCTTCGACCGCCTTTATTTTTGCAGCCAATCGCTCAAGCAGGCCTCGGAACAGGCCGGCTTCAAAGTCAGCCACGCGGAAGTGATTTATCCCGGCATCCCGACGCAACAGTTCGTTGGCGAAGCAAGGCCGCCTTCCACGCCCATGACACAATTGCTCTGCGTCAATCACCTCGATGCACGCAGCGGCCTGCTCACTGCGGTGAAAGCGATGCAAATCCTGCGGGAAGAAAACCTGAAGGTGACCCTCAACATCTACGGAAGCGGAGACTCGACCTACATCTCCCAGCTTCGTTCCTTTGTCGCGCAGCACCAGCTTTCGGTCGAATTTCAGTCGATCTCAAATATCAACCGCGACCTGCCTTCCATTTACCGCAAACACGATCTCTTCCTCCATACCACCGAGTGGAACGAGCCGTACTCGTTGACGCCCCTCGAAGCGATGGCTTGCGGCCTGCCCGTGATCGGCACTGCCGCCGGCGGCGCGGGCGAAGTTTTTCAGCACGGGACCAACGCCCTCTCCTACATGCCCGGCGATGAAGGCGAACTCGCCTCACGCATCCAGCAATTTCTCCAACAACCCGAGCTGCGCGCCCGCATCGCGGAGAACGGCCAGCAGGAGGTCCTGTCGAAATACAACGAAACCGCCGTCGCCGACCGCATCGAAAACTACCTCCAAACCTCCCTCGAAGTCTGGGCCCACGCCGCCACGTAGGGCTGTAGGAGACAAGGTAACGAGTCTCAAATCTCGCGCTGAACGTCCATAAACTCAGGCGCGTCCTCTTGCGTACGCAGTCTGTTATTTCCAACGTCGCGAAGCGTCATGGACTGCGCCTGTCCTCTGGCGCTTTAGTATTGGGGCTTGGCTTTTCGCTTGGGTTTTCGTTTTCCTGGTTGGCACAATTTGTCGTGACAAACTGCGGACGCGCGTCGTGGGCGAAGCGTTCCTTGGAATTCGAGCTTCGGACTTGATTCGGACTTCGGCAGTCGGAATTCGGATTTGATTTCACTTCGAACCCTCCTCAACCACCAGCGCAAGCGTAAATCCATCATACCCCTTGCAACCAACCGTCTGGATCGTCGTCGCACTCACACGCCCTTCTTTAGATACCATCTCCTGGAAACGGCGCATTCCGCGCACACTCGGGTCGTCGCTCTTTGCGTCCGCCAGCCCGCCCTTCCGCACAACATTGTCGGCGATGATCAGGCTGCCGACACAGGAGAGCTTGAGTGCCCACTCGAAGTACTCCGGTGTCGACGGTTTGTCCGCGTCAATAAAGATGAGATCAAACGGTCCGCGCTTCTCGGCCGCAAGCTTTGGCAGGGCATCGAGCGCTTTCCCCACCCGCACTTCGACATTCCCGGCCACGCCTGCGAGCGCGATGTTCGCCCGGGCGATCTCGGCGTATTTCCGATCGGCTTCCAGCGTAATCAGGCGTCCGCCAACTGGCAGCGCGCGCGCCAGCCAGATCGTGCTGTATCCGCCAAGCGTGCCGATTTCGAGGATCCTGCGCGCGCCGCGCACCCTCGCCAGCAGATGCAATAACTTTCCCAGCGCCGGCGAAACCTGGATGGCGGGCAACCCCGCCTTCGTGCTGGCGCGCAGCGCTTCCTCCAGCGCCGGATCGGACGGAATCAGTAGATCGCTGATAAAACGATCAACCGCCGTCCACTGCTCCTCGTTCATCCGGATTTCTTTTCGTCGCGCTATGACTTTCATCTCCGATGCTCCGTTGGATTCCTGTCGACTACGCCTATGAAAACAGCACCGCCAAAGCATACAACTTCGAAATTCGAGCTTCGCAATTCGGTTCCTTCTAAAAATTCGTGTCAATTAGTGTGAATTCGTGGTCGCCGTTGCGTTCCGACGCCGAGCAGCGTAAGCTGACAACGTGAGTGCCGCTGACAGGTCCTATCGGTATATCACCAAAACTCCCGGCGTTCGATCCGGCCATCCGTTCGTCGAGGGCACCCGCATCGCTGTCCATGATGTCGTTGGACTTCTGCAAAACGGAGAGACAATCGATACCCTCATCGCCAACTGCTTTCCAGCCCTCACCCGCGCGCAGGTATACGAATGCCTCGCCTATTACGAAGACCATAAGGGTGAAATCGACGTTCTTGTTGCCCGGCAAATGGCCGACGGCGACAAGTGAAGTTCTTTTTCGACCACGACGTTCCAGACGATCTCAGCTACTTACTGCGACAGCTCGGCCATGAGGTGCTCCTCCTTCGGCAAGTTATGCTGCGAACTTCATCTGATCTTGAGGTGCTGCAATATGCATTCGAGAATCAGGCCGTCTTGCTCACTTGTAATCGAGACGATTTCCTGGCCCTCGCCGCAACGCGACCTCATCATGGTATTGTCGTGGTGGTGCGCAGGCGTACACGAATCGCAGAACGCAGTGCCTTGCTCCGACTGATCGATCGCGCGGGCGAATCCGGTTTGGTCGGTAACATCAACTTTGCCTGAACACCACTTACCAGGCCCGTCATCAGAGGACTTCAAAATTCGAGTTTCGGAATACTTTGGGAATTCACTGCGCGTCTCTCACTTATGTCCCTCCGTATCCACCAGGTAAAGCACGGCATCGCCGGTGAACGGCGCACTGAACGACTGCGAGGACGATCCGGCGCTAATTGAATTCTCGGATATCGTCTCTCCGCTCGCCGGGTTGAACCATTCGACCCTCAATTTGCGTGAGTTAGGCATCGCCGAGAGGTCCATCGTGAACGAGCCTCCGGAAGGCGCGTAGGCCAAGTACTCCGCGCCCACGGCTGCGGTTTGGGCAAGACAGCAGTGCGTCGAAGAGAGACTGCTGTTGGGAGCGACGTTGGCCAGATTGAGTTTGCGTGAATAACGCACGATATATCCGAGATTGTTCCGGAAATTTTCCCAGCGCGGGTCCGGCTTGCTGCCGATGCCGTTGACGGGTGCTGCGCAAAGATTCCGGTTCTGACGCGGGTAATAGACAAGATACGGGTCCATGAACAAAACCTGGTTGCCGGTCGTGAAATTTTTCCAGGCATAATTTCGGTTCGCCTGAGGCGTTTCGTTCCACATTCCGAAATAGCTGTGGTCACTGTCATTGATGTTGACCTTGCAGGAAGGCTTGCCGGTTCCACAGGACCTGGCGGGAGAAACCCTTGCCGCCGGCGCCACCCAATCGGCGTCCGAATTGTAAATGATCGAATCCGCGACGCTATCGAGCGCGGCATACCCGATGGGATGTTGAAACCTCATCCTCGCTTCGTACGCTCGCACAAGCGAAATCAAGTGATCATTCCACCACGTTGATTTGGCCGGTGCTTCCTCGGAAACAATCCACAGCACGTTCGGCAAATCGTTCAGCGTTTCGATCGTTTTCTTCACGTAGGCATCCTGGAATTCAGTAATGTCGTTCGTCGTTGTCATGGTCACCGAGGCCACCGCGCTCTCCACTGATCCGCCCCGGTAGCCATCATCGACTCCATTGACGTTGTTCGCCCCGGTAAAAGGATAGCCGTCTGTCGAACAGCGGAAGCGCAACAGAAATTCGCCGCTGAACAGATAGACGCCCGCATAGATGCCGGCATTGCTCAGGGCCTGGACTCGCGTGCGCAACCGTTCGAAATAAGCCGGGTCAAACTTTGTCAGATCGAATTTCAATCCGCCATCCGTCGCCAGTCCTGGCCCTGTCCTCATCCAAGGGAACGGACTGACGGTGAAATCCGGCGGGGAGGATTCCGTCGTCGGCAGATTTCGGAATTTCGGCAGCTCCGTGCACCACAACAACGTAAAATTGTGCCCATGCGCTTTCAGGAAACGGACGAACGCATCGAAGTCCAGCGGTCGGACGGCCCCCTCGGTCCCCCAATCCTGCAACGTGTTCCACGTCTGTGATCCGCACAGGATCAGCGGAGTGCCGCTCGCGTCCTCGAAATAGTTCGGATTCCTCGACTGTCTGAGCGGCCCTTTGATGACCGCCGGCACCGCGCGCTCGCCCCTGCTTTCCTGCGCCAGTGCCGGACAAGCGCTGAAACCCGCCGAGAGCGTTGCTCCTAACAGAAGAAGGATGAAAAACTTCATCGTTTGTGAGTCGTTCGATGTCTCATCTGTTGTGCCTCGCCGAGTGCAGGCACTGGCTTACCGTTTATGACTACATAGATAGACAATTTGTGTCCCACTCGCGTCCACTATGTACGCCTTTAATTTGCCGTTTCCTGAGCCTTCCTTAAGTTGGTCGATCTCAAAGTACCGGTATCTTTTTTGTTGATCCAAGTCCCACCACGGTGCCTTTTCCTCGAACATCGAGTTCCCGCCTGGGCTTTCCGGCATATCAACCACATCAATCCTGTTCGAAAGCGAAGCGACGAATTGTTCAATGGACTCTTTCGAAGTTTGGAACCGCGCCAACGTGACAGTCGTGGCTCGCATGCCCTCAAAAGCGGACCGATACTTCCACTGTGTACATTTCAGATCCGAATAAGTGAGTGGCCATCGGAACTGATAGTCTCTAGCCAGACCGTCAACTAGCCCGCTTCCGCCAGAACACCCGGCGCCTATCCCCAAAGCGACAAAGCACAAGGACCATACGATTGACCGATTCATTCGAATTGCGCCTCGGAAATGAACTATCGCAAACCGGCGCAATTCTCAAGATTCATCGCCGTCGCCTGACCCGAGTCGAATATTGTCACCTGCGCGCCATCGAATGGGAAATGCTCGAAGAACAATTCGGCCGCACCATCCAGGACGACCTCAAAGCCATGGCCGCGCACCTCCGTCGAGCCCCACGCCCGTTCGTAGTCCCGGCTTCAGCCGGCCAACGCGACTCTGGGGATACCACGACTTCCAACCTGCCAGGGCGGTAGGGACGGCGCTCCGTCGCCGTCCGGTCATTTCGCTGCCATCGAATCCAGTGACTCTCAACTTTTGCAACAACCTGCGAACGCTGTCCCTTCTCCTGGGGGAGAAGGTCAGGATGAGGGCGAGCCTCCTGTGCACGAAGTGCCTGATCAATGTTCTGAATCCAAAATCGATTTGCCCGCCGACGCCATCAAACTGGAATCGCTTCCCGAAATAGTCGTTCGCACGCAATTATCCTCATTGCAAAATGCGGACGGAATGCCAGAGTCGCCACAGAGGTGATTTATGCTTCATTCGCAAGGCAACAGCGAAGATTTCTCGGCCGAAAGTTCAAGCAATGGTTCTGATGCGGGCATTCCACGGCGTGATTTCGTGCAGACCGTCGCGGTCGCGGGCGTAGCCGTCGGATTGTCCGCACCATCCCTGGGCGCAGAAACCAAATCCGGCGACATGCTTTATCGCACGCTCGGCCGCTCCGGCGAGAAGGTCTCGGCGATCGGCCTGGGCGGATACCACATCGGCATGCCTCCCGCCGAACAGGAAGGCATCCGCATCATTCGCAGCGCGATCGATCGCGGAATCACCTTCATGGACAACTCGTGGGATTACCACGATGGCGCCAGCGAGATCCGCATGGGGAAGGCGTTGCGCGATAGCTATCGCGACAAGGTGTTTCTTATGACGAAGATCGACGGCCGCACGAAGAAATCGGCTGCGCAACAACTCGACCAATGCCTGCGGCGTCTCCAAACCGATCGCATCGACCTGCTCCAGCACCATGAAATCATCCGCATGGAAGACCCGGACCGGATTTTCGGCGACGATGGCGCGAACGAAGCGCTGCTGGAGGCGAAGAAAGCCGGGAAGATTCGCTACATCGGTTTCACTGGCCACAAAGATCCGGTCGTGCATCTGCGCACTCTGGAAGTCGCCGCTCAACATCAGTTCAAATTCGACGCGGTTCAGATGCCCTTAAATGTGCTCGACGCACACTTCCGGAGCTTTGAGAAGCACGTGCTTCCCGTGTTGGCGAAGGAAGGCATCGGCGTGCTCGGAATGAAACCATTCGCCAGCGGAGCGGTTCTCGAAACGAAAACCGTCACCGCAATCCAATGCCTCCATTACGCGTTAAATCTGCCGACCTCGGTGGTGATCACCGGGATGGACAGCATGGAAAGACTGGAGCAGGCATTGGAAGCGGTTCGCACGTTCAAGCCGATGGACAAGGACGAGGTGGCGACCCTGCTGGCGAGGACAGCCCAGGCGGGATCGACCGGGAAACACGAGGGTTTCAAGACAACCCCGCAATTCGATGCCACGGCGCAACATCCCGAATGGCTCGGTTAGGCTGGTCAGCAGGGTATTCGACCCTCCTCATAGGTACAAAAAACCGGACCTCTCGGTCAGGGGATGGCCGGAGGCCCGGGGAATTTCGAATTAATACAAACGTAGGATTACGTGGAATATCCGGCATCAGCCTGTATCGGACCGGCGCCGAAACCTTGTTGGGCCACAAAGAACAATTTTACATGCCCGAAATCTTTTGTGCCGTAATCCACAGCAACACAACCACCGATACAAAAGGTTGTCAAGCAGGACGTATACGTATTAATTCTGCTTGCCCCCATCATTAGAGTTATGCAACCAACCGACCTTTTTGCATTAGATCCCCTTCACCTGAGACCCGGAATTCGTGTTTACACCCTCCGCCTGTTTGGCCAGTATCCGCGCCCGGCACAAGCCCAATGAATTGTAAAAGCGACACATAATTTTTTATGGCTACTAAAAAAGAGACCCGAGGACCCAAAGGACCCAGCGCAAAAAGCGTCATCGACATGGCCCGCAAGCAAGGCGCCAGGATGGTTGATGTCAAATTCGTCGATACTTTCGGCACCTGGCAGCATTTCAGCGTGCCCGTTGGCGAATTGAATGAAGAAGTGTTCGCCGAGGGCTTCGGCTTCGATGGTTCCTCCATCCGGGGCTGGAAATCGATCGAAGCCTCCGACATGCTCGCGATGCCCGACCCGGCCACCGCTTTCATCGATCCGTTCTGCGCGGTCCCGACTCTCTCGCTGACCTGCACAATCGCGGAAACCGGCACTCGCGAAGCGTACACTCGCGACCCTCGTGGAATTGCCCAACGCGGCGAGCAATATCTGCAATCCACCGGCATTGCCGACACGGCAGTGTTTGGTCCAGAAGCGGAGTTCTTCATCTTTGATAACGTGCAGTTCGATCACAAGAGCAACGGCACCTTCTATTCCATCGATTCGGAGGAAGCGGTCTGGAACACCGGCCGCGAGGAGATGCCGAACCTGGGCTATAAGATTCGCCACAAGGAAGGCTACTTCCCGGTCGCTCCCGCGGACACGCAGCAGGATATCCGCACCGAGATGTGCCTGGTGATGGAGCAGTTGGGAATTCGCATCGAGCGCCAGCACCACGAAGTTGCCACCGCCGGCCAGGCCGAAATCGATTTTCGTTTCGACACACTCGTGCGCACGGCCGACAACATGATGCTCTACAAATACGTGATCAAGAACGTGGCCAAACGCCATGGGAAGACGGTCACCTTCATGCCCAAACCACTCTATGGTGACAACGGATCCGGCATGCACACACACCAATCATTGTGGAAGAAAGGCAAACCATTGTTCGCCGGCAACGAATACGCTGGCCTGACTCAAATGGCCCTCTACTACATTGGCGGTTTGCTCAAGCACGCCAAGGCGTTGTGCGCCCTGTGCAGTCCGACGACCAATTCCTACAAGCGCCTCGTGCCAGGTTATGAAGCGCCGGTGAATCTCGCCTATTCAGCGCGCAATCGGTCTGCTGCGATTCGCATCCCAACCTTTAGCGAGAGTCCGAAAGCAAAACGCATCGAGTATCGCCCGCCCGATCCCTCGGCCAATCCCTATCTCTGCTACACCGCGCTACTGATGGCCGGCATTGACGGCATTCTCAACAAAATCGATCCGGGCGAACCAATCGACAAGAACATGTACGAATTGGGGCCCGAGGAAATGGCCAAGGTGCCGCAGACGCCGGGAAGCCTGGAAGAGGCGTTGAATCATCTGGAGCGCGACCACGAGTTCCTCCTGAAAGGCGATGTGTTCACCGAGGATTTCCTCGACATGTGGATCAGTCACAAGCGGAAAGAGCACGATGCCATTCGCTTGCGCCCGCATCCCTACGAGTTGTTTCTTTATTATGATGTGTAAGTTACAAAATATTAACACTGGGGCGCATCGTGCGGCGCGGACAGTTTTGAGGATCGATGGTCTGAAAAGGCCCGTAAAATCAGGTCGAAGTCCTCTGTGAATAACTTGTTGATAAGAGCTAACAATTTGTCCTAGTCAGAATCAAAACGTTGACCTAAAAACTGTCACCGCAACTCATTGGGGTGTCTGTTGAACGAAAATCTGCTGTCTGTTTGAGGCGCGACACGTCCGCGGTTGGATCCGCTGTAAGTAGTTGAGTATCAGGATGATATGAATTTTTGCCCGAAGCTAAAATCAAGTTTTTACGTGTGCGTCCTCCGTCAAAAACCCGAACCGAACAAGTCGCAAGTCGTTGCGGCAAGAGACGTTACGGGCTGGTTACAAAATGAGGGTGAATAAATCCGCGAATAACTGGAGAGGAGCCGACGATGCAAGAACCATCTGCCGAACGTATTTGGAGTGCCGCCCAACAGCTTTTGCGCACCATTGTCAACCCGGATATCTACAATCTCTGGTTCGCCCCGCTCAGGGCGACGACCCTTGCCAACGAAGAAATCACCCTGCAAGTCGCCAATGACTTCTGCGAAGTCTGGCTCAAGGACAATTATCTGGGGTTGATTCGCGACGTTCTTGCCAACGTGGCGGGCCAGCACCTGAAAATCAATTTTGCCGTCTCGCCCGCAAAGGCCGACGGCGCCGCCAGTTCCACCGGGGACAAAACCACTGATTCGCCATCCGAAACAGACACGGACCGCACGCCGCCACAAAAAGACCTGGGCTTCAATCCGAAGAACACTTTCGATACGTTCGTTGTCGGCAGCAACAACACGTTTGCTCATGCCGCCGCGCTGGCGGTTTCACAGACGCCCGGAAAATCCTACAACCCGCTATTCCTTTACGGTGGAGTGGGGCTCGGCAAAACGCACCTACTGCACGCGATTGGGCAGCACGTGGTGATGAACAAGCGCAACGCGCGCGTCAGCTATGTCACGACCGAAAAGTTTACGAACGAATTTATCGATGCGATCCAGAACAGCCAGTTGGTGCGCTTTCGCAAACGCTATCGCCAAACGGATGTTTTCCTGATCGACGACGTGCAATTTCTCTCCGGCAAGGAGCGAATTCAGGAGGAGTTTTTTCACACGTTCAACAGTCTGCACGACAGCCACAAGCAAATCGTGCTGACGTGCGATCGGCCCGCTGCGGAAATTGAAGGGCTGGAAGCTCGATTGATCTCCCGGTTTGAATGGGGACTCGTCACGGACATGCAGCCCCCCGATGTCGAGACGCGCGTGGCCATTCTCCGAAAAAAAGAGAAGCTGATGAACGTCGAATTGCCGCAGGACATCCATGATTTTATCGCCTCGCGCATTCGCAGCAATGTCCGCCGTCTTGAAGGCGCATTGGTGCGCGTCGCGTCTTTCCAATCCCTGACCGGCCAGATTGTGACCGTTGATTCCGTCGAGAAACTGCTCGGCGATATGCTCAAGGAAGAAGGGAAGTTCCAAATCACCATCGATCACATTCAAAAGAAGATTGCGGAGCACTTCGACCTCCGCCTCGCCGACATGACCAGCAAGCGGCGGCCGTATCACATTGCGTTTCCGCGGCAAATCGCGATGTTCCTTTCGCGACAGCTTACGGAGAGCTCCCTCAATACAATCGGTGAAGCTTTCGGAGGGCGCGATCATGGCACGGTGCTGCACGCCTGCCGTCTGGTGCAGGATCGCATGCAAGTCGATTCCCAGGTGCGGCAAACTGTGACCTACCTCGAGAAGCAGCTCCTGCGCTAATCCGCGACGGCACTCTAATAGTTGCGAGCTGGAACCTAACGAACCTAACCCACCGTTTCAGAGGCTGTGTGAAAACTCCCCGCGAGCCAGTCGCATGAGAAAATCGACGCTCACACTTTCGTTCTGGCGCGCTTTTATTTTCGGCGAGGGTGATTTGAACCGCTTTTTCGTTTTTCAAAATGACCAAATCTGAGTTTTCACACAGGCTCTTCAACGGTGGGTTGCGCTGGGAATGGAAGTTTTATCAGTCCCAAAGGGACGGCTGAATTATATTTGTACTCACGCAGTGGCGGCGAATAGCTTACTTCAGCTTTGTACCTGGTCCAAGGTTCGCGTAAGAGACGCGGTCAACGAGTGATCGGCTAAACCACGAATCGACACGAATTCACAGGATGCCAAGCGAGCAAAGGGCTTTGACAAAGTCTGAAGTCTGAATGTCTTTTATTCCCGTGGACTGGCCGTATTGGTTGCGGAAATTAGCCGCCTTCCGCCGAACTCACGGCCATTGCCGCGTACCGCCGAAATGGCCGGCTGATCGGGCGCTGGCGGATTGGGCGTGGCAAATCCGCGCCCAATTGAGCTCGATGCCATTGGAAAAGCTGGCTCAACTGCATCGCTGCGGATTTTATTTCGGGAGAGATGCGTCCTGGGTCGCATGCTTTGTTGATCTCATGGCGTATCAGCACGCCCACGGCCATTGCCGAGTGCCGCGAGGGTGGCGGGAAAACCGTCTTCTGCCCGGCTGGGTGCGCAACCAGCGGCGACTCAGGGAGGGCATGGCGGTGCAGCGGCGCAAACTTCTGGAACGGATCGGCATGGATTGGAGTCCGCGTGAGAGCGTTTGGAATCAGCGGTATGCCGACCTCTGCGCTTTTAAAAAGCGGCATGGACATTGCCGCGTCCCCCAACGATGGCGCCAGGACCGTCCGCTGGCGTCATGGGTCGTGCGCGCTCGGCAGGAACGCCGGCGGCTCTCGCCGGTGCGAAGACGTCTACTGGATAAGATCGGCTTCGAGTGGGATCCTTTTGAAGATCTCTGGCAGCGGCACTATGGCGAACTCGTCAAATTCAGAAAGCGCTTTGGACACTGCAACGTACCGATCCGATGGAAAGAGAATCCGAGGCTGGCGAGATGGGTCCAATTGCTGCGCTGGGAACAAGAGCGAGTGTCCACCCGGTGGAAGAAACGGCTGGATAAACTGGAGTTCCAGTGGGCGGGGCGCTCCGAATGGTATTGGGAGAAATACTTTTTGCAGTTGGCCGCATTCAGGAAAACCCACGGCCACTGCAATGTGCCGGTGCGCTATCGGGAAAACCCGCGGCTCGGACGATGGGTCACGGTGCAGCGCTCCTCCCAGGATTCATTGTCGAAACAACACAAACGCAAGCTCGATCAGTTAGGCTTTGCCTGGCGGCGGAGAATTGCTTCGCCTCAAAGGCCTTGGCAGGAGTGGTTCAAAGATTTGGCCGCGTTCAAACGGCGCTTCGGCCACTGCAATGTCCCATATCGCTGGCCGGAAAACCGTGCTCTCGGGCATTGGGTGACCAACCAGCGCAATATCTTTAAGTCGATGCGCGGTTCCCCACGAAAGCGCCGACTCGATCAACTTGGCTTCTGCTGGAACCCCCGGTAGGAAGTTTGGGAAGTTCAGGCCTCGTCAAAATAGTCGCTGTCGACGCGTTTGATTTCGTAGGCATGGGAGCAGGAGACGCCGATATTGTGTTGAATCATCAATTCAGCCAACCGCTCGCCGTCGATCAAAATTATTTTCTGCGCGATGGTCTTGACGAAACTACGAGCTGTATCGGCGAAATCGCTGGTAGTTATGAACACCCCTTTATGGGCCTGCTGTCCGGCGAGCGCTCCGACAAAACTTTGGATTTCCTTCCGGCCAACGGTGTTCTGCCATCGCTTGGCCTGCACGTAGATGACATTGAGGCCGAGGCGATCTTCATTGATTACGCCATCGATACCTTCGTCGTTGGACATCTTGGTCATGCGCGCCGCTTCCTCGCGGGAACCGCCGTAGCCCATGGCAAGTAACAGATCGAGCACCAATCGCTCAAAACGAACGGGATCCATCCGCCGAACGATGCCAAGGAGTTCCTGCTTAAGTTCCGCCCGCAGTTCGTTGAAAGCACTTGCGATGACTTCTTCGGGCGGCGCATCCAACTCGGAG
>Ga0193697_1000535_pt1 | contig 13276 bp, 12 predicted proteins | sample L3m2metaG_FD_145073 | JGI IMG/M metagenome (GOLD analysis project Ga0193697, IMG submission 145073) | Soil microbial communities from a riparian zone of the East river system, Colorado, United States - L3m2 | ecosystem: Environmental > Terrestrial > Soil > Riparian zone | place: USA: East River... | reverse complement strand
GTTTCTCACCATCCACCGGAGGCCAACATGAGAACCGCCTGGTTAGCAATTCCCACCGTAGCGCTCGCACTCGCCTGTGCGGACACCGATAAACCGGTAGGCATCACCGCCAGCGTGAGCGGCGGTGTCCTGCATCGCGTAGCCGTGGGCGGCAGCGATCAAGACGCGACCAACAACACCGACGCCAATTTTTCCCTCGCCGCGATTCAGTACCAAGACGGATCGGTCGGTGGCCAGTGGAGCGACCAGTTTGGGCAGGGCCAGGGCGGCGTGCAGGTCGACGTGAACTGCCTCGTCGTCCAGGGGAATCAAGCGTGGATCGGCGGCATCATCCGCTCCGGCAGCACCGGCGCGGGCGGAGTCGATCTGAGTGGCTTGCCTGCGCTCACCCGCGTGGCGGATCTCGGCACGTCGGCCAAGGATGCCCCTGACGCGATCAGCTTCACGTTCATCGGGCTCGCAGTGCAGTGCACCGCGCAGCCCAATCTCCCGCTCCTGGCGATGACGGGAGGTCAGGTGACGGTCAACTAGCGTCGTTCGAGATGCAGGGGGGGCGTCGCATAGAGCGGCGCTCCTCTTCCCCTGGAAGCTTCAAGCTGCGAGCTCGGAGACGCCAGAGGAGTTGCGCAGACGCCAAGTTGCGAAGTGGCTTCCAGTGTCAGTGGTCTTGAACATTGCCGAGGGTGCTAGTCAGCGTGGCGCCAAGGACTTCCGCAAACACCTGACAGCAGTGCGAGACGAATGTGCTCGCACCGTGTTTGGCCTGATCCGAAAGCTCGGCATCTCTTTAGAGGCGTCCCGGAGGCGCGACCGGGGCTACCGAAACCTGTTCAGGGTCCGGAGTAAAGTCCTCTCCCGGGTTAATGAATCGATCCTGCTCAAAGTTGTACTGCTTGTCGTACAACTCTTTGTACCTGCCATTGGCAACTAACAACTGCTCGTGCGTCCCCCTCTCCACGATCTGCCCCCCCTCCAACACCAGGATCTGGTCGGCGCTGCGGATCGTCGAGAGCCGGTGCGCAATCACGAAGGTCGTGCGGCCACGGCGCAACGCGCGCAGGCCGTCCTGAATCATCGCCTCGCTCTCGGAATCGAGTGACGACGTCGCCTCGTCGAGAATGAGAATCCGCGGATCGGCGAGGATCGCCCGCGCGATCGCAACCCGCTGGCGCTGACCGCCCGACAGCTTCACGCCCCGCTCTCCCACGATCGTATCGTAGCCTTTCTCGAAGCCCTTCACGAACTCGTCGCAGTGCGCCACCCGCGCCGCCGCCACGATCTCCGCGGGCGACGCGTGCGGCGCCGCGAACGCGATGTTTTCCGCGATCGTACCGTCGAACAGGAAGTTGTCCTGGAGCACGGCCCCCAGATGCTGCCGGTAGTCGTGCAGGCGAATGCCGCTCAGATCACGTCCATCGACGATGATGCGACCGTGCCCCGGGCGATGAAACGCCATGACCAGGCCGATCAGGGTGCTCTTTCCCGAGCCCGATGAGCCGACCAACGCCGTCGTCGATCCCGCGGCGGCGTGGAAGGAGACGTTCCGCAGTACCGGCTTCCCAGGGGTGTACTCGAACGACACGTCGTCGAAGCGCAGGTCACCCTCGAGCGCCGGCAGCGGCGCCAGACTCGGATCCGCCGCGTCTTCCGTGACCTGTTGCCGGATCTCCCGCAGGCGGTCGAGCCCCGCGAAGGCCTCGGTGATCTGGGTGCCGATCGAGGCGATGTTGATCAACGGCATCGCCACGAGTCCGACGAAGATCCCGTACATGAACAGGTCGCCGAGACTCATGCTGCCGCTCAGGACGGCGCGGCCGCCTTCGAGGATCATCAGGATGCCGATCCCGCCGATGATCACGGTCGCAAACGAGCCCAGGCTCGAAATGCCCGTCATCGTCCCTGCGATGTTGCGGAAGAGCCGGTTGACGCCCCGTCCGAAGACCTGCCGCTCGCCGCGTTCGGCCCGGTACGCCTTGACGATCCGGATCCCGCCGAGCGTTTCCCCCAACCGGCCCGTCACCTCGGCGTTGATCTTGCCGCGCTCGCGGAACAGCGGCCGCAACTTGGCAAACGCGTACGCCATCCCGCCGCCGAAGAGCCCGAGAATCAAGATGGCGATCGCCGTGAGGCGCCAGTTCAGCACGAACAGCACGACCAGCGCGATGGCGCCCGTGAATAACCCGCCGATGAGCTGCACCAGGCCCGTCCCGACGAGGTTCCGAATCCCCTCGGCGTCGGTCATGATGCGCGAGATCAGGATGCCGCTCTTGGTGGAATCGAAGTACGAGACGGGGAGCCGCAACACGTAGGACTGGACGGTGCGGCGCATGTCGGTGATCGCCCGCTGCGCGGCCACACCGAGGATCTGTGCCAGGCCGAACCCCGTAGCGGCCTGCACCAGGGTCGCGATGCCGGCGGCGAGCGCGAGGGGCACGAGCAGCTGGGGCTCGTTCTGTCCGATCACGCGATCGATCACCCACTTGGGAGCCGTCGGCAGCACGAAGCCCGCTGCGCGGTTCACCAGCAGGAGCAGGAACCCCAGAGCGAGCCGGTGACGGTGGGCGTAGATCAGCCCCCGCGCTTCTTGCCACGCCCCGGGCGTAATCGACGGCTTCTTCTTCGCGTCAGCCACGCGAGAAGCTTACCTATGGAAGACGCGTCTTACCAGCAGTCCGGTGGTGGACACCCGGATTTCATAGATCGCGGGCTCTGTCGCGTTAATGAACGTGGCCGAGCCATACTCCGCGTCCACCAGGGGCCGCAGCAGCCAATAGCGCCGCGCCAAATCGAAGGCATCGATCGGCTTCGCCTTGGCGATCGAGAACACGGTACGCTCCTGCGTCTGCTCGTCGCCGAGCGCGCGGTAGCGGCCCGCGATGCGGTCCAGCTCGTAGGCGGTATGCAGGCCGAGCAGGTTGCCAATGGGGCGCCACTTGAGGATGTGCGCGTCGACGTACACCGCGTCCCCCGCCAGGTCGAACATGTGGAGTTTGCCGTCGGCGAGCGTGACGGTGGCGCGGAAATGCTGGTTACCGAGGGGTTCGGTCTGGATCGTGGCCGCGACCACTTCCTGGGTGAGCGCGCGATATCCCCTAATGCCGACACTGATCGTACCGCACAGGGCTGACAGGGCGAGAAAGAGCGCGGCCGCGAGCCCGGCGACGCACGCCCCGAGGCGCTGGCGGCTGCGCCACGCGCCGCGGGCGCCGCGCAGCAGCAACAGCGCGAGAATGGCAAAGGCGATCAGCGCAAGGAGCAAGAGGGACATGGACTCTACGTTAAGACTCCCGGGGCTCTGGCGCGAATCGGCTCGCATGGGCACCTTCCCCGCTCACCGGAGAACGCGCATGAAACGATCCACGCTGCTCAGCATCGCCGCCGTCATCGCCGTCGTCCTGCTCTTTTTTTACATGACGATCGCGAAAGCCAATCAGGAGTGCAGCGTGTGCATGGAATTTGGGGGCGGGTCTAACTGCGCAACCGCTCTCGGCAGTACCGTCGGCGAGGCCACCGAGACGGCCCACAAGACGGCCTGTGGTCCCCTGGCGCGGGGCATGAACGAAACGATCGCCTGCGACAATCGCGCGCCCGTCAGCGTGCAGTGCAAGGGCCGCCAGGGATGAGCGGATTCGCACTCCCTCGCGTCTCGATCCCGGCCAGCCTGCTCCTCACCGAGGGGGAGCCCCGCCTCGGTGAGATCTACGTGATGGAGCGCGTGCCCCAGCACAGCGGACCGGAGACGGCGCTGGAAATGCTCAACCGTCCCGATGGATTCTTTCCATTTCGGGCCGCGGGAGCCGCGCAAGTCTTGCTGGTCACCAAGGCCCGCACGATCTCGTTGTCCGTCCCTCGAAACGTGATCGGTGAGGATCCCGCTCGGCTGTCGGCGGCGAAGTTGGTGGGCATCACCGTCACGCTGTCAGGGGATACTGACATCACGGGGTGGGCGACGCTGGAGCTTCCGGAGTATCATTCGCGCTTGCTCGACTATCTGAACGCCTCCCCGGACCCCTTCTTTGCGGTTACGACCGCGGAGGAGGTCCATGTCGTGAACCGCGCCCACGTGTTGTACGCGCGGCCCGAGGATTAAGGACTGACGATGGCCACGCGACTCGATCCCTTCGTCGACGTGCTGTTACGGGAGGGCGCGGACCAGCTGTACCTGCTTCCCGACGAGCCCGTGACGATCGTGAAAGACGGCAAGCCGCGCAAAGTGAGCCGGCAGCCCCTGACCGATCAGCACATTTACGCGCTGCTCGTCGAGGTCGCACCTCCCGAGGCGGCCGACAAGATCGACCAGCAGGCCGAGACGGAGTTCGAGTACGCCGCCGACAAGGGCCTCGTGCGGGTGCGTATCGTCCCGGAAACCGGGCGTCTCACGGCGGTGATCTCCCCGATGCGGCGCGCTTCGAAGGAAATGGCGGCGGTGGCGGCCCCCGCGGTCGAGGCCGCCGAAGCCGAGGTGACCGCGGTTCGCCCGGCGGTAAAAGGCGGGAAGAATCCCCCGGCAGCGCCCCCAACGGCGCCACCCCCGAGAGCGCCCCGCGCCTCGGTGATCGCCGCCGCGCCGATGGTTGAAACGCCGGCGCCCGCTGCCGGAGCGCCGCCCGCCGCCCTCCCCGGCGAGTTCGCCGCCTCGCAGTACCAGGCCGCCGAACAACGGCTGGGCAAACTGCTGCGCGCCCTGGTGTCGTCCCACAGCTCGGACCTGCACCTGCGCGTGGGCGAGCCGCCCATGTTCCGGACCCACGGCGAGATCGCCCGGCAGGGAGGGGCTGCCCTGTCGGTGCAGGAGCTGGAGCTGCTGATCCTGTCGATCATGCCCGAGCGCAACCGCGGCGAGTGGAAGGAGACCGGCGACACCGACTTCGCCTACGAGATCGCGGGCGTGGCCCGTTACCGCGTCAATGCCGCGCGCGACCGCAAGGGACCGGTAGCCGTGTTCCGGGTCATTCCGGCCAAAGTCGTCTCGGTCGAGGAGATGGGCCTGAGCGAGGAGGTGCAGCGGCTCTGCTACCTCACCAAGGGGCTGGTGCTGGTGACCGGGCCCACCGGTTCAGGCAAGTCCACGACCCTCTGCGCGCTCATCGACCTCGTGAATCGGTCGCGGTCCGATCACATCATCACGATCGAAGACCCGATCGAGTTCGTGCACGAGAACAAGAAGTGCCTCATTACACAGCGCCAGGTGCACGTCCATACCGAGAGCTTCAAGACGGCCCTCCGCGCGGCGTTGCGCGAGGATCCAGACATCGTCCTGGTGGGCGAGATGCGCGATCTCGAGACGATCGCGATCGCGATCGAAACCGCCGAGACGGGGCACCTGGTATTCGGGACGCTGCATACGACCACGGCGGCGTCGACGGTCGACCGGATGATCGACCAATTCCCGGCGGACCGGCAGTCACAGATCCGCGTGATGTTGTCGGAGTCGCTGAAGGGCGTGATCTCGCAGACGCTCTGCAAGAAGACCGGCGGGGGCCGGGTGGCGGCGCGGGAGATCCTGCTCTCGACGCCGGCGATCGCGAACCTGATCCGCGAAGCGAAGACGTTCCAGATTCCGTCGATCATGCAGACGAGCAAAAAGCTCGGCATGGTCACGCTGAACGACGCGCTGCTCGAGCTGGTCGAGAAGAAGGTGATCGAGCCCGACGAGGCGTACGTGAAGTCGGTGGAGAAGTCGGGGCTCGTGGCCAGCTTGAAGGCCAAGGGGTTCAAGGTTTCCCTCACACCGGAGGCATGAGGCAATGGCACAGGCGACACGCAAGAACCAGGACCGGATCATTGTGAACCAACAGCGGATCCTTCGGAATCAGCGTCGCTTGTTGCGGATCCTCTACAATGAGGAGCGGATTATCCAGAACCAGCAGGCGATCATCAAGAACCAGAAGAAGATCCTGGCCAATCAGAGCAAGATTTTCGCGAAGTAGCCGCCTACCCCCCTAGCACCAGGTCCACGGCTCCGGCGAAGTGGCGCCAGCGGGCGATCTGCTGCGCGATCGCCCGCTTTCCCGTGGCCGTGAGATCGTAGTACCTCGCAATCCGATTGTTCTCCGTGGTTCGCCAATACGACGACACCCAGCCGCGCCGCTCACAGCGATGGAGGGCGGGATACAGCGACCCCTGCCCGATCCGGAAGATCTCCCGCGACAGCTCCTGAATGCGGCTGGTGATGCCCCACCCGTGCATGGGGCGGAGCGACAGCGCCTTGAGGATGAGCAGATCCAGCGTTCCCGGCATGACCTCGGCAACGTGCGCCACCGTCTCTCCTGTCGAAGCGATAGGGAAGTATATCATGTTGTTCCTGTCGGAGCAACAGGGGAACAGACCACCCTAGCGCCCGACCGGAAGCACGCGTATATCATCCCCTCTGCTCCACACCTGAGGGACGAAATGCGGACGGCAAACGTGCTCTGGCTCCTGCTCGTGCCGGCGACGATGCAGGCCCAAACCATCGACGACGGCGCGACGATCCCGCGGCGCACACTCGGCACCGGTCTCGTCTACGCGCACGAGAGTTGGTCCCAGTACTGGGAGGGCACACTCAAGCGCGACAACCAGAACATCGGTACGCTCACGACGCAGAGCGTTATGTGGACGGGGGGCTACGGTGTCACAGACCGGCTCAGCGTGATGACGATGCTGCCCTACGTGCGGACCAACGCCAGCCAGGGGCCCCTCCACGGGATGGACGGCGTGCAGGACATCACGCTCGCCGCGAAGTACCAGCTCCTCTCCACTCCGTTTACCGACCGCGGCACGCTGCGCGCGTTCGTTGTCGGTGCCGTGGGCATTCCCGCCAGCAACTACACACCCGACTTCTTGCCCTTGTCGATTGGCCTCGCGAGCCGCCAGTTCTCGGGCCGCTTCACGCTGAACTTTCAGGCCCACCAAGGCTGGTTCCTCAACGGCTCGGTCGCCCACACCTGGCGCGCGAACGTGACGCTCGACCGGCCGGCGTACTACACGAATGGCCAGCTGTACCTGAGCAATGAAGTGGCCATGCCCGACGTCTTCGACTACACGGTGACCGTCGGATACCAGCGTGGGCGCCTGTCCATCCCCATCTCCCTGTCGCAGCAACGCACCCTGGGCGGCAGTGACATCCGCCGCCAGGACATGCCGTTCGTCTCGAACCGCATGGATTTCGTCAGGGTGGGCGGGCAGCTGATGTACACCTTACCGGCGCCGACGAAGCTCGGCATCCACTTGGGCATGAGCCGAATCGTGAGCGGGCGCAATGTCGGGCAGTCGACGACGCTCACCGGCGGTGTCTTTCACACCTTCCAATTCTAATGCGACCAACCCTTCGGCCCTTCCTTCTCGCGGTCGCCGTGATGACCGCCGGCTGCGACCATACCATCACGTTCTCCGAGGCGTTGCCGCCGCTCGACGCGGCGAGCCTCGATAGCACTGCCGGCAGCTGGCAGATGATCGTGTTGAGCGGCCCCACGCAATTCACCGTCGCCGCTCCCGCGGCCGAGACCTCGGCGGCGTACAGCGCCGAGCTGGCGGCCATTAAGACGGCGCAAACACATCTCACAGCCACGCAACGGCGAGTGATCGAGTACTGGGCCGGCGGCGGCGTGCTGCGCTGGAACCAGATCCTGCGCGGCCTGGTGGCGCGTTTCAATCTTCCGCCGGCGCCGCGCGCGGACGGCACGTACCCCGTGCCCGACCCCGAGAATCCCTTCGCCGACCCCCAGTTCCCGTTCGCCAACCCACCCTACGCCGCGCGGGCCTACAGCTATGTGAGCGTGGCCCAGTATGAAGCCCTCAAGGCGGCCTGGTATTGGAAGTACCAGTACCACCGGCGGTCGCCCTCGAAGGTCGACACCGGGGTTCTGGCGCTCATGCCCGTGAGCGATCTTCCAGCCTACCCGTCCGAGGACGCCGTGCTATCGGGCGTCACGGTCGAGATGCTGAAGGCGCTGTTCCCCGCCGCGGTGGAAGAGATCACGCAGCGCGCCGCGGAGCAACGCAACGCCGCGCTGTGGTCGGGCAAGGCGACGGCGAGCGACATCGCCGCCGGACTGGCGCTGGGCAAGTCGGTGGCGGCCGTGTTCGTCGCCCGGGCGGGCGCGGACGGGATGAAAAACGCCGTCGGGACGAAGGCGCAATGGCAGGCGCTGGCCGACACCGCCGTGGCGCACGGCGAGATTCCCTGGATCAGCCAGGAATCGCCGCCTCGGCCGCCGATGCTTGCGAACTTCGGCCAGGTGCAGACATGGCTCATGACGCCGACCGACGTCGTGACCGAGCGCCCACCAGCGCCCCCGTCGACGGGGTCCCCGCAGATGCAGCAGGAGCTCGCCGAGGTGCACCGGACCGTCGAGCACCTCAGTCAGCCCCAGCTGGCCATCGCCTACAAGTGGAATGACGGCGCGGCAACCTACACACCACCGGGGCATTGGAACGACATCGCCACAGAGTACATTCGCGACGCCCGGATGAGCGAGGTTCGCTCCGCGCGCACGCTGGCCCTGCTCAACATGGCGATGCTTGACGCCGCCGTCGGGTGCTGGGGCGTCAAGTTTCTGTACTTCAATCCACGCCCGGGACAACTCGATCCGACCATCAAGACGGTGATCGGCCTGCCCAACTTCCCGTCATACCCGTCGGGCCACTCCACGTTTTCCTCGGCCGCCGCGACCGTGTTGTCGTACGTCTTCCCAAGCGGAGCCCCCGCCTTCGATGCCATGAGAGACGAGGCGAGTATCTCTCGCCTCTACGGCGGCATTCACTATCGGAGCGACATCGAGCGCGGCAAGGAGCACGGGGGGCGGATCGGGGGATATGCGGTGCGATTCGGACAGGGCGACGGAGCGAACTGATGGACGCGTCCATGACATTCCGACAGAAGCTCAACGGCCCGTGGCACGAACGGGCGCTGCAGGCGTTCCTCGTCATCATCATCGCCCACTGGGCCGAGCATGTGGCGCAGGCGTATCAGGTGTACGTGCTGGGTTGGGCGCCGCACCAGGCGGGTGGCGTGCTCGGCCAGGCGTTCCCGTGGCTCGTGCACTCCGAGGTGCTGCATTACGGGTACGCGCTGGTCATGCTCGCCGGCATTTGGGCGATGCTCCCGGGCTTCGTGGGGCGGTCGCGGACGTGGTGGCTCGTGGCGCTCGTGATCCAGTTCTGGCATCACATCGAGCACGCGCTGCTCCAGGGGCAGGCCATCGCCGGCACCACCCTGTTCGGCGCCAAGGTACCCACGAGCATTCTGCAGCTGTGGTTCCCGCGGCTCGAGCTGCACCTGTTCTACAACACGGTGGTCTTCATCCCGATGATGGTGGGGATGTACTATCACCTGTTTCCGAATGCGACTGAAGCGGCGGGGATGCGGTGCACCTGCGCGTTCCACTCACACGCGGCACCGACGACTGCGTAAGACTCCTCAACGCTCGCCGTGGTGGCGCGCCACGGTCCCCGGCTCCCGCCGGAACGGGATGGAGGGTCGTTCGAGCGGTTCGATCGCCGCACCCTGCGCGACCCGATAGGCACGGTTCACGGCGATGTCGGTGAATGTGCTCGTGGACTGCGCCGCGTCGGGCCAGCGGACCCGCAGCTCCCGCACGCGCACGCCGGCGTCCAGCCCGACGTGGAGCTGCAAACTGCCGCTGCCAAACGAGCCTCCGGTGCCGATCGTCCGATAGAGATGACGCGTGGCCCCGTTCGGGAGGGCAACCACGAGCTCGACCCGGGCGCCGATCGCGGACCGATTCGCCGCCGTTCCGGCGGCGTTCGCGCGTGCAGCTCCCTCGAGCTCCAAGGTGATCCAGTTGCGGCCGGCCCACCCCGGGTTCTCGAAGAGCACGCTCGTAGACCCGTCGCCTTGATAGGCGCCGCCCATCACCATGAACACGTCCTCGTCGCCGTCGCGATCGAGGTCCACGAACGCGGTGCCGTGTCCTTTCTGCAGGTGTCCAAACCCGCCATCCAGCGTCACCTCCTCGAACCGCCGCCCCGCGACGCTTCGGAACATCCGGTTCGGGATGACCGCGCGAAGGTCCGGGGTCCCCGTGCCGACGTAGAAGTCCAACCACCCGTCGTTATCGATGTCGCCGAAGTTGGAACCCATCGCGTAGATCACCTTCCCCGCGAGTCCCACCCGCACGGTCACGTCCGCAAATCGGTCGTTGCCTTCGTTGTGGTACAAGCGTGACTGTGCGACCACGTCCGTCCGCCCATCCTTGCGTTCGACCATGGGTGGGAGACCGAGATACTCCATCGCGACGGGATCAGGCGGTGCGCCAGCGCCGATATCGTAGCTGAGCACCAGCAGGTCTTCGCGCCCGTCGTTGTCGTAGTCCCAGAACCAGGCGGGGAAGGACATCTGCGGCTCGCGCACGCCCGCGGAAGCGGAAATGTCGTCAAAACGCCAGGACTCGGCCCCGTGGCCACCGCGGTTGAGGAACAGGTGGTTGTCACCGAACATCACGGACGCGTACAGGTCGGGGAGCCCGTCGTTGTTGACGTCACCCCACACCACGCCCTTCACGAATGCGTCGAGATCGATGCCGACCTGATGCGCGACCTCGGTGAACGTGCCGTCGCCGTTGTTGAGGAACAGCTCGCTCGGCCGCGAGCGTCCGCCCAGCCCGGCGGACGATTCGTTGCCGACGAACAGGTCGACGAAGCCGTCGAGGTTGAAGTCGGCCCACGCCGCGCTGTTTCGGGGGTTGCGAGACCCGAGTCCGGCCGCATAGGTCACGTCCTCGAAGCGGCCGCCGCCGCGATTCCGCAGCAACGACATCGGAAACGCTCCGGCATCGTCCAGCCAGGCGCCGCGCACGATCAGCACGTCCTCCAGGCCGTCGTTGTCGTAGTCCGCATGGACGCAATTGAGACCGCCCACGATCCCGGCGAGTCCGGACTCCGCGGTGCGGTCCACGAAGCCGCCCGTCCCGTCGGCAAGGAAGAGGTGCACCGGATCGTTGAGGCCCCAGGATGTCTTGAGGAGGTCCGTCAGGCCGTCACCGTTGAAGTCCGCGAAGCACGCGCCGCCTGCCCCCCCGGTGACGGCCAACCCCACGTTGCCCGCGACATTGTAGAAAGGAGGGAAGCGGCCGTCGCGGCGGTCCAGCCCGGGAATCAGGTAGGCCGCGGGAACGCCGGCCGGGTACTCGCCGACGGCCATGTACGCGACATTCAAGAGCCACCGAGAACCGTAGTCATGGGGGAATCGGCGCAGCAGGTCCTGATACACGGCGATCGCGTGGCGCGCACCTTCCTGCTTCATGTGCCGGGCCTCGCCGGATAACGGCAGGATGCAGACGCCGGCCGACGGGTTGAGATTACAGTTCTCCTGCTCCCCCAGCCGCAACCAGGCGATCCCCAGGAGATCGTAGGCGTCCTTCTGGCCCCAGGCCATGCGATCGGGGATCGCCCCGGCGTCGTGCAGCAGCGACTCGAGGGTCGCGATGGCCGCGCGGGTCTGACCAGCGGCCAGCTGCTCGCGCGCGATGAGCTTCCGCAGTCCGATGTCGCCCGGTCCCGGACGCAGCTGCGAGCGCAGCGCGGCAACCCGTTCCCGATTCAGAAACGCATTCGACTTGGGGTCGGCGAGGGCCCGCCTGTTGAGCACTGCGAGGGTGTCGGCCATCCGCACGGTGCCGGTGGCTGCCGTGCGGCCGTGGGAGTCGGCGCAGGCGCCCGCCAGCGCCAGGGTTCCCCACAGAACGAGCAACGCGAACGCGCGCCTGACCATCAGCCGCCTCCGGAGCCGTAAGAGAAGTGGCAAAGAGAATACTCCGCTCGCTCGTCCGTAATGCAAGATGAGGGACTTGAACGACAACGTCGAACAGGACCGTACGGTCTTGTTCGACGTTTCACCCTCTCGTTTCAGAGCCACCGGTCGGAATTGAACCGACGACCGCTCGATTACGAATCGAGAGCTCTACCGCTGAGCTACGGTGGCGTTGTTATAAAGTAACGGTGTGCTTCCAACCGCGCTCCTAACTTAGCGGCGTGCTGCTCGAAGGCGCAACGGACCGCTTTCCCAACGCTTCCACCCAACTGTACAGTGTCGGCAAGACCAGCAGCGTCAGCAAAGTCGATGTGACTAAACCTCCAATGACCACCGTGGCAAGCGGTCGCTGCACTTCAGCGCCGGCGCCGGTCGAGATCGCCATCGGAATGAATCCCACACTCGCCACGAGCGCTGTCATCAGGACCGGACGCAGCCGGATGGTGGCACCCTCCCTCACAGCCTCATGCAGCGGCTGACCAGCCGCGCGTAGCTGATTGATGTATGTCACGAGCACGACGCCGTTGAGCACCGCGACGCCGAACAGTGCAATGAATCCCACGGAGGCGCTGAGGGTGAGGTGGAGACCTCGGAGCCAGAGGGCGGCAATCCCCCCGACGAGGGCGAACGGCACTGTCAGCATCACGAGCACGGCATGGCGCATCACGCCGAACGTCGCGTACAGCAGCCCAGCGATCGCCACCAGCACGAGGGGGACGATGATGCCCAGTCGGCGTGTGGCGCGTGACTGATTCTCGAATTGGCCGCCGTACGTGACGTAGTAGCCGGGCGGAAATGTCACCCGTTGACGGACCGCGGTTTTCACGGCCGCCGCGAACCCGCCGAGGTCGCGCCCGCGCACGTTGCTTTGTACGACCACGTAGCGCTGCCCGCCCTCGTGGTCGATTACCTCGGGGCCCTCGACCGTCCGAACCCGCGCGACCTGAGACAGCGTGACTGTGCCGCCAGCCGGAGTGCGGATGAGCGTCTGTTCCACGGCCTCCGGCGTGGACCGGAAGGAGGCAGCCAGGCGGACCACGATCGGGAAGCGCCTGCGCCCGTCGATCACCTCGGTCGCCTCCATGCCACCCACGCCGGTTTCTATGGCCTCTCGGACGTCCGCGACGTTCAGCCCGTAGCGGGCGATCGCCGCGCGATCGAGGTCCACCTCGAGCTGCATGGCTCCGGCACTCACCCCGACGGAAACGTCCTCTGCGCCGCGCACGGATCGGACGACAGCTTCGATCTCGTCTGCCTTCTCCTGTAGGACCGGGAGGCTGTCGCCATAGATCTTGACTCCCAGCTCCGTTCGCACTCCGGAAATCACCTCATCGAGCCGCATGCGCATCGGAGCGCTGAACTCAAAGACGAGTCCCGGTATTTCGGAAAGCGCAGAGTCCATCCGGACGATCAGCTCGTCCACCGATCCCACCCGCCATTGGCGCTTCGGATTCAAGACGACATACACGTCGGCCTGGTGGAGTGCCATCGTCTCGGTGGCCTCGTGCGGGCGGCCCAGGTTCG
>Ga0193697_1000534_pt1 | contig 13286 bp, 21 predicted proteins | sample L3m2metaG_FD_145073 | JGI IMG/M metagenome (GOLD analysis project Ga0193697, IMG submission 145073) | Soil microbial communities from a riparian zone of the East river system, Colorado, United States - L3m2 | ecosystem: Environmental > Terrestrial > Soil > Riparian zone | place: USA: East River... | reverse complement strand
TCGGATTCTCGTCGATGGCCACCCGCTACAGCTCATCGCCGAGTCTCGGCAGATCCGCATCGCGCTGGCGATCGCGCGCTTCCTCAGCCCGAAGCTGAAGGTGATCATCCTCGACGGCAGTGAGCGGCTCGACGCCAAGACGTTCGCCGCGTTCCTCGAGGAGACGCGCGGTGATGGCTTCAGGTACTTCGCCGCAGAAGTCGACCGCAACGGCACGGCGCTCGAGATCATCAGCTTCAGTGAAGACGGAACATCGACCGCAGCGATGGCGGAGGTGGCGTGATGTCAGAAGCACGACAGCCACTAACCTCCGGTCGCAAGCGGTTCACGAGTCGCGTTCGGCCGAATGAGGATCAACAGTCGCGACGCTTGCGCCTCGTGGCCAAACTTCGTCTTGGCGAGAAGAAGACCAACGGCAGTGCCGAGTACCCGACCGAGACGGACTACTTCAAGCTCGACGTCGAGGAGTGGCTGCCGCTCGACATGAAGAAGGAACTCGAAGAGAGGTTTGAGTCGGCATACGGAAAGCGTCCGACCGTCATCCGCCGCGTGTATTTCATTTCACCTGATCGCGAGGAAGTCTTCTCTTCCGACTTCGAAATGTGGGGCGGCGGGAAACTCCTCTGTCATGGCGACGGAGAGCAGGCGCAGCGACGAATCGACGACCAGCGACGCATTCAGCCGGCGTGGCGTGACTACGGGCCATGCGCTAACGCGAACTGCCCGGACTATCTGTCCGGCAAATGCGGCCCCATGAATCGGCTTCGCTTCATGGTCCCAGAGGTCACCCTTGCCGGCTTCATCCAGATGGACACCGGTTCGTGGAACAGTGCCGAGAATATCGATTCCGGACTGAACCTCATCGAAGTGCTCACTACGCAAATATTCGGAGAACCAAGGATTACCGGGATCCCGCTCGTCCTATCTCGCGCCCCACAGAAGATCGAGCACCAAGGGAAACTCAACACCCACTGGCTCGTGAGTCTGACTATGGAGGCGACGAACTTCGATTCTCTGCGCAAGCAAGTGTCGGCTGGATCTCCGCGTCCCGTTGCGCAGATCACAGCAGGCGAGGCCATCACGATGGAGATCGCCGACGACGAGAACGACCTGGCGGAAGAGCACGTCGCCTCCACAGCGCAAGCCGCGTCGGCCGACGCCTCCGTTCTGGCCGAGATCGGGCAACTCTTCGATGCGCTCAACACGACTCCGGCTAACCGCGCCGTCAAGATGCAGGAGTACGCGGGTCGCGAATCTGCGCTACGCGATCGCCTCACTCTGATCGTCAAGTGCAACGACCTATTCGGCATTCTCGGAACACCGAAGGCCGAGCGTGCCGCAAGACTCACCGCCTTCAAGGACAACGAGACCGCCCTTCTGCGCGAGCTCAACAGCGATATCGACCGCCAGCAAGTCGAGGAGGTCGTATGACCCGCTTCCTCCACAGCTCGAGCACGCACAAAGACTTCTTAAGCTGCCCACAGAAGTTCCTCCTCAACCAAGACGGCGCCGAGCGCGGACCGTCGCCGGAGAACTTCACCTTCGGTATCGCTTTTCATCTGGTGATGCAGGACTACGTCGACCACTGTGTCGCCGCTGGTCGACGCACCGACGTCACTGTCATCGGTGATTTCATCGACGCGGCCGTCCGCAAGAGCGGGCTTTCGCTCTCTCACTACGACGAGTTGACGCAGGTCGTCCGCGGTTTCCTCGCCGTGCACGAGATCGATGTCGAGCATTCGCTCGAGCGCGAAGGTGGTATTGCCTTCAACGAGCACCTCGAGATCGTGCCGTGGTCGAATGACTTCGACTACGACAACATGAAGCGACCCGCCGACGTCGCGACGCGGGGCGTCATGTTCCGGTGCAAACCGGATCACACGCTCGTCTTCCCGGATGAGGATCGCCTTCTCATCGACGACTACAAGACCGACATCTTCGTTCCGTCGCAGAGCGCGATCGAGCAGTACGACTCCCGCTTCAATGAACAGGCGCGGAAGATGGCGTGGTCCGCATGGCGTGGCCGGTTCAAGGCGGAGGTCGTTGACGTCCGCTACATCTTCGCGCGGTACACGGCATACGGTCGCGCACTCACCCGGACGCTGACCTTCACCCGTGACGCCATCCTCGAGATTGAAGAGCAAGAGATGGCGAAGATCGGGTTGATCGAGGGAACGACTGACTTCCCGGCCATACCGGGAGACAAGTGCTCAATGTGTTCCTACCGCAACACCGCATGCCCTCTCGCCGTCGAAGCGGTGACAGACGACATCGTGGATGTCGCGAAGCGCTTCATCTTCGAACGCGTGCGCCAGGAGGAGCGGCGCGAGCGTGTGAAGGAAGTCGTCGCCGGCGGCGGATGGACCGGAGAGCTCGGCGCGCTCCGCTTAGAATTCGAGCAGGGCGAATCGCAGGTGCCGGACATGGAGAAGGTCTGGCACGAACTGCAGGACATCGGGCACGAGCGTCCGTGGGCGTTGATGTCGCTGTCCAACACCGCGGCGAAAGGTCTGCTCGAAAAGGAAGACTACGAGCACCTGGTCAAGGTCGCCTACGACCCGGAGATTACCGTCCGGTTCAACCTCCACCAGAAGAAGGACGTCCTCATTCAACTCGCCGTGGCTCGTGGCATTCCCACGCAGACGCAAGGCAAGAACGGGATGAAGGACAAGACGGTCGCGCAGCTGGCGGCGGATCTCGCCGGCGTGGCGACCGACTACCAGCCACCGCGGCCGATGGACGAGCCGGTCGCTGTTGACCTCGCGACGATTGAGGAGTTGGCCTGATGCCAGTCCAGCCGATGGTCCTTGCTGATCCCGTTCGCGGTCACTGTCGCTGCACCGTATGCGACTGCCGAGTCCCTGCACTCTTCCTTTGCGCCTCGTGCGATGTCGGCGACCACGGGATGAAAGAAGTGAGGGCCTTCGTCAGTGGCGCGTGGATCTATGTCGTCGGCGATCCGGTCGCAATTGGCAAAGCAATGGACCTCCCTCCGCACAACTGCGATGCAATGGGGTGCGGTTCTGCCGATCACATCGTGGCGAAGGCTCGCGTTGCTGCACAGGAGGCCCGCTAGATGGATCGCCTCTATCTCAACTGCACCTCTTGCGGGCTGGTTGTGCGGTTCAACCCAAGCGTTCCCGGCGTGGCCATCCCGAACGCCATGCGCAAACAGCACAAGCAGAGCACGCCCGATCGGAACTGCAGCGGGTCCGAACTGCTTCTTTCTCTCGGCAGTGACGCCGCGCCCGATGTAGGGACGACGATCCTCCGCCTGCCGTGGCTGCCCGCGGTTCAAGTTCTCGAACTCCTCGATGGAGCGCGCGCCGGCGGAGTGGAGAACGAACGGCTCTCAAAGATTTATCGGGTCGCGCGTAATGCAGTGAGGGCGGAGGTGGTGCGTGGCTGAGTGGAACGTCGGTGCCAAGAACGGCACTTGGAAGGGCGGCCGCTCAGTTGCATCGAACGGCTATGTCCTGATTCTCGTTGGGACCAATCACCATCTCGCCGACGTGCGCGGCTACGCCTACGAGCATCGGCTTGTCGCGGAAGAGAAGATTGGTCGTCGTCTGCGGGACGATGAACAGGTTCACCACGTTGATGGCAACAAAGAAAACAACGCTCCGGAAAATCTCGACGTCCTGACGTGCGCGGAACATCGCTTCGAACATCGCACGGCGGACCGAAATCTTCGGATGCCAGGCGAGCCGAATCCACTCCTCCAATGCGATTGCGGATGCGGCGAGGTGTTTCCTAAGTTCGACGCGAACGGACGACCTCGTCGTTTCGTAAGCGGCCACAATCCGATGCCGGCACCATCTCGCGACACGCTCCTCCGCGCGCTGCAAGACGGCCCGCGCGCTATTCGCGATCTCGCCACCGCGCTTGAGACCACGCCGGCCGCGGCGCGCTGCCTAGCATCTCGGCTCAGCAAGACCGGCACGATTGTTCGAATCGGACGCGGCACGTACGCCGCAGGGGGCAGCCATGCAAGAAACGTCAATTGAGTGGGCAACCGCTACATGGAATCCCACGCGCGGCTGCTCACGCGTGTCGCCCGGTTGCGGCGGTCCGAACGGCGTCGGCGGATGTTACGCCGAGAAAGTCGCCGTCCGCTTTAGCGGACCGGGTCTGGCCTACGAAGGCCTGACCACGCGCGGTCGCTGGAACGGCGTCATGAAGCTCGTCGAGAAAAAGATCGACGACCCGCTTCGCTGGAAAACACCCGAGCGAATCTTCGTCAATTCGATGAGCGATCTTTTCCACGAGAACCTTACGAATCACGAAATCGCTCGCGTGTTCGCGACCATGGCGCGCGCGCATTGGCACACCTTCCTTGTCCTGACGAAGCGGCACGAACGCCTGCCGCGCTTTTTCGCTGAGCAGGAGCCGCCGATCGGCTTCGCATGGCCGCTGCCAAATGTCTGGCTCGGCGTGTCTGTCGAGAACCAAGAGTACGCGGACCGGCGGATTCCAGAACTTCTCCAAGCGCCGGCCACAGTTCGCTTTCTGTCGATCGAGCCGTTGCTGGGCCCAGTGAATCTGAAGCGCGTCGGAACGCTGCAAACCCTGGCGTCCGCCATGCCGCGCGAGGTTGCCAGAATCAGAGATCAGGCGCGTCCGCATACGGCGTCCGGCATGCAGATAGACACCCTCAGCGAAGTACGGACGATCTACCACCAAACGCCGGATCACATGGGGGGATTCACGTGCACGCCAGGCAAGCCACGCATCGACTGGGTGATCGTCGGCGGCGAGTCCGGTCCCGGCGCGCGACCGTGCAATGTGGCGTGGATACGTTCGATCGCTCAGCAGTGCCGCGCCGCGGCAGTCCCGGTGTTCGTCAAGCAGCTCGGCGCAAACGTTCGTGATCGCAATGACGCTGGCTTCGATGGCGACGATGAGACGTCCTGGCCGGACGATCCGCGTATGTCGCGGATCAAGCATCTGGTTCCCGAAGGCAACGAGATGCAGGGCGACTTGGTCCGCGTCCATCTGCGTGATCGCAAAGGCGGGAACATGCACGAGTGGCCGCCCGATATCCGCGTCCGCGAATTCCCGACTACGACACGCGACGACGAAGAGAACACGTCAATCGCTGTAACGCCATCCGTTCCGTCGACCGATGGCTCACGTTCCTCCTATCAGGTGCGCACCGAATCACCGGCTATAGACGGTGAGGCCGCGGCGAACGACGGCGTCGCGGCCACTTCGGAGGTGGTCCATGCCTGAGCGCGCCTACGCCGTCACCACACCCATCCACCCTGACGAGCCGCACGTGTATTACGTCACCGCACCGAACGCCCGCAAGGGCTACAGCAAAGCGCGCATGGCCTGCCTGCGGAACGCCTGGGATGCCGGCTTTGATCTGAAGTTCGGCGACGTCAAGGTGAAGTACCTCGGCCTACAGGAAACGCCGCGCGAGATCGCACAGCGGAAGTGCGATGCCTTCAATGCGCGGCATCGCATCGGCGAGACGGTGAAGTGTTACCCGTTCATCCCCCCTGTCGATGAGGACGAGTTGCTCGTGAAGGTGCTTGCGATTCGGGAGCCTGGCGCGTTCGTCATGGCGTCCGGCGCGCCAGTCGTTGCCGTCGCTGGTGATTGCTGGGCGATCGAGGCAGTGATGTCGATAGGGGTTCTCAATGCCTGAGCGCCTCAGCGTCGCCCGCCGCATCCTGACTGTACTGGCCGATGAAGGTGGCCTGCCAGGCCGAACCCTTGGCGAGATCGAAGTCCTCGCCGACCTCCACCGCGGCACGGCCAGCCATCAACGAATCACCGAGCTGCGCTCCTATGGTTGGTCGATCGTTATGACGAAGAATGCCGACGGCCTGCACCGGTATCACGTCCTGGCTCGTGAACGGGAGCGGATGAAGAGGTACCTCGCCATCCTCAGGGAACGTGGCGTCAGGACGGCGAAGCTCAGGAGGGCGGCATGACGCGCGGCGACAACATCTTTCCGACCGGCGAACCGCCTCGCGCCTGTGCGATCTGCGGACAGTACGAAACTGGACGCGGCTTCCGTATGGGTTTTGCGCGCACCGCGCACGGCCGCAAGCATGTGCGCGAAGGATTGGCGCGAGAGGTCATTGGACACCGATACGAATACGTGATGACTGACGCCGGCGTGGTGGTGGCCGTGGCGTTACTGCGGTCGGAGCGTTGCGGGCGGTGTGGTCTCGCCGCGCCTCAGCACACGCGCGACTGCATCACCGGCTACCTTGAGCGTGAGTCACGGCGTACCACACGGAGGATCGCATGAAGGGCTGCGGAACTTTTTCGGATCGCGTCCTCACACTTCCGCGCAAACGGATCGATCCGAGATTCGACAAGCTCGGCAACACCATCCGCGCGGTGCGTCAGGAACTCGACATCAGCATGGGCGAGTTGGCGCGGTTTCTTCGCTGTAGCGTCGCCCGCCTTTCGGATCTCGAAACGGGAACCGAGACAGACGAGCGCTATCAGTTCTGCGGTTGTGAGTCCGGCTGCGCCGATTGTGCGCAGAGCGGCATCAGGAGGAAGGCGTGAGCGACGACGTTATGGGTTCCATCGGTCGTCTTGGTCGCGTGATGGGCTTCATGTCCCGCAACCCAGAGGACATCATCAACGAAGCGATCCGGCGCGAGTTGAATCGAGATGGCTCCGTCTCGCACGAACCATCCGCGAAGAAGATCGGCCGCGTCATCGGTCCCGCCTTGAACGTGGCGCAGAACGAGCGCGCCATCGCTCGAGTTGACCGGACTGCGGTCATCAAGAAGGGCACGACCTACACCAGCCGCGGACGGCGCGTCATCGCAACGAAGGACATCAAGAAACGCACGTGCGGCTATCGCGTGCAGTTCAAGTTCCGCGGCAAGTTGTATTGCAAGTTCTTCAGCGATTCGGGACATAGCGGCCCGCTCGGCGCGAGAGCTGCGGCACGCAAATGGCGCGACGCCACGGAACGAACGATCGGTCGCAGCGTCATTCGGCAAAACGTATACGTCAGGCTGTTCGAGGAGCGGTCATGACAACAACACCTGTGGCGGTTTCCCATCTCTCTCACGGCTCTGCCTGTCCCACGAATTCCCCTGCCGTGACCACGGCCGAGGGCGTGACTCCGCCCGCGCCCTCGGCTTCTGTTGTTCATCAATGGATCGGACGATTCCTCGCCTGGGCGAAAGACTTCTTCGGGCCGGTCGAGTTCACGATCGCCGCGCGCCGCGGTCTCTCGATCGATGACCTCTGCGTTGTGTGCCGGCGTGACGTTCACGACGACGGCGAGGTTTGTCCGGAACAGTTCGTTGGCGACTGTTCGACCTGTGGCCAGACCGTCCTCCTGGACTACTACCGGAACTGCATTCCTGCCGGCGACCACTGGCGCTACCACCCGATCACGAATCAACGCTCCGCAGTAACGCTGAAACCGGAGGTGATCAATGGACTGACGATCTAGCTCGACCAATGAGTTGGCGCTCGCTGCAATGCCGTGTTGTTAGCACTCACGCTCTGAGGCAGCGGGCTCCAATCGATCGGCCGATCGACAACACGTTGACTAACGACATTTTAGAGGTGATTCGCAACATGCCTAAGCAGAAGCCCGTCCATATCCGCACCAAGGCCGCGACGGATTCTCCGATGCGCGGCGGGTGTGACCGCTCATTCGGTTACGCGTCCAAGGTTCTCGCATCCGTCGGTCCACGGAATGCCGACCGGGGAACGTGCCGGCGCTGCATCAAGGCGAAGGTCGCCTGATCGTCGACCAATGTCTGCCATCGCCATCGTTCTCGCTCTCATCGCAATTCTCATTTCTCTCTCAGCACGAAAGGAAGTCATGGACAACACAGAAAAAGTCGAAGCCATCACGGCAGAGTTCCAGAGCTACAAAGCCGACGTGTCGGCGAGGGTCGCCGACCTCGGCGCAAAGATCGATGCGCTGCAGCAAGGCGTGGCCGATGGCGCCGAGACCGCCGCGCTCGACAAGCTGCTCGCCGACGTCAAGTCCGCGCACTCCGAACTGAGCGACGCCACGAACCCGGCTCCCGAACCAGAGCCGATCACCACGTAGCCGGCCGATCCGCCGGGGCGATGTGGCGAGGCAGTTCGCCGCATCGTTCGAGTCGATCGTCCAATTATGAAAAACAACACGCAGATTCAACCGACCAAGCGTGGCCGTGCGCGCCGCGGTCCATCCACTAGGCTCGGTCACCGCCGCGAACAACTCCGCTTTCTTCCGATGGCGGAGACGACGCTGTTGCCCGGCGAGGTGTACGGCGTCGGCTTTGCCGGCATCGGTGGCGCCTGTAAAGGCTACGAGCAGGCGCTCGGTGTCCCGCCGTACTTCGCTTGCAATCACGATCCATACGCCATCACGATCCACAAGGCGAACCATCCCGAAACGAATCACTTTCTGGAGGACATGTTCCGGTTTGCAGTTCGGGATGTTGTCGGCCGTGTCGTCGAGCGTGGCCGGGTCAATGGCCGCGCCGTCTTCCGCGTCACGGTGCCAGGCGTGCCGGTTGGCCTCGCGCACCTCAGTCCCGACTGCCGGGATCACAGCCGGGCAAAGGGCGGCAAGCCGGTATCGAAGCAGATTCGCGGCCTCGCGTGGGCGATCAAGAAATGGGCCGTTCAGATTGAACCGCGAATCATCGTTGTGGAGAACGTTCCCGAATTCCGGCAGTGGTGCGGCCTCGTAGCCAAGCGGGACAAAGGGACGGGTCGCGTGTTCAAGGTGGACGAATCGATGTCCTGTCCGCGCTGCGAGCGTGACGTCACCGGCAAGGCTAAGTGCAAGAAGTGCCGATGGGTCCGACCGATCACCATCGCATCGCCAGGTGAACGTGTGCCGGTGCAACAGCAAGTACTCGTGCGCAACAAGAGAAGGCTCGGCGAGTACTTCGATCATCTCGTCAGCGAGCTTCGCGCGTTGGGGTATGCGGTCGAATGGCGTGAACTCCGTGCACGCGACTATGGTGCACCGACATCCCGCAAGCGGCTCTTCATCATCGCGCGGCGTGACGGCCTGCCGATCCTCTGGCCGGAGGCAACGCACGCTGCGCCGACTGACCGCCGCGTTCAATCCGGAAAGCTTCTGCCGTTCCGCACCACGGCTCAGTGCATCGACTTCGTGAAGTCGGACGGCACGCCGAACCTTGGCACATCGATCTTCGGGAAGAAGAAGCCACACGCTGATGCGACACAGCGCCGCGTTGCGCAAGGCGTCTATCGATTCGTTCTGCAGCGCCGGCCGTTCATCGTGAATCTCACGCACGGCGGCCGCTTGGAGTGCGTCGACGATCCGGCGTCCACCATTACCAGTGCGCACCGCGGCGAGAAGGCGATCGTCACGCCGGTGCTGATGTCGAACAACTCGAACAACGCACCACGCGGAGTTGATGACGTACTCGGAACGATCACCACAGGGAACCGGCATTTCGCGGTCTCGCCGATTCTCGCGAAGACACACAGCAACGGATGGGACCGGAATGGCGCCGGGACGCAGCCGGGCGACGAACCCGCCGCGACGCTACTCGCCAAGGATGGACTCTGCGTCGTCGCGCCGACTCTCATACAAACCGGGTATGGCGAGCGGCTCGGTCAAGCCCCACGCGTTCTCGACATTCACGCGCCGCTTGGAACAGCGCCCGCGCAAGGACAGAAGCATGCCGTCGTCGGTGCGTTCCTCGCGAAGCACAACGATGGTCACGCCTCCTACGGCATCCCTCTCGACCAGCCTTCCGACACGATCACGTCGAAGGATCATCACGCCGTCGTCGCCGCGTCATTGATCCAGCAGAACTACGGATCTTCGCAATGGCAGGACGCCGGAGCACCGATCAACACGATGACGCAGTCCAACCATCACGCGCTGGTATCGGCGGGTCTCGCAAAGCTGCGCGGCACGTCGAGCACTGCGGATATCGAGGACCCGTCGCCGACGATCAGCGCACAAGGGCAACACCTCGGCCTGATCACGGCGCAGGTCACCGAGTATTACGGCAACGCGCAGCACGGCCATACAGTTGATGAATCACTGCCGACGGTGACAACGCGAGATCGCTTCGCGCTCGTAAGCGAGGACCTGCATCCGACGCCCGTCGATGCGGCGTCGGACGGCGGTCTCTCTGAAGACATGCTGGCCCGGTGTGCGCGCGTCGCCGACTTCCTCGAGAAGTACGTTCCCGGGCTTCACTTCCCGGACCGCATCGTGCGCGTTGAGATCGACGGCGCCGTCTACGTCATCGTCGACATATTTATGAGAATGCTCGCCCCCCGCGAGCTCGCAAGGTGCCAAGGGTTCGATGACGATTTTGTTCTCTTCGGGACCGTGACGCAGCAGGTCGGCGGTATCGGGAACTCGGTTCCTCCACCCTTCACGCGAGCGATTGCACTCGCGAATACCGGGCAACACCACGATGAGCCGGAGGAACTCGCCGCATGAAACGGAATCGTATGCACTACGACCCATTCGACGAGGGCTGGCGAACCGCGTGTCGGATCGAAACTCGGCCGGGCGTTCGCGGTGACCTTGTGCAATGCACGAGCGACGTGACGAAGGTGAACTGCCTCCATTGCGCCGACACACCAGAATTCGATGCGGCGGTGTTGCTCAACGAGGTATCCGGGAATGTTCTCGTCGGCTTGGCGCATGATCGACTGCTGCTCCTCGAGCCGCGAGATCATCGCACGCTGGAGCAGATTCGCAACTGGCCGGCGCTAGAGCGCGCGGCGGTCGCCGTGTGGTCCGGTCGCCGCCATCTGCGCGCGAGCGACAACATCGTCGCCGTGCCGGCTCGGCCCGCGATTATGGATCGCGATCCTGAGCCGGAGGTCCCCGCGACAGTCGATATCTGGGGACCGCGTGTCTGCTTCTGCGACACCGCGGCGGAGCGCGCATCGTGACGGAGATCGTGATGCATGCCTGTCCGCCGCGCTGCAACGCCGGCGGTACGGAAGTTGACGGCGGCCACATCTTCGATGCCGATCGTGACTTCATCCACTGCGACGCATGCGGCGGCGACTACACGATCCCCGCCGGGACGTTCCACGACGCGCGCCAACTCCTCAAGGTGAAGTGCAAGCTTTGCCAGTTCGTCGGAGCTCTGACCAGCAACGGCGGCTCGTTGTTCTGCAGGTGCGGCCTCTCGTCGATGGACTGGACGCTGATGCGACCCGTTCCGCCGCGGTTCGAAGAACTGCTTACCTGTGCTCACTGCGACTACGATGAAGCCGAAGGTGGGCTGCTCGACCAGTGCGACGCGTGCAAGCGCCGCAACGCCGAGAAGGGCTCACTGATGGTCAAGGGCGAGTGGCATGACGCCTACATCACGACGGACGGCGCCATCCGCGACGGGTGTGATTACGGATGTAACGGGCGCGTCTATCTGGGAGGCGCGGCGTGACAGTCCCGACGCACGCGCTGTCCCTCATTGAACCATGGGCCACGCTCCTGGCCATCGGCGCGAAGCGCAACGAGACACGCGACTGGTCGACGTCGTTCCGTGGTCCATTCGCGATTCACGCGAGCAAGAAGCTGGACAAGGAGTGCTGCCGCGAGGAGCCGTTCGCTTCTGTTCTACAGGAACACTTCGCATGCTGGAACTTTCTCGATTGCTTCCGGCTCGGCTTCATCATCGGCGTAGCGGAGTTGCTCGATGATCGGCCGTCCGAGGAAATGCGACCGCATCAAACGGCGCAGGAACTTGCGTTCGGCGACTACTACGACGGTCGCCGCATCTTCGTATGCGACTATGCGCAGACGCTGCTCACGCCGATTCCCGCGCGAGGGATGCTGAACTTCTGGCGGCTGACACATGAACAGCGACGCGAGATTGCCACTCAGTTGCGCGTTCCTTTCGAGGTGCCGGCGTGAACCTCCCTCTCTTCCAACCGCCGGCTGTCGTTGAGCCGCCGATTGACAGTCAATCGCCCGCCGTTCAGCAGCCGGACGTACTCCGCGCCATCGAGCACAAGGCCGGTCCGTTCCGCGAGCTGCGCGACGGACAACTAACCGGCCGCGAGTTTCGAATCCTCGAACTTCGCAACGGTTTTATTGTCATGCAGTTTGCGGATAACCGTGAGCGCCGGCAGTTGAATGGCAACACGGCCGCTGATCTCGACCACATGATCAAGTCCAGGACGTGGCGGGAGGTGTCGGCGTGACGTCCTGCTGCTTCATCCGAGCGGAGTATTGCGACGCCGACCTCTATACGGGTTGGCATCTCTACGCGAGAGACCGAAACGACAGCTCACCTAATGACGATGGCGATTGGGGGTGGCTGAGGCGGGGCGACATGTCGACACGCTCCTTGGCGAAGTTATTACCTAGCCTGCCACAACTGACCGTGTTCGGCGATACGTTCGCGGAGATTGAATGGCACAACCGATTCGTCGCCGCGTTCGTTGAGAGGTTTCCTGACGGCATTCGTGTTGAGCGAGACGGCTATCAGCTCATAAGGCTCGCGACTGAGGTGTCGTCTTGAGCCTCGCTCTCGTTCCGATCTCGATCGGAGACGCCTGCGAATTCGTTCGCCAGCATCATCGTCACCACCGTCCGCCGAAGTCGGGGCTGTTTGCGGTCGCGCACGCAGCGAACGGCGCCGTGGTTGGCGCGGCCATCGTCGGCCGACCCGTCGCCCGCGCTTTGCAGGATGGCTACACGGCCGAAGTAACACGCCTCGCGACCGACGGAACCCGGAACGCCTGCTCGATACTCTACGGTGCCGCCTGGCGCGCGGCAAGAGCACTCGGCTACCGCCGCATGGGAACGTACATCCTTAAGTCGGAGAACGGCGCATCACTTCGCGCGGCCGGATGGCGAATCGTCGGCGAAGTTAAGGGGCGATCGTGGTCATGCAAGTCACGACCGCGCGTTGATCGCCACCCGACGCAGGACAAGATTCGATGGGAGGTGTCGACGTGACCGCTCCGCTTCGCGCGCCCTTCCCCTGGTTCGGTGGAAAGTCCCGGGCCGCGCATCTTGTCTGGCCGCGTTTCGGTGACGTTCCGAATTACGTCGAACCATTCGCCGGTTCTCTCGCCGTCCTACTGGGCCGCCCAACGTCGCCGCGCATCGAAACGGTCAACGATCTCGATGCCTTCATCGCAAACTTCTGGCGTGCGGTCACCGTCGATCCTGAAGCCGTTGCGCATTACGCTGACTGGCCCGTGAACGAGGCCGATCTCCACGCCCGTCACCGCTGGCTCGTGAATCAAGTCGAGTTCCGCGAGCACATGAAAGCGGACCCCGAGTATTACGACCCGAAGATCGCCGGGTGGTGGGTGTGGGGTATCTGCCAATG
>Ga0193697_1000532_pt1 | contig 13307 bp, 9 predicted proteins | sample L3m2metaG_FD_145073 | JGI IMG/M metagenome (GOLD analysis project Ga0193697, IMG submission 145073) | Soil microbial communities from a riparian zone of the East river system, Colorado, United States - L3m2 | ecosystem: Environmental > Terrestrial > Soil > Riparian zone | place: USA: East River... | reverse complement strand
CTGTTTGAGCTCGGCCAGCCAGGCATCTTCCCGGGCGTCCCAGGCCTTCTGCGCCTCGAGCGAGTTGTCGGTGAGCCGGTCGTGACGACGGCCGGGCACGCCGTACTGCGTCACGGTCTCGGGAAACCGATCGAAGTAGGCCGCGAGGAAGGCGTCCGCGGTCGCGCGGGCCCTGGAGTCGGCCCCGCCTTCCCCCGTCTGCGCCGCGCCCGGCCCGCCTTCGCCACTCCGCGTAGCCGCGGGCTTCGGCGAGGCAGGCTCTGAACGGTCAGGCGGCGTCGGGCCGCAGCCTAGGGCCAAGGCGCCCAGCAATGCGAGGGTGAGGCGTCGGGTCATGCCGGATTATACTGAGCCCCCGCCTACGCGCTACCGCGCTTCGGCGAGGCAGGCTCTCGCGAGCTTTCGCGCTTCGGCGAGGAGGCTCTCGACGAGCGTCGAGACGAGTCTGGCGCGTGCGCCAGCGAACGGTGACATCAAGAGGCTGGACATTATGCAGATCTCGGAACGACCCATAGGCGACGTGATGATCGTGGACGTGTCCGGCAAGATCACGCTGGGCGACGGCGGCGACGTGATGCTGAAGGACAAGATGCAGAGTCTGATTCAGCAGGGCAAGAAGAAAGTCGTGCTGAATCTCGGCGACGTCTCCTACGTCGACAGCGCGGGACTCGGCGAGATCGTCCAGGCCTATGCGACGATGAACAAGGGGGGCGGCGCCTTGAAGCTGCTGAACACCACCAAGCGCATCAAGGATCTGCTGTCGATCACGAAGCTGCTGACCGTGTTCGAGTGCCACGACAACGAAGCCGAGGCGGTGAAGAGCTTCAAATAGCGCCGCCGTTCGATCAGAGCGACTTCAGATACTCAGCGAGGTCTCGCTGCTGCTCCGGGGTTAGGCCAAGCTTACGAACCTGATTGTAATGGGCCACGACATCGGCGAGCGTGGCTGCGCTGCCGTCGTGGAAGTACGGTGCGTGCTGCCAGAGTCCACGCAAAGGCGTGGTGCGGTAGGCCTTGCTGGCCGTGCGCTCCGCGTACGCCCCATTGACCCCGGTGTCTGCCGGCGGATGCAATGTCCCATTGTTATTGTCGGTACCTGACCCGCCAACGTGACAGCTCGCGCATGTTCGGTCAAAGACCGCCCGTCCACGCGCCGCGATCGCCGTATCGACGCTTCCCGCCGGAGGTGGAGGCGCCGGCAGACTGTGCTGGTACGCGCGCAACGCCGGGAGCCTGGAGCTCACCATGTCCGGCGAATGTTTGATATCGATCCCGAGCCGGGGATCTGAGAAGTTGCCTTGCCCGCCCATCTGGGTAACCGCGACGTAGGCATTCCAATAGGAGATCGGTCCTTCCGCTGTGTAGGTTTCGTTCTTGATCTCGGCCAGGCCATACGCGGGCGGCAGGACGAGCGGCGTGTTCTTCCCGTCCTGGTTGTAACGCGGGTCGTATTTGCCGGGTCCCCACGACTGGTAGACCGCTTTCTTGTCCGCCGGCAGAGCGGGTGACAGGGCAATGATCGCCCCCACGTTGAGATCGCGGTTCGGCCACCCATCCTTCCGGTGGCCGATGCCAGCCATGACCGAATCGTCCACGGTGGAATGACAGAGCGCGCAGGTGACGCCCAGTCGCGTGATGTGATTGTTGGCATCGACGCTGGCCTGTAGACCCACGACGGCATTCATCTTGAGCAGCGCGACCGTCGTCGCCGGGTTCTTGAGATCGACCTTCTCGAGGAGGCCGGCGGGCAGTACGTCTGCGTCCACCTTGAGCCCGACCTTGAGCGCTGTGGTCGGATCCACATTCTTTTCCACAACCTCGTGCAGGCGGAGCGTGTCGGTCCAGAGTTGTTCGTCACCGAAAGTCTCGAAACGAAAGACACGCTGGCCCTCGGCGACCTGAGCGGCCGACGACTCCTGCCTGGCCTGAGGCTCCGCCGTGGCTGCCGGCGGTGTCTCGGCGGCCGGCTTCTTCGTTTCGCATGCGGTGAGTGCCGTTCCCGCTGTGAACACGATGACGGCCCATGCTGCCGCACGGACCTGCTTCTTTCGCTGCGTCGGCTTTGTCATATGTTTTCCTCCGGGAAAGAGGTGCTAACCGGCGATTCGACCAATCCACTGATGAGCCAGATACACAAGATTCACCTTGCGTATCTTGCAAATTACAGGCCTTTCCACACACGAGTTTTATGGCGAGTAAACTGCAGAACGGGTGGACGCCGGCCGTCGTCGGGCGTAAATCCTTTTCCATTGTTGGTTGCGTAGCGCGCAGGCTGTAGCAATCGACAACGCTGGACGACCGCACCGCGATCATCATCGTCACGGACTCAAATGCTCAGACAACAGCTACTCGATACGGGGCGTGGGCGGATTGTCAGTCTTCTCCAGCGCGGGCCACTGACGGTCGACGATATCGCGTCCACGCTCGAGCTCAGTGCCAGCGGAGTGCGAGCACAAATCACCGCAATGGAGCGTGACGGTGTTGTCCGACGCGTGGGCAGGAGGCCAGGAACCACGAGGCCGTCGCGAATCTTTGAGCTGACACCTGAGGTCGAGCAACTGCTGTCGCGAGCGTATCTTCCGCTGCTCACCCAACTCGTTGACGTGTTCACTGATGGCCTGCCCACGCGTCAAGTCGATGCGCTGTTGCGGGAGGCCGGGAGAAAACTCGCCGGTGCGCTTTCTTCCGAACGCCCTTCCGGTACGCTGCGGTCCCGTGTCGCGGCGGCGAGCGAACTGCTCAACGAGCAACTCGGCGCCGTGACCCACGTGGAGCAGAACGGCGGCTATGTCATCCGCGGCGAGGGATGCCCGCTCTCGGCCCTGACCGGCAAACACCCCGCGGTGTGTCGCGCCATGGAGAGTCTCGTCAAGGAATTGGTGGGCGCCTCTGTTCACGAATGCTGCGAGCGCGCCCAGCGTCCTCGTTGTTGTTTTGAGATCAAGTCAAAAGCGCCGGAGTAAATGACGGCCAGGCCCATATCGGTGATGTGCAATCCGGAACAGCCGGGCGGGCGTGTGATGCCTTACCGTCTCGGTTGAGAGTCGAGCACGATCGAATCACCGAAGTCCGAGGAGGAGTGGGCCCATGAATCTAGTCGTTCTGCTGATAATCCTTCTGTTGCTGTTTGGCGGAGGCGGTTTTTATCTAGGTGGGCCGGCCATTGGGGGCGGTCTTGGCGGGCTCATTCTCCTGGTGCTGATTGTCTTGTTAGTTACCGGAAGGTTCGGAAGCCGGATCTAACGCATCACGCGTGAACCATCTGACCGACGCCGGACCCACCGGCGCGCGGCCCGGCGCGCCGGCGCTCAGTGACAGGTATGGGTTGATTCCGGCCCGCCCCAACTGCCGCCACCACCGCTTGTTCCTCGGACTGTGCAAAACGGAACAGCGGAGTAATCGTGCTGGTGGCTATGCTTTTCTTCTCCCAAGAAAGGCACGGCCCGGAATGGCAATCGAACGGGACAACACGGCCGAACGTCTCGGCCCGCATCGACAAGCTCATGGCTGACATGAAGCCCACCCCTACCAAGCCACAGACCGCTCGTCTCCAAGCGTCCATAGAGGTCGTCTCGCTGCCCCAAGGCCCAGCGCTCGCTGTTGGTCGCCGCCCTGTCGCGTAGCTAGCTGCCCTTTTCACGTTCTTTTTGAGCGTCTGTTTCGTCGCATCGGGGAGCTGGCGACTTTCCTTCAGACGCGTTCTCGTCTGCCGCTTCAGGGGCTCGGCGATCTCTTCGTCAGATGACGTCCGTAACGCCGATAGGAGACTCCGAACATGACCGACGCCGAACAACTCGTGACCCTCCGAGCGTGGCTTGGCTGGCCGTGGAAAACGTTGGATCCGCTGGCGGTTGAGGCCGCGACGATGGGGCGACTCCGTGAAGTCGTCGAGGAAACCGACCGGCTGACGGGCGAGCGCAAAGTGAATGGTTCGAACTGGGGGCTCAACGATCCGGTCGCGCAGGCACCGCTCTCCGATTTCAGCTATCTCGAGAATCGATCCAACGTGTTCTACAAGCGCCTCCGGATCGAGCTGCACCGAGTGCTCAGGCGGGGCGTCCCGCTCAGCAAGTGGGCGGGTTGGGACTGAGGGTCTGGCGCAGAAACACGAGCATTCGCGGCCACATTGACCGGCCGGTAGCCCTCGAGGGCCACTGCTCGCGTGTTCGGCTTACTTGGTAAGGTGGGCGACGAAAAACTCCACCATCTTCACCGTCGACGTGATGCGGTTCTTCTCTTTGCGGAATCCGTGGCCCTCGTCCGGAAACATGATGTACTCGACCGGCACGCCGCGGCGTTTCAGGTTCTCGACGATCTGCTCTGCCTCGACGACCGGGACGTTCGTGTCGTTTGCGCCATGCTGGACCATCAGCGGTGTCTTGATGCGATCCAGCTTCCCGAGCGGTGACAGATCGCGGAGCAGATTCTCCTGCGTCTTCGGATCGCCGTACTCGGTTGTCGAGATCGCCGCCATCCACGGTTCAGTCTTCTCGAAGAACGTGAAGAAATTGACCATCCCGAACAGGTCTACGCCAGCCGCGAAGAGATCGGGATAGAAGGTGACGCCGACCATCGTCATATAGCCGCCATACGAGCCGCCGGTGATGCCGACCCGTTTCGGATCCGCAAGACGATTGGTGACGAGGTAGTCGACGCAGTCTTTCAGATCCTTGATACCCTCGAATCGCAGCGGTCCGTTGTCGAGGTTCACGAAGCGTTTGCCAAAGCCCGACGAGCCGCGGACGTTGGGCGCGAACACGCCGATCCCTTGAGCGACCAGCGCCTGGTAGTCGCTGCGGAAGCCCGGGCGCTCCTGGCCTTCCGGGCCGCCGTGGAAGCTCACGACAAATGGCGCGGGACCCGATCGGCCGATCGGGCGATACAGCCAGCCACTCAGTCCGAGGCCGTCGTGGGCCTTGAACGCGACGAGCTCTGGCCGAACCAGCGTCGCGAGATCGATGCCCTCGTAACGCGTGTGCGTCACCTGCCGCAGCTTGCGGGTCGAGATGTCGAGCAGCCAGATATCCGGCGGCGCGGTGGCGCCCGAGATCGTCATCGCGAGCTGACGACCGTCTTTGGAAAACGTGAGGCCGCCGACGATCTCGCCGGGCAGCCGCGGTCCCGCGGTCATCTGTCGTGAAGCGAGGTCGACGAACGCCAGCTCGTTGCGGCCGGCAACGTTCCACAGCAGCGCCGCAGTCGTGCCCTGGTCCGCGATCTCGAAGCCGCTGAGCTCCCCGTCGTCCCTTCCGGCAACCACCTCCGGAGGAGAAACCTTGCCCCCTTCGATTCGAATGCGCGCGAACGCTGAACGGTCGCGGTCTTTATCGGACGAGAGATAGATCGCGCGGCCATCCGGCGCCAGCTGTCCGGCGAATGAACCGGGCGGGTCGTGAGGCGTCGCGAGCGTCTCGGTGTGGGACTGGAGATTGACGAGATAGAGATCGTTGTCGCCGCGCCCGCGCAACCGGCCGACGAGCGCGAGCGTGCCGTCGCGGCTCACATCTTCCAGCGTCTGCAATCCCTTGTTGGCGGAGACGAGATCGCGCGCGCCGTTTGTCGGATCGACGAAGTAGGCGTCGATCGCCGAAGGAGTGCTGCGGTTCGATCCCATCGTGATGCGCCGACCATCGTGCGTCCAGTCACCGAGGTTGTTGGTTTCCCTTCCGCCGTCGGTCAACCGGCGCAGTCCGCTCCCATCCGCACGGACGACATAGATCTGCGTGTTCATTCCGCCGCCAGGCGCGATCGACAGCGCCAGCCACTCACCGTTAGGGGACCAGACGACACGGCCGACCGGGTCGTCGCCCGTGGTCACCTGCACGGGCGCGCCGCCGGCAGTTGGGACAACCCACACCTGTGGCACCCCGGTCTGGTCGGACACATAGGCGAGCCGCGTGCCGTCTGGCGAGAAGGTCGGCGACGAGGCCCGGCCGATTTTCGCCATGCGGGTGACCATATCGACGAGGCGCGCGTTCTTCGCCGTTTGCGCCTCGGCCGCGGCGACGAAGAGAACGGACAGCCACATCACCCGAAAGACAGTCGACTTCATGAGAGTCTCTCCATCGTGGTCGTCAGAAAAGGTGGTTTCAGTACGCCCACCACGACGTCGTGGCGCCTTCGGGTCGCTTGCGCTGGATGAACTGCGCGATCTCTCTCAGGCGCTCCGACGACGAGACCGGACCGGTCCAGCAGTGGGGCTTGTTGTTGCCGTACATGAAGAAGCCTTCGTAGTGGGGGTTGGTCGTGGTCTTCATCCACTTCTCGAGCTCCCGCGTCGAATTGTTCAAGTAGTAGGTGTCGACGTCGCCCGTGTAGAAATAGAGCTTGTCGACGAGCTTGGGGCCGACCGCGGACCAGTTCTGCTGCAGGTAGTAAAGCAGGTCGTAGTGCTCTCTCCAGTACGCGGCCACCTGCTTGTTGATGACGCCGGTCCGCTTGTCGAACAGCGGCTCGAAATACCCGTCCTTGCCCAACGGACCGAACACGGCGGACCAGATGTCGATCTGCTCACCTGACCGCCCTCGCGTCCCGTTGACCAGCTCGAAGTAGTTGCGCTGCTGCGACGTCATCACCAGCTGGCCGTTCACCATCCGGCTGTTCGCCGTCGGCACCTTCCGCCAGTCGTAGACCTTGTAGAACGCGTTCTCGTCCTCGTAGATGTTGACGCCCTCGACGTCCATGAAGGTGACCGAGTCCGGGCAATAGGACCACGCGCCGCCAAAGAAGTCGGGATGGAACATCTGGAGCGCCGCCGCCTCCCAGCCGCCGGTCGAGCCGCCCGAGAGAATCCGCGCGTACGGCTCGCGGATCACGCGGAAGCGCTTCTCCAGCTCGGGGATGAGCTCCTGCATGATCGCGTCGCCATACGGACCGTTGTTCACCGAGTTCACCGCGTAGGAATCGTCGAAGTACGGCGTCGGATGCTGAAACGTGACGGCCAGCATCCGCGGAAACCCGTCACTCAGCCACGCCTTTGAAAAGTCGTTGGCCTCGTCGAAGCCGTAGGGCGGCGCCGTCGAGAAGTGGCCCTGGACGTAATTGACGGGATAACTGATCGCTTCGCGGTCGTAGTCGCGCGGCAGCAGCACCACGGCGCCGAGGTAGATCGGCCGGCCCCAGAACTTCGTCAGCATCGGGCTCTGGAACTTGATCCGCTTGACGTACTTCGTGTCGGGCGGCACGGGTATCGGCGGCAGCGTCTGATCGGCGACCAACCGGATGGACGCGTTGCTCGCCGGATCGATGCGAACCTTCTGGACGGCGCTGTACAGGTTGCCGGGCGATCGATTCCAGCGCTGCCCTTCCCACTGATCGTCGTGCATCCAGACGACGTGGCCGTCCGCGCGGTGAAAGTCGATGTAGACGACGACCATCGCCTGAACGAAGTAATCGCCGGCGGGGATATCGGCGATGCTGTCGATCGGCGACCCGAGATCGGTGCTGTCGATCGAGACGATCTGCTCGGGCGCAAGGCGCTCGACGTCGCGTCCGAAGAACGGTACGCCGGTCCGGCCGATCTGGAGCCGCGGCTCGGGCACCTTGTCGACGCTGCGCGTCACCATCACGAACACCCGGCCGGTGATCGGGCCCTCGTGGGCTTGCGGGATGAACGACACGTCGAACCGGAGCTTCGATGCTGGCGCCGCCGGGCGCGCCTGCGCATGAAGGCTCCCGGCCGACGCCAGCGCGACGGCCGCCAGGGCGGTGCTGATCGCGCCGGCTATCACCCATCGGAGATGCGATGTGATGACCGGCTGACGCCGAGGTCCGGCGCTCATCGCGACGTCACGACTTTCGGAAACGACAGCTCGCCGCCCGGATCGCGCTGCTTCAGCGCCTTGACCTGACCGCCTTCGACCACGAACTCGAACACCACGTCGCCGAACTGCGCCGTCCGGAACCGCAGACCCTTGACCTGCGCCAGGGGCAAGGGCGGCGACCCCGGCGGGACGAGCGACAGGCCGGTGGCCTCCTGATACTTCACCTGGATCTTCGTGCCGGTCGGCGTCTGGTACTCGCCTGCCAACTGCGTGAGCAGCGCCGGCTGGGGCTTCTCCGGTTTGCGCTTGAACGTCGCTTCCGCCTCGTCGAGCGACATCACCGCGTCCTCGATGTCGCCCTGCGGATTGGTGCGGAAGTTCACCGACCACTTCCCGTTCTCTTCATCGTTCGGTGTATCGAACCGATCGTAGTGAAAGTGCGCGAGCGGCAGCACGATCTTGTGGAAATCGAACTGGAGGTCGTTGTTCTTCGAGCCGACCTTGAGGGAGCCGTACGCGGCGTTCTCGTACTCGCCGACATAGTCGGAGAGCGCGTGCGATGGCTTGGTGTTCGGCACGCGATCCTCACCGGCCTTCTTGCGTGCCGCCATACCGGCCTCTTTGCCCTTCAGCCGGATGTCGAGACCGCGCTGGATCCACGGCGTCTGGTCCATCCCGAGCAGCCGTTCGTAGACGTTGTAGCTGACGTAGTTGTAGAGCGGCGCCGTGTGGTTGCCGACGACCAGCACGATGACGCCGATCTTCTCCTTCGGCATGAACGAGACCTGCGAATGGAAACCGGGCAGGTCACCGCCGTGGTAGGTGATGAGATGGCCGCGGTACGAAGCGGTCTGCCGCCCCATGCCGTACGCCGCGTTCAGCATCTCCCAATAGCCGCGCTGCTCCGCCGCCGTATTCGGCAGGCCAATCGCCGGCTGCATCGTCTGCTTCAGCACGTCGGCAGGAATGACCTGCCGCCCGCCATACATGCCGTTGTTCATCAGCGCGCCGAGCCAATGCGAAAGGTCCTGAATGTTCGAGACGATGGCACCGCAGGGCGCGACCCCCTCTATGTCCTCGTAGTACGGGATCTTGTAGAGATCGAACGAGTCGCGCCGTTCGGTGAACCCGACGCCGTGCTCGGGCGCCTTCACCATGTCCGCAATCGTGTAGCCGGTCGCTTTCATGTCGAGCGGCTGCAGGATACGCTCGCGTACGAACTGCTCCCACGTCCTGCCGGACTGGAGCTCAATCATGTAGCCGACGCCGGCGAACATCAGGTTGTTGTACAGGAAGGCCTGCCGCATCGGCTCCTGCGGCTCCAGGTACTTGATCCGATCGAAGAGTTCGCGGCGCGTGAAGTCGGACTTGTACCAGATCGTGTCGTGTCGCGTGATGCCGGTCCGGTGCGAGAGCATGTCGCGCAGCGTCACCGTGTTGTTCAACTGCTCGTTGTGAAAGCGAATCGTGGGCACCGATTCGCGGACCGGGCGGTCCCACGTCAGCTTGCCTTCCTCGACGAGCATGCCGGCGGCGATCGCAGTGAACAGTTTGGTGTTCGAGGCGATCGGACAAACCGTTCCTGGCGTGAACGGCAGCTTCTTTTCGTAGTCGCGATAGCCGTACCCCTTCGCGAACACCAGCTTGTCGCCGACGACGACACCGACGCCGATGCCCGGGCCATTCCAGTCCTGCAGGACCGTGGCCATGTAGTCATCGAAGCCCTCGAGCCGCTTCGCGACGTCTACTTCCGCCGTCGCGCCCGGGGCGCTTTGGCGGGACACGTCCTGGGCGCCGAGGCAGACGGATGACGCGAGAAGAAAGGTCGTCACGAGTCTCTTCATGGCCCCTCCCGAATGAGAGTTGACGTGTGTTCGTACAGGCGCTACGAACGGAGAGGATACTACCCGCCTCCGCTCACTGAGACGAGATTCTGAGCTCCGGCGTGGCACGCGCGAGTCTGAGATCGAACACGTTCAGCGAAATTGACCTGGCCTCACCTCCGGACGTTGCGGTAGGCTCCAAGCGTCCCGAGACTCGGCCGCGTGATGATTCGAGGTGAGCCATGGCCATCCTCAGACGCGTTGTGTTCGCGATCCTCGCTGGCGCCGGGATCTCAGCCTGCGGTCAATCAGACGTCAAGATTGTCCCGCCCAAAGTGCCGCAGGGAGGCCGAGCCGTCGCGATCGCCGTCGCCCAGACGGACGCGAAGCGGCTCATCGTCGCGAGCGCGACCGGTGGCTTGTTCCGCACGTTCGATGGCGGCGTGAGCTTCCACCATCTGGACGGATTCCCCACACTGTTTGCCGTCGATGTCGTCATCGCCTCGCTCGATCCCAACATCGTCATCGCCACAGCTCGTGACGACTTTGCCACGATCACGGGCGGCGGCATCTGGCGAAGCCAGGACGGCGGCGCGTCATGGAGCCGTCCGGCCGGATGGCCTCCGCCATCGGGATGCGGTGGACGTCCCGCGGCGACCGGCATTTCTCACATACCGCTCACCCGCACGTTTCATGTGGCCACCGACTGCGGACTGGCCGTAAGCACCGACAACGGCGCCACCTTCACGACCACGCCCATCGATCCCGCGAACCCGATGCTGTTTTCCGTGCTGGTCGTGAATCGGACCACGGGTGTCGCCGCCGACAGCAAGCGCACGTGGTTTCTGAACAACGGCCAGTGGACGCCGTCGCTGGGCGGACCGGACGGGGACCCGGGCGGCACCTTCACGCCGCATGCGTTCGCCTCGCCGTTCTGGGCGGCAGACAACATCTTCTTTCACGCAGGGCGCGACAGAAGGCTGTGGGTGTCCACGACGAGCGGCGGCGCCTGGCGGCTGATGCAGACGTTCTGCGACACACTTCCCAATGGGTGCGACAACCGCGAGCCGTTCGTGCGTGCCGGGCGCGGGCTTGATGGCGACGGGACCCATCTCGACGTGTACTACGGCGACGGGACTAGTCTCTGGCGGCAGGCGGTGACCACGGTGCTGCCGGGCGGAAACGTCGGTGATTGGCGGAAGCTCAAAAGCGATCATTCCGATCCGGCCGACCTCGCGTTCACACCTGGGTTCACCGAACCATTGATGCTGGCCACCGATGGCGGCGTCCATCTGACGAACGACCAGGGCAAGCAGTGGACGCTGACCGGCAGCAACGTGGGTGGATTTGTCGCGCTGCAGATTGGCGAGATGACGGGACGTCAGGTCGGCGGAAGCTCGCCGCATCTCGACCTCTACTACGGCACGCAGGACAACGACATCAAAGGCTCGAGCGATGGCGGCGCCACGTGGAACGGATCGCTCTGTTGCGAGGGCGCATTCCTGCAGGTGGACCGCGCGAATCCCGCGATGGTGGATGGCAAGGTGACGGGCCGGAGGTGTGGCAACTGCGCGCTGTTTGATGTGCAGCCACATCTTGGTCAGGGTGACCCCGGGCTGTTCCGCAGCGCGCCGAGTGGAACCACCAACAATCCCGCGGCACACGCGCCGTTCCAACTCATTGGCGATAGTTTCCTGCAGCCGCTCAAGCTGCCGCCGAACTCCGAGTACTGGCTGACCGGAAATCGCGGCGTGGACTGGGCACAGTCGTTCACGACGACGGGTACGCACGTCGGCCGTATTCATTTCGCCGGCAATCCGGTGAATCCTGTGGCGTATGTCGCTTTGGAAAAGGGCGACGGCGCCAAACTCATTCGAGCGAGTGCCGTCTCCGGTACGCCGGTGGTGGCGGCCGCCGATCAGGTCGGCATGGGCACGATCGGCCTGATGCGTACCGGCCAGGCACGATATGCTGCGGTCGGTGTCGATCCCAAAGAGCCGAACCATCTGCTGGCGCACGACGTGTTCGCCGGCACCAAGGCCTCGCGCGACGGCGGCGTGAATTGGTTTGCGGTGCCCGCGCTCGACGCGGCGGTCAGCGACACCGGCAAATTCAAAGCGTCGATGAACAGCATCGCGCCGTTTGTGACCGCGATTGCGTGGGATCCGACAAACTCCTGCCACATCCTGGTCGGCACGATGCAGAACGGCGTGATCCGCTCGGCCGATGGCGGCCTGACATGGGCACAGGTGCCGGGCTCGAAGCCCGCGACCTTTGTGACGTCGTTCTTCTTTCCGCCCACGGGTGCCATCTGGATGTCCACCTACGGGCGGGGATTGTGGCAGGTGACGTCCAGTCGCACGCCACCGGCATCGGGACGCTGCGAGTTTCCGCAGCCCCCGGGTCCGGTCCCGCAGCCGGGTCCTGTGGTGATCCTGCGCGCCGGCGGCGCTCCGCGCGCATTCGCGGGATTGCAGGACGAGGCGGTGTGCGCCACGTGCACCGTGCTGCTCGTGCACGACGGGTGGATCACCGACATTGACGGTGATGACACCGTGCGGACCGTGACCACGTCCGGCGGATTTGTCGAACAGCGTCTACGGAATGGCCGCGAATCGCCCGCGACCGTCGCGAATACCGTGCGCGCAGAGGAAACCGACGGTCTGCGGCGTCGCGTGGGTGGAGGTGCGACTGTGACGGGAGGCGCCACGGACGAACGGCGCGTGCGCGGGCTGATCCTCGACGGCGCGCGATTGGTGGGCTACATCGCAGGCAGCGCGGCCCCGGCCATCGCACCGCTCAGAAAGCCCGCGATCTTCGTGCAGACAATGGCGGATGACACCGTGCAGATACTCGGCTTTCAGTTTCTGCCCGGCACCGGCGACCGTGGCCTGACGATCACGATCGAGGGCGAGACCGTCGCGGCGAACACGGCCGTGACCGCGGACGGCAAGTTCGAGGTCCGTGTCCGTGTGCGACACCCTCCGGGATTTGTGCTGGTGAGTGCGGTGCAACGGGATGGTTTGCGGACGACCATAGCGACGACGTACCTGCAGGTCGTCGATCGCCGGTAGGCTAACCCCGGGTCTAAAGAAGGTCTAACGAGGGGCGGCATTCGGGCCCGAATGCCGCCCCCGCGGCAGGTCTCTTACTGCTGTTCGGTGACGGCGACCTGCTGCGGCGGCTCGGGCGCCTCGTAGAGCGGCACCTTCCGCAGCATTTCCGCGCGAATCGGGAGGATGAACGAGAAGCGGTAGTCGCCCTGCATCCGGCCGATCGGGATGCCGACGAGGACGCCGCGCTGGTCGAGGACGCCGCCACCTGACACGCCCGGATGGCCGTCGGTCAGGCAGGTGACGAGCCCGTTCGTGGTGCGCTGGCCGACGTAGCCGGTCGACAGGATGATGCCCTTCGAGTAGTCGTTACCGAGACGGAAGATCGGATCGGCGAAATCGTAGGCGAAGCTGGCGTCGACGCGCAGGGCCGGCAGGTCCAGGTCGCGTGTCTTGATGATCGCCCAGTCGCCGCTGTGGACCTCGGCTTCGGCGTCGCCGGTGTCGATGACCCTCGCCGGAATTTCCTTCCCGCGGTACACGATCTTCACGGAGGTGATTCGTCGCGCGCCCTGCCGGTCGTCTTCTTCCTTGAGCGCGACGACGGCGTGCTTGACCGTGACGAAGTAGCCGTGACCAAGATAGCCGGCCGTACCGTAATTAGTCTT
>Ga0193697_1000531_pt1 | contig 13321 bp, 11 predicted proteins | sample L3m2metaG_FD_145073 | JGI IMG/M metagenome (GOLD analysis project Ga0193697, IMG submission 145073) | Soil microbial communities from a riparian zone of the East river system, Colorado, United States - L3m2 | ecosystem: Environmental > Terrestrial > Soil > Riparian zone | place: USA: East River... | reverse complement strand
TCGCGCCATAATGTATTCCATTCAGGATCAGGCAAACTGCTGGCGAGGGTGGCTGTCAGTTGACGGACGCGCTTATCAGAATGAGCGAGATTCGCGGCCGCCAATTCGGCCACGTGCTTTGCGCCCAGTTCCTGCGTGCGGTCGAGCACGGCTTCAAGCGCGCAACGTCTGACGAGAGGGTCGTTGTCCGCAGCGAGGCGGGAGATAAGGGCGGGGAACTGTCGGTTTGACAAGCGGGAGAGAGACCACGCCACGCGTGCGCGAACAAAGGGGGACTCAGCTTGCATCCCGGCGCGCGCAACGTCTTCAGAAAGCCCGCCGAATAATTCGGTGAGGATTTCGATGGCCCGAACGCGCGCGCCCGGCGAGAGCCTTGCGCTGGCTGCCGCTTCAGCGAACGGTCGAACTCCAAGACGTTGGGCCCGAGGCACCCACCATGCGCGTGACCACGCGTCGAGCGGTTGCGGTGCGCCGAGGACTGCTTCGAAAGCACTGGAGACGGAATACATCCAGTTGGTCGAGTAAAAAGCGCGATTACCGGCCGCAGTGTATTCGATGCGGTAAACTCCACCGCGCGTGCGTCGGCCCCCGATGGACACATAAAGTGACCCATCACGCGAAACCGCGATATCAGTTGGGGCAAAGCCGTGGGTGCCGAGCGGCTCCAGAAAAACTTCCGGCCGCCCCGAATAGGTCGCGCCATCTGGCCTCAGCGGCATGAAATAAATCCGGCCAAATGTCCAATCGAGCGCAAAAAGGCCGCCGCGATATCTCTGAGGAAATTGATAATGACGGTAACAGGTCACCCCGGTAGGCGAGCCACGCCCAACCGGTGCCATAATCGAGACATTGTCGAGATAGTAATCGGGTCGATTCCAGCTTCGCAGATAGCCCGTTAGCTGCCAGCCATGGTGCCCGCCATGCGCAATGTGATAAATCCGTGTCGGTGTGTACCAGGGCAGGAAATAGTCGCGCTCGACATCGCTATCGTAGGTGAACAATTCGCCCATCCAGTTGAAATCGAAGTCGTATGGATTCCGAAAGCCATGCGCGACGACTTCCGATTGGACGCCAGACGTATTCGCCACCGGGTCCGGCCACACCCGCACGAGCGCGCCGGCCTGTGGCTTGAGCACGGGTGAGCCCGGAATTGTGACGTGACGCTGATCGAATTTCGTGTCGTTACCACCGATCACGTACCACCAGGCATCCGGGCCTTTGCGCGGCGCATGCCCGCCGTGTTCGCTAAAAGCCATGGGGAGGATTTGTTCGGGCGGGCCGTCAGCCACGCCGTTTCCGTCCGTATCGCGATAGCGCGAGAAAAACCCGTCGCCTGTAAAATACAAATCGTTGCCGTCAAAACACAATCCCATGCCGCCCGAAGCAGTCGTGGCAAATTCGCGGCTTGAATCGGCAACGCCGTCGCCATTCGTATCGAGCAGCGTGCGGATGTAACCCTTGCTCGTCACGACGACATTGCCACGCGCGTCCAGAGTCATGGCGTAGATGTCATTGGCCAGGGAAGCATCAGCATACAGGCTTACACGAAACCCGCGCGCGACCCGCAAACCGAGATCGTTAAACGCGACGAGGTCGCCCTGTGCGCGCGCATCATGATCCGCGATGGCTGCCAAAATGAATAGGACACCACCAACGAGGAGGGACGAACGCAAGCGGAGGGAAAACAAACTCATTTGGTCGACAGATAATTCGTAATTGGTTGAATCATCTTAAACTTAACTAGGACCACAATGAGCAATGTGTAAAGGAGCGAGATGACGAGATCCTTCACCAAATCCTTCCGTGAATACTTCCTGGCAGGTTCGTCCCCTGAGAAGATCTTTCGCGCCCCTTTCTGCATGAGCACCAAGCCAAGGACATTTGTAAGCCAATACCCAACAATCCAGGCAATTTCAAACGCTGGCCGATAAAAGAAGCTGACGATCCAGGCGAAAGCGAGTGCCAGCGGCACGTTGACGAACAGGTCGTTCCACCACGAAAGGGGCGAGAGCATGAAACCGACAAACCCCAGCACTCCGCCATAGGTTTTATTTTTCCAATTTGCCACAATTTGCTTGTATTCAGTCGCGAGTTTGCAGTAGATACAAGACGTAACCCGTAAGCGCAAAGCGAAGTATGTTGTATGAACCGTTTCCGCGCCTTTCCCGGCACCCCGGTTAAACCCGCGACTGCTCGCCCAGCCCCACGGCCCAACAGAAGCAAGAACCTATGGCAACCAGACTGTTCGTCGGAAACATCAATCACGACGCCACCGAGAATGATCTGCAGGATCATTTCGCAGGCGCAGGCACCGTTGTGTCGGTGAACATTATTCAGGACAAGTTTACCGGCAAATCGCGCGGCTTCGGCTTTGTCGAAATGAGCTCGCAGGAGGAAGCGCAAAAGGCGATCTCCAATTTTCATCAAAAGGACTTTCAGGGTCGCCCTCTCACGGTCAACGAAGCCCGCCCACGCGAAGATCGTCCTTCGTACGGGTCGCGCGACGGCGGCGGTTATCGAGGCGGAGGCGGGGGTGGACGCGACAGCCGCCGAGAATATCGGGACCGACGCTAGATAAATTTTCCGGGATTCAGAATCCCGTGGGGATCCAGTGCGTGCTTCACTGTCCGATGCAGTGAACGCACGCCGTCATCAACGGCGAGTGGCCACCATCGCTTTTTGGCGAGGCCGATTCCATGCTCGCCGGTGATGACACCCTTCCAGGCGAGCACCTGTCGAAATAAATCATCCAGAGCGGCATCAGCGCGGGCTTTGCCGCCGCGGCGCTCGAGATCAACCATCACATTGACGTGGATGTTGCCGTCCCCGGCGTGGCCGAAGCACGCAATCGGCAGGCCGTGTTTGCGCTGGAGCTTTGCGGCAAATTCGAACAGCGCTTCGAGCCTTCCGCGCGGCACTACGATGTCTTCGTTGAGCTTCGTCAAGCCTGTATCGCGAAGCGCGTATGAAAAATTGCGTCGCAGTTGCCAAATCTTTTCGCAAGCCGTTGTGCCCCATGCGCGCTGCACGAACGTTGGTTTTGATCGAGCGACAACCTTCGCGACCGTGTTGAGCTCCTGACGAACCGAAGATTCCTGTCCGTCGAGTTCCACAATCAAATGCGCCTCGCAACCATCGAGCAGCTTGCTGTGGGTGCGTTTACGCGCCGCGGCGAGTGTATATGCGTCGGCGACCTCAACAGCACACGGGAGAAAACCGCCCCGAAAGATTTCACGAATCGCGTGCGCCGCCTGTTTCATGGTGGCGAAACCGACCGAGAGCGCAGCGCGGAAAGGCGGAAGCGGCAACAGCTTGAGCGTGGCTTCAGTGACAATCCCGAGCATGCCTTCCGAACCAACAAACATCCGGCCCAAATCGAAACCGGTCTTGTTTTTATGTGTGCGGCTGCCCAACCGGGCGACCGAGCCGTCGGCGAGAACCACTTCAAGGCCGAGAACGTAATCGCGCGTCACGCCATACTTCAGGCAGCGTGGCCCTCCGGCATTGGTTGCGATGTTACCGCCAATCGTGCAATCGGCTTTGCTCGCCGGGTCAGGCGGATAAAACAATCCCTGCTTCTCCACAGCGTTCTGCAACTTCTCTGTGATTACGCCCGCTTCCACGACGGCGACGAAGTCTTGCGAATTGATTTCGCGGATGCGGTCCATGCGTTCCAAAGAAAGCGCAATGCCGCCGCGTGCAGGGACACACCCGCCGACGTAGCCGAAGCCGGCGCCGCGCGGCGTTACGGGTATGCGGTGCCGGCCGGCAAACTGGAGTATCTTTGAAACAGATTCGGAACTCTTTGGTAAAGCGACGGCTTCTGGAATATGTGCGGCAAACCATTTATCCCCGGAGTATTTCGCACAGAACTCCGGTTCGCGCCGCAGTTCGCCGGGCGGGAGGGAACGGCGAAGTTGCTCGAGAACTTTGTCGCGCGAGGCTGACATCAACGTCAACCTTCCGCGTCTGCCGCCTTATTCTCGATCAACTCGCGAGCGTTCTCGACCTGTTCTTCCGGCACTTGCACCCGAATCCCGCCAGTGGACATCGAGTAGCCTTCCATGCTGAGCGAGGCCAGTTCGTCCGACACAAGCGCCGGGATTTCGGCGGCTTCGAGGAGAGAACGAATGAGTTGCGCGTCCGCAGAGCTGAACGTGCGGTAAACCGTCACGAGTTTCATATCTATAACTAAGCAGCAGCAGCCGCTTGTTTCAACTCCGCGAATATGATCACGCCGGCCCCGGTTTGCAGCAGGGTTTGCACCTGCGCATCCACCTGCTGTCCGATCAGGTGCTGGGCGTGCTGCACGACGACCATTGTTCCGTCGTGGAGGTAGGCAACACCCTGGCCTTTTTCTTTGCCTTCACGGACGATACGCAGATGGAGAGTCTCGCCGGGCAGAATCGCAGGCTTAAGCGCAGTCGCGAGTTCGTTGAGATTCACATACGGCACCGCCTGCAGTTCAGCGATTTTGCCGAGGTTGTAGTCATTCGTATAGAGCTTTCCGTCGAGCATGCGGGTCAGTCGCACGAGTTTGGTATCGACTTCCTTTTCATCGGCGAAATCAGCTTCGTTTATCCGGATCTCATTGCGCGGGTTTTTTTGCAGGCGGTTGAGCATCTCCAACCCCCGGCGGCCGCGCGCACGGCGCATCGAGTCGGCCGAATCGGCGATAAATTGCAATTCCTTCAAGACGAAACGGGGGACAAGGACGATGCCTTCCAGAAACTTCGATTCGATCAGGTCAGCGATCCGCCCGTCAATGATCACACTCGTATCGAGGATGATCATGTTTTCGGGCTTGCTCTGGGACTTGAACCTTACATATGGGATGATGAGCGAAAAATCCTCCTTGTTGCTGCGCATCGCCAGTATCATGCCCAGGTAGCCAAAACTGAGAAACAGCGCAAGCCGTACGACCCATCGCGTCCTCTCATCTGCTCCGTAAACGAATAGATCGTTGCGATCGAGGATTGCCGCGACCGCGCTGCCGAGCAGCAGGCCGAAGGTCGCGGCTGAGAAAGCGCGTAGAGAAAACCCCTTCAGCATTATGTCGATGGCGATCATGAGCCAGCCCAGGCCAAAGCCGATCATGACACCGTAAACCCCGCCCTGGATGATGTCGGGGCGATGCTGGCTCACCGCGTAACCGGCAAAAGTGCACAGCACCAGGAAGAAAATGCGAATGACCCAAAGCGCTTTCATTCGGCTACCGGGTTGCGGCCACGATAGGTTTTCGGCGCCTCTTCGGAAGGCTTGGGCTTCTTTGGCTTGTACAAAATGCCATATTTTGTCAGGTTGCTGCTCAAGGTGGTGAGATTTGCCACCAGGTTCGTCACATTAGCCTGCAACCCCACATCTCTCACCAGCGCTCCAGCAAGGCCCTTGCCAGCTTCGATGTCCCGTCCAATTCCTTCGAGCACTTTGGCGGTGGTCTGCAGATTTTTCACGGCGACCGTCAGTTCGTAGCGGTTTGTGGCGACGGTTTCGCGCATTTCCGATGCGAGCTTTTCCAGGTCGACGGAGAACACGGCAAGATTGCTCACGGCAATACTGACCGGAACCGCATTGCTCTCCACCAGCGCATTAATGTTGTCCATGGCGACAATCGCCCTTTGAGATACCAGGCCAAAATTGGCCAGGGTCGCGTCGACATTGGTGAGCGTCTGGTCGTCCAACAATGTGCGGCTGATGCGCTCGAGCGATTCGTTCATGAGCTTGGCGGATTTGCTGAAGTCAGCGATCAATTCGGCCGCGTTGCGGCCCAGTTGCTGAAAGTCGAATGGCGTCTCGACGGGAACAATCGAGCCTGGCGTGAGCAACGGTGCCTTGTTCTCCTCGGGATGAATCTCGACATATTGATCGCCGAGAAACCCGACCTGTTGAATCATGAAACGAGCATCGGCATGGATGCGGTATCTGTCTTTGATCTTCAAACGAATCAATACACCGCGGCCACCGGGCGCAACGTCAGCATCAATCACGGTTCCAATGACGACTCCTGAGAGAAGCACTGCGGCGCCTTTCCGAAGTCCCCCCACCGAATCAGCCTTGAGACGCAGCTCGTAAGTAGGCGTAAACAGATACCCCTTAAGAAAAATGAGCACCAGGGTCAGCGAGGCCAACGCGGTCAATACCACGAAAAATCCCACTTTGCTCGCCACACGTTTCTCGCTCATATCAAAATGAATGATCCTTCGGGTCTGCTTCGCCTGTGACGAACCGATGAACAATCGGATCGGTGGAGCTAAACACGACATCCGGCGGGCCTTCGAAATAGATTCGCCCTTCGTGCAGCATCATGATGCGCTGTCCGATCGTGCGCGCGCTGTGCATGTCGTGCGTCACCGCGACCGTGGTGACATGAAGCCGCTCGCGCACACACACGATCAGTTGGTCTATACTGTCGGCGGCAATTGGGTCGAGACCAGTAGTCGGCTCGTCGTAGAGAACAATTTCCGGCTGGTAAACAATAGCGCGCGCCAGGCCCACCCGTTTGCGCATGCCACCCGAAAGCTCAGCCGGTTTTTTATTCTCAATTCCTGGCAATTCGACCATTTCCAAAGCCTCGGCGACTTTCTCGGCCACTTGTTTCGGAGTGCAACTCTTATCCCGGCTCAACACAAATCCAACATTCTCGGCGACAGTCATTGAATCAAATAAGGCCGCACTTTGAAAAAGCATGCCGAATTTTCGACGGACATTGAGAAGCTGTCGCTCATTCATGCCTGTAATTTTCTCCCCCTCAATCAACACTTCACCCGAGTCGGGCCTTAGTAAACCAATGAGATGCTTGAGCAAAATGCTTTTGCCTCCGCCGCTTCGGCCGATAATTACGACCGATTCGCCCTTCGCAATGCGCAGGTCGACGCCATTGAGAACCCGATGCGAGCCGAAGCTTTTATGCAGGTCGCGCACCTGGATCATGCGGGTTGCAGGAGCTTGTTGAGCACCAGCGTGAGGAAGAAGTTACAAATCAAAATAGTGATCGAGGAGTAGACCACCGCTTCCGTCGTGGCGCGTCCGACTCCCTCCGCGCCTTCGCGACACGTCATTCCCTTATAACAACTGATTATACCAATAATCGCGCCATACATTACCGCTTTGATGACGCCCGTGATAACGTCTTCGGGGCCGGTATACTTGACCATATTGTCGTAGGCATAGCTCGCAAAGGCCCCGAGATACAAACGGCAGATTCCGTATCCTGCGGCAATCCCAACCGCCACCGATGCGCCAGTGAGGAGCGGCATGGCGATGACAGTCGCCAGCACCCTTGGAACGATTAAATAGTCGATGGGATGCGTGGCAAGTGTGCGCAAGGCGTCGATTTGCTCTGTGACGCGCATGGTTCCCAATTGCGCCGCGAGTGCGGCACCGACGCGTCCCGACACCATTAAACCGGCGAGCACCGGTCCCAGTTCGGCGCACATCGACACGCTGACAACGGCCAGCGTCGCGTTTTCCATCCGCACCCGATGGAATTGGAAATATGTCTGCGCGGCGAGCACCATCCCGGTAAAAGCGCCGGTGACGTAGACGACTGACTGCGACTTCACCCCGACGAAATAAAGCTGATGCAAGAGGTCACGAGGATTAACCCGGAGCGTGCAAAGTGAGACCAGGACATCTTTCACCCAGAGGACAAAACGCCCAAGATCGTATAGCCCTGCCTTCAACCGTTCCACGGGTACCCTTTCATTTTTGGGTGGGCACTCTACAAACTCATCTACGGGCTGGCGAGTACTTGATGTGGGAAAAGAGTAAGTGCGCGTGGCAACTTGTCTTAGCTGTTCTTTTGCAGCGTTTGAAGCGCAGCGAGCGCTGCCTGGCTCTCAGCCGACTTCTTGCTCTTGCCTTTGCCGCGGCCCAGTTCGCGACCCTCGTGAAACACCGCGCATTCAAAGATACGGTCATGATCCGGACCGCTGACCGAAGTTGTTTCATATCGCGGCGCGTCGACGGAACGGGCCTGGAGCCGCTCCTGGAGTTCACCTTTCGGATTGTCGATGTTCGGAATGCGCGCCAATTCCCCAAACGAATCACAAAACGATTTCAGAATGAACTCGCGCGCCGCTTCAAAACCACCGTCGAGAAAAATGGCGCCCAGGATCGCTTCAAACGCATCCGCCAGCGCCGATTGCTTCTCGCGCCCGCCGCTGCTTTCCTCGCCCCGGCTCAAAATCAGGAATTGCCCGACATTGAACCGGCTACGAGAAATTTCACACCGTGAGCGATTGACCATTTGCGCCCGCGCTTTCGTAAGTGGTCCTTCGCTCACGGTGTGAAATTTCTCGTAAAGTTCCTGAGTAAGCACGAGGCCAAGCACAGCATCGCCCAAAAATTCCAGCCGTTGGTTGTGGGGCGTCGGCGCGGTCGTTTCGTGAGCCACCGACGGATGAGTCAGCGCGAGGCGAAGCAGCTCAGGTTTCGAGAATTTATAACCAAGACGCCGCTGCAATTCGTCTGTGTTGGATTTCGCGGGCGGCACGCGGAATCAGGCCTGGACCGGTTCGGCTTGAGCCGGCGCGGCTTCAGTGGCTGGCTCTGTGGCAGCAACTGTCGGCGCCGCGGCGTCGGTCGGCGGATTCAGTCCATGCTCCAGCAGTTGCGCCACTTCGCGCTGCACGTCGTCGAGTTGGTCGAGTTGCAGGTTGGGATCGGCGACAGTGAACACGTCGCCGGTTTTCGCCTGCTCGTAAATGAACACACGCTGGCCGTCGCGCACGAGTTGCTCTTTCACTTTCAGGATGCGTTTGCGTTCGAGCATCACCGCGAGGATAAACCCGGCGGCCGCATACCTGGTGTCCGGCAGTTCGAAAATTTTGCGCAGCAGCGATTCGGCATTTTCCTTTTGGATCGGCTCCGGAGCCGCCACGGGAGCTTCGTAAGTTCCCTGCCAATAAGAAACGAAACCCTTGCGTTCCGTTGCTCCCTGGCTGAATTGGGTTTGCCAACAATCCGGGCAGACATCGAGCCGGGAAAAATCCCGCTTCTCATCGAACAAAAGCGTGTGATAAGCTTGTTTGTCGGTAAACGGTTTGCCGCAAGCCTGGCAGGCGTGTGCGCGCGATTGAATATTCCAATCGTTCATGAGACTGGCGCATTATTTACACAGCCACGCGCAAGTTCAAGATTCTGTTTGCTGTTGGGCCGCATAAATGCGGGACTCGACACCGTACAGGTTTGATTGTCGGAGTCCCGGCTTTAGCCGGTCCCAAGATCCTGCAATGCCTTCTCCACCGTCGCGAGTTTCTGGTTCCAGTCGGCGAGGCGTTTTTGATGCTCCTGTAAAACATTTGGAGGGACTTTCTGCACAAAAGCAGGATTGTTGAGTTTTGCCTCCACTTTTCCGATCTCTCCCTGGATTTTTTCCAGCTCGCGAACCAGGCGCGCGCGCTCCGCGGTGGGATCGATCAATCCTTCCATTGGCAGATAAAGCTCACCGAGTTGCGCGCGTACGGCCGGTGTCCCCTTTTTCGGCTCATAGTCCGGCGCAACCTCCAGCGGGTCGGCATTGAGCAGCAGTTCTATGACCTTGATATCGTGTGGTGGCACGCCCGTGCCCGGCTTGAAAACAAACTTCACTTTTTTATTTGAGGCGATGTTCGCTTCACGCCGCAAATTGCGTCCCTGTGTGACCAAATCGTGCTTGGACGCGACGAAGTCCACGTAACAATCATCGAGGCTGTAGTGATCGCGGAAGTCCTGGTCGAAAGGCTTGGGCCATGGCGCGAACATAATACTGCGGCCACCCTGCGCTTCTGGCATGTCCTCGTGATAACCCATGCCGTGCCAGAGTTCTTCGGTGATGAACGGCAGGAACGGGTGAAACAGTCGCAATGTGTGCGAAAGCACGAAATCGATCACAGCCAGCGTATTTCTTTTGCGGGCTTCGTCCGTGCTCTGCAGAACGGCCTTGGACGATTCCACGTACCAATCGCAATACTCGCTCCAGAAGAATCGGTAGAGTGTATGCGCGGCTTCGCTGAACTTGTATTCCGCAAGCGCTTCGGTCAGCTCGCGAATCGCGATGTGCAGCTTGATGAGAATCCACTTGTCGTCGCTGCCCAGCTTGTTGGTGTCGATCTCGCCCTGCACCTCGCCGCCTTGCATTTGGCGGAACCGGCACGCATTCCAGAGTTTGTTGCAGAAGTTGCGCCCGAGTTCGATGTGCTGCTCATCAAAAAGCAAATCCTGGCCGAGCGGAGCAGAGCGAATAATGCCGAAACGAAGCGCGTCCGCGCCGTATTTCGCAATCAGATCGAGCGGGTCCGGCGAATTGCCGAGACTCTTTGACATCTTCCGGCCAAGTTTGTCCCGAATAATTCCCGTGAAGTACACATGACCAAACGGCTTCTCCCCCATGCACTCGAACCCAGCCATGATCATCCGCGCCACCCAAAAGAAAATGATGTCCGGCCCTGTCACCAGCGCGGTCGTCGGATAAAACTTCTTCAGCGTCGGCGTTTTCTCCGGCCACCCCATCGTCGCAAACGGCCACAACCACGAACTCGCCCACGTGTCGAGAACGTCTGGATCCTGGTCCCAATTCGCCGAATCCTTGGGCGGATCAGTCTCACAATAAACTTCTCCTGTGGTTTTGTGATACCACACTGGAATGCGATGCCCCCACCAAAGCTGGCGCGAGATGCACCAGTCCCGAATGTTTGTCATCCAATGGGTGTAGGTCTTGGCCCAACGTTCCGGAAAGAATTGGATTTCTCCTTTCGCCACCGCTTCAGTCGATCGCTGCACCTGCGGATAGCGCATAAACCACTGCTCACTTAGATATGGCTCAATGGGGACGCTGCTGCGCTCGCTGTAACCGACGTTATGCGTGTAATCTTCGGTCTTCACGAGGAACTTCTGTTCGGTCAACTGCTGGACCACCGCTTCACGCGCCGCAAAGCGATCCAGACCCACAAAATCTGCACCTGCTTCCGCTGTCATTTTCCCGTCCGGACCGATCACCACCGTGAACGGCAACTTGTGGCGCACAGCCATTTCATAGTCCGCAGGATCGTGTGCGGGCGTCACCTTCACGCAGCCGGTCCCGAATTTCGGATCCACCAATTCATCCGCAATCACCGGGATCGGCTTACTGCGCAGCGGCAACAAGAGCTTGCGACCGATGAGCTTTTGATAACGCTCGTCTTTCGGGTTCACCGCCACCGCTTCGTCACCCAGCATCGTTTCCGGACGTGTCGTTGCCACTGTTACGAACTCGGTGCGGGATGGAGTGCCATCGCTTTCGAGCAGCGGGTATTTGATATGCCAAAGATGACCGCGCTCCTCGGTCATGATCACTTCTTCGTCGGACACAGCGGTGCGCGCGACCGGGTCCCAGTTGACCATGCGTTTGCCGTGGTAAATCAGCCCTTTCTTGTAGAGATCGACGAAGACTTTCTGGACGCAGCGGGCGTATTCTTCATCCATGGTAAAGCGTTCGCGGCTCCAATCGCATGAGCAGCCCAGCTTCTTAAGCTGTTCGATGATGATGCCGCCGTGTTTTTCTTTCCACGCGCGGACGCGGTTGAGGAACTCCTCGCGACCAAGATCGCGTTTGGACTTCTTCTCCTCTTTGCGAAGCTGTCTATCGACAACATTTTCCGTGGCGATGCCGGCGTGATCCGTGCCCGGGAGCCACAACACCTCAAAACCTGACATGCGCGCTTTGCGCGCGAGAATGTCCTGGATCGTGTTGTTGAGCACGTGACCGAGAGTGAGCACGCCGGTCACGTTCGGTGGTGGGATTACGATGGAATATGGCGATTTCGCCGACGCGGGATCGGCGATGAAGAATTTGTTCTCCAGCCAGTATTGATACCAGCGTTCTTCAACGGCCTGCGGCTCGTAAGCTTTCGAAAGTTCAGACATGAGACACTAATTTCACGAATCTACACCAATTCATTTCGGATTCTCAAAGAATAACCCACTTTGAAACCAGAGAAGGTTCGCCAAAATTCACCAGGAGCCCAAGACGACTCCGCTTTGTAAAGAGGTTCATCCATTCGTGAGAATTCGTGAAATCAGTGTCTAACCCTTGGCCAGTCGGTATTCCATACTATCGACGAGCGCCTGCAAACTCGCATCGATAATGCTTTCGCTCGCGCCGACGGTACCCCACTCCTGTTTGCCATCAGTAGATTCAATTAGCACGCGTGTTGCCGCGGCGGTGCCCGTCACTGAATCGAGAATACGCACTTTGTAATCTGTGAGCCGCACGTCGGCCAATTGGGGATAAAAGCGAACGAGCGCCGCACGCAAAGCTGAATCCAGCGCATTCACCGGGCCGTCGCCCTCCGCCACGGTATGCGCGGACTGATTTCCCACCCGCACTTTGATCGTCGCCTCGCAAATCGAAGCGCTGCCATCGCGCCTCATGGAGACGTGGTAGGCATCCACCACGAATGGCGGATCCTGATGTTTGAGCTTCTTGCGAATGAGCAACGCCAACGAAGCTTCCGCCGCTTCGAATTCGTAACCGGCGTGTTCGAGTTCCTTGATCTGATGCAGGATGGCCTTCAACTCAGGGGTCTCACTCGTCAGGTTAAACCCAAGCTCCTGTGCTTTGAGGAGGATGTTAGTGCGACCTGACATGTCGCTGACGAGCACGCGCCGGTGATTGCCGACGGCTTCGGGGTCAATGTGCTCGTAACTCTGCACCACCCGATCGACCGCGTGCACGTGCATCCCGCCTTTGTGCGCGAAAGCCGTCGTACCCACCCATGGCTGCCGTGGGTCTGGCCGGATGTTTGCGATTTCGTCCACGAAATGCGAAAGCTCCTTGAGTTTGGGCAGCGATTTCTCCGGCAGGCATCGCAGTCCCATCTTCAACTGTAAATTCGGAATGACGCTGATGAGGTTGCAATTGCCGGTGCGCTCGCCGTAACCGTTGATTGTGCCTTGCACCTGCGTTGCGCCAACTTCGATGGCCGCCAACGCATTCGCCACGCCCAAACCAGCGTCGTTATGAGTGTGGATGCCGATGCGTGCTGTCAGCTTGCTCTTTGCAAAAGCCGTGATGCGCGAGACGTCGCTCGGGAGGCAACCACCGTTCGTGTCGCATAACACTACACAATCCACGCCGGCTTTCTCCGCGGCTTGCCACGTCGCCAGCGCATAGTCCGGTTCATTCTTGTAACCGTCGAAAGAATGTTCGGCATCGTAGAACACGATCTTTCCGTGATCTTTGAAGAATTTGATACTGTCACTAATCATCGCCAGGTTTTCGTCCGGCGTCGCGCGCAACACTTCGGTCACATGCAACAGCCAGGTTTTCCCAACAATCGTGATTACCGGCGTGTTGGCCTCC
>Ga0193697_1000530_pt1 | contig 13327 bp, 7 predicted proteins | sample L3m2metaG_FD_145073 | JGI IMG/M metagenome (GOLD analysis project Ga0193697, IMG submission 145073) | Soil microbial communities from a riparian zone of the East river system, Colorado, United States - L3m2 | ecosystem: Environmental > Terrestrial > Soil > Riparian zone | place: USA: East River... | reverse complement strand
ACTCTTGTTCCCGCTGACCGTGATCCATTGGATCGTTGGCGACACGAGCATCGAGCTTGTGCTGGTCGGTGTCTCCGTTCCCCACTTCGCGCCTTGATCGATCCACGCGCGCAAGAGGCTGATCTGTTGTGGTGTCAGCGGATCACCTTTGCCTTTTGGCGGCATCTCCATGTCCTCGACCAGACCAGCCACGTAATGGATCAGTGGACTTTCCGCGCTCTTGCCGGGAATGATCGCCACCCCTTGTACGCCTCCCTTCAAAGCCGATTCGCGGTTATCGAGACGAAAGCGGCTCTTCGGTTTCTCAGGGCCGTGGCAACGCACGCAGGATCGCTCAAAGATCGGCCGGATGTGCTCATCAAACGAGACGACATTGGTGGCCAGTGGCGGAAGTTTGGAAATATCCACATCGGCAGCAAACGCGGCGCAACTCCACTGACACAAACTTGCGGCCAAAATGGTTCGCGCCGTCCGCATCGCTAATACCTCAAATGCGGGTTGATGTTCGACCCGTGGACCGCCGTGTGACAGTCGGCGCTCCAGCAGCCACCACGCGCGATAAAATCAGTGTGCCGCTCTCTCCCGATGTAAATTTCGCCGCTGGCGACCTGCCGTTGGGCGTGACACTTCAGACACAGATTGTTGTCCCGTTCCACCAGCATTTTCGGGTTGATCGACCCGTGCGGTTGATGGCACGTCGTGCATCCATCGCGCAACGCTTCGTGTACGAATACGTGCGGCTTTGCCTGTTCGCGATGACACTCCGCGCACGATTCATCCAGCCGCGCAATGCCGAGCCCGCCCGCTCGCTTCATGATGTCAAACCCGTGCGCGTCGTGGCACTGCGCGCAATTCATGTGCCCTTCCAGCAACGGATGATGCTGCGGCAAACTGAACTCCGCGTGCGTTTCCAAATGACAATTGAAACACGCCGACGGATCGCGCCCCGGATTTACAATGTTCCCTCGCCCCGCGGCGACGTGCAGACTCCCCGGCCCATGGCACGCTTCGCAACCGGCGTCACCGGCGCCCGCTACCGGCCGAAAATGCAGACGGGAATGCGCGCTCCCTGGAAAGGCGCGGACGTAATTCGTGTGACAATCGTAACAGACCTTGTTGCCGACGAACGTCGCCCCATCGATTTGCGGCGGCGCGATGACACTCCGTTGCGTCGTTGAACACGAGGAAAGAAACAATCCGCTGGCTGCAAGAGCAGCGAACGAAATCGCGATCCAAGCTCGCTGAGTTCCCTTCAGGCCCGCCATGCTGATTCCTGCGCCGAGATTTGGAGTAGGGCGCACCATGGCAGACCCACCGGCTCGCCATCAAGCCGATTCAAGTCAAGGTCATTGGGCGCGATAAACAATTAGTATTCAGAGGCTACAACACCTCCATTGGTTCCCAACCTGATCTTCAGCAAAGATCGATTCAGGGTTTGACCCTGAGGCCGGCCGCCTTTGCCAGGCCAGCTTGTCGCGTGTCGAATGTCAGGAAAACCGACGCTTTGAGCACAAGCGCCAGCGCGACATGAAGAAGATCCGCGCTACGAACCCCAAGCGCTTCCACATTGGTGGCAGCCAGGTTCTCAGCTTCACGAAATGTATCCGTCCACGGAACGGGAACGTGCATCAAAATATTTTCCCCTAAATCCGAATCAATCTCCCGAAATGCCTCTGTCCGTTGTTCGATCGTGATCTCCCGGCGGAAGACTCGTAACCGAATGGCCGTCCGAAGTTCGTGCCGGTGCAATGGAGTGAGAGGTAGCGGTTCGTTGAGACGCTGTAACCACGCCAGGGCTTTGAGGGAATCGGCCTCGGGAGAGTAAACCGCCACCAGAAAGCTGGTGTCGGCATAAGAGGCCATAGCAACAAGCCGGATCAATAGGGGCGTGAGTTACGCTCTTCGACAACGATATTGTCCGTGAAGACCTTATCTCCATAAATCCGTTTAAGCCGCGCTGCGAAATCAGGCCGCTTCTTGGGCCGTTTCTTATCCGGCGCCGGCGGAGAAATCATCGCCACCACCTTCCCACGTTTCGTGACATTGACCCGCTCACCTTCCTCGACCCAGTTCAAAACCGTGCTGAAATCGTGCCGGACTTGTCGAATCGTTGCCGTCTTCATGTGACACAAATATGTATCACACCGTGTCGGTTGTCAATGCGGCTTCATACGCATCTGACGGGGAAAGGAAAGCTAACAAGCAATTGGGCCTTGAGAAGAGCCGAGGGTGAGCGGGACAGGAAAATGAGGTGATCTGTAAATTAGTAATTGGAATTGGACTACAACTCCAGAATCACGCGATAGAAGCGCTGGGAGGAATTCGTTGGATCTGTAAAGCGCAGCGCGCCGCCGAGATATTCCAGACTGGCCAGCGGCGTCCAATTCGTCAGGTCGGAGGAAGCTTCGATGGTATAGATGCGGCCGAGTTGGCCATCGATGCAGAGTTGGACATCGTCCCCGGCTCTGATCACCGGCAGGCACAAATGAGGTCGCTCAGTAACGAGGGCTAGCTGAATCGTGCCGCTCGCACCGTCGAACCCGTCTACCGCAATGCGATACTCGGTACCGGCCTGAGCCTGGAAGATGAGCTCGGCGGCGGCCACACCATCTGACGGATCGTCATTGCTCGCGACGAGGACCAGATTCGAAAGATCGGCGCCGGTATAAACCGCCAGCAGTGAATCGAAGCTGGTTCCCGCGGTTTGCAGAAGGACAGGTCCCGAGCGCGGAGCGGTCCATCGCCACCAAAGAGATTTGCCGCCGGGATTGCCTGCATGGTCCGGCTCGCCGGGTTCCCTGGTTGCATCCAGATTCGGAACACGGACTTTGATGATGTGAGGCTGGTCGTCAGCGGGGTCGGGACCAGCAGCAACGTCGCGCGGATGCGGCGCAAATCCGCCGCCCCCCCCACCGAGCGGCGGGCTGTTGGTAAAGGTGTCATTGAACGAATCGAAGATGACCACGCCTGTGGAGCAATCCACGAGGACGCGGCATTCATCAAAGCCGCGATTGATCGCGTCCACCGCAGCATTGATGTCCGACAAAGTAGCGCTACCGGTGGGTTGCGCAGCGAGGGCGCGATTGGCCAGTTCAAGCAGGCCCTTCACCGTAACGTTGGTGATGCCGAGGACGCCATTGGTCAACGCGCTGAGCACGGAGTTGGGAATGGTGAACATGAGGATGTCGCCGTTTACAAGGACGTCATCGGGCGTGCCCCTGAGACCATCGGGACCAGGCAGCACTCCCTGCGTGCAGAATGTCGGAGCCAACCCGAAGTTGAGCAACGACGGACTGAGCCTCGCATTCAGGGAGAGCGTGATCGTCTGTCCGAGCAAGACATTGTTGAACCTGCCATTGCCGTTCAAGGGCAGCACGGCGGTCGGCAGAACCTGGTTGCCGCTGTTGGGGAGCGTGGCCGGCGAGCCGCCGGCAGGCATGCGCATCTGAAGCAGCGCGGCACTACCCGGCGGAATGGTGAGCGAGCGCGAATTCGTCTTGCCGACAATCAATGGTCCCTGGGCGAGTAGATTGCTGATGAGAGTCAGGGAGGGTGTGCCGTTGAATTTACCCTTTGCGTTTCCATAAAAGCCCTGCGTGAAGGAGCAGCGTGCGATACGCTCGGACTGTGTCACCGTAACAGTGAAGGTGCACTTGTTGGTGTTGTTGCAGGCATCCACTGCGCTGCATGTAATCAGCGTCGTTCCCACGGCGAAGAAACCCGACGGCGCGGAACAAACGACCGGCACGCTGCCGTCGCAAGCGTCAGTTGCCGTCACGATGAAGTTCACCACTGCCCCGCCCTGCCCGGTCGGCGCGGCCACAACGATATTCGTCGGACAAGTCATCACTGGCGGGTTGGTGTCGATGAGCGTGATGCTTTGGCTCCATGTGGAGCTGTTGCTGGCGCAATCCGTCGCCTGCCAGATGCGCGTGATGACGCGCGGGCACGTGCCGTTCGTGACCGTGCTCAGGATGCTGAGCGTGATGTTCGTGCCGCAGCAGCCGTCACGGACCTCTGGGACGTCGAACACCCATGCCTGGCCGCACAAAACAGTCTTATTCGTGGGAATTACAGATTCGCAAATTTCACGCACCGTAACGTCGTCGATGTAAACGTAAGACAACGGCCGATGCTCGCCATCGATAGGATGCACCATGAAAATGGTGGTATTCGTATCATTCCGGTAATTGCCAAGAACGACATGTTTCTCGCCGCCCGCCGCCGTGAACGTCCCTTGAAACAATGTCCACCCATTCGTGTTTGAGAAAAACGCATTGGCGGGACTTTGTACCTGCGGTGTAAACGGAATATTCGTGGAGCTGGTATTGGGGATGTCAGAGGTATCCACGAATACCGGTCCGGCGGAGAAATAAGCGCCGAGCCTGTCGATGGCGTAAGCCGATACGTCCGCCAGTGACACATAGAACGACACCTCATACGTGCGCCCCCCCACCAGTGGCGTCGCGAGCGGGGCCGCGATATATTCTCGGTACTCACCGCCATAGTAATAGATTCCCATGTAGCCCTTCCCGCCATGGGCGCCCTGATATCCGAAGGCGTTTAACGGCACTCCAACGACGGGATTGTTGGTGGACGCGCACTCATGGTAAAAGTCCGGCGTCCCGTATGTCGGCGAGTACCAAGGGGGCACCAGGTTTATTTGCGTCAGGGCGGAGGGACACGCGATATAATTCTCGAACCCCGGATTCGGCACGAGATTCGGCTGAGGCGCCACGCAGTGGAACACCGGCGGCGTCGTATCGATAAAGCTGATCACCTGCGTGCAACGTCCCGTGTTCCCGCAACCGTCGACCGCGCGATACGTCCGCAGGATCGAGTTCCCCGAAACAACATCGCTTTCGTGCACCGCCAACAGCGGCCCGGGATCGCATGCGTCGGACACCGTCACCAGCGACGGGTTCGGCGGCGGCACCCACGCATCGCATTCCAGCACGAAGTTTGTCGGACACGTGAGGACCGGCGCGTTCGTGTCGATCGTTGGCGTCACCGTCAGCGTTGCCACCTGGCTCGTGACCGAACCGCAGTAGTTCGTCATGCCGACGTGGAACTGGTCGCCGCTGTTCGTGAGGCTGGCCGGGCAAAGAGCATAATTGGATGACGTCGCGCCGGGAATTGGCACGCCATTGCGGAACCATTGATAGCCGATTGGCGTGCTGCCGCTTGCGCTCACTGAGAAGACCGCGCAAGTCGTGAAATTCGAGCAGCAGAGCAATACCGTTGTGTTTTGCGGTTGCGTGGTGATTTGGACCGGCTGGCAGGGCGGCGGCGGCGCAGAATCGCCCCGGCAATACCACGCCGACTCGCCCACGCTCAGGACCGGTTCGTTCCCGCCGGAATCGCCGGTCCAAAACCCGTCCGCGTAGAAATCGATCTCGTAGCCTGAACCGCCAGGAATCCATTGCAGCACTTGATCGCCGTCCTGAGGCAGCGTGATGAGACTCACCCCGCCCGCCGTCGGTTCCTGCCGGCTCACCATGCAGCAGGCGTTGTTGGGGATAACTACCGGCACAGGCGTGGCGGCAACGCCGGAAACCGTCAGAAGAAACGCGGGCCCAGGATTGATGAAGAACGCGCCTTCGCCGGGATTCAGGGTGAGATTTGGGCTCCAGGCGCCGCTGCTATACGTCGCGAGCGGCTCGTAGGCCTGGGCCTGGCAATTCCATTTCAGGATTTGGCTGCCTTCGGGAACTGAAGGAAAAACATTATCCAGCGTGTTGCCATTCGTGTTATTGCACTGATTGGCAATCATCGAATAGCCGGACGGCACAGCGATCGTATAACTGCAAGGGGCGGACCAACTGGTTTGAGTCAAAACGGCGAGGACGAGACACAGAACGGAGGTAAGCGGTGCCGTGACGTTAAGGGCATGCGGGGTCACGGAGCGTGATCATGCCCGGAGAAGCAGGCAGAGCAAGCTCGTAGTTTGCGACTACATCAAGATTAGCGTTAAGATTTAGGGGGTGGACTGAGTGAATTCTGGTAGCCATACTGTCGTATTACCTAATGGCATGAAGGCGCGTTTGGCGATTTCGGCGGTTTTCTCGCTCTCAATGGCGGTGGCAGAGTCTGCGCTAGCGGCGCAAATCGATGTGAGCAAGTTGCCGCCCGCCGCGACGGCGCCGGTGGATTTCGCGAAGGACGTGCAGCCGTTGCTCGCGGAGAAGTGTTACGGGTGTCACGGGCCGAAACGGCAGGAGGCCGGTTTGCGGTTCGACGTGAAGGCGGACGCGCTGAAGGGAAGTGAAAACGGGCCCGTGATTGTTCCCGGGAAGAGCGCCGAGAGTTTGATGGTTCATGCGGTGTCGCAGCTCGCGGATTTGAAGATGCCGAAGAAGGGGGAGCGCCTAACGACCGAGCAAGTTGGGATTCTGCGCGCGTGGATCGATCGCGGTGCGCAGTGGCCGGAGGCTGTCGCTGACAATAAGGCGCGCGATCATTGGGCGTTCAAGGCGCCCGTGCGTCCGGCTGTTCCAAAACCGAAGCGGAGCGAGTGGGCGAAGACGTCGATCGATAATTTCATTCTGACTCGGCTCGAACAGGAGAAGCTGGAACCGTCGGCCGAAGCGGAGAGAGCGACGTTGCTGCGGCGTCTGAGCCTGGACTTGATCGGGCTTCCGCCAACGCCGGAGGAGCTCGACACGTTTCTCGCCGATAAGGATGCGAAGGCGTTCGAGAAGCAGGTCGAGCGGCTGCTCAAGTCGCCGCATTATGGCGAGAAGTGGGGACGGCATTGGCTCGACGCGGCGCGGTATGCAGACTCAGATGGGTTCGAGAAGGACAAGTCGCGGTGGGTGTGGTTCTACCGTGATTGGGTGGTGAAGGCGTTCAACGCGGACATGCCGTACGACCAGTTTGTGATCGCGCAGCTTGCTGGCGATCAACTGGCTAAGCCAACACAGGACGATTTAGTGGCGACGGGGTTCCTGCGCAACTCGATGTTGAACGAGGAAGGGGCGATCGACCCCGAGCAGTTTCGCATGGAAGCGATGTTCGATCGAATGGATGCGATCGGCAAGGGCGTGCTCGGGCTGACAATCCAGTGTGCACAGTGCCACAATCACAAGTTCGATCCAATTAAGCAGGAAGAGTATTACAAGATGTTCGCGTTCATTAACAACGACCACGAGACGACCGTGGTCGCTTACCAGCCCGAGGAGTTGATGAAAGTGGAGTCGCTGTCGCGGCGGATGCGTGAGATCGAGGAAGGGCTAAAACATCGCGCCGCTGATTTGGAAACTCGAATGGCGAAGTGGGAAGAGGAGGCGAAGAAGAACCAGCCGGAGTGGGTGGTGCTGAAGCCCGAGGAGTACGGCGACCCCGGAGGCGGCGCGAAGTATCGCTTGCTCAAGGATGATTCGGTTTTGTGCGAGGGTTATGCGCCGACGAAATTGACGACGCGGTTCACGGCGACGACGAAGTTGACGAATATTTCGGCGGTGCGGCTGGAAGTGCTCACGGATCCAAACCTGCCGCGCAACGGGCCCGGGCGCTCCTACAAAGGGACATTTGGGTTGACGGAGTTCAAACTGGAAGTGGCGAAGGCGGATTCGCCGACGAATCGAACCAAGGCGACGTTCGCAAAAGCGAGCGCGGATTTCGACATGCAACGGACTGCGCTCGAAACGAATTTTTATGACAAATCGACGAACGCGCGGTTTGTCGGCCCCGTCAGTTACGCGCTTGATGGCGACGATAACACGGCGTGGGACATTGACGCCGGCCCGGTGCGGCGTAATCAGGACCGGAAGGCTGTGTTCCAACTTGCGACCAATGTGGGCTCTGCGGATGGAACGGTGTTGCGATTTTCGCTCGTGCAAAACCACGGCGGCTGGAACAGCGACGATCACATGAACAACCTGATCGGGCGTTTTCGCGTTGCGGTGACCACGGCGGATGGCGAAGTGAAGGCCGATCCGCTGCCGAAAAAAGTGCGCGATGCTTTGGACGTTCCGCGCGCGCAAAGGACGCCGGGACAACAGGCGGCGGTGTTCAGCTACTGGCGGACAACGGTGCCAGACTGGAGCGATGCGAACGCAGAAATTGAGAAGCTGTGGAAGGATTGGCCGAAGGGGACGATGCAACTGGCGTTGAAGGCACGCGAGGACCCCCGGGACACGCGCGTGCTGAAACGCGGCGACTGGCTGAAGCCGGCTGATCCGGTGAAGCCGGGCGTGCCGGCATTCCTCCATTCGCTGCCGAAGAATGCTGATTACACGCGACTGACGTTTGCAAAGTGGCTGGTTGATCGAAAGAGCCCAACGACCGCGCGCGTGTTCGTGAATCGCATCTGGCAATCCTATTTTGGCAATGGATTGGTGAGCACGCCGGAGGATTTCGGATTACAGAGCGACAAGCCGTCGCATCCGGAGTTGCTGGATTGGCTCGCGTGCGAGTTCATGGAGCGGGGCTGGCATGTGAAGGACATTCATCGGCTGATCGTGAATTCCGCGACTTACAAACAGAGCTCGCGCATTACGCCTGAGTCATATGAGAAGGATCCGCTGAACCGGCTGCTGGCGCGCGGGCCGCGAATGCGCGTGGAAGGGGAACTCGTGCGAGACATCAGCCTGGCGGCGAGCGGGCTGTTGAATCCGAAAATTGGCGGCCCCGGCATTTTCACGCCTCTGCCATACAAACTTGAGCCGCCCCTAAGCTATGCGCCGTTCCCGTGGAATGAGGAAACGGGACCGGACCGATATCGTCGCGCGCTCTACACTTTCCGCCGGCGTACCACGCCGCATCCGGCGTTGCAGAATTTCGATACACCGAATGGCGATTTTTCGTGCGTGCGGCGCGTGAAGTCGAATACGCCCTTGCAAGCGCTCACGACGCTGAACGAAGTTCTTTTTGTGGAGGCGGCGCAGGCGTTGGCGATGAAAACGTTGTCCGAAGGTGGAAACACAGACCGGGAACGTCTCACGTACGCATTCCGTCGCTGCACAAGTCGTAACCCGAGTGATGAGGAAGCAAGGGAGTTGATAGGTTTGCTTGAGCGCCAAAAGCAGCGCTTCGCCGACGGGTGGGCGGAGCCGAAATTGGTAGCCTTGAAGGATCCGACGCACTTGCCGGATCTTCCTAAGAGCGCGACCCCCACACAGCTTGCGAGTTGGACGATGGTGTCGCGGGTCATGCTGAACCTGGACGAAACGATTACGAAAGAGTGAGGCGAATATGAACTGCCAGTCACACTGGTATTTGAATCAGGATCGGAAGTTAATCACTCGGCGCTGGTTTTTCCGGGATTGCGCGGTGGGACTGGGCGCGATCGCGCTGGGTCAGTTGCTGCGACAAACAGGTTACGCGGCGGCGTCGAGCGCGAATCCGTTTGCGCCAAAGCAGCCGCATTTTCCCGCGAAAGCAAAGCGGGTGATTTTCCTGTTCATGGCCGGAGCGCCGAGCCACCTGGAGTTGTTCGATAACAAACCGCAACTCACTAAATTTAACGGCACCTTGCCGCCCCCTGAGTTGATCAAGGGATATCGCGCCGCATTTATTAATCCGAATTCGAAACTGCTCGGGCCGAAGTTCAAATTTGCGAAGCAGGGCAAATGCGGCGCGGAATTGTCGGAGCTGTTGCCGCATCTCGCGACGGTGGTGGACGACATCGCCATTGTGAAGTCGGTGGTCACAGACGCATTCAATCACGCGCCGGGGCAAATCATGATGAGCACGGGCGCGCAGCAGTTTGGTCGTCCAAGCATTGGCGCGTGGGTCACCTACGGACTGGGAAGTGAGTCGCAGGATCTTCCGGGGTTTGTCGTGTTGAACTCGGGCGCGAAAGGGACCAGCGGTGGGCAATCGAATTGGGGCGCTGGATTTCTGCCGTCGATGTATCAGGGCGTGCCGTTCCGCGGCACCGGCGAGCCGGTGTTGTATCTCTCGAATCCCAAAGGCGTCGATCGCGAAATGCAGCGCGATTCACTCGATACGCTGAAGCGCCTTAATCACAAGCATTTCGATGTCGTTGGCGATCCCGAAATCGCGACGCGCATTAATTCATTCGAGATGGCCTATCGCATGCAGGCCAGCGCGCCCGAGTTGATGGACCTGGCGAAAGAATCGAAGGAAACTCTGGAAATGTATGGCGCGGAGCCGGGCAAGCCCTCGTTTGCGAATAATTGTCTGCTCGCGCGGCGATTGATCGAACGTGGTGTCCGGTTCGTCGAGCTGTTCCATGAATCGTGGGACCAGCACGGGAACCTGACGGCAGACCTTAAGAAAAATTGCAGAGACACGGACAAGCCGAGCGCGGCGCTGGTGAAGGACCTCAAGCAGCGCGGGTTGCTTGAGGATACGCTGGTAATCTGGGGCGGCGAATTTGGCCGCACGCCAATGGTGCAGGGCGGCGGCGACGATGGCCGCGATCATCATCCGAGCGCGTTCACGATGTGGCTCGCCGGCGGCGGTGTGAAGCCCGGCATCAGTTACGGCGAATCGGACGAGTTCGGGTTCCATGCCGTCAAAGACAAGGTGCACGTCCACGATTTGCACGCGACACTTCTGCACCTGCTCGGTTTCGATCACACGAAGCTTACTTATCGATTCCAGGGCCGCGATTTTCGCCTGACCGACGTGCATGGGGAAGTCGTTGAGAAGTTGCTCGCTTAGCGCCGCGCACGCGTGAACAAGGAACAGGTCGCTGAAATCCTCGTCGAAATCGGGGTGCTGCTCGAATTGAAGGGGGAAAATCCGTTCAAGACTCGCGCCTATGCGAACGACACCAGCGCCAGTGAGTCGTTGGACGAACCGCTGGAAAAACTCGTCGGGGAAAATCGGCTCGGCGAAATCAAAGGCATCGGTGACGCGTTGCAAAAGAAGATCACCGAGCTCGTCACGACCGGAAAGCTGGTTTATCACGAAGAGCTCAAGGCGTCCTTGCCGGCTGGTTTGCTTTCCCTCCTGGAAATTCCCGGGCTCGGCCCGAAAAAGATCAAGGCGCTGCATGATAAACTGGGCATCGCTTCCGTCGAGCAACTCGAGCAGGCCTGCAAGGAGGGCAAGGTAGCGGAGCTCGCCGGCTTCGGCGAGAAGACGCAGGCCAACATTTGCGAGGGCATTAACCGCCGTCGTATGTATGCCGCGCGCCATCTTTACAGCAACGCGGTGCGCGCGGCCGAGCCGCTGCTGGAGAGGCTGCGCGCGCATTCGGATGTGATTCGATGCAGTACCGCCGGGAGTTTGCGACGTTGCAAGGAGATCATTGGTGGCATCGACTTTCTTGTGTCGTCGAAAAATCCGGCGGGCGTGATCGGCTTCTTTGTCAGCCAACCGGAATTGCTCGGTGTAAATGCCAGAGGTGAGACGAAGGCGAGCGTGATTGCCCAGGGTGGCATCCAGACCGATCTGCGGGTGGTGAGCGATGCGGAGTTTCCCTTCGCGCTCGCGTATTTCACCGGGAGCAAGGAACACAACATTGTGATGCGGCAGCGCGCGATTGAGCGGGGCTTGCGGCTCAACGAATACGGGTTGTTCAGGTCCAAAGAGGAGACGCGCGACCCGAAGCTGCTCGTGCCATGCCAGACTGAAGAGGAGATTTTTCAGCAGCTCGGGCTTTCATACATTCCTCCCGAACTGCGCGAGGATTCGGGTGAATTCGTGGCCGCGGAGAAGGGCGAAATCCCGCGGCTGGTGGAGTGGACGGATCTGCGCGGCTCGCTGCACAATCACTCGACGTGGAGTGACGGCCATAACAGGCCGGAAGAGATCGCGCGCTTCATGCACGGGCTTGGGTGCGACTATTGGGCAATCACCGATCATTCCAAATCGTCCTTCCAGGCGAACGGGTTGGATGTGGATCGGTTGCGCAAGGAACTCGCCGAAATAAAGGAAGTCAATCAGCGACTTGTCGATGAAGGTATTTCGTTTCGCCTGTTGACTGGGATCGAAGTCGACATCCTGATCGCGTGCAAACTCGATTTGCCCGACGACGTGCTGGCCGAGCTGGACGTGGTGGTGGCGAGCATTCACCAGGGGTTCGCGCAAGGCGAAGCCGAGAACACGAAGCGATTCATTTGCGCCGCTGAAAATCGGTTCGTGCACATGCTCGGCCACATGACCGGCCGACTCCTGCTCGAACGCGACGGCTACAAAGTCAACGCCCACGCCGTGATCGACGCCTGCGCCGCCACCGGCACGTGGATTGAATTAAATGCGAGTCCGAACCGTTTCGATATGGATTGGCGGTTGTGGCCGTACGCGAAGAGCAAAGGCGTGAAATGCGTGATCAATTGCGACGGCCATCGCAATGAACACGCAGGATTTCTGCGGCTCGGAGCAGGCGTGGCGCGGAAAGGCTGGCTGACGAAGCAGGATGTGGTTAATACGTTGCCGTTGCCGGCGCTCCGTAAGGCGTTGAATGCGAAACGAGAGCGAGGATAAAATCCGAAATCCGAATGACGAAACCCGAATCAAACCCGAACGGCGAATTCCGAGCCTTTAAGCTTCGACATTCATTCGTCATTCGTCATTCGTCATTCGTCATTCTGCTTGCCCTGTTTAACTTATCTAACCCATTTAACCTCCTTGTCCTGCCAGTCTCCGCCCAATCCGATCCCGACCGCACTGCCCTCGCCGTCGAAGCGCTGAGTCGTCTGGAGAACATTGACCTCGAGCAGAACGCAAAAGTTAAGGAGGCGGTCCTCAAGCTTTTGGAAAAGACCCGCGGGACGCCCGATTTTTTGCGCCTCGTGGAACATTTCAAAATCAAAGGTCATGAGACTGCATTAGTCGATCTGGCTGTCGAACATCGAGGGGATGAAACCGGCGCGGCCGCCGTGCGATATGTCCTGAGCACCGGCAACAGTGCATTGATTGAGCAGCGCCTGCAGGGTAGGGACGCCGCTCCGTCGGCGGCCGCCGCCCTCGCCGAAGCCCTCGGCAATTCTGGAAGCAAAGAAGCGGTGAAACTTCTTCTGCCGATTGTCGGCGATGACAAAGCGGACGTCGCTGTGCGCAAACAAGCCGTGCGCTCGCTGACAAAGACCGAGGACGGGGCAAGCGCGATTCTTCAGCTCGCCAAAGACAACAAACTCGCGGACGCACTTCGATTCACGGCCAGCACCGAATTGAATCGCGTTCGATGGCAATATATTAGGAACAATGCAGCCAAAGTTCTGCCGCTGCCCGAAGGGCAAAACAAACAGCCGCTGCCGCCGCTCGTCGAGCTGCTGAAAAGAGACGGCAAAATTGAGAACGGCAGGCGGGTCTTTTTCACTCAAACTGCCGCGTGCGCCACTTGCCACAAGGTCAAAGGCGAAGGAACTGAAGTGGGACCTGACCTTTCCGAAATCGGCAGCAAACTCGA
>Ga0193697_1000527_pt1 | contig 13362 bp, 14 predicted proteins | sample L3m2metaG_FD_145073 | JGI IMG/M metagenome (GOLD analysis project Ga0193697, IMG submission 145073) | Soil microbial communities from a riparian zone of the East river system, Colorado, United States - L3m2 | ecosystem: Environmental > Terrestrial > Soil > Riparian zone | place: USA: East River... | reverse complement strand
GTATCGCATGGTCTATCGGACGCGGGACAGCATTCGGGCGCACCCCTGGGCCGCGATCTACGTTCCCGTCCTGCTGCTCTTGGCCTGTATCGGCGCGGTCGTCGCGGCCCAGTGGACCGACGTACCAGTATCGGCGCTCCTCACGCTCTCGAGCACCTATCTCGCCTGGCACTACACGGGCCAGGCGTGGGGCATGTGCGCGACGTTCACCTTTCTCGACGGAAATCCGTTCGACCAGGGCGAGCGCCGTCTGATCCGCGGCTCGCTGATCATCCTGATGGCGTGGCACGTGATCTGGTTCCTGCACCTCGGCTACGAGCAATACGTCGACCTGACGCCCGTGTACGAGGGGCTCAGCGCGCTGACGGCGGTGGCGGTGGTCCTGGGGCTGGCCGGGTTCACGTTGCACAAACGGCGCACGGGTCGAATCGCGCCGCTGCGCGCGTGGATTCCCTGGATCGCCATTCTGGTGTGGTACGCGGCGATGGCGCGCGTGGGTCTGCCCGCGCTCTTCATCGTGCAGATCGCGCATGCGCTCCAGTATTTGATCTTCCCGTTCCGCGTCGAAGCGAACCGGACGAAACGCGCCGGCGAGGTAGTCGCGCTGCACATGGGCGTCTACCTGATCGCGCTGTTGGCGGCCTCGATCGTGGCGGCGATCGCCCTACCCCTCGGTGCCATGGCCGTGGTGACGAGTTGGCTCGGCTCGCGGCCGGGACAGGTGGTGGGCTTCGCGATCAGCGCGTTCTTCAACATCCACCACTACTTCACGGACGGCGTGGTGTGGAAGCTGCGGAATCCCGCGGTGCGGGAGGACCTGTTCGGTCACCTCACCGTGCGGTCACCGGCGCGGGCGCGGACGTGAGGCTCGCGACGTGATCGTCCACCTCGTCGACGGCACTTACGAGCTGTTCCGCCACTTCTACGGCGCCCGTCGCGGCACCCAGGGACAGGACCCACCCTACGCCGCCGTGACCGGCGTATTGGGGACGGTCCTCCAGCTGTTCGAGACGGGTGCGACGCACGTGGGCGTCGCCACCGACCACGTCATCGAGTCGTTCCGCAACCACCTCTGGGCCGATTACAAAACCGGCGACGGCATCGAGCCCGCCCTGTGGGCGCAGTTCCATCCCCTCGAAGAGGCGCTCACCGCGATGGGCGTCGTGGTCTGGGCGATGGTCGAGCTGGAAGCCGACGACGCCCTCGCCTCCGCCGCGCACCTCGCCGCGGCCGACGCGCGCGTCGAGAAGGTCTGCATCTGGACGCCCGACAAAGACCTGGCGCAATGCGTCGTCGCTGACCGGATCGTCCAGATCGACGGGCGGCGCAAGACGATTCGCGGTGCCGCGGGTGTGAAGGAGAAGTTCGGCGTGGAGCCGCGTCTCATGCCCGACTTCCTCGCCCTGGTCGGGGATGCCGCGGACGGCTATCCCGGCATCCCGGGGATCGGCGCGGTCACCGCCGCGCGCCTGCTCAACGAGCATGGCGCCATCGAAGGCTTTCCGTCGAGCGTGCTGGGAGATAAACGCGACGACGCGTTGCTCTTCAAGAAGCTGGCGATACTCCGCACCGACGCGCCGCTCTTCAAAGACGTGGACGAGCTACGCTGGCGCGGGCCGACCCCCGCGTTCGGGGCCTGGGCCGAACGCATCGGGGCGCCGCGCCTCGTCGAGCGCAGTCGTCAGGCGTTGTCCCCCAGAGTGAACAAGAACGTCGCCCCCTGACCGGGTCGGGCCTCGGCCCACACGCGGCCACCATGGCGCGCGACGACGCGCTTCACGGTCGCCAGCCCGATTCCCGTCCCTTCGAACTCTTCGGCGGCGTGCAGGCGCTGGAACGGCGCGAACAACTTGGTCGCGTGCTCCATGGAAAACCCGGCGCCGTTGTCCTTGATATGAAAGACGATCTCGTCGTCCCGCGATTCCTTGCCGACCTCGATCGTCGCGGCCGGCTGCTTTGACGTGAACTTCCACGCGTTGCCCAGCAGGTTCTCCAGCATCACCGTGATGAGGCGAGGGTCCGCCTGCACGTCCAGACCGTCCGCCACGCGCGTCGTGACATTACGCTGCGAGTCCCGCGTGCCCAGATCCGCCAACACCTTCCGGGCAACATCACTCAGGTCCACGTGCTCCCGCGTGAGCTGCGCGCGCGTGATTTTCGAGAGGCTCAAGAGGTCATCGATGAGTTGCGCCATGCGCTTAGTCGCAGTCCGCACCCGCTGGAGATAGTCGCGCCCCTGCTCGTCGAGTTTGCCCTCGTAGTCGGTGAGCAGCGCATGGCTGAAGCCGTCGATGGCGCGCAGCGGGGCCCGCAGGTCGTGCGACACCGAGTAGCTGAACGCTTCCAGTTCCTTGTTGGCCCCTTCCAGCTCCCTGGACCACCGTATCTCCGCTTCGTATGAGCGGACCTTGTCGATCACGGTCATCACCTGATCCACGGTCCTCCGAAAGAAGCGGCGATATCGATCATCGAGCGCGCGGTGCGGGCTGACGCCCGCGACCATGAACGCGTGAGGCTCGGTCTGCCCCAGACGGAACAGCGGGAGGACGATGGCGCGCTCGGGCCGTGCGTTCCACGACCCCACCGGGGGGAGGCGTGTCCCCAGGACCGCAGCGAGGTCATCGACGACGACTTCCTGGCCGGTGCGCAGCACCTCGGCGAAGGCCCAGGTCCCGGCATCGTCATCGGACCTCCAACGGCTCGAAGCTACCAGCCGGACGTCATCCGGCTTCTCACCGCGCGTGAAGAGGAGCGCGAACGGCAGATCCAACTCGTTGCCCGACAGCACAGCGGCGACGCGCATGTACGCCTCCGTTTCGGTCTTCGCATCGGAGGCGCGCGCGGCCAGATCGTGCAGCATCTGGATCTGTCGCTCGCTCTGTACCTTGACCGTCGTTTCCTGGACGATGTTGAGGATGCCGCCGACGCGGCCGTCATCGCCGGGGACGGGACTGTACGAGAACGTGAAGTACGTCTCCTCCTGCATGCTGCCGCTGTTGATGAACAGCTGCAGGTCTTCGATCCACGTCGCGGGACCCCCTTCCTGAACGCTCCGGGCCAGAGGCCCCGCGACGTCCCACACTTCGGCCCAGATCAGGGCGGCGGGCTCCGCCAGCGATGCCGGATGCTTGTCGCGCAGGATGGGGCGGTAGGCGTCGTTGTAGAGGTGCAGCAGGTCGGGGCCCCACCACAGCAGCATGGGGAAGCGGCTGCCGAGCACGACGCCCAGCATCGTCTTGAGGCTTCTTGGCCAAGTCTCGGGCGGACCGAGTTTCGTCTTGGACCAATCGGTGGCGCGCATCAGCGCGCCCATCTCACCACCGCCCGCGAACAGGTCCGCCGAGGCCATGCGTGGAGGCTAAGGCCGAGCCGGCACCGCGTCCACCCGGATCGTCCGCCACTTCCCCTGCCGGAACCGCAACACGCTCAGGGTGCACCGCGTGATGTGGCCGAAGAGAATCGCGGTCCAGATGTCCGCGGGACCCAGCGGACGCATGGCCTGGAGCACCGTGCAGAGGCCGAGTGGTACGACTATTTGGGAAATGATGGAGATGTACAGTGGTGACTGCGTGTCGCCGGTGCCCTGGAGGCCACCCGTGTACGTGAGCGCCACGGTGACGAACAAGCCCGACAGGCTGAGGAACCGCAGCAGCTGGACCCCGAGACCGACGACCACCGGGTCGGTCATGCCGAAGAGGCCGAGCAGGAAGCGGGGTATCGTGAGGAAGAGCAAGCCGATCACCACGGCGAGGCCGAGGCCGAGCATCGCGGCGCGATGCACACCTTCGAGCGAGCGATCGGGACGGCCGGCCCCGAGATTCTGCCCCGCCACCGTCGCCGCGGCGCTCATCAGCCCGACCGACGTCCACGTGATGAACGAAAACAACTCCGAGTAACCGACGGCGTAGGTGGCCTGCGCCTCGGCGCTCTGCGGCAGCGACCCGATGAAGCGCAGCAGCAGCACGCCCGCCACGTTCATCGCGATCCCCTGCGCCCCGGTGGGGAGACCGAAGCGAAACAGCTGGCGGATCACCTTCCAGTCGGGGCGCCAGTCCATCCCGCGGTGCAACGTCACGGGCAGCCGCCCCGAGAAGAGCAGATACCCGGCGTAGCTCGCCACGATCATGCTCGCGACCGTCGTGCCGACGGCGGCTCCCGTCGTGCCCATGCGCGGGAACGGGCCGATTCCGGTGATGAAGGCCACGTTGCAAAGGATGTTGAGGATGGTGAGCAGGATACCAAGCCGCATGGGCGTTCGCGCATCGCCGGCCGCCCGCAGCGCGTTGCTCACCATGAAGAACAGCAACATGCCGAAGCTGCCGACAAACATGAGTCGCAGGAACGGCAATGCCTGGGCCTGCACGGCGGGTGCGGCGCGCACGACGTCAAGCAACGTTGGCGCCAGGATCCACCCGAGCGGTGCCAGCACGAGCGCCCACATCGTGACCGCCGCGAGGAAGGCCTGGTAGACGGTGCGATTGACCTGCTCGGGGTCGTTGGCGCCGGCGAAGCGCGCCACGAGCACCGCCATGCCACTGAACACCGACATCATGAATACGATCACGACGATGAAGATCTGAATCGCGACACCGATGGCGGCGTTGCCCGCGTACCCCACGAAGTGACCCACCAGCGCGTGATCGACCATGCCCTGCATGCCGCCGATCAGGTTCTGCACCATCGTGGGCCACGCGAGCATCCAGACGGCGCGCGCGATCGGACCCTCGACGATGCTGCGGTCGAGTTGCTTGGCGGGACGGCCGGCGACGGTGCTCAGTGTTCGAAGGCGAAGACTTCGCTAGGTCCGCGGCCCGAAACGCTTGAGGGCGCGCTCGTGTGCTTTCCGATGCTCCTCGTCGCGGTTGCGAGGCGGGGCGTTTGTTTGCAAACCGTGGACGAGCCGGTTCGCGGCCGTGGTCACTTCCGCCACGGCGCGAGCGAACACCGCTTCGTTTGCGTGTGACGGCTTCGCGACGCCGCTCAGTTTGCGGACAAACTGGAGCGCGGACGCGCGAATCTCGTCTTCGGTGGCGGGCGGTTCGAAGTTCGCGAGAGTTTTGATATTGCGGCACATGAGGGGAAAATAGCGCTTGCGAGCCTCCTGGGCTTCGGTCTATTTTCGGGTATGACCAATTCCAAACCCTGGCTGCCCCTCGCGGCGGCACTCGTGTCGGTCTGCCTCTGGTCTGCCGCGTTCGTCGGCATCCGGGCGGCGGGACGCGCGTTCTCGCCGGGCGCCCTCGCCCTCGGCCGCCTCACCATGGGCTCCCTGCTGCTTGGGGCCGTGGTTCTGGCGCGCGGGTGGATCAAGCCCACGCGCCGGGAGCTGGCTCTGCTGTTCCTCGCGGGGCTCACCTGGTTCGGGCTCTACAACATCGGATTGAACGAAGCCGAGCGACGCGTCGATGCTGGCACCGCTTCGATGCTCGTCATGATCGCGCCGATCGTCGTAGTGGCGCTCGCCGCGGTTTTCCTCAAGGAGCGGTTCACCAGGAACGTGCTCATCGGCGGCGCGGTCGCATTTTCCGGCGTGTTGTTGATCGGATTCGCCACATCCACCGGGACCGCGACGCTCACAGGCGTCGTCCTCTGCCTCGCCGTGGCCGTCGCCTCCGCCATCGGCCTCGTCGCCCAGAAGCCCGTCCTCGGCCGTCTGTCGGCCCTGCAGGTGACGTGGACGTGCTGCGCGGTCGGCGCTCTCGTGTGCCTGCCGTACGCACCGGTCCTCGCGCGCGAGCTGCGGAGCGCCCCCACCACGGCGATCACCTGGCTCGTCTTTCTCGGCGTGCTCCCCACTTCGGTGGCGTTCACGACGTGGGCATACGCACTGGCGCGCGGCACCGCCGGCCGCGTCGTGGCGATCGCGTATCTCGTTCCGCCGGTCACGATCGCAATGAGCTGGCTGATCCTCGGGGAGGTCCCCGGCCTCGTCGCCGTCACAGGCGGCGCGCTGTGCTTCGCGGGCGTCTACATCACCAGGCGCCCCTGACTCCGCGCGCCTGGCTCCTCTTCGCCCTGTGCTCGGTGATCTGGGGCGTCCCCTATCTCTTCATCAAGATCGCCGTCGACGCCGGGCTCGCCCCCGGCTTCGTGGCCTGGGCGCGCGTGGCCCTCGGCGCCGCGCTGCTCGTCCCCGTCGCGGTCCACCGCGGGGCGTTGCGCGGCCTCGCGGGACACACCGGACCCATCGTGGCGTACACGGCGACCGAAATCGCCATCCCGTTCGTTCTCATCGCCGTCGGCGAACAGCATGTGTCGTCGTCGCTCGCCGCGATTCTCGTCTCGACGATGCCCCTGCTCCTCGCGTTGGTCTCGCTGTGGCTCTCGCCGGCCGATCGGCCCACGGGAATGCGCCTCGTCGGACTCGTGATCGGATTGGGCGGCGTTATCGCCCTGCTCGGCATCGACGTCGGCGGGCGGCCCAGCGAGCTGCTCGGCGCCGTTCTCGTGCTCGGCGCGACGCTGTGCTACGCCACCGCGCCACTGATCGTGAGCCGCTACCTGACCGATCTCGATCCGCTCGGACCCGTCGCCGCGAGCCTCATCCTGGCGACGATCGCCCTGCTTCCCGCCGCGATCGCGGGCTGGCCGCGCGGCATGCCGTCACCCGCGGCCATCGTTGCGATTGTCGTCTTGGGCGTGGTCTGCACCGTGCTCGGACTGGTGATCTTCTTTCAGCTCATCGCCGAAGCCGGCGCGAGCCGCGCCAGCCTCATCACCTACGTGAACCCGGTCGTGGCGGTCGTGGTCGGCGTGCTCGCGCTCCACGAGCACGTCGGCGTGATGTCGCTGATTGGCTTACTGCTGATTCTGGGTGGGTCCTGGCTGGCGGCGCGTGTCGATCCGGCGGCCCCTCGTTCGTCGCATGGGTGAACCCGAACTCAAGAGGGAACGATGAAATTCCTGTCGATCGTGAAGACCCCCGAACATCTGGGGGCTCCGCCTCAGGCGTTGCTGGATGCGATGGACAAGCTCGTGCAGGAGAGCATCAAGAACGGCTCAGTGGTCCAAACTGGCGGGCTCGCCGGGGGCGCCAAGGGCGTGCGCGTGCGTCTGTCGGCTGGGAAGGTGACGGTGACCGACGGGCCCTTCACCGAGACCAAGGAAACCATCGGTGGATACGCGATACTCGAAGCGGCGTCGCGGGACGAGGCAATCGCCAACGCGAAGCTGTTCCTCGACGTCCATCGCAAACACTGGCCGGCGTGGTTCGGGGAGTGCGAGGTCCACGAGATCGTGTTCCTCGCCCCCTGACCGGTCTTACTTGATCGTCTTCGACGCCGCGTCCCAGGTGGCGGGCGCCTGGCGGAAGTACGCTTCATTCGCCATGTGGCACGCCAGCGCGGCGTGGTGGCCGAACACCACGTCTTCCACCACCGGCTTCCGCGTCCGCACCGCCTCGAAGTAGTTCCAGAGGTGCACTCGGGTGTCGTCGAAGTCCGGCGCGGTGTAGGTGGTGGCCTCGGAAAAGACCGCGCTTTGGCCGAGCTTCGGATCGTGGTCGCGATGCCACTGCGCTTCATACTCGTCGCGCAGGGCACGAGGATAACTGCCGGTGTAGTAGCTCGGCCATTGATCGAGGCCACTCTGCGGCGTCACGGTGATGCGGGAGCCGGTCAACTCCAGGATCCCCTTGGATCCGTGGAACCAGTAGGTCTCCTGAATCTCGGTGCCGAGATTGAGTCGCATCGAGACGGGCAGGTCGCCCCAGTAGTATTGCACGAGGTGCACGTCGGGCATGTTGCGCCCGTCCTTCCAGCGCCGGATTCCGCCGACCGACGTCGCCTGCCGCGGAGGCTCTTTCAGGCCGAGGATGAACATCATCCCGCTGACGAGGTGGACCAGCAGGTCGCCCGCCACGCCGGTGCCGTATTCCTTCCAGCAGCGCCAGCGCGCAAAGATGTTCGCCGCGTTCGCATCCCACGCGCGCTTCGGCACGTCGCCTTGCCACGTATCCCAGTCGAGCGTGCGCGGCGAGAGATCGGGGGGCGGCGGATACTCCCACGCGCCCGTCGGATCGTTCCGGCCGAGGCGCGCTTCCACCATCATCAGGTCGCCGATGGCGCCCTGCGCGAGCAGCTCCTTCGCTTTGGCACAGATCTGCGAGCTGACGCGCTGCGACCCGATCTGCACGATCCGGCCGCTCCGCTGCGCCGCGTCCACCATGGCCACGCCGTCGGCGGCGCTGTGCGACATGGGCTTCTCGCAGTAGATGTCCTTGCCCGCGCTCACGGCGTCCACGACGATTCTCCGGTGCCAGTGGTCGGGCACCGCGGCGACGATGCAGTCGATGTTCTTGTCTTCCAGCAGCTGCTGATAGCGACGCGTGGTCGGCAGATTCGCCCCGGCGATTTCCTTCGCGAGGGTCTGACGGCCGTCGTACAAGTCGGCCGCTCCGGCGCAAACCACGCCCGGGAGGCCCACCGACGTCCCGAGGAGGCCTGAGCCCTGCATGCCCACGCCGACCATGCCGAACCGCACGGTGTCGCTGGGAGCCAACGGACGAAACTTGAGGGGCTGGGCGGCAAGCGAGACACCGGCGGCGGCCCCAAATTCGAGGAATTCGCGGCGAGACCAGGGAGTGTTCATCAGGAGATACTGGCGCCCGCTTTTGCGGTCGGCAAGTATGTCGATTCTGGGTATCCCCGTTCGTCGTCCTGGTGGGAGGAAACCATGAGATTCATGATCATTGTAAAGGCGACGAAGGCCACAGAAGCCGAAGTCCCGCCCTTTGGCCCCGAGTGGGCACCGATCTTTGCCGCGATGGGCACCTACCACGAGGAGCTGCAGAAGGCCGGCGTGCTGCTCGATTACGCGGGCCTGCAGCCGAGCCACAAGGGTTGGCGCATCAAGTACTCCGGCGGCAAGCGAACCGTGACCGACGGTCCCTTCGCTGAGGCCAAGGAGTTGGTCGCGGGCTACACGCTCATCCAGGTGAAATCACGGGAGGAGGCGCTCGAGTGGACCCGGCGCTTTCCCAACCCCATGCTGCAGGATGGCGAGATCGAAGTCCGTCAGCTGTACGAGCCGGATGACCTCGCATGAGAGGCATGCCGAAGTTCGACTCCGTCGCCGACTACCTGAAGGCGGTCCCGCCCGCTCAGCGGGCGCTTTTGAGGAAGGTGCGCCAAACGATCAGGGCCGCCGCACCCACGGCGACGGAGGTGATCAGCTACGGGATCCCCGGCTACAAGCACCACGGAATGCTCGTCTACTTCGCCGCGTTCAAGGACCACTGCAGTCTGTTTGGTGTCGGGACTCGCTTGATGGAGAAGCACAAGAAGGCGCTCGTACCGTTCAAGAAATCGAAGGGCACGATCCAGTTCACCGTAGACAAGCCACTCCCGCTCCCCTTGGTTCGGAAGCTCGTCAAGGCGCGCGTGGCGCAGAACGAGGCCCGGCGGTGACGACGCTCGACGCGCACCGTGCGATCGAAGCGGTGTGGCGGATCGAATCGGCGAAAGTGATCGCCGCGCTCACCCGAATCACGGGCGACGTCGGCACCGCGGAGGATCTGGCGCAGGACGCGCTCGTCGCAGCCCTCGAGAAGTGGCCCGCGTCGGGCGTGCCGGACAATCCGGGCGCCTGGCTCATGGCCACCGCGAAGCACCGGGCGATCGACCAGTTCCGGCGCGGCAAACTGCTCGACCGGAAACACGACGAGGTCGGCCACGAGCTCCGAGCCCGCGAAGAGAGCCCCGAAGAAGATCTCGCCGCCAGTCTCGATGACCACGTGGGTGATGACGTGCTGCGCCTGATCTTCACGACCTGCCACCCCGTGCTCTCCACCGAAGCGCGCGTCGCGCTGACGCTGCGGCTGCTCGGCGGCCTCACGACCGACGAGATCGCGCGCGCGTTCCTCACGCCCGAAGCGACGATCGCGCAGCGCATCGTCCGAGCCAAGCGGACGCTGCGGGAAGCGCGCGTGCCCTTCGAGGTCCCGCCGCCCGCGGAGCTCGCCGCGCGCCTGTCGTCGGTGCTGGACGTGATCTATCTCATTTTCAACGAGGGCTACTCGGCGACCGCCGGGGACGCATGGGTGCGCCCCGCGCTGTGCGACGACGCGCTGCGCCTCGGCCGCATCCTCGCGGAGCTGGCGCCCGCGGACCCCGAGGTGCACGGCCTCGTCGCGCTCATGGAGATCCAGGCGTCGCGGCTCAAGGCCCGCGTGGGTCCCCAGGGCGAGCCGATTCTGCTCCTCGATCAGGACCGATCGCATTGGGATCAGCTTCTCGTGCGGCGTGGGCTCGCGGCGCTCGAGCGTGCCGAGCAGCTCGCCGGAGCGCTCGGGCCCTTCGCCCTGCAGGCAGCGATCGCCGGGTGTCACGCGCGCGCCCGGACCGCCGAGGACACGGATTGGACGCGCATCACCGCCCTGTACGATGCGCTCGTGCAACTCACGCAGTCCCCGGTCGTGGACCTGAATCGCGCCGTCGCATACTCGATGGCCTTCGGTCCGGCGGCCGGCCTCGAGATCGCCGACAAGCTGATGTCTGAGCCAGTGCTCGAGAGCTACCACCTGCTGCCGAGCGTGCGAGCCGATTTCCTCGCGAAACTCGGCAGGTTCGCCGAGGCCCGAGCGGAGCTCCAGCGAGCGGTGTCGCTCACACGCAACACCAGAGAGCGGACGCTGCTCTTGGAGCGTGCAGACAAGCTCGGAACTTGAGAGCGCCGTCCCAGGTTGTAGAATCTGACCCATACCTCGCGGGAGTCGTTATGACCGAGCCGAGTATAGTGACCAAGTGGAAGAGCTGGTCTCCCCAGCTCCTCAGCGTCCTCAGAATCGTCGCGGCGTTTCTCTTCTTCCAATTCGGGTCGGCCAAGTGGTTCGCGTTCCCGGGCGCCATCATGCCTGGTGGCGGAACCGCTCCGCCGGGGTCTGTGGCGTGGTTCGCGTCGGTGATCGAGGTCGTAGGCGGTAGTCTCCTCTTTCTTGGCCTGTTCACGCGACCAGTCGCGTTCCTCCTCGCGGGTGAGATGGCGATCGCCTACTTCTACGGGCACGCAGGGAATGGCTTCTGGCCCTTGCTGAATCAGGGCACGCCCGCCGTTTTCTTCTGTTTCACCTTCCTGTATGTGTCGGCCGCCGGGCCGGGGCCGTGGAGCATCGACGCAAAGCGAGGCACGTGAGCACGTTTTTCGTCACCGGCGCCAACTCGGGGATCGGCCGAGCGCTCGTCGAGGCGCTCGCCGCCCGGGGTGAGGGCGTTGTCCTGGCGACGCGCTCCGAGGAACGCACCCGGCCCGTCCTGAACGAGTTGAAGAGCCGCTACCGGTCCGCCCGGCTGCAGTGGCTGCACCTCGATGTCTCGGACCTCGGCTCGGTGCGGCGCGTCGCCCAATCGTTTCTCGCCACCAAGCAGCCGATCGACGTCCTGGTCAACAATGCGGGGATCGCGGGCACGCGCCGCCTCAGCGCCGACGGCTTCGACATCACGTACGCGACGAATCACATCGGACCGTTCCTGCTGACGAACCTGCTGCTGCCGCGCCTCAAGGAGGCACCGCAGGGACGCGTCGTGAACGTGGCGAGCAATGCCCATTTCATTGCGAAGGAGATGAACTGGGCCGGGCTCGAGCGCCGCACGGAGCCCAAGCGCAGTGGTTTCAAGGACTACGGCCAGACCAAGTTGATGAACGTGCTGCACGCCAAGGAGCTGGCGCGTCGCCTCTCCGGTACGCGCGTGACCACCTACTCCCTGCACCCCGGCGCCGTGGCGTCCAACATTTGGCGCGGGGTGCCGCAGCCGTTTCAGTGGCTGTTGAAGCTGCTCATGCTGTCGAACCAACAAGGCGCGGAGACGCCGCTCTACTGCGCCACCGCGCCGGAGCTCGCAACCGCGACGGGCCGCTACTACTACAAGAGCCGGGAGGCGAAGACGAGCCCGCTGGCCGGTGATGCGGCGCTGGCGCGGGAGCTGTGGGAGAAGACGGCGGCTATAACCGCGTCGTGAGCGGCTTACCGATCAGGGAGCGCGCCTCATCCACCCTGCCGAAGACACCCCACAGCAACACGCCGCGCACGCGCCCGTCCTTCATATAGTAGATGACGCCTTCCTTGAACGGCTCCTTCCAGTCGCTGATGACCTCGAGACGAGGATCCAACTCGCCGACCGCTTCGTAGCCAAGCGCAAACAGGTCTGAGTAGAAGAACGGGAGGTGGGTGTAGGGTGTCCCCTGCCCTGCCATCGCGCGGCCGGCGGCGGCGCCCATCGTATTCGCGTTGTCTTCGTGCTCCACGCGCATCCGCATGCCGAGGGCGGGATTGAAGAAGTTGGCCACGTCGCCCGCCGCGAAGATCTCGGGCACGTTGGTGCGCAGCATCTCGTCCACCACGATGCCGTTCTCCACGTGAATGCCTGCCTGCTCGGCGAGCTCGACGTTCGGTTGAATGCCGAGACCGGCGACCACGACATCGACGGCCAGCTCTTTGCCGCCAGTCGTCCGCACGACGACCTTGGACGCGTCCTGCCGCAGGGCGGCGAGCCCCTCGCCGCTGCGCACGTCGACCCCTTGCTCGCGGTAGTAGGTGACGAGGTAGCGGGAGAGATCGGCGGGAAAGACACGCGCCCCGATGCCGTCCTCCGGCACCAACATCACCACGTCGCGGCCCGCGATGCGCAGCGCCGCCGCCACCTCCGACCCGATGAACCCGCCCCCCAACACCGCGAAGTGCAGCTGCTCCTGGGCGAGCGCGTGCAGGCGGCGGTAATCGTCGTAGGTGCGATAGTAGATGATCTGCTTGTTGCCGCCGAACGGCAGGCGTCGCGGCGTGCCGCCCGTGGCGAGCAGCAACTTGTCGTACGACACGACGTCGCCGCGGTCGTCGGTCACGGTGCGTTTCTTGGCGTCGATCGCGGTGACGCGGCGGCCGAGGCGCAGGTCCGCGCCGATGGTATCGGTGCCCCGCCAGATCCCGGACTCGGGATCGCCCTTCCACAGGCCCTTGGAGAGGGGGGGACGGGCGTAGGGCGCCTGCGCCTCAGCGGAAATCAGGCCGACGGCGCCGGACGGATCGGCGGCGCGGATGGCGCGGGCGGCGGCATCGGCCGTCATCCCGCCACCGATAATGAGGTAGGGATAGTGTTTCATTGAGGATGTTACGCTGCGATGCCCTGGCTCGGATTCGAACCGAGACGCCTTGCGGCACTGCCCCCTCAAGACAGCGTGTCTACCAGTTTCACCACCAGGGCGGGCACGGAAAATTAGACCGCCTTCTCGCGCGAATCAAGCCGATGCGTACCTTTGGAGCATGGAACTCTGGGTCGCGTTTGGCTTCGGCGGCGGCGTGGGTATTCTGTTCGGCTACCTGTTCGGTCGCCAGCGGCAGCCGCCCCCGCGGCGACTGACGCCGCCGCCTCA
>Ga0193697_1000526_pt1 | contig 13371 bp, 19 predicted proteins | sample L3m2metaG_FD_145073 | JGI IMG/M metagenome (GOLD analysis project Ga0193697, IMG submission 145073) | Soil microbial communities from a riparian zone of the East river system, Colorado, United States - L3m2 | ecosystem: Environmental > Terrestrial > Soil > Riparian zone | place: USA: East River... | reverse complement strand
GCTGACGTCGTCGTGCTCGACGGCGACCAGGCGGGCACCGTCTACAACAACGCCCCGATCTACCCGCGGGCCTTGAAGCCTCAGCTCCGCAAGTCGATCGGCGGGTTCATGGTGCTGGGCCGTCTCAGCCAGGGGAACAAGAAGCCGGGGCAGAACCCGGCGTGGACGTTGCTTCCGTCGACCGACGCCGACAAGAAGCTGGCGCAGGCGTACGTCGACTCGCACGGCCACCCGGCCGAGGTCAAGGCCGAGAAGGCTGCGGCGGCTGAGAGGCCGTTCTGATCCATGAACGTCTACATTCCGAAGGAACTGATCCGCCATGACCTAGCCGCGCACGTCGCCGTTGTCGATGTCACGCCGGAACTCGCTGAGAAGTGGTTGGCGCACAACACGCACAATCGCAACCGCCGTCACCAAATGGTCCTTCGCTTCGTGGAGGACATGCGTGCCGACGCCTGGTCATTCAACGGGTCGAGCATCGTGTTCGCTGACGATGTCACGCTGCTTGATGGGCAGAACCGTCTGTTCGCCGTCGTCGACTCGGGCGTGACCGTGCCCTTCATCGTCGTGTGGGGGTTGGCCCCGTCGGTGCAGGATGACATCGACACCGGGGCGCTACGGAAGCTGAGCGATGTCCTGACGCTGGCAGGTGAATCGAACTCGTCTCAACTGGCGAGCCTGATTCGTTTCACGCGGTCGTGGGCGGCTGGCGAGCGGCGCGCCGCCCTGTTCGGCGGTCAGTTGTCCGTCGCTCAGGGCACGACGTTTCTCCACGCTCATCCTGAGTTGCGCGACATCTGCTCGTGGGCGAGGGCGCGGTACGGCAACCTCACGCCGACGTTGGTCGGCGGGTTGTATTGGGCATTCAGCCGTCTCGACAACGAGGACGCAGCGACGGACGCCGACGCGTTCTTTGCGCGGCTGCACGATGGGCAGGGGCTCATCAAGGGCGACCCGATCTACGAGTTGCGACGGGCGACAGAGGACCGCACGGGGGGGCACGCAACCCGTCGCACACGCACCCACGTGACGGCGTTGGTCATCAAGGCGTGGAACGCCTACCGCCTCGGTGAGACAGTCGAACGCCTGCGCTGGCGCTCGGGTGGTGAGCGGCCGGAGCCGTTCCCGGAACCAACGTAAGCGCGGCACATGGAGGCCCGTCTGGTCCCCCGGACGGGGCTGCGCTCCCGACCGCTCATCCATCGGTCGGGTGAACACTCCCCCCCGCCTCGGTTATCAGGCCGACCCCCGGTTCGTGACCGGGGCGGGGGACGATGCTGATAGCCACCTATCAGGTCGAGTCATCGTGATGACCGACCCCGCAGAGCGCTCGACGACGCTCGACTTCGCCCTGAGCTACGCCGCGCTCAACCTGCGGGTGCTGCCGATCGCGCCGGGTACGAAGCGTCCGCCGATGAACGAGTGGACGGCGGCGGCGACGGCCGACACCGACATGATCCGCAACTGGTTCACCGGCATGTACGCCAAGTGCGGTGTCGGGTTGGCGATGGGTCGCCAGCCCGACGGCCGCTTCATCTTCGCCGTTGATGTCGATGAGCACGACCCGGCCCACTCGGGCAGCGAGACGCTGGCCGAGCTACAGGCCGAGCACGCCCGACTGCCCGACACCTGGTGCTCGATCACCGGGGCGGGCGGGTTGCACATGGTGTTCGAGTGCTACGAGGACGTGCGCAACGGCAAGGCCGGGGACGGCCTCGACATACGCGGCGAGGGTGGGCAGATCGTCGTGGCCCCGTCGATCCATCCGACGACCAACGTGCTCTACGCATGGGAGAGCGGGTACGCCCCGTGGGAGCACGAGCTCGCGCTGGCCCCGAGCTGGCTGCTCGACATCGTCGCCGAGACACCCTCGATTCAGCGGACTATCCCACCCTCGACTGAACCGAGCCCATCTTCATCGAATCATTCGCGAATCTTCAACGACCCCGACACTGATGCTGGGTCGGCGGCTGAGTGGCTGCGCAATGAGTGGGACTGGGATCGGGCGCTGACCGTCGCCGGATGGCAGGTGCACCACGGCGACCGCAACGGCGACGTGCACTGGACTCGGCCCGGCAAGGAACGGAGAGCGGGCTCGTCGGCGGTGCTGCATCCAGGTGGGCCGCTCGTCGTGTTCTCGACCGACGCATCGTTGGCCGAGATACTGGCGGTCGGTCACCCTGATCGGGACGGCTCAGTGTCGCTGTCGCCGCTGCACTTCTACGCCGCCACCTACCACAGCGGCGACCTGTCGGCGGCGGGCCGAGCGATCCGTCGGATGATGGACGCGGCAGCGGCGCCGACTGCTAGACGCCTATCAACTCCGACGCCGCCGTCCGGCGCGAGCTCGGACCCGATGAAGCGGCGCAACGTGGTGCTGACCCCGGCGTCGAAGATCGCACGCAAGCGGGTGCAGTGGTTGTGGGACGGGCGGCTGGCGAACGGGACGCTCGGTCTGCTGGCCGGGGCCGAGGGGTTGGGCAAGTCGACGCTGGCCTACTGGTTGGCGGCGAGGATCACGCGGGGCGAGCTGCCCGGCGAGGACCGCTTCCATCCACGGTCGGTGCTGGTGTGCGCCACCGAGGATTCGTGGGAGCACACGATCCGTCCCCGCCTCGATGCTCACGATGCCGACGTCGAGCGGGTGTTCCGCATGGAGGTCACCGTCGATGGTGCCGTGGTCGGGGAGCTGAGCCTCCCCGCCGACCTGGCCGACGTCGAGTCCGCGGCTGACGCGCAGAACGCTTCGCTGCTGATCCTCGATCCGTTGATGTCGCGGCTCGACTCCCGGCTCGACTCGCACCGCGACGGCGAGGTACGCCAGGCGCTCGAACCGTTGGTGAAGTCGTGCGAACGCACGAAGCTGGCGGCGCTCGGGCTGATCCACTTCAACAAGTCGGGCTCGACGAATCCGCTCGACAACGTGATGGCGAGCAAAGCCTTCACCGCCGTGGCTCGCTCGGTGCACATGGTGGTGCGCGATCCCGACGACGAGGAAGACAGGCGGCGCATCTTCGGGACCGAGAAGAACAACCTGGGGCCGCTGGGCCTGCCGACCAAGACGTTCACGATCGAACCGTGGGTGTTCCCGACCGACGACGGGAGCATGGGTGAGGTCGGTCGGCTGAGATGGGGGGCTGACTCGGTGACCACCGTACGAGGGGCGATCAACAGTGGGGCCGAGGGGCGGCAACCAAAGACGAACGAGGCGATGGACTGGCTGCGTGACTACATGCGGGCGAACGGCCCGGTGGTCAACAGCGCCGACGCGATCAAAGCGGCCGACAAGGCGGGGCACGCGTCATCGACGTTGTTCCGGGCACGCAAGTCGCTCGGCCTCGAAGCCGAGGACACGAAGGTCTACGGCCCCAAGAGCACGACGTGGTACTACCCGGCTGATAGGCACCTATCAGTCGACGACCCTGATCCACCGCCGAGCCTGCGGGACATCACGTGAGCCCGGTCATCGACTTCGATCCCGCCCGCCGCACCAATGCTCAGGCGATCGCTGACCTCGCCACGCTCGGGGTGCTGCATCAGGACTCGTGGATGCTCGACGCCACGGTGGGACCGGAGCGTGGGTTCTGGAAGCAGTGGTGGCCGCGCCACCTGGTGACCAACGATTCGGACGAGACGGTCACCGCCGACCACCACTGGGATGCGCGGCACATGCCGGTGATGGACGGGGCGTTCGACGTCGTCGTGTTCGACCCGCCGTACGCCAACCGGGGCACGTCACGTCATCCGATGGACCCGCGCTACGGGCTCGACGCCGGGTACCGCACGAAGGTCGACGTCGAAGCTCTGCTCGTCGAGGGCACGGTCGAGGCGCTGAGGGTGACGACGAAGCTGGCGCTGATCAAGTGTCAGGACGCGTGCGTGTCGGGGCACTACGCACCGCAGACGTTCCTCGTGTGGGAGGCGGCGAAGGCGGCGGGCGCCCGGCTGATGGGCGAGATGTACGTGGTCGGGCGACGGGAGCAGCCGTCGGGCAAGCGCCAGAAGAACATCTGGTCGGCGTGCTCGACGTTGATGGTCTTCGACAAGGGGAGGAAGCGATGACGACCACCGCCCGCTATCACACGTTCACGAAGCTCGGGGTGCGCTACCGATTCTTCCGCACCTACCCGAACCGGTGGGGTGACGGCAGGGTGCACTTGCAGTTCTGGTCGAAGACGCACAAGCAGTACGCGCTGGTGTGCAACCCGAGCGACGTCGGCTCGTTCTCGGGGTACCACGGCTACGAGCTGATGGACCCCGCCGAGCTGACGTGCAAGCTGTGCATCCGGTCCGATCCACGATGAGCGTGGGTGAGTTCGCTCAGGCCGTGGCTGGTTGCGTGGTCGGGCTACTCATCGTCGACCTGCTCGTGTACGTGTGGCGGCGGCGATGACCGGCTCGAGTGATAGACGTCTATCAGCATGACCCCGTTGCGCAATCAGGTGAAGTGCGAGGGGTGCGGCGAGACGATCGACTGCATGCGAGTCGGCAACGCTCAGCACGCTTCGGGGTGGGTGGTCAACCGGCCGACGTCGAAGGGCGGCGTGAACGCCGTCATGTTCTTGGAGCGCGACCTGCGCTGGCTCTGCCGGTGGTGCATCGACAAGCGTCGGGCTGGGGTGCCGTTCGGGCAGGAGTCGTTATTCTGAGACGCGCAAGAGCCCCGGTCCTTTGGGGAGGGCCGGGGCTCTGTGGAGACACGCTAGTGGCGGCGGGGGTCAGCGTAGGTTCAGGGGCGGCGGGTTCGTGAATGGGTTTCCCCTGGTGATTCGCCCGCACCCAGGTACCACCCGAGCCCGTTTCGGGGCTCAGATCGAATCCTGGTGCGTGTCGAGCAGCGCTAGGACGATGGTTGCCAGGTCGTAGACGCTGCACGGGTGCCGGGTGTAGTGGCAGTGGGCGCAGCGCTCGTATCCGTTGTCCTCCTGCTGGGCCGGGTCGTGAATGTCACGCTCCGACTCGGCGTACTGGCGGACCTCATCGAGCGTCCACTCCGTGCCGTCGACCTCGATCACCACGTCGTGCCGCACGCCGTGCACTTGTTCCAGCGGTCGGTGCCGCTGGCCTTGCCGACCGGGTGAGTCAGCATCCACAGGGGGATGGCGAGCCCGAGCGTGCAGATGGTGAGGATCACCCAGCCGAAGCCGAACTTGCGGTGCTGCCGGTTCGTGCGCTTCTTGCTCTTGATCGTGCCGACGGCCCCGCAGTAGGGGCACGTTGCTAGACGCCTATCAGTCACCGGACTCACCGCCCTCGATGCGACGCAGGATGGTGGTGAGCACGCCGTGGTTGGCGTCGAGCTTGGCTGAGAGCCGAGCCTCGCTCATGTTGACGTGGTCGATGACGTGCTGGACGTCGTCGTCGATGTGGGAGCGCAGGCCCACCAACTCGGCGGCGATCAGTTCCATCGCCGCGTCGTGGCGCCGTTCGAGATTGGCGACGCGCTGGACCAGCTCGTCGAACTCGCTGCGGTCGATGCTCATGACGGCACCGCCCGAAGTCGAAGCGTGCTGATGTCCAGCCCGGCCTCGGCCTCGCGGGCCGCCAGCTCCAAGCGGCAATCCTCGCACCACTCGGTGGGGACGGCAGCGAACGAGCGGGCCAGTTCGAGCGTGCGATGCCCGACGGCGTTGCCGTGGTCGACGCAGACGTTGTACCAACGGCAGTCGCCTCCGCAGGCGTCAAGTTCAAGATCATCGGCGTGGCCGGTGATGACGGGTCGGCCCGTCTCACGCGCCCTGGTGGTGCGGTAGTAGTGACGATCGCGGGGTCCGATGCTCATGACGCCACCGCCAGTGCGGCCTCGACGTCGGAGCGCAGCCACACCCACGACCGGCCGATCTTGCGGATCGGGGCGGGGAGCTTGGCGGCGAGCGACGGGAAAGCGTCGGGCACCGAGAGGGCGACCTGCAAGCTGGACTGTGAGACGCCGAACGCGGCGGCGACCTCGATGCCGTCCATCAGATCGTGGGCGGTGATTGGTGGGTGGGTGGTACGTGACATGGGAACCTCCAAGTTCCTCGTTGGGCTAGTGATGTTACTAGCAGTGCGAGCCGGGGGAATCGAACCCCCGTTGGTAGCTACCAACGCTCGCTGATAGACGTCTATCTGAATCGCAACTTCGGGGACTGCCCGATGACGAGCCCCCAGTGGCGCTCGGGATCGAAGCCCTCGACCTCGTCTGGCATGACGTCAGCGTTGAGTACGCGGACGCCGTCGGTGGCCCGGACATGGATGCTCCCGTCGCGGGCCTTGCGACCCTGGACGCCGGGACCGTTGTCGGTCATCGTGACCGTCCACGGGTGCTTGGCTTGCGCAGCCTTGCGGGGGCCGCTCATCGGCTGCCCTTGCTGATCGCCCTCGCCATGCTCCCCTTGCCCACCGCGAGCGACAGGAAGACGAACAGGGTGATGCCGCCGACGATGACGAGGCACGCCGACAAGATGACGAGCAGCTTCCAGAGGATGCGCACCAGGATGCGCACCGTGTAGCCGACGACCGTCCCGAAGCGGGAGTGGTCGAAGCGCAGCCACGTGGTCTGGACGAAGTCGGCCAGCCGGTACCAGTGCCGCTCGATCGGCCGGTAGCGGACGACGCGGGTGGTCATGACCTCACCGCCTTGCGTGCCTGCTCGCACTGCGAGCACGTGCCGGTGATCAGGTTGCCCGCCCGGCCGGTGGCACGGATCGGACGCACCCGGCGACACCGGGTGCAGTAGCCGTAGACCTTCACGACGTCACGTCCCACAGGCTCGGGTGATTCGGGCTGACGTAGTGCTTGCGCACTCGGCTGAGCGAGCGGTCGGTGACGCGCTCGATCAGTTCGGCCAGCCAGCGTGGGGCGATCATGATGCCGTCGCTCGTCTCGACGAGCGTAGGCTCATTCTCGTTCACGGTGCTAGCTTGCACCGTGGTGCTCGGGTGTCGTTGCATTAGAGGAACCTCCAAGTTCTCCGTTGGTTTGTTGAACCGCTCAGGGAGTCTGTGCGGTAGTGCGAGCCACCGGAGTTGAACTCGGTGTGACGCCACCGGGCGCCCGCTGCGGCCCGTCGTTGGTAGCCACCAACGGCGGGCCGCTCTGTTGATAGACGGCTATCAGCGCAGCCGTCCCGCTGCGGCGAGCATCGACCGCTCCGTGACCTCACGGAAGAACGGCACCAACTCGGTGCAGTCGTTGATGAGTGCGACCACGTCGGCCCCGGCGAAACCGGGGACCACGAACCTCGCCGCCCCCGAGCCGAGCCCGACGACCGCGACGATCGCGCCCTCCCGTTGCGCCGCCTGCATGGCGGCGATCGCCGGGGCGGGCTGCCACCATGACCCGTCGGTCAGGACGATGACGATGCGGTTCGCTGCCGCGCTCCCCGCCACGACACGGTGCGCCTCGCGGCACGCCGACGTCGGGTTGGTCGAGCCTTCCAGCATCGGGATGAACACCCGACCGTCGGGCCGATGCGACCCGTCGAAGATCATCGACGCATCGTCACCGAACCCGAGCACCGTGCACTTGCCCTCGACCCGGTCGACCGCAGTGCGGATCGCCCACGTCGCATCGGCCAGCTTGTAAATCTGCTGACCCATCGAGCCCGACACGTCGCACACGAGCACGACGTCGAGCGAGCTGGCGTCCATCTGCCCGGCCTCGAACCGGTCGAACACGTTGTCCGCGTCCCAGTCGGGATCGGTCGCCCAACGGTCGACCGAGAACCGGCCGCTGTCGGTGCGCCGAATCCACGCCGCCTCGTTGTCGTCCTTGATGTCGGACAGCACGTCGGACACGTGGCGACCCAGCATCCGCGTCTCGGCCGTGACCTCTTGCCATTCGCCTTGTGACTTCGGCAGGTCGGCGCCACCGCTCGGCCCGTGGAGTAGGTCGTCGACCACACGGTCCATGTCGGCTGCCGTCTCGTCGTCGCCCAGCGCCTCGTCGATCGCCTCGTCGATGGCCTCGGACATCGAGCGCCGCCGCGTCTCGCCGTCGGGCGATGAGCACCCGTCGGTGTCGTCGGGGTCGCCATCACTGGACTTGCCCTCGCCACCGTCGGCGTCGCCGTCGTCCTCGTCGGACTCGTCGCCGTCGTCGCCCTCGGCCTCGGCCTCGCCGTCGGACTCGCCGTCGCCCTCGTCACCGAAGTCGTCGTCGCTATCGTCGGCGTCATCGCCGTCCGAGCCCTCGTCGCCCTCGTCGCCCTCATCGCCCTCGGCCTCATCGTCGCCCTCGCCGTCGGTGTCGCCCTCGCCATCATCGGCAAGATCGTCACCCTCGTCGTCGTCGCCATCCTCATCGGATTCGCCCTCGGCTGAGTCATCCTCGTCGGCCTCGTCGGCCGTCGGAATGTCGATCGACTCACCGTCGTCGCCATCCTCGGGCTCGCCCTCGTCGATGGTCTTGCCACCGCACCCGCCCTTCGGCGGAAGCTGCGAACCGAACGACGAGTGGAACTCGTTGATGATCTGCCACGCCTCGACAGCGTCGGCCTCGCCGGGATCGGCCAGCCGTTGATAGGCGCCTATCAGGTCGGCGCAGTAGCGGGTCGACGCCTCGTCGTTGGTAGCTACAAACGCAGCCCGAGCAATCGCTCGTGCCTCGTCGCCCAGCCAGGTCCGACCAGCAACCAGCGTCCACGCCGAAGGGTGGGTGACGCTGATGTGGTACGACATGGCGGCGATCAGGTAGCCACGCCACGCGCCGTACCGAGCCAGGCCCAGCCGCTCGATGCGCTGATCCTCCAAGATGTTCCACGAACGGTGGATGCCACGGTCGGTCGACCGCTCGGCCGCACTGACCCGACGCATCAGCGACGAGCCGGACCGCGGCGTGAACAGGTTGTGGAACAACTCGTGAGCGTTGGTCCCGAGCCACACGGCGATCGCTCGCCGGTCGGCACCGATGCCCAGGCCGGGCATGCGGCGCACGTTGATGGTGATGGTCTCGCCGTCGGGGTTGGTCCACGCCGGGGCGGCGGTGTCGTTGTCGACGATGACGATGTTGTCAAGGTCGAACGAGAGAATCTGATCGGTCAGCCGCAGGTGCCGACCCATTCGCCGCAGGTGCAGGATGACCAGCGGATCGGCGTGCTCCACCCGCACGGGGTTGGACCCGGTGCGTTGTGTCGTTGCCATGTTGGGAACCTCCAAGTTCCTGAGAGTGCACGGGATTGTGCACAGTGCGAGCCGGGGGAGTCGAACCCCCGTTGGTAGCTACCAGCGCTCGCCGTTGATCAGTCGGTGACCACCCCGATAGCGGGCTCGACGTCGACCTCGGCCTCGCCGCCGATGACCTCGTCGTAGATGGTGAGGGACTGCGCTTCGAGCGCACGCTCGATCGGGCCGACCTCGTCGTCGTCGTAGTGGTTGGCGAACAACGCCATCGCCGCCTCGATCCCGAACGCCGTGACGTGGCGCTCGAACTCGATCAGCATGTTGGTCGACGTCGGAGACTGGACCTCGGCCAGCGAGCGGATGCCGTCGGCCACGTCGAGCAGGGTCGTGCTGGCGACGAGCTGTTCCTCGACCTCCCGCAGATACGGCCACTTGATCGGCATTTGGAACCGGTTGCGAAACGCCTGGTTCATCCGCGTCGTGCCGGTGTAGGTGGTCGGGTTGATGGCGCACCCGATGAGCACGGGTTGCGGTGCACCGGTACCACCGTGGCCGCAGCGGATGACCTCGCCGTTCTCTTGCAGGTCGAGCCGACGGGACACCGACGTCACGCCGTGGAACGCAGCGGTCACCCGCTGGTGCGCCATGTTGACCTCGTCGTACACAACGACGCCGCCGTAGCGGATGACGAGCGTGTGGTCGGCGTCGATCCACATGGGGAACCCGGTGGCGTGGTCGATGTCCCGGCGACCGAGCACGGACTTCGGGTCCATGTTGGCCGAGCACTCGACGATGCACAGAGGCAGCGCACGCTCAGCGGCGTAGGCACGGAACGCCGTCGTCTTGCTGGACCCGGTCGGGCCTTCCAGCTTGATGTTGTGGCGCAGCACCATCGCACCATCGAAGGCGTCGAAGTCGTAGACGCCGGGCATGACGTCACGGTGGACGTAGCCCTCAGCGATGCGAGGGTCGGGGATCAGGGCGGCGACACGGTCGCGGTCCTTCTCGGGGACGGTCGACAGGTCGAACGTCGGGTGGGTAAACATTGGGAACCTCCAAGTTCCAGTGAGAGCCAGCCACGATTGGCTGGCAGTGCGAGCCGGGGGAGTCGAACCCCCGTCGTGCCGATGCTCGCCGCCCGCCCGCCCTCACTGGTAGCTACCAATGGGGCGGGCTGATAGGCGTCTATCTACAGGTCGCGCAGGTCGCCCGCCTTCGCCGCGCCAGCCTTGACCGGCGTGCGCTTGCCGCTCGCCGCCTTGCTCGCCGCGGCCCGAGCCGTGGCCGCAGCGGCCGACCGCTTCGGGTCGACGACCGGACGGCTCGCCGCCTTGTGCGCCGACTTCGACGCGGCGACCTTGCGTGCCGCCTTGACCCGCTTCGCCTCGACCGCGGCCAGCACGAGCACGAGCCCGGCGTGGATGCCATCGAGCGTGACGCCCTTGACCTCGACCATCGGGCCGAGCTCGCGGATGAACGCCTTGCCGCCCGACATCAGGTCGAGCCCGACGTCGGCGTAGGTGGACTGCGTGCCCGCCTTGCCCGACTTCGGCGCGGTCGGCACCTTGCCCGTCGCCGCACCGATGGCGGACTTGACGGTGGTGACTGTGACGCCAGCAGCGCCGTGCTTCGCGGCCAGGTCGATGAGCACCTGCCGTGCCTTGCTCACGTCACCGATGGCGATGGCCTCACGGTGAGCGGAGAACGAGACGAGCGCAACGCGCTCGGTGGCGGGGAAGCGGATCGCCACGTCGCGGTACAGCCGCAGCGTGTTCGTGCTCTTGGTCGGGATGCCGCGGGCCTTCGCCTGGTCGACGATCGCATCGACCGCGGCGACGCCTTGCGGGGCGACGCGGACAATCTCGTCGCTCAACTTCCAGAGCGATGCCTCGTCGTGGACGTCCTTGATGGCGTCGCACACGCCGTCGTACTTGTGGTCGACGGCCGGGGTTGTGATGGTGGACATGATGGGAACCTCCAAGTTCCTGTTTGCGCTGACGGTGTTGTCAGCAGTGCGAGCCGGGGGGATCGAACCCCCATCGTTGGTAGCTACCAGCGCTCGCCGCTAGGTGTCAGCCTAGCGCAGCGTTGCACAATGCGCAACCTGATAGACGCCTATCAGCGCAGGCACGTCGACACGGTCAGGCACTGCGCCGAATGCCAGAGCATCCATGCACACGCCGTCGCCGCCACGATGACGAACACGACGAGCTGAGCGAGTCGGCGCCTCATGACGTCGTCGACCGTTGGTAGCTACCAGCGTCCACGTAGGTCATGGCGTGGCCGAGCTGGGCCGAGTGACGCTCGGCCTCCACATAGTTCGTGACCGCGCGAGTGCTGGTCCACTCACAGTCGCGGCACTGCCACTGGCCGTGGTCGAAATGACGCGGGCCGCTCACGACTGCACCGTGGTCGCGGCACCGACGAAACGGGCGCGGTCGAACCGCGGGTTCTCGGCCTCGAACGCATCAGCGATCCCGTGGATCGCGGACGCCACGGCAGCACGGGCGCAGACGCGCTCGGCCTCGGTCGAGCAGTGGTCAGCGAAGGCGAGGGACCAAGCGAGCTTGGCCGCGACCGCCTCATAGGTTGAGCGACTGGACATGATGGGAACCTCCAAGTTCCTGAGAGAGTGCACGGGTCGTGCACAGTGCGAGCCGGGGGAATCGAACCCCCGTTGGTAGCTACCAGCGCTCGCTGACGTTCGGGCCGTACCGTCGTCGGCCCGACCGTCAGTAGTCCACGCCCCAGCAGATGCGCTGAGCCGCGGCGTACCGGCCGCCCATGTCATCGCACGTCGCACGGTTGGGGACGCGGGTGACCGCGAGCCGCTGCGGCGGGGACACGTCGCACGACAAGCGCACGCCGTGCGCCACGTAGACGGTCCCGCCTGGACGGGCGCCGTTGCTGTCGTGGCACGGGGGACGGGCGGCGTCGGCCGCGCCGCTGGTAGCTACCAGCGGGACCACGACCAGGCCGAGTGAGAGCACGGCCAACGCCGCGCGGGTGATGCGCATGAGTGGGAACCTCCAAGTTCCTGCGAGCTCGCGGGTGCGAGCAGTGCACGCCGGGGGAGTCGAACCCCCGCGGTACCCGGTGCGTGCGTGGCGCTGGTAGCTACCAACGCTCAGGGATCATGCGACGGCGGACACCGTGAGCATGGCGATGGCGGCGTCCCGGACACGGGCAATCTCGCCCGCATCCTTCAAGTGCGCCAGCCCTGCCAGCACGACGTCGACCAGCGCGGTCGTGGCCTCGGTCACGGCCTCGGCCTCGCCCTCGCCCTCGCCCTCGCCCTTGTCGGACTTGTCGCGGGTGGCGGTGTAGATGCGCTTCAGTGAGCGCGACCCGTTGCACTCGTCGTCAGCGAACGCTTCAAGCTCAGCGAACGTCGGGAACAGTTGCGCCAGCGCATAGCCCTGGCTGACGTAGGTCTTGGCCGTGCTCGGCGTGAGCGAACGCTCAGCGAATGCGGCGATGGTCTGGTCGCGGGCGGCGTCGTAGGACAGGTCGCCCTTGACGATGAGCTGGCCGAGCCCGTGGAAATCGGCGGTCGTCTCGACCTCGCGGCTAGCCGCACGGTCAGCGATGTAGATGATGTAAGCATGCATTTGGGAACCTCCAAGTTCACCGGTCACGTGCGGGGTTGCACGTAGTGCGAGCATCGGGAATCGAACCCGATCGAGAACCATTGCTCGCCCTCCGTTGGTACCTACCAACGGAATCGCTTAGGCCATTCACGAGCAGACTTGCACTAGGTCACACCGCCATCGGTCCCACGGGTAGCCGACCGCAATGGTCGGACCGTGTCCACCTGATAGACGCCTAGCAAGCATCCTGCTCGCCGCCCCTGTTGGTTGTCCCGCGGGGTCCGGGTGATTCGTGCGCAGTGTGGACACTGTGACCAGTCGTGCGGCGTCGCCCGTTGTAGCGTCGGCCGTAGTGGGCCGATCGCGGGTGACTGTGCACGCCAATCCTCATCGCTCGCACGCTGTGCTCGCAGAATCGTGATGCTGACCTCGCCCGCCCACTAACCCGCTATCAGCTACAGCATGCGCCGTACCTCCTACACGCGGGGTCCATGGACCGTTCGGGCGGCGTTGTCGCCGCCGCCCGTGTCGACCGGTTGGGCGGCGGGCGAACCCGCCGCCGCTGACCAGAGCACCGGTCGACATGCATCACACTAGTCCTACCCCTAGGCAAACACAAGTGATTTCCCTAGAAACGCCAAACAACGCTCTGACCAGGGCCGATGGTAGCTACCAACGTG
>Ga0193697_1000521_pt1 | contig 13430 bp, 7 predicted proteins | sample L3m2metaG_FD_145073 | JGI IMG/M metagenome (GOLD analysis project Ga0193697, IMG submission 145073) | Soil microbial communities from a riparian zone of the East river system, Colorado, United States - L3m2 | ecosystem: Environmental > Terrestrial > Soil > Riparian zone | place: USA: East River... | reverse complement strand
CGCCTGCGATGTCGCGCCAGTCTTGACGAGCGACGCCGTGTAGGCGACGAACGGCGTGGGGTTGAACAGGTCGTCCACCGGCGGCCGTCCGTTGGCAAAGTTGTCGGTGAACGCGTAGGTCGGCTGGTCGTCGTGCGTGAACTCGATGCCGACGTCTGCGCTGTGATGGACCGGGCCGGTGTTGAACGTCGACGAGAGGTCCGTCTGGTTCGTCGTGACCTTGTCGTTGCGGTGCTGATACTTGGTGTCGGTTCGCCGCAATTGCGGGACGAGCGGGTTGTAACCTGGATCTTCCGGTCCCTGTCCTGCCGTCGACGTCGCCGGGCGCGGCGGCGTAAGCACGGCGTCGCGGTAGTTCTTCCCGTAACGCGTCAGGTTGCGCACGGTGAACGTGCGGTTGAACTGATGGTCCAGCGTTACGGTGCCGAGGTCGGAAGTCGTGTCCTCGTAGTCGCGCGACGCGATGCCGTAGAAATTACTGAAGCTGAGATCGTTGACGGTGATGCCGCGGTTGATGGCCGTGTCCGGCAATAGCGTCGGGATGCCAAAGTCGGGGATGTTGTTCTGCTGCATGTGCGAGAAGTTCAGCGTGAGCTGAGTGGGCTTTCCCATGCCGAGCAGGAGCGACGGGGCCAGGCCCCAGCTCTTGTATTTCGCAACGTCGCGGCCGGCATATCCAGTGTCCTGCCACATCGCGTTGAACCGGAACGCCACCGAGTTGTTCAGGCGCTGGTTGGTGTCGAGCGTCGTCCGCTTGTAGTCGGCGCTGCCGCCGCCCAGGCGAATCGACGTGAATTCCTGCGCGTGCGGCGTCTTGCTGACCAGATTGATCGATCCGCCGGTCGAGCCGCGGCCGGTCGTTGCCGACGAGGGGCCCTTTGCCACTTCGACGACTTCCGTGTTGAAGGCGTCGCGGCTGATCAGCCCGACGTCGCGGGCACCGTCGACGTAGATGTCATTGCGCGCGCTGAACCCGCGGATCAGCACGTTGTCGCCAGTGGACGTGCCGCCGCTGCCGCCTTCGCCGATGCTCATGGTGATGCCGGGCGTATTCCGAAGTACCTCGCGCAGCGATGTGGCGTTCTGTTCCTGGTATACGTGCTGAGGAATGACGACCACCGTCTGTCCGGTGTCGCGCAGGCGCTCGCTGTACTTGGGCGACTTCACCTTCAGCGGCTGTCCCTCGACGGCGACGAATTCCGAGACGCCGCGAATGTCGAGGCGGACGCCGTCTGGCCCGAAGGTGGCGCGAACGGCGGTGCCCGCCAGCATCGCGTCCATCGCGGCTGCGGGGGTCAGGGTGCCGACGGCACCGGACGACTGCACGGTGCCAATCCGCGGATCCACCATCGTGACCTTGAGGCCGCTGACGCGTTCGAATTCCGCGACCGCGCCGTCCAATGGGCCGACCGGAATCTGGAACTCCAGCCGGCGCGTGTCGGAAGGCGCCGCGGCAGCCTGCGGAGTCCCCTGGCTCGCTGTGCCCGGCTCCGCGGCCGTGGCCGGCTGAACTCCCGTGGTGGTGGACGCGGCGAGTGCCGTGCCCAACATCACCGCCCAATGCGATTGCCGGCGGAAACGGTGTGCAGGTCTGACCGCGTGAAAACGTCGCTTCATGTCTGACCCTCGCGTCGGTGAAGGCTCCGGGGAACGGGCGTCGATGACACCATCGACCGCCGTACGGATCCTCGAGCGCGCGACCCGAGTGCAGGAAGTGAACCAGCAGCTCGTGCTCACGTCATCGCCGGTGTGTCGATGAACTAATCAGCGCAGGGACGTGCGTTTTTTGCCGGGACTATCACTGATGTCTACGGTCGTTTGCGGCCGCTGCGCATCTTTCGGCCAGCTCCACCAACTATTGCGCGCCGTGGCAGTGGACTTTTGTCTGCGTGAGTCGCCTGGAAATCAGGGAACGGCGCGGTTGTCGACGATGCGACTTTCTCCTAGCAAGAATTGCCGTTATGAGAAGTCTTGGAATCGTCGTGGCGACCGCTCGCGCTGGTTAGACCGAGGGACCCAGGAAGCGCCGATAGGCTTCGTTCCCTTCTTCCACGGTGTAGTGGTACCCCAGTCCTGACAGGAACGCATCGAAGGCGCCGCTCTCGCTGTCCGGCACTTCGAACGCCGCGAGCACGCGGCCGAAATCGGCGCCGTGGTTGCGGTAGTGAAACAGGCTGATGTTCCAGCGTCCGCCGAGCGTGTCGAGGAACTGCATCAGCGCGCCCGGACGTTCGGGGAACTCGAAGCGGCACACGCGCTCGGCGCCGACGTGCGGCGTGCGCCCACCCACCATGTGCCGCACGTGCAGCTTCGCCATTTCGTTGCCGGACAGATCCGCGGTCTCGTACCCCTGCGCCCGCAGCTGGGCGGCGAGCTGGCCGCCATCGTCCCGTGTCGCGGTCGCGATGCCGACGAAGATCTCCGCCTGGTCCCGTCCGCTGAGACGATAGTTGAACTCGGTGACGACGCACGCGCCCAGCGCGGCGCAGAAGGCGCGAAAGGCGCCGGGCCGCTCCGGAATCGTCACCGCGAGCAGCGCTTCGCGGCCTTCGCCGAGCTCCGCGCGTTCCGCGACGAAGCGCAGCCGGTCGAAGTTCATGTTCGCGCCGCTCAGCACGGCGGCCAGCCGCCTTCCGCTGACGCCGCGCGAGGTCACGTACGACTTCAGGCCCGCCAGCGCCAGGGCGCCCGCCGGCTCGACGATCGTGCGGGTGTCGTCGAAGATGTCCTTGATCGCCGCACACACCTCGTCGTTACTGACCCGCAGGACCTCCGTCACGGTCGCCTGGGCGATCGGAAAGGTATGCGCGCCAACCTGCTGCACCGCGACGCCGTCGACGAAAATGCCGACATCGTCCAGGCGCACGCGGTGGCCGGCCTCGATCGAGCACGCCATCGCGTCGGCCTCGAACGGCTCGACGCCGAAGACGTCGATGTCCGGCCGCAGCGCCTTCACGTACGAGGCGATGCCGGCAATCAGGCCTCCCCCGCCGACCGGAACGAACACCGCAGACAGATCCGCCGGGGCCTGACGCAACAGCTCCACCGCCACCGTCCCCTGTCCGGCAATGACCAGCGGATCGTCGAACGGGTGCACGAAGACGAGGCCGGTCTCGCTCGCCAGCCGCTCGGCGTGCTGCTGCGCCTCGGCATAGCGATCGCCCACGAGCACGACCTCGGCGCCGAGCGCCTTGACCGCGTCAACCTTGATCTCCGGTGTCGTCCGCGGCATCACGATGACGGCGCGAATGCCCAGCCGGCGCGCGGAAAAGGCGACGCCCTGCGCGTGATTCCCCGCACTGGCGGCGATGACGCCGCGGCTCCTCTCTTCAGGGGTCAGCCGCGCGATCTTGTTGTAGGCGCCGCGGATCTTGAAGCTGAAGATCGGCTGCGTGTCCTCCCGCTTCAACAGCACGTGGTTGTCGAGCCGCCGCGACAGGCGCGGGGCGACGTCCAAGGCCGTCTCGTTGACGACCTCGTAGACGCGGCTGGCGAGAATCTCTCGAAGGAGGCTGTCCATCACAGCCTCCGGCGCTTTCGCAATGCACTCTTAGACATCAGGCAGAAACGCCGCAAGAAGGCCGATCGCGGGAAGAAACGCGCACAGCCGGTAGACCGCCTCGATGCCCACGACGTCGGCCATCTGGCCGAGAACCGCGGCCCCGATGCCGCCCATGCCGAAGGCAAACCCGAAGAACACGCCGGAGATGAGCCCGACGCGTCCGGGCACCAGCTCCTGCGCGAAGACGACGATCGCCGAAAAAGCGGACGCCAGGATCAGGCCGATGACGATCGCCAGTACGGGTGTCCAGAACAACGACGCGTACGGCAGCAGCAGTGTGAACGGAAGAACGCCCAGAATCGACACCCAGATCACCAGCTTGCGGCCGATCCGATCGCCGATCGGCCCGCCGAGGATGGTACCGAGGGCGACTGCCGCGAGGAACACGAATAACTGGATCTGAGCCGTCCGAACCGACAGGTGAAACTTTTCGATCAGGTAGAACGTGTAGTAGCTGCTCAGGCTCGCGAGATAGAAGTACTTCGAGAAGATGAGCGCCGCGAGGATCGTCAGCGACCAGCCGACGCGCCGCGGCGACAGCTGCACACGCGGGCGGGAGGTCGGCGCGGGCGGAGCGGCCAGCACACGCTCCCGCCACTCTCGATGCCATCCGCCGATCTTCCACAAGACGGCGATCCCCGCGAGGGCCAGCAGGGCGCACCACGCGATGCTCGCCTGCCCGCGCGGCAGCACGAGGAAGGCGCCCAGCAATGGACCGAACGACGTGCCGATGTTGCCGCCCACCTGAAACACCGATTGCGCCAGGCCGTGCCGGCCGCCCGACGCCATCCGCGCCACACGCGACGACTCTGGATGGAACACCGCCGAGCCGATCCCCATCAGCAGCGCGGCCGCGAGGATGATCCCGAAGGTTGGCGCCGCCGCCAGCAGCAGCAGGCCGACGAGCGTGAACGCCATGCCGATGACGAGCGAGTACGGCGTCGGACGACGGTCGGTGTACAACCCGACGAGCGGCTGCAGCAGCGAAGCCGTCAGCTGCTGAGCCAGCGTCATCAACCCCACTTGCGCGAAGCTCAGCGAAAACACCGTTTTCAGCATCGGATAAATCGCAGGGAGCAACGACTGGACTGTGTCGTTGAGCAGATGGGACAGGCTGATACCGGCGAGCACCGCGACGGCGGTTCCCGGGGCCTTTATGCGTTCGTGGCCGATCATGATGAGATGATCGCCCCACCGCTCGTGGTTCTTCCGAACGGCTGAGTCGTCGCAACGCTTGCATCTGTGATCTGGTCCATGTCGCCCCGTTCCTTCAACAGGCCCCTACTTGAATAAACCGTGCAAGACTGTGAAAAGTGACAGTCGCCTTTCTCACGGTTTCGCTCTACCCTTCACCGAACTGACTTCTTCAGAATTGAAGGTACATATGACGACAACCAGTTCTCGGTTGGGAACCCTCGGGTTGGGATTCGCCCTCATTCTCTTCTGGGCTCCCTCGTCTGTCGAGGCCACATCAGTCACGATTCAAAACGTGACGGTCACATCCACCGTCGGTACCGACACGAGAACGTGGTGCATGATCGGCTGCGTCTTCAATTCGGGTGCGGGGAACCTGTGGGCAGCCTTTGCCAACACCGTGATCAACTCTCCCAGTACAGGTGGGGACCTATCGTTGGTTCTGACACAGAATCCCACTGCAGGCGTTCCAGGCTTCAACTTCGATACGAGCGAACATATCTTTGGCGATGGGACGGCGGATTCATGCGGCCGCGCTGGCGGCCTTGCCCCTTCCTGTGTGATGACGTTGAACATTCTCACGAACCTGTTCGGAGTGGTGTCGGTCCCGCTGCCATTGAACAACGCATTGAACAACGACAATGCCGATCCCAGCGGAGGGACGCATCAAGAAGCGAGGAACTGGAACACATCGGTCCTCAATCAGCCGGGTGGACTCCATGTGTGGATCGGCTACGCGGATAACGCTCACCAGGGTACGTGCGCCGATGCGACAGGGACAATAGCGTTGAACTGTCTGCCGGACAATCCATGGCAAACTTCACTCAACACGATCTTCGCCGGACAGGCGATCGCCGACGCTACGGGGGCCGAGTGTCTTCGCCCAGGCATTTCTTCTTGCTTCGATGCTGGTGCCATCCGGATCGAGTTGAACGATCCCACGACGTCGGCGATTCCAGAGCCTGCGTCGATGATGCTGGTCGCGACTGGCCTCGCGGGATTGATGGCTCGGCGTCGCAGCCGAGTGCGGAAAGAGCGCTGAACACGGGCGACCCCGAATGGTGACGCCGGCGGGGACCGCACCACCCGCCGACGTTGCCCGACACGAGCGTCAGGCGCCCGAGCGGTTCTCATTCGCAGCGCCGCCAAGGGTCGATCACCCGATTACCTCCCGAGCGCACACCGCGGTGCATCCAAGCTCGCTCGAGAAAATGACCGCTTTCCGCGATCGGTATCTGTCGGAGCGTGTCAAGGAGCGGCTACGCGTCCTGGATGTTGGCAGTCAGGACGTGAACGGCAGCTACCGTCAGATCTTCTCCGAACCGCTCTGGTCGTACACCGGCCTGGACATGACCGCCGGTCCCAACGTTGACATCGTTCTGCGCACACCGTACGTGTGGAACGAGGTGGCCAGCGAATCGGCAGACGTCGTCATTTCCGGCCAGGCGTTCGAGCACATCCAGTATTTCTGGATCACGATGCTGGAGATCGCACGTGTGCTCAAGACGGGGGGCATCTGCTGCATCCTTGCGCCGTCGAGTGGGCCCGAACATCGCCACCCCCTTGATTGCTGGCGTTTCTATCGTGACGGCATGGTCTCGCTCGCGCAGTTCGCGCAGCTGGAAACACTTGAGGCGGTGACGCAGTGGGACGACCTTGGGGATGCCGTGAGCGATGCCTGGCACGACTCAATGCTCGTGTGCCGAAAGCCAGATCGTGGGCCGTGGTTGAATCTCCAGAATCGCGTCAGGCGCTGGGTGCAGCATCGAGCGAACACGATCGGCCTGAGATAGTCCGCGGTATCTAGCGCGTCACTCCTGGAACGTGGGTTGTGGCATATCGATAACCCGCCTGACGCGCGGCGAACGGCAGCAGGCGCTCGAGTGCATGCAGGATCGTTCCGTCGATCGGCACGGGCTCCGTCGGATAGTCGCTCCAGTCCAGTCCGAGTGCGAGCAGCGGGCGCAACGCCTGCGTTCGCGCCCAGAACATGGTGCCGATAGGAAAGTCGAAGAATGGTGGCAGCGGCTCCACCATCCCCATCCGCGTCGCCAGGCGTTCAGCGATCTCCTGGTTGTCGTCCCAGTCCGACAGATTTGGATCGTCGGGAAAAACGATACCCAATGCCCCGTCTCTGGCGAAGCGACCGAGGATGAGATCCATCATGGGATGGCAATCTCCTATCAGGTGCTGCCACATGAACTCGCGCCACAAGTCGCCCATCGCCCCCTTGTCGATACCGAGACTGCGTTTGCCATGGACATGCCCGATCACGTCATAGTCGCGGAGCACGTCGTCCGCAAGCGCTGCCATCAGCGGGCCAACGTCGCGACCGCGATTCGGAACGAGACGGATCTGAACGCTCCCCCGATCGTAGCCGCGAGCGGCCTCCCCGATCACCCGTGCCTTGCGCTCGTCATCCGTCGTGAAGAACAGATCGCACGGCGCGCGGTTCACGCTCAGCCCGCGCAACAAGTCCGCTGCCAGCTCCGGATAGAAGAAATGGCCATGCAGAGCGACTTTCAGCTCGGCACCACCCGTCTCGCCGCTGTCGGCGGCTCCCGGCACGATCACCTCATGACACCACGCACCATCCGGCCTGCCGCTGCGAACGAAGTGCGCGAGCGGGTTGACGCCTGAGGCATCGTAGCGATCACGGTTCTCGTGCGCGTAGATCTGTGGGTGAAAGCCGACGCATGGGCGCCGGAACAAACCGTTCGACGAGGAATGGCGAAGCAGGCCCACGGCGAACCACCGTGCCAGGAACCCATTGATGGCCTCGTCCCTCGTCGAAGTCTGGCACTTCGGGTGTAAGTAGACGCTGGCGTCGAACAGCGGATCGTTACGCAACGTAGCGAAGTCTTCCTTTCGCTGTCGCATGATCTGTACGGCGTCGATTCCAAGCTCGTCCAGCCGACGTACGTACCGATCCGTGTCGAACGTCGCCTGGGCGATACGCCGGGTCGCTTCCCCGATCTCGATCCGCTCTCGCTCGTTGTCGGCCAGCCGGGCGATGACACCAGCCGCCGCGCCGACGTCGAGATACGGCACCACACATTGGCTGGCAAGGGCATCGGCGGCGAGCAGATCGGCCATGCCGGTCGCGCCCTCGAAGCACACCACCGGAATCGCACGCAAGGCAGCATCGATCGTCACATTCGGCAGCGGATCCAACCGCGAACTGAGAAAGAAGACGTCAGCCAGCGCATACGCCGGTTCCACGTCGGCGATGGCATCGATGATCGACGTGGTGTTGCCGAGCCCGGAGCGCTCGATTTGATCCGCGAGATAGCACGAGTAGGAAGGATCGTGGTCCGGCTGATATCCCCCGCCGATCCACACGAACCGCACCGGACGTTTCGGGCCGAGCCTGGCCACAGCGGCCGCGCACGAGAGAAACAGATCGACTCCCTTCCTCAGGTGCACCGTGCCGCACCCGAACACGACCAGTGCGTGTTCGCTGGTCTTCTGTCGACGCAGCTCGAGCAGCGCGCCGACAGTGGAGGCCGTTTCCCGAGCTCCCTCAGCGAGGGGGGCCGGACACGTCCCCTGAGGGAGCACGTGAACCGTGCGGCCTCGAAGCGTGGGATGTTCTCTCTGGGCCGCGCCGGCGACGATCGCTGCGGGGAACACGACGTGGGTCGACCAGTCGAGCGCCTGGCCCATGCTCCCGGCGGGGCGGGTATACGACGCGAACTCGTGCACCAGCGAGACCACCGGGATGTGAGCGTGTGCCAGCGCAGGCAGCACCATCCGCGTTTCGATGCTGTTCGCGATTGCGTAGAGCACGCGATAGGACGCGCACAGACGTGTCACCAGGTGCTTGGCTTCCACCTCGCACCACTCGGTGTGAGGGATCGGCCCGACCACGGCAGCGCAGCAGCTCTCGAACACGGGGAAGAGTTCGCCGGCGCCAAGCAGCACGGCGACGACGTTGTATTTCTGCTGTAACCGCAGTGCTATGTGGTACGCGATGATCGGCGCGCCGGTTCGAGACGCGTCGTGGGCGAAGAGCAGAATCGTCTCGCGCGCCGCATCCAGGCGTTGCCGATCGAAGGCCAGCGTCTCAGAGACGCTGATGCCACGCCGCCCTTCCGCGCGGCCGTGAGCAAGGTAGTGATGGAACCTGTTGATCGCCGCTGCCGACAGATCGGGATTGCGATGTCGATAGTATTCGGGATCGAAGGCCGCTGATGGTGGGAGCCCCAGTTCCTCGCCCACCACGACGTAATGCACCGCTGGATCGAGGCCTTCGAGACCGCCTGCACGTGCCGCGTAGCCGACAGCATCGAATAGCGTGCTCGAGCCGACAACGTTCGCCGTCTCTTGCGCCTGCTCGCGCGAGGCATAGACCGACCATCCCGCCGCCCGCAGCATGAGAAAGGTCAGGGCCGGAGGCCCATCGAGTCCGGCGCTTCGGTAATACGGATAAAGAAAACTGCCCTCGAAATTCCGGCTTGGCTCGAGACCCGCACGCCAGCCGTGCAAGAGATAGTGCCTGGCCGCGTGTGTGCCGTCTTCCAGTCGGGCGGACGCACAATAGGCCGTGACGTCGAGCAGGCCGCTTTCCTCGAGCAGCCTGCAATCGACGTCGCAGTCTTGATCGGAGCGGTACGTCCGATCGGTCACGATATCAAGCATGTCACCAGCGCCTGGGACCGCGCTCCGCAATGAAATCGAGCATGCTGGAAAGCAGGGTCTCGACGGTCCTAAGGTCGGAGGCCCAGTATCCGATGCTTGATGTACCGCCTGACCGGTTTTGGAATCATGTGCTTGACGGTCGCCAGGCGGTTCACGAGCGCCGTCAGCGCCGGATTCTGACGAAGGGCAGCCAACTCGCGTTGACACGCTGCGGTCGCCGTGATCTGTTGCCGAAGCAGTTGCGTCGCTCGCTCGCGCTGAGCGATCGCCTCAGATGTTTGATTGCGCGCACGGAGGAGCTGTTCCCCGAGCGCCACGACCTGGGCCGTGTCCTCTTCAGTGCTCGCGCGCGATGCATCGGCGGGGTCTCGTTGACGTGCGATCTCGGCTCGCGCCGACTCCAGTTCGTTCTTCAGGAGCGCAATGCGTTCCGTCGCCTTCTGAACGTCCATCTGACTGTGGCTGGTGGCGTCTGCCAGGCGCGCAAGCTCAGATCTGGCCTCGGCACACTGCTGCTGGAGCGCTCCGGCCGCTTCGGTCTGGCGTGCCGCCTCGGCGCGAGCTACGGAGAGTTCCCGCTGGAGTCCCGCCACGGCTTCGGCCTGGCGTGACGCCTCCGCTCGGGATGCGGAGAAGAGCTCCTGCTGAAGCCTCGCCGCAGCTTCGGCCTGCCGTGCCGCCTCGGCGCGAGAGGCGGAGAGTTCCTGCTGGAGCCTCTCGGCTTTCCCGACCTCGATGCGATACGCATCGGCAGTCTCGACAAGCCGAAGGATCTCCGCTCGCGCCGCGTCGAGCTCTTCCTCACTGGTCCGCACACGGCCGGCAATGCCTTCGGCCTGACGCAATGCGAATCGGTCGATGAGCGACGTGCCGAGCCTGGCGAAATATGAACGAATCCGGCTGATCGTGTCCGGATCCGAGCTTGCCAGCAGCGTCCGTAGAGAGACCGGCGGCCCTTCGCTGCCGACGTAGGCGAGGCCGAGGCCATGGGAATGCACGAACGCCAGCGTCGGATACCGCGCCGCAATCTCTTCTTCCCAGAACTGCCACACACCGAATCCTCGCTCACGCACGTTGATGTCGTGGAACAACACGACCCCGCGTGAGCTCATTTTCGGGAGCCAGTCCGAAAAATCTTTCGCGACCGCTTCATACGTGTGAAACCCGTCGATGTGCAGGAGATCGACGCTTCGGTCAGAGAAATAGGGTAAGGCGTCCTCGAACGTAGTCCGGATCAGCGTCGAGAATGAGCCATACAGCGGATCGTGATAGGAGCAGAGCTCCGAATACACGTCGTCGCCGTAATGATCGGAATGTTCATCGCCTCGCCAGTGGTCGATCCCATAACATTGCGCCGCGAGCTCGAGGGACTGCACCGCCTGCAGAAACGCACAATACGAATTGCCACTGTGCACGCCGAGCTCCACGACGACGCGCGGTCGCAGGGCTTCGACGAGCCACAAAGCAAAGGGGATGTGGCCAACCCACGGGGACGGCCACACGAGGCGTGCGGGGTATTGCAGCTCGACTCCGGTTGCGCTGCTGAACAAGAACCGTCGTTCGACTGAGCCCGCTTCGTCCCTGGTGGCGGTGCCCCGAGTCGGTGCGGCTTCCGACACAATCCGTGGAGGATCGACCGAGGAGTTGGCCAGTGTCGGCCGGCGATTCGAGTCCGCTTTGGCCTGACGCATGGCCAATTATGGCACGCCGCAAACGTGGAACTTCGGGCGGTGGTCAGGAAGGCGCCGGCGCGGATCGCGCGCGGGAGCGTCGCTATTCGCGATTGTGAACGACGATCGACACGCCGGGAAGCACTGTGACATTTCCGGCCTTATCGGTGGCCCGGATCAGTAGCTTGTGCAGGCCATCCCCATATCGTCTGGTATCAAGGGCGTAGGAGAAGCCAATCCGCTCTGGCGCGTGCGGATATACCGTCGCCACATCAGGCCGACGAAAGCCGTACGACGCGGTGCCGGCAGGCGACCCGTCGACCAGGACCTCCACGCGCGCGACGTCCACATCGTCGAAGACCCAGCCGCTCACTGGGACGACGTAGGTAACGGCCTCGTCGGCGAGCGGCGCGTCCAGCCAGCCGAAAGGCGGGAGCACGTCGCCCGGCGGTACCTGTGCGTCGTACATCGCCTCGATATCCTGCCGCGCTTCCCTGTAGTCGCCGGCGATGACATACACATCCCCTTCGAAAACAGTCCCCGGCCCAAACGTGAACGGGACGTGCGGCCGGAAGTAGTTGGCCCCCGAACCGAATTCGCCGGATGTTCCCGAAAGCTGAAGACCCGCCACCCAGGGATACTGCTGCGGTACGTAGACCGTCAGACCTACGCCCTCCTCGTTGACCAACGCCGCCCAGTGTTCAGGAACATATCGCATCGGTTGGGCCTGCCCTGGAGCCGTCAGCACGTCCGAGCTCACTGCACGACCGGTCCACGGCGACGTCCCGCTGTAGGACACGAAGCGCTTGTACTCCTGGTTCACCCACACCGCCGGGAACTCCTGCAGGGCGGACGCATGGGTGTCCGAATTGAGATGGGTGATTCGGTAATGAAGTCGCACCGCATAGCGATAGTCCGGCATGAAGGAAGCCGTCTGCTCGATCATCACGTCTGACGGGACCGGCCGGCCTGGTCCTCCACCTTTGTTGTCGGGGTACCACTCATAGGGTCGCGTGGCGATGTACACCGAGTCCGCCGTCACTCGTTTGGCGATGAGCGCATTGCCGAAGTGGTGAATGTCGCCGCCTTGCACCGGATCCCAGCCCCAAATGCCGTCGCAGCCGGAACACGCGTCGTACTTATCGTTCCCGTCGTACAGCGCTGCCTGGACTTGCCGTCCGGTGCAGTCGGCGTTGTTCACGAAGTTCCGCCCCCGCAGGCTCACCTCAACCAGCGTGCCGCCACAGCGGGGCTCCACACCGAACTGGATGACACCGTTGTCCAGGCGGATAACTGTTGAATCGAGCACAAACGTCTGGGGCGCTTCCGACAACATCAGGTTGTCTGCGCCCACTCCAGAACTGGCGATACCGTACACATACAGTGTGTGAGGAGAGCCATCCCAGTATTGGCTCGGAATCGGAAAGCGAAAACCGTGGGCTCCTGAGATGGGCTCAGTCTGCGGGATGTTCGCAGGAACGGCGGCGATGAACGTCCCGCCGTCACCGGCGGCGCCGTCCAGGTATACATGCACCTGGATCGAGAGCAAGGGACTACTTGAATCCTGGGCCCATCCAGAAGCGATTCCGCTCTGGTCGATTTCCACCAGCGCGCCCTTCACACCTTTGCTCGCTGCTGCGGCCGCTGTCACCACGATCGGCGCGCATGCCATGACACAGAGGAAGCAACGAAGAATACGGCCGGTCCGTGAACCCATCGCGGCGCGGAAGGGCAAGGCCGCCGCCATGCGCACAGACGTGATCTCCTGCGCCGATCTGAAGCGACACGAGGTACCGGAGCGGGCGTTTCACTTTCAAGAGGGGAGCTCGAGATCACGGATCTGACGTGGAACCGTTCGCGTTTCGTCTAGAGCGCGCGCGGAGTCGACCGGAGTGGCGATGTGGTCCGTATCTCAGGCAGGGCAGGCTGTCGTCGACGCGCGTGCCAGTTGCGCCTCGCGCACGGCATCGACCCAAGCCCCGGTGGAGCGCAGGTCCCTCGCCGTGACCTCACCGTCGCAGACCAGCACGCTGTGAGGCTGACACTCCCGAACGAGCGCTTCGTACCGGTCGAAATTATGCGGCCTCGAAACCACGACCGTGTCGTACAGAACGCTGGGCTCGCGCAAATGCGCCTCGAGCTCCCCGGGAATCGTCTCGATCCCGCGCAGCCCTAACTCCCGGAACGTATCACTGATACCGTGCGACGACCAGACGCTCACCGCGTATCCGGCCTCCGAGAGCTCGACGATCGCTTCCCGCATGCGGCCGAACCCGGAACCGATCGTTGGGTCGGGCAGCCGGTCGTCGATGACGAGCAAGCGACGCGGGCATCCGCGGGCGCGGAACGCCGCCCGGTTGACG
>Ga0193697_1000520_pt1 | contig 13438 bp, 12 predicted proteins | sample L3m2metaG_FD_145073 | JGI IMG/M metagenome (GOLD analysis project Ga0193697, IMG submission 145073) | Soil microbial communities from a riparian zone of the East river system, Colorado, United States - L3m2 | ecosystem: Environmental > Terrestrial > Soil > Riparian zone | place: USA: East River... | reverse complement strand
CGATATCCGGCCAGCCCGCCGTGTTCGCGCAGTTTTCGGATCACAAAGGGAATTTTCTCCTCGGTAATTTCAGTGTCCTCGCGATAAGACCAGAAGCATTGAGGGTAGAAATCCTTGAAGGCCTTGCGCGCAAGTTCAAGGCGCCGCTGTCTCGCGGTCGCCTCTGTCTCTTGCGAACCAATCTCTTCGCCTTTCATGGCGGGAACGTAACGTACGTGCGAGCCCCGAAACAAGTCGGACGGTTGGGTTGACAGAGGACAGGCAAGGTTTGCCCATTTCAACCCGAGGTTGAAATCCAGATTGCCTGTGTACGCTATCGCCTCTACAGTGCGGATGCTATGAAGCATCAGCTTGAGTTTGAGAAGCCGATCGCGGAATTGCAATCCAAGCTGGAGGAACTGCGAAAGCATCGGGAAACGCATTCGATTGGAGTCAATTTCGAAGATGAGATTGCCACGATTGAGCGCAAGATTGCCGAGACCCGAAAGCAGATTTTTTCGAATCTAACGGCGTGGCAGCGAGTGCAATTGGCCCGGCACCCGCGCAGGCCCTTTACGCTGGATTATTTGCAGACGACGTTCACGGACTTTTCGGAATTACACGGGGACCGGCTCTTCGCCGACGACCGGGCGATTGTCGGCGGGTTTGCCCGATTGGACGGACGGAAGGTCGTCGTCATTGGCACGCAAAAAGGCCGCGACACGAAGGAAAACATCCGTCGCAACTTCGGGTCGGCGCATCCCGAGGGTTATCGGAAGGCGCTGCGGTTGATGCAGTTGGCGGACAAATTTGCGTTACCGATCATTACCCTGATCGACACGGCCGGCGCCTACCCGGGAATTGGCGCCGAAGAGCGGCATATCGCAGAAGCGATCGCGGTGAATCTGCGAGAGATGATTCTGTTCGCTGTGCCGATTATTGCAGTTGTGATTGGAGAAGGCGGATCGGGTGGCGCGCTGGGTATCGGCGTTGCTGACCGCGTGTTGATCCTGGAGAATGCGTATTATTCGGTGATCAGCCCGGAGGGCTGCGCTGCGATCTTGTGGAAAGACCGCGCAGCGGCGTCGAAAGCTGCCGAGGCGCTCAAGATCACGGCGAAGGATTTGTTGGAGCTTGGGCTGACTGATGAAGTCATTCCCGAGCCGCTCGGCGGCGCACATAATGATCTGCCGGCCACTGCCGCTACGCTGAGGCAGCATTTGCTGCGAAATCTGGAGGAACTGGAGAAAGTGTCGGCCACCGAACGATTGGACCGCCGTTACACCAAATTTCGCTCGCACGGTCAATACCTGGAAAAGCAGACGGCGGCCGCGGCCTGAAGCCGAGTCCACACAGGGAACAAGGATGTGTATCCACTGACATTTGAACCTGTTTTCAAGGAGCGCGTTTGGGGAGGGCGAAACCTGGAGCGCCTCTACGGCAAGCCGCTGCCGCCGCGGGTGCCTATCGGCGAATCGTGGGAGATCACTGACCGGCCCGAAGGTGTCAGTGTCATCACGAATGGACCACTTGCCGGCAAGACCTTGCGCTGGCTCATGGAGAATCACGGCGGCGACCTGCTCGGCAACAAGATGACGGCCGAGCGCTTTCCTCTCCTGATCAAAGTTCTGGATTGCCAGGAAACGTTGTCGGTGCAGGTGCACCCGCCCGCAAAAGTTGCGGCGCAACTCCGCGGCGAACCGAAGACCGAGATGTGGTATATCGCGGAGGCGACACCGGACGCTGCGCTTTATGTCGGTTTGAATCGCGGTGTCACGCGCGAAGAATTCGAACGGCGGATTACAGATGGCACCGTCGCCGAGGCGTTGCATAAAATCAGCGTGAAGCCGGGTGATGCGATGTTTCTGCCGAGCGGGCGTGTGCACGCCATTGGCGGGGGCAATGTTATTTTCGAGATTCAACAGAATTCCGACACGACCTACCGCGTGTTCGACTGGAATCGTGTTGGGCTCGATGGCAAACCTCGTGAAATGCATGTGCGCGAGTCGCTCGCGAGCATCAACTTCGACGATCCCGAGCCCCGTCTTGTCTCCAGCAAGTACTCGCGCAACCCGAAATTCGCGGTTCGCTATTTGGTGCACGATCCGCTTTTTCAGGTTGATGCGTGCCGGGTAAAGCGAGGAGAACGATTCTACCTGAACCCCAATGGCACCGCGCAGATCCTCGCGATAACAAAAGGCCGGTTGCGCGCGGAGTACGGGGAGCATCGTGTCCAACTTGCCGCAGGAGGTTTTGTGATGCTGCCCGCCAGCCTCGGACGCGTCACCATCAACGCCGAAACGCAAATCGAGTTTTTGCAAGTACAACCAGGCTGAGCATGCCCAAACCGCTCAAGGAATTCTTGCAACGCTGGCTGATTGGGACCGTCGCATGCCTGGTGGCGACCTATGTCGTGCCTGGAATCAATTATCAGCACTGGCCGGATTTGCTGGTAGCGACGTTTATCCTCGGGATTCTCAACACCTTTGTGCGCCCGCTGTTGCTGCTGCTGTCCCTGCCATTTTTGATCTTCACGCTGGGGCTGTTCACGCTCGTAATCAACGCACTGCTGCTTTATTTCGTCGGCTCGTTGCTGAGGCCGCGGTTTATGGTCGATTCGTTTTCGGCGGCTTTCTGGGGCGCGCTTGTGATTACCCTCATCACTTTGCTGCTCAACTCCCTCACTGGCACGGGCGCCACGCGGATCAAAGTCGAACGCGGCAAGCCGCCACCAAGCGATCGGGACGATGGAGGCGGGCCAGTGATTGATGTGTAGCGCAGACTCACGACTGGAGTTGTAGCGCAGAACTCTGTTCTGCTGTATCGCCGAACTCCGTTCGGCGGTCTGTGCGCAAATCTCGTAACGTCGAATTTCGCTTGCGTCTTGGACTGCGGTCGTCCTCTACCGCTTTCAAGTGCAACCCCGTACGTCTGATATGTCCCATATTTCCCATGGAGAGCAGGTTGGTTGATGTTGAGCCGGGGACGGTGAACCACCTTCCGAGTCGCGCCGCCTATCCGTGTCCATCCGTGTCCATCCGTGTCCATTCGTGGTTAATTCGGCCTTCGGCCTTCGGATTTTGTTTTAGGCTTCGTTACCTTCGTTTCCTTCTGTAAAAGTTTCCGCTCCGGGATCGTGTTGCTTGGTGTCCATTCGTGGTTAATTCGAGCTTCAGACTTCTTTCGGATGTCGTTCGAATTTCGCTTGCGTCTTGGACTGCGGTCGTCCTCTACCGCTTTCAAGTGCAACCCCGTACGTCCAATATCTCCCATACCTCCCATTATTCCCCAGGCGGCGTTTTCGAATTTCTTTCGGACTTAGAGCTTCGGCCTTCGGATTTTGTTTTAGGCTTCGTTACCTTCGTTACCTTCTGTAAAAATTTCCGGTCCGTTTCAATTTCAGCCACAGCATCCCGATCAGTGTTCAATTCGCCACGTCGGCGTTTTTCGGGCTTCTTTCGGACTTCGGCCTTCGGCCTTCGGGTTGGTCTGGCGCGGTTAATCCTCGGCTTCGTTACCTTCGTTTTCTTCTGTAAAAGTTTCCGGTCCGTTTCAATTTCAGCCACAGCATCCCGATCAGTGTTCAATTCGCCACGTCGGCGTTTTTCGGGCTTCTTTCGGACTTCGGCCTTCGGCCTTCGGGTTTTCTCTATTATTGCCCAAGTCCCGGTCTTCCTTCGTTACCTTCGTTACCTTCTGTAAAAATTTCCGGTCCGTTTCAATTTCAGCCACGGCATCCCGATCAGTGTTCAATTGCCCACGTCGGTGTTTTTCGGGCTTCTTTCGGACTTCGGTATTCGGCCTTCGGGTTTGGTCTGGTGTGGTTAATCGCTTCGTTACCTTCGTTTCCTTCTGTAAAAATTTCCGGTCCGTTTCAATTTCAGTCACAGCATCCCGATCAGTGTTCAATTGCCCACGTCGGCGTTTTTCGGGCTTCTTTCGAGCTTCGGTATTCGGCCTTCGGGCTTGGTCTGACGTGGTTAATCGCTTCGTTACCTTCGTTTCCTTCTGTAAAGTTTCCGGTCCGGAATTCGTGTTGCTTGGTGTCGATTCGTGGTTAACCCCGTTTGCTCCGTCGCCTCAGGTAAATTTTGGCTGATTTCCTTCGACCTTCGGCATTCGAACTTCGGATTCTGTCTAAGGCTTCGTTACCTTCGTTTCCTTCTGTAAAAGTTTCCGGTCCGGAATTCGTGTTGCTTGGTGTCCATTCGTGGTTAACCCTTTCCGCACAGGATGAAAATCTTCTCACAGCACCCTCTCTCAGAGTTCCTTGAACAACGGCGTCAAGCCGTCGTGCGCGAAATTCAGAGTGAGCCTCAGGATCATTTGTTGAATGTCAATGAAGCGGACTACGTGAAGTACCTCGTCCATAAGCATCACCTCGAGCCTGTTACCTTTGCGTTTGACGCCACTCGCGCTGCTTCCGCCGACAAATTGATTCCGGCTGAAAACCATCCTCCCCTCTTCCACGTGCAAGCCGGGCAGAGTTATTCGCGGCCAGTGATCACACTTCACGTGCCGTTTACGGGCGAGCCAGAGCTGTTGCACTGCTCGCCGTCGACTCGGATCACGTGGACTTACGAGGTGACGATCGCAGCCTCCGAGATTCAATTCGACTTGATCAACTGGCGCGATGATCCAGAAACGCTCCATCGAGATAAGAACACAATCCTGGATAACATTACCGAGCAAAATGCGCACCTGACCGACGAAGTGACGCAGTTCAATTCCCGACTCGAGGGTTTTGTCCGGCAGACACTCTCCGCTCGCAAATCCGGACTCCTCACCCAACTGAACCTCGTCGGATCGTTGGGCATACCAGCGGGTGTTCCTCAAACCTTTGCGGTCCCCATTGTCCCCAAAAAACTTGTCGTGAAACCGTCCGCGCCCGCCAGCGAGCGCGCGTTCCCCTCTCCCTCGGGCTGCGGAGACGAAGTCTCTCGGGCGCAGCAATCATCCAAAACTCGGGTCAGGGGTGAGGGACAGACCGGTGCCGCCTCACCCGATCCAACCCTCGACGACGAAACCTACCAGAACATCCTGGGCATCATTCACACCTTGGGCGTTGCCATGGAACGCCACCCGAGCACCTACGCGGACAAGCACGAACAGGACCTCAGAGACATATTCCTGGCCACCTTGTCCACCCATTATCCATCCAGCACCGGCGAAACCTTCAACAAAAAAGGCCGGACCGATATCCTCGTCCGCCACGACGGCTCCAATGCCTTCGTCGCCGAATGCAAATTCTGGGGCGGACTTAAAACATTCCACAGTACCATCGACCAACTCCTGGGCTACCTCACGTGGCGCGACTCCAAAGCCGCCCTCATTAGCTTCGTTCAGGAAACCAGGATTGCGCCGATCCTCGAGGTTATCGCCACTGGCACCCCTCGGCACCCGTGCTTCGTCCGGCTCGAATCCAAGCAAGGCGAAAGCTGGAGGCAATTCGAATTCAGACTTCCCACAGATTCCGGCCGAAACGTCCATCTAACCGTCCTCACCTTCCACTTCCCCGCGCCTCCGCGTAAACCGCCGCCACTACTACCCGAGCCGCAATTTCGCACCCCGAAGCCGCGGCCGCCATCATTGTAGCGTTTGTAGCGCAGAGTGTTACTCTGCTGTATCGCCGACTGTCAGTCGGCAGACGGGCAATCCCAATCCCCTTACGCCGTTCAGCCCCAGCGGGGCGACATATTTATAGAATCGCGTGCCAAGGAACCTCCAAGCTCCGGAGGAGCGACATATTTGTAGCCCAAGGCTATTTTTTATTCTCCGTTACCTTCATTACTCATGTTCAACTGCATCGTTTCGGCTTGCGTAGGGGCCAGGGCCTGCCACGCCGAAGTCCGACGAAGGGGAGTGAGGGACAAACCAGTACCTTCGTTGACTTCGTTTCCTTCTGTAAAATCCTCTCTCCCTCGGGCTGCGTCCCGACTCGTCGGGATCGGGCGAAGCACAGATCCAAAACAGGAGGGGGCTGAAAGTGCGAATGAGCCTGGCAAGCCCCAGCGGGGCGACATATTTATAGAATCGCGTGGCAAGGAACCTCCAAGCTCCGTGAGGGGTGACATATTTATAGAAAACAGATCCGGTTATCCCATTCTGCGCTCTGAATTCTTAATTTGAAGGGTAGGGCCGTCGCTCCGCCGACGGCCGCCCTTCGATTTCATCCCGCATTCTGCGTCCTCCATAGCGCCCGACCTCCAGAGGCTTTGCGTAGGAGGTTGCGTCGGAGGATTTCCTCATTGGTAGTGCGGCATTTATGCTGTCAGCTTTTCCCATTTGGCACTTTGCACGGTTATTTTTTGTAACCCCTGACGTGAGGAAGGGGCTGATCTCGTTCGTAGTGCAGGGCCTTCAGCCTGTCTGGGGTAGGGCCGTCGCTCCGCCGACGGCCGCGCTTCAATTTCATCCCGCAATCTGCTGTCTCGTTTCAAATCTCAAATTTCAAATTTGTGATCCGAGTCGTTTGCACAGGCGGCCCGCCGCCGCCGCCAGGCTTCGTTTGGTTCTCATCTTTCGTCCGTTGAGCTAGTCACAATAGTCCCTGCCGCGACGTTTGGCTCCTCGCTGAGTTTCGATTCGATTTCAGATTTGATGGATTGGCCAAGTATGCCGATACGAGGTTACGACTGTCCTTTTGGGCGGTTCGCGCGTTGAGGAATGCGCTTTTTGAGTTCCTGAACCGTCTGATTGTGCACGTACTGCAATTGAATAATGATCTCAACTACATCCATCACAGTACTCAGATCGTGTTTCGACGGTTTGAAGCTGCGGTGCATCGTTGCATGACCTGCGTCAAGAACGGTATCCAAGAGTTCACGTTGGCTTTGTGACAAGTGGCCAGCCTTTTGAAACGCGTCTACATTCCGGGTAAATGAGCCTTGATCGCCACACGTAGAGACAAAGACATGTTCCAAAAGCGCGCGAGCCGCCATCGCTGCGGCACGTACACAATCATTTTGCAGGCATATATACACCTCTTTCAGCAAGTCTTGGATTTCGTCTGGGCAATTGAAAATGAACGCAAGCTCTGAGCACCAACGTGGTTTAGCGCGAAATATCCGCGGCGGATAGTGCCTTGTTTTTACGTCAGGTTGGCCATGATCATCGAAGGCCTCAGAGTTTCCGCTGTCGATTTGGAGGGAGATCGCGTCGCATCCCGCACAACGAAGTGTTCTGTAAGTTTCCCACCATTCGTAGCGATAATCAGTGTCAAACCACTCGTCACCCGTTTGCTTCTCCTCATGCAATACAACGTGATTAGTCTCTCGGCCACACTGGTTGCAATGAGATTTGAGCGACTCTGGCATACGACGGCTGATTAATTCGATATGCTACGCATAAAAAACAACTTGTTTCCACATCGTAAAAAAGCGGCTTGATACTGACCTTTTGCACACTATGTTGAACTGGTGCCGGTGCAACCAACGTCACGCCAGCGAGAAATTGCCGAGTTTCTCGCCACTGAACTTCGCCGGCGCGGCATGATGCCGACCCAAAGGGAAATCGCTGCGCGATTTGGTTTTGCCAGCCCTAATGCGGTCCGAACGCATCTTCGGTTGATGGAGAAGAAGGGGATGGTGTCACTGCTTCGCGGCAAAGCACGCGGTCTAATATTAAGCGTCAGCACATCTCCGGGAATTCCGGTGTTGGGCAAAATCGCTGCTGGCACTCCACTAGAAGCATTAGAAACGAGCGATGAGGTTTTGCCGGTGCCGCCTCGGCTATTTCACGGAACGGAGTTGTTTGGTCTTCGCGTGAAGGGTGACAGTATGAAAGACGCCGGCATTCTTGCCGGCGACATCGCCATCATGAACCGGCAGGACGACGTGGCGGACGGAGAAATCGCCGCCGTGCTACTCGACGACGATGCCACGCTGAAATACTTCCACCGTCGCGGTGGAAGCGTTGTCCTCCGTGGAGCTAATCCGAAATTTGCTGAAATTGTAATTCGAGCCGATGAGGTGAGCACGGTGCGTGTCCTCGGCAAGTATGTTGGGCTCATTCGTAAGGAAGGAGAGGCTGCCTGATGCCAGGCCCATCGACGAGATCGGAGACGCGCTCGTTGGCACAACGGCTTGGTGTGTACGGTTGCACAGAGTTTATTCGCCTTGACGAAAGGCTGTCCCAACCCGAGCAACTCGACTATCTCGACCTGTTGCCCAAGCAGAGCAATCACACTCCTATTCTGACCGCGGTTGCCGAGCACCAAGGCACGGCGCTCCTGTACGTGGTGGACACCTGGGGCGACGCCAAGAGCGATGGAGATTCGCTTGCCGAAGTTCGCAAACAACTGGCCAACCGCAGTGACCCCGCGTGGCTCGGTGTATTGCGGCCTGGTTCGTTGGAGATTTTCCCGATCGGCTTCCACGAAGCAACCAACTTACAACCCGTGACTGTTATTGAAGAACGCAGCGCGACCGCGCCATTGTTCTTTCAAAGCCTCGTGCACGGCACGTTCGAGAAAAACAACCAGTTGCGCGGCACAGATTACGTCTTTCGCAAAATATTCGACCTGCTTAGGCAAACAACGAACGAGTTCGTGCCAACGGAAGGTAAAGGCCGACTGGATGCACTTGAGGTTCTCTCAATGGCCGGTCGCGCCCTGTTCTTCCGTTTCCTCATAGACCGCAAGATCATTTGGGAAACCGAACGTGCTGAGATCTGCGCCGCAGCCTCAGAGTTGAAGGATGCGTTCTCTACGGCGGACAAGGCGGCGCAAACTTCCGCGTGGCTTGACAAAACATTCAATGGCGACTTCCTCCCACTTATTGATGAAACGATTCCTGCAGACGATCGCCTTGCACGGCAAGCAGAGTATCTGCGTTTCTACAAGCGCACTGAACACTTAGTCGGTAAAAAAATCTTCAACCATCTGCAAGCTATTCTACAGGGGTGGGAGGCTGTTGGTGGCGATTTCCAACCGGAATTGGAACTGGATTGGGACGAGTTCAATTTCGCGCACATTCCCGTCGGGGTGCTCAGTCAGGTGTATGAGAGTTTTAGCCATCGTGCCGACCCGCGGACGGCACGTGATACCAGCGTCCACTATACGCCACGCACGATCGCGGGGCTCATGGTTGGGCAGGCCTTTGCGGCGGTGAAGCATAAGGCGGCCGCCCAAGTGCTCGACCCGTCGTGCGGTGCTGGAATTTTCCTTGTCCTCGCATTTCGCCGGCTCGTCCGCGAGCGGTGGCAGCATGACGAAGACCGGCCTAAGACCGCTGTCATTCAGGACATCCTCTACAAGCAGTTGCGCGGCTTCGATGTGAGCGAATCGGCGCTGCGCCTTGCCGCCCTGGCACTCTACATCACTGCGATTGAGGTCAATGGCACACAGCGCCCACCGGACGCACTCAAGTTCCCGCGCAATCTCCGCGGGGAAGTGCTCCATCGCTTCGGCAGCGAGGGCGAGGGCGCGAATAAATCCACCACCTTCACGCTCGGTAGCCTTGGACCGGAAGTGCCGCCGGATTTCGACGGGCGGTTCGACATTGTCATCGGCAATCCGCCGTGGACACGCCTGCGTGAGAATGTTGACGAAGATGACGATGATAAGTCGTCTGACGACAAAACGCAAACCGACGAATTGAATACGGTGTTTACGGAAATCGGTCGTCGCGTGCTCAAGGCACGTGGGTTTCCTGACTTAGCTAAGCGTTATCACAACCCTGACAAGAATCCCGACCTGCCGTTTCTGTGGAGGGCGACGGAATGGGGGAAAAGGAAAGACAAGGATAGAGGAATTATTGCGCTTGCCATGCCAGCGCGTTTGTTCGGCCGGACATCGGGCAAAGGGTTTGAGGCTTGGCGGGCCGTGCTGCGCAGCCTGGAAGTTACTGGGCTTATCAACGGAGCCGACTTGCGTTGGTCGTCGGTGTGGAAGGACGTCAAGGTGCCTTTTTGCGTTTTCTTCGCTCGGAACTCTATTCCCCAACCTGACCACCATTTCTACTACACAACTCCGCTGAACGAGCCGAAACTCAATTCAGAGGGCCGTTTCGTCATTGATTATGAAACGTCACAGCCTTTGAGCAGTGCGCGCGTGGAAAAGCAGCCGTGGCTATTAAAAACGCTTTCGTTCGGAACGTGGTTGGATGTCGAGGTGATGGAGGCGTTGACTGACCCAGGGATCAAGACGATCCAGGACCGGTGGGCGGAGTGGGATGCGAAAGGGCTTAGGACCGGGAAGGGCTTCGACCGTTCGCCAACATCTCCCCAGAAATATGTGGATTTTCTCGCCGATCTGCCGGTGTTCGTCCCGCCGGATGATGGGTTCTCTATTGATTATTCGCCCCTCAAGAAATATGGCGAGCTTTACGGCACGAACTCCAAAGGACAAAGCTGCGCTCACATGCCACGACGAAAGGAACTCTTTTCAGCACCGCTTGTCCTCGTTCCACAATCGCCCGGTGAGGACAACCAAGCGCCGCGCGCATACTTGTCAAACCAATCGCTCGCTTTTTCTCAAAGTTACTACGGTTACTCCTGCGCCGGTCACCCCGAGGCTGAGACACTGGCGGCGCTCATCTACCTGCTAGCTCACTCGACGCTTTTCGCCTACTTCTGCCTAATGACCAGCCGCCGCAGTGGCTTCGATAGACAGACCTTTAACAAGGAGGAATTCGACTCGCTGCCGTTCCCGGACGTCAAAGAATTGCCAGCGACCACGAAAACCAGAATCCGCGACCTCGCGCGTCAGCTCGAACAAAACGCTGCTAAGCCGTGGGACGATATAGACTCATTTATTTTCCGCCTCTACGGCCTCAACGATGACGCGGTGCGGGTAGCCAAGGATACGCTCTTTGCCGCTGCATCTTATCGAAAGGCAGGCAAGGCAGCACTCGATCGCACCATGAGCGCGACCCGCGAGAGTTTTGTGCGAACGCTTCAAGACGAACTGGAACCTTACTTCGATGTTTGTGGTGAGCACGCAGCCGTACGCGAGCCTGAGTTTCAGGCCGACACTTCGCGCGAGCCGTGGTTTTTCCTCGCTGTCTCCCGACAGGGCGATACAATAACGGTCAATCCTAGCTTGATGCGAAAAGCGATGGAAGTGGCGAACCACAGTGCCAGTAGCCGCATCATCGTTCACGCACCGGACAAGCGCGGGCTGCTTCTTGGCCTGCTCAACCAACGCCGCTGGTGGACCGTCACGCGCGCACGTTTGTGCGCACAATACATCATCCGTCAGCATCTCGGCGGTTTCAGTCTCCCGGACCGTACATGAGCGCAGGGAGGAAAGCCGGGTTCTTCACTCTCGGCGTCCCGACAGATTGTTACCATCTGCCGCACCCGAGTCTTGGTTTGCCAGTGATCCTTCTTATCCGCCGGGTTCTACTCCGGGCCTTCGAACTGCTCCGCGAACAGAACTTCCAAATCGCCGAGGCTAGCGAAGACGAAATCACGGCTGCGCTCAGGAGCACTATCGAGAATAAGCTTCGCCAAAGCGGCGAAGTCCGCGGTTTTAGCAAACGCACGTTCGAATTCGGGACGCGACAAGGTCAATGGGCAAATTACTGTGGCGCCTGTCTAACAAAGACGCCGGACCTTTTCTTCAAGCTTCGCGACGACGAATCCATGCGCGGAGCCGTTCTTTCCGAGTTTGACGGCCTTTTCATTGAGGCTAAGCCCGTAGACTCCACGCATGCAGCCGGCGGGAGATACTGCGATGACGGTTTGACTCGTTTTGTGCGGGGCGATTACGCATGGGCAATGCAGGAGGGTATAATGCTCGCCTACGCGCGTGACGGTAGAACCATCGCAACTCATTTACTCCCGGCGATGACCGAGAACGTGCGCTCGGTTTCGCTGGCGACTGCCCAATTCCCGGAACGCTGTTCCGCGCCCGCAGCAGCTAGCTGCGACGCAGCAGAAGCCGTTCATACAAGCCGGCACCGCCGCGCATTTGAGTGGCCCGACGGAAAAGGTAACGCGACGGACATTACGATCTACCACCTCTGGTATCAGTGTGATTGATGCGTCAGTACTGAAATCGGCCAACAAACGTTTGCGATCGTTCAGAATGCAGAGTTCCGAATTGTGATGAACACTACAGCAAAGGATCGGTGTTACCGTCACGGATAAACCAGCCGAAAGAAGACGTCGAAGCTGCCGCGTTGATCGGGACGAAGAGCAGGTTGGTTGATGTCGAGCCGGGGACCGTGAACCACATTCCGGTCGTCGTGACGCTGACGGACTTGAATTCGAGTCGAGAACCCCCATAGGGGCCAGCCCACGACATTGCTCTATTGTTCCCCGCGCGAGAAGCATACAATCGTCGGTAGGTCGGGCAGAGCCCGGCACCCTTTCGCAAAACGCCACTCCGAGTTCCTTGCAGAAACAAACAGAGGTAATGAAGCTTCTTCGTTCTCTTCGTTGCCTTCTGTAAACACGGGCTTCGGGCTTCTTTCGGACTTCGATATTCGGATTTCGGGTTGTGTCTAAGGCTTCGTTACCTTCGTTACCTTCTGTAAACACGGACTTCGGTATTCGGCCTTCGGTTTTGGTCTGGCGTGGTTAATCCTCGGCTTCGTTCTCTTCGTTGCCTTCTGTAAAACTCTTCTGTGGCAGTTCCCCGATTTACTCAGCAAAGCAGTCAGTCTCCGTCTTCCTTCGTTACCTTCGTTTCCTTCTGTAAAACTTTCCGGTCGGGATTCGTGTTGATTGGCGTCGATTCGTGGTTAACCCCGTTTGCTCGGTATTCGGCCTTCGGGTTTTGTCTAAGGCTTCGCTTGAACGCCCGATCCTTTACAGAAGGTAACGAAGGCTACTGATTCGCACCGGGGAGGATGAGCCGGGTAATGCCGTTGGTTAGTTTTTCTTCGTGGAAGTTGATCAGGAGACCTATCGGGATGTTCAATAGTTTCATGTAGCTCAAGAGCTGGGCCTTGTGGATCGGCAGGATCTGTTCGACTGATTTGAGTTCGACCAGGAGGCAGTCTTCAATGAGGAGGTCGAAGCGGAGTGGTTCGTCGAAGGTGTAGCCCTTGTATTCGATGGAAATGATTTTTTGGTTCACGCAGTTGATGGAGCGCAAGGCAAGCTCGCGGGTGACGCACTTTTCGTAGATGGATTCGATGAGGCCGGGGCCCAGGTGGCGGTGGACTTCGATAGCCGCCCCGATCACTTCGTAGGAAAGTTTGTCGGCCTTAACAAAAAGGGGATGCATAGAGGCGTTTTACAGAACGCGAGGTTTTTACAGAAGAATTCTTTTTAGAAAAGGCAACGCTCAGTCCCGGTCTTCCTTCGTTCCCTTCGTTCCCTTCGTTTCCTTCGTTTCCTTCTGTAAAAAATCTCTTCTGTCTAACCCCCGATGCAGCTCATTGAGGTTGCCTCGAATTGACGGACAGAGAATTAGGCAAATCGTGTATGATCAAGTCCATCAAAACATCATCTGTCAAATGCCGTCGGAAATTCGACGAAACCTTCAAACGCGAAGCGGTCCAGAACT
>Ga0193697_1000518_pt1 | contig 13451 bp, 12 predicted proteins | sample L3m2metaG_FD_145073 | JGI IMG/M metagenome (GOLD analysis project Ga0193697, IMG submission 145073) | Soil microbial communities from a riparian zone of the East river system, Colorado, United States - L3m2 | ecosystem: Environmental > Terrestrial > Soil > Riparian zone | place: USA: East River... | reverse complement strand
CAAAAGCGTTCCCGTTGCGCCGGCGATGTTCGTGCTGCTGATCGATGCCGACGCCGTGGTCTGGGCAAAGTTAAACTGTGAGCCCAGTTGAAAAAACAAATCGTAGGTGTTTGTCGTTCCGGCCCTATCGTGCACGTACAACGCCGAGTGCGGGTGATACCAGCTCACCGGATAATTCACATTGATCTGGCCCACGAGCGACAACGCCGCGCCGGGGGTCGCGCCAGTTCGCAAAACTGTGATCGGCTTGCCCGAACCCTGCCCCGTGACAAATATCAGGTTGCCTCCTCTGCGCAGCGATGTCTGGCCGCTCGGCAGACCAGTGTAAAGAATGGCGGGCGCGGTGTCGGCGATGCCGTCGTCATCGGCATCCACGAGGCGAATCACTCTCCCGACCGAATTGTCGAAACTTGAGCCGTCACTTACTCCGACCAGCAATGATCCATCCGTCAACCGGGCCATGCCGAGGGGATAATTCAAATTTGTCGCGAAAACCGTGATTCGAAAATCATTTGAGTTCACTCCCGGACCGCGGACTTGAAATGGAGCGGCAACCCCGGACGCAGCAAAGAGGACGGCGATGAACATCGCAACGAAGCGAAAAGGACAAAAGCCAGCTCTCGACGACTGAAGTTGCTTGCGATGTGACGGTCTCATGGAACATCGAACATTCAACTTAAGTTGCTCGCTCGGCAAAAGCTAATTCAGCGAAAAGATCGGAGCCGGCGCCTCGTAATTCGACGACCGCGTCTGGGGTAAATACCCCAGTCGCCTTTCTATGGTAGGGAACTACCCTATCCTGTCGGCCCGTCGTGTCCCTAGGTTGTGACTCCCACGCGCTCGACGTATGTTGTTTTATGGCTAACCGTACCGAGCCCGTCGTTCTTATCGCTGAGGACAACGCAGACGATCTGTTCATGCTCCGTCGCGCCTTCGATCACATTGGCGTGAACGTTCCGATTCAAACCGTCTCGAACGGCGAGGAAGCCATCGCTTATCTGGCGGGCAATCGAAAATTCGCCAATCGCGATGAGTATCCCTTGCCAGACATCGTTTTGCTCGATCTCAAAATGCCGCGCAAGAACGGCTTTGAAGTCCTGAACTGGTGGCGGCTGCAAAACAATCTCTCCGCAATCCGAATGGTCGTTCTCACGACTTCAGAAGCGATTCGCGACATCAACGAGGCCTACAAGCTTGGCGCAGCCTCCTTCCTCGTGAAGCCTCTGAACTTCAACGAGTTCCGCACCACGATCTTTGCCATGTACGAATTCTGGCGTAACAATTTGCGCGGCGAAGCCTCACGCCAGGAAGAGAGCACTGAGCCAAACGGCGGCAACAGCAACAGCGCCTCTTCGCGCTGATTCACGCCGCTCTCTTTGTGCTCGAGATGGCGATGGCGGAATCGAATTCGCTCACCAGGTGACGGGCTTTCAGCCCTGCCTTGTCGAGAACGCGTGTCGCGCCCGCGGCAACAGCCCGGTCAATCACATCCGGCCCAAACCCCCATGTGCACAGCACTACTGGAATGTCCGGTGTCGACGCCTTTATCCGGGCCAACACCTCAATGCCGCTGAGATCAGGCAGAATAATGTCCACCAGCACGCCATCCGGCCGCCAGGAATTCGCCAAAGCAATTCCGTCGCGGCCATTGGCGGCCAGTTCGACTTCATACCCGGCCTTTGCAAGCCATCGCCCGTACAACTGGCGCGTCGCCCGGTCATCCTCAACGATCAAAACCTTCACTTTCCTGAACTAATCGGCTCAAAACGGCTCTTTCTGAAGAGGGCGACCTATGGACGCAATTTTCGCGAGATGTCGAAAAACCAGTTTTCGTGGAATTCGTATCCTTCCGCGTCTGCTTCAGTCAGTAGCAAAAAAGGTGTACTCGGAGAATAAAGTTCCAACCTTGCGCGGAGGCATCAAAGGGTGGAAGCCGCGCGTCATCGTGCTCGGCGAAGGCAATCGCATCATAAACCAACGGGGGATATGATGTTTTTGGCAGTGGACTCAGAGAAGAGAGTATCGATGGCCGGGAAAACAGGCGAACAAGCCCGACAGGAAGAGCATACCTTAGAGCCGGGTCAAACGTGAGCAAGGTCCGTTTCGCAGGCTGGACTCACGGGCTGGATTCACGGGCTGGACTTTACAGATTCCCGGATGGACTGCGCCAGGTCGCGACTGAATTCGGCCGCCAGATCGCTCAAAGTCGTGGCAATAACCTCTGGCTTGCCACGCGGAGAAGCACCCGTCCGGTCCAGTCGGGCACGGCCGCTCTTTAAGGGTATGTCGCTGTCTGGAGCGGTGATTCGCCATTGCGCATTCAGATTCCCATGCCCACTGGTATCAACGTCGAATTGCTGCACATTGACGAACAACCTTGCCTGCACCTGGTCGCGCCCCCAATCCCCGAGATAGATGTGGTCTGAGGACAACAATCGGGACAGATTGGCGGCCAGCGTCCGCTGGAAGCACTGATCCAGTCGTTCGCCCCATAGCGCGTCCTCGATGTATTCGATTTCATTGGCGCCGTTTCGGATCGCCATGGACTTTCGGAGAAGGTAAGAGGGCATCTTCACGAATCCAATTCCCACAGACAATTGCTTCGCAGCAGCCGGAGCCGGTTCATTTGTGGAAATCGGCGCGAGGATAAAGTGCCGGGTGGTGACCGTTTCCGGCCGCGAGAGACATCCGCTGAGGAGCACACCGGCGGCGGCAGCGAGGGCGGGGGCCGCAAGGCAGAAACCCTTTTTCATGGCTGTTCCTTTGGTCGTCTTTTTCCCGTCAGCAAGGCGGTGGGATTGCGTTCGAGGAATTCAGCGAGCTCGGATACAGCGCGGCCCGCGTTGCTCAATTCCTCCAGTGCCTGTTTCAGATCGGGACGAAGAGCGGACTCGGGCCCCAGCAAGTCGTTAACATTCCGGATACCGACTCGAAGTTCGACGAGGGTCTTTCGCGCGTCAGACAAAGTGTTGGTTACATTGTCCACGAGCGGGTCGACACGGTCGTCAATTCGTTTCAGCAGTGTCCCCGCCCGATCCAATGTCTGCCTAAGGGACGCAAAGGAGTTCGTCAGATCCGGCGTCGAGACGAGTTGATTCACTGACTCGAGCAGATTGGTTACGCCCGCATTTATTTCCTGGATGTTTAACTGGCTGAGGCTGGTATCGAGTCGAATCAAGAGTCCATTTAGCTTCTCGGAAAAATTACGGATGTCGAGATGGGCCAGCTCGGTCAACAGTTGCTGAACCTGACTCGGGAGTGTCGGAATCTCGTGGTACTCCGGAGCAAGTTGATGAAATACGGGAGGCGGTGCATTGGGAACTATTTCCAGCCCAACGTAAAGAACGCCAGTCACCAGGCTCTCGGAGTCCAGCCGGCCGCGAAAACCCTGACTGATGAGTTGATCCAGCTTGGCACGGCTGCCGATCTCGAGCTGCTCATCCGACTTGGACTGGGCGAGCTTTTTGTCGATCGCAATGACGACGGGCATGGAGAAGTCGTTCGTGGCCTGATTGTGACGAATCAGTATTTCGACGACTGAGCCGATCGTAACACCCCGGAATTTTACCGGAGCGCCGGGGTTCAATCCTTTGAGCGAGGTATCGAAGTAAAGGATGTCCTTTTGTTTCGGGTGAAAACGGCTCCGCGAGCTGAAGATAAGCAGCGCGGCAATCCCCAGGGCCAGGCCAACGGCGAAGAAGAGCCCTATCGAAGTGGGGTTTGCTTTCTTGCTCATGGACAGAATTGATTCGGGCGAACGGGTGTAATCTTCATAGCACCACGCGTCACGTCGCAGGCTCCCCGGAAAGCGCGCCACGTGTGAGAAAGCCCCTTAACTTCGCGTCGGTTGAATACTTCAATAATTCATTGGGGTTTCCTTGCGCTCGCATCGTCCTGGTATCGGCATCCAGGAAGATTGAGTCGTCGGCGATCATGAAGATGCTGGCCAATTCATGGGTCACCACCACGACGGTTGCGCCCAGGCTGTCACGTAATTCCAGGATCAACTGGTCGAGATTTCGCGAGGTGATGGGATCCAATCCTGCGGAAGGTTCGTCGAAAAAGAGGATTTCGGGGTCCAGCGCCATTGCGCGTGCCAAACCAGCCCGGGTGCGCATTCCGCCGGAAATCTCTGCCGGATAATAATCCTCGAAGCCGCTCAGCCCCACCAGCGCCAGCTTAAGTCGGACGATATCCTGCAGGTCGGTCGCAGACAAATCGGTGTACTCGATCAACGGGAGCGCGACGTTCTCTGCAAGGGTCATGGAACTCCAGAGTGCGCCACTCTGAAAGAGCACTCCACATTTTCGCAATTGGGCCCAGCGCGCTTCGTCGTCTATGCCCCAGAAGCTCTTGCCGTCGTAGAGGACATCGCCTTGTGCGGGGCGCCGCAAGCCAATCATGTGCCGTAAAAGCGTGCTCTTGCCGGAACCGCTGTTGCCCATGATGACGAACACCGAGCCTCGTTTGACCCTGGCGTTAATGTCCCGCATGACCACATAAGACCCGTAGGCCATGGTCAGGTTCTGAATCTCGATCTTGATCTCGTCGGCGCTCATGCGTCGGTTTCAAATATGCAACGCGTTGCAGATCACGGCAAAGATGCCGTCCGATGCGACGATGGCTGTGATTCCTGTCACCACAGCCCTCGTTGTGGCCTCGCCCACCGCAGCAGCGCTCGAGCCCGATTGCATGCCCCGCAGACAGCCGGTGTAGGCCACCAGAAAGCCGAAGAAGCAGCCCTTGCCGATGCCGAGCAGGAAGCTTTTCAGTTGAATCGCGTGGATGGTGCGGGTGAGGTACACGGCGGGCGTGACATCCAGCATACTGACGGACACGACAAACCCACCGGCGATGCCAATGAAGTCTGCAAAAGCGCAAAGGAACGGCATCACCAGAATGAGCGCGACCATTCGCGGAAGGACAAGGAATTCGATGGGCGAAATTCCGAAAGTTTGCAAAGCGCTGATCTCTTCGTTGACCTTCATGGTCCCGAGTTGGGCGGCGAATGCTGCGCCGGTCCGGCCGCACAGGATGATGCCCGTCATGATGCAACCCATCTCTCGCACAGTAGCGATGCCCACCAGATCGGCGACATAGATGGATGCGCCGAATCTCGCCAACTGAACGGCCCCAACGAACGCCAGAATCAGACCGACGAGAAAATTGATCAGTGCCACAATTCCCAGCGCCTGTGGGCCGCACTGTTCCATGACCAGAAGCGCATCTGCCCAACGGAACTGCGCGCGACCCCGCAGCAGGTTGCCCAGAGCCGTCATGTTCTCACCGAGAAATGTGAAGAACTCTAGCGTTTCGTTCCATCCCCTGAGCGCGCGCTCGCCCACACTTTGCAGGAAGGGAGTTTTTATAGTGGCGTGGCGCACATCCGTTCTTTCGGGGACCGCCTGGGCCAGTCGCAGCAAGCGGCGCACGCCCTCCGGAAGTCCGTCGTCGCGGAACTCGGCATTGCGCGCTCGGCAGAGCTCCGCGCAGTTGAGGATGAAGGCTACCAAGCGTGAATCCCAGCCGGTCAGACCCGCGGATTCAAACGACAATGACTTCACTTCTGGACCCTGACTCAACGCTTCGTGAATCGCCTTTACGCTGGGAACCTCGCGTTGTTCGCGCCAGTTGCCCAACAACCGGACGAGCAGCACACCGGGCGAGGCTTGTTCCACCACGAGATTGGCGTTCAAAGCTCGTCCAGTCATAGCGATTGATCGTGCCGCGTGGGGCGATCGTGATGAGCGAGAGTGTTCATTTCTGTCCCAAAAAGCTAGTCGGCGGGTAAAGGCGGGCGCAAGGCGCCGAGGACTCTCTTTTTGGAAGGTTCATAAGCCTCGTCGGTCAGGCGATCTGCGATACCATTCATCAGAGGGGTCCGGGAAATTTTGGCCCGTCCAAAAGCAATCTGACCAGACTATAGGTACTCGCTGCACTGCGGCAACAGCCGGCCCGGACTCGGGCTTTGTCGGCGAGTCTACACCGCCCAGGCAGCCGTCGCGCCTGGAACTGATGAAAAGGGTGCCGTTCCTTGACCGAGAATGATAAGCGCGGCAAAGGTTGCGAGGATGCGAAGCGTGCAGGGCGGGTAGCGTCTTCATTGAATTATTCAACGTGCATCATGCTGGCTGGCGGCCTGCCTATGGGCTTCAACGGACCACAACTATTTATCTACGCCGCGGGAGATTTCTGTGAAAATGCCGGCGGTGTCGGCATCTCCCAGTTTGTCCGCCTCATCTATGGTCATGAGCTTTAGAACTTAAAGGTTAGCCACGTCGAGGCGTAGTCCACGTCTTTGTCGCGCGAGCTTTCCTTGAGAAAATCCCCGACGAAGAAGTGCGCGTAAGCCGCAGTCCACGTGAGATGCCGTTGAATTCTCCATTCTGCCAGAGCCTGCACCTGGTCGCCGACGTAACGGCGGGCACGACGACGTTTACCGCATTGCCGTAGATGGCGTCGCGCGTGCTCTCGCGCCAAAAAAAATCCCAATCGACCGTCACCGCGAGTTCCTTCGCCGGATTCAACTCCAGCGAGGGATGCACGTCGATATGGTTGGCGGGGCCGATCAGGCCTCCCGAGACGAAGCGTCAAGGCATTCGCATCGCCGAGCGCAAGCCGCCCGTCGACAATCCCTGGTGCAGTTCAAGTATGTCTTTGTCTGTGGGACGCGGTCCGCCGACACGATCATTGATCAACGCGCTCTGGAATTGCGCAAAGGCGCGAAACCATGCCGTAATGTGAAGATCGCGGTGCACCAAATAACGTTGCAGCCAATAACCATCGTTGTCCTGCGGCGCTGCGCCCCAGGACGGATTGTGAAAATACTCGCAACGAAGACGCGCGTCGCCGCCGATCGACAAATACACGTTCCTCTCCTCGGTTAGCGGGATGTATTTGATTGGGTCAAAATAATCGGAGCGCCGCGCCGGATCGTGCAGATACACATAACTTTCATCATATCGCTGCGGTTTAAAGGCAGGCGCAGCGGAAATACCTTCTTCCGCTCGAACGTGGGCCACGCCGTGCAGCATCAGCACCAGCGCGAGCAGATAGATCAGACTGGTCCTCAACGCTGCTTCACTCGTCATCGTGCCAGGAAGCCCCGCACAGAATCATGGCCGCAGCAACCAGAATCATTATGGTTATTATACTATCCACGGCCTGTTTTCTAATACGCGACTCCCCCGAAAGCTGAAAGAAGGGAGATCGGACCATCTTTCAATCTGCCCCTGTCATCGGCGCACCACCCAACGCTTTGTAAACGGCGACCAGAGCCGTTACTGTCCGGGTTTGGCTCGCGGCAAGACGGTCCTGCGCATCGAGAAGTGTGCGCTCGGCATCCAGCACGCTCAGGAAATCCGTCACACCGCTCTCATAACGTTGATGGGCAAGGTCCGCCGCCTTTTGGCTGGCCTCGGCAGACGTCTGCAAAAATCGCTGACGCGATTGCTCTCGTCCGAAATCCACCAGGGCGCCTTCGGCTTCCTCCAATGCGGTGAGCACCGTGCGCTCATAGAGCGCGAGCGAAGCCTCAGCGCGTGCGTCAGCGGCTTTGATGCGAGCCTTAACGCGACCCAAATCAAGCGCGGCCCAGGTAATGCGCGGCCCAAAGTTCCAGGTGTCCGCTCCGCTTTTGCCCAACCCGGAGAAGGTATTGGCTTCAAGCCCGATGCTTCCAATGAATGTTACCCGTGGAAAGAGATCTGCGGTCGCGACACCAATCCTGGCCGTGGCAGCCGCGAGCGAACGCTCCACCGCACGGATGTCCGCACGCCGACGCAGCAGCGCCTGAGGATCGGCGAGGGCGAGAGTCGGCATCGCAGACGGCAACGGTTCGGACGTGGAAAGTTCGGAAGTAAGAGCGGTAGGTAGCTGTCCGGTCAACACCGCAAGACGGTAGATCGCTCTCTGAATCGCGGTTTCAAGTGGGGGAATCGTCGACAGGGTCAGGTTGAGCAGCGAGCGGCTGCGCGAGACATCGAAGTCCGTGCCACGTCCGCCTTCGAGCCGGGCTTGAGTGATTTCGAGGGTCTCCGTTTGCACGGCAGCATTGCGTCGCGCAACCGCAAACTGGTTTTGCAGGCCGCGCAGCTCGAAATAATTCCGCGCGACTTCGGCGATCACGCTCACCAACATATCGAGGCGATCCGCTTCAACCGACGCGAGTTGGGCGTTGGCGGCCTGGACCGAACGGCGGACGCGACCGAACAAATCGAGTTCCCAGGTGGCATCGAAACTGGCGTCGTAGAATTCCAATTCGCGTGCTTCCCGCGATCTCGCGGGCGCAGCGGCTTTGCTGAGGAGAGCGTTTTCATAGCCGGCGTTGGCCTGGACCGTGGGTGCGAGATCGAAAGTGACAAGTCGTCTGAGCGCACGAGCTTCCTTGAGATTTGCCGCCGCGATGCGCAGGTCGTGATTGTTGGTAATGGCGCGCTCGACGAGTCGATCGAGTCTTGCGTCCTTGAATCCCTTCCACCACGTGGCGAGCGCCGCGTCGTCAGCAACCGCATTAGTCGGGGCATTGGCGAATGAATTCGGAACCGAAGTTTGCGGCTGCTTGTAATTTGGACCGACCGCGCAACTGGATAAAAAGGAAATTGCGACAAATCCAATCGCTACGAACGAAGTGTGGCGTCGATGGTCAATGCACTTCATGCAGGGTGGGCGCGAGGACCGGCTCCGCGGCGGGTTGCGTCGCTGGCTTCGGTCGCACGGTCAATTTTCGAATGACGACATAGAACACCGGCGTGAGGAAAAGACCGAAGAACGTCACGCCGGCCATTCCGAAAAACACGGTTGTGCCGAGCGCCTGGCGCATCTCCGCCCCGGCGCCTGAGGCGAGCACCAGCGGAACGACACCCATAATGAAAGCGAAGCTCGTCATCAGGATTGGCCGCAGCCGAAGGCGCGCGGCCTCGACAGCGGCGTCAGTGGTGCTCTTGCCCGTGTCTTCGAGTTGCTTTGCAAACTCGACGATGAGAATCGCGTTCTTGCTCGCAAGACCGACGAGAACGATCAGGCCGATTTGCGTGAAGATGTTGTTATCCATGTTCCGCAACCAAATGCCGCCAATCGCGCTCAAGAGGCACATCGGGACGATGAGAATAATGGCAAGGGGCAGGCTCCAACTTTCGTACTGCGCCGCCAGGGTGAGAAACACCAGCAGAACGCTAAGAGGAAAAATGAACGCGATGGTGTTGCCGGCGAGAATTTCCTGAAAGGTCAGGTCGGTCCATTCGTAGCCCATGCCAGCGGGCAATTCTTTGGCTGCCAGTTGCTGCGCGAGCGTAATTGCCTGGCCCGAACTTACGCCGGGCAGGGCGACGCCGTTGATGTCGGCAGCGGGATACATATTGTAGCGAATCACCTTATCCGGACCGGTGGTTTCATGAACATCGACAAGAGTGCCTAACGGGACCATGTCGCCGGCAGCGTTGCGCGCTTTCAGTTTCCGAATGTCCTCGACGCGAGTGCGGAAGTTCGCGTCGGCCTGGGCGGTTACTTGATATGTCCGGCCAAAGCGGTTGAAGTCGTTCACGTAAAGCGAGCCGAGGTAGATTTGCAGGGTGTCGTTCACGTCCACGAGGGCAACATTCATGCTTTTGGCCTTCACGCGATCCACATCCACAAAAATCTGCGGCACACGCGTTGTGAAAGTGGTGAACACCTGCGCGAGTCCCGGAGTTTGGCTGCCGTTCACCATCATCCGGAAGGCCGTGCCCGCGAGCGCGTCTAAACCAACGTCTGCGCGGTCCTGCACCATCATCTTGAATCCAGCGGTGCTGCCCAGGCCGCGCACTGGCGGCGGCGGCAGCACCAGCACGCGCGCATCACGCAGTTCCGCATAACGCGCGTAAAGCTGGCCCAGGATCGCCTGGGCGGACTTCTGCGTGCTTTTGCGGTGTTCAAAGGCTTCGAGGGAAACGAACATCGTTCCGGCGTTAGGGAGATTTGCCCCTACGAGGACGTTGTATCCGGGAAACTCGACAGTGCCGTTTACACCGGGAACAGTGCGAGCGATTTCACCGGCTCGACTGATGATCTTCTGAGAGCGCTCAAGGCTTGCTCCATCGGGTAATTGGGCAAAGACAATCAGATACCCCGAGTCTTGCGTAGGAATGAAACCGGTCGGGACAATTTTGAAACCTCCCCACGTCAGCAGGAGCAAACCCGCATACACCGCCAGCGCAATCGCGCCACGCCGAATCGTGCTGCCCACCGCGCGGGTATAACCGTGCGTCGTAGCGCTGAAGCCTTTGTTAAAGAGGCGGAAGAACCAACCGAGCACCCTGTCCATGCCCGCTGCGAACCAGTCCTTCTTTGCGTGATGGCTCTTCAGCAAAATTGCGCTCAGCGCCGGCGAGAGCGTGAGTGAATTGAAAGCGCTGATGACGGTCGAGACCGCAATCGTCAGTGCAAATTGCCGGTAGAATTGTCCGGTGATGCCGCTGACAAATGCTGTTGGCACAAAGACCGCGCACAACACCAGAGCTACGGCGATGACAGGACCGCTGACTTCGTTCATCGCCTTTTTGGTGGCGTCGATGGGAGGCAGGCCAAGGGCGATATTACGCTCGACGTTTTCGACCACTACGATGGCGTCGTCCACGACAATGCCGATCGCGAGAACGAGGCCAAACAGAGAAAGATTGTTCAGCGAGAAGCCAAATGCCTTCATGACGGCGAAAGTGCCGATAAGTGACACCGGCACCGCGAGCAGCGGAATGACCGAGGCGCGCCAGCTCTGCAGGAAAACGATGACCACCAACACCACCAGCAGCACGGCCTCGAACAATGTCTCCACCACCGCCCGGATGGATTCGCGCGCAAAGAGCGTGGTGTCGTAAATGACGCGATAGTCAACGCCAGGCGGGAAGCTTTTCTTGAGCTCCGCCAGCCTCGCCCGCACCGCGTCGGAAGTCTCGATGGCATTTGACCCCGGCAGTTGCCAAATCACGAGGGCTGCGGCGGGTTTGCCACTGAGCTGCGAGGAGACCGAGTAATCGCGGGCGGCAAGTTCGACCCGCGCCACGTCGCGGATGCGCGTGACCTGGCCCTGCGTCCCCTGCTTCACAATAATCTCGCCAAACTGGTGTTCATCAAGCAGACGCCCTTGAGTACTGATTGTAAGTTGAAAATCCTGGCCGGAGGGAACAGGCGGCTGACCAATTATGCCCGCGGCGACCTGAAGATTCTGTTCGCGAATGGCGCGCACGACATCGCCGGCCGTCATGTTGCGCGAGGCCAATTCTTCCGGGTCAAGCCAGATGCGCATCGCGTAATCACGCGCACCGAATATAGTCACATCTCCGACACCCTTGATGCGGGCGAGTTGGTCCTTCACCTGCAGAAAGGCATAATTGCCGAGGTAAAGCTCGTCGCGTGAGCTGTCGGGCGAAACGAGATGCGCCACCATTGTGAGATCGGTGGATCGTTTTGTCGTCGTCACTCCGAGGCGCCGCACTTCCTCCGGCAACTTGGGCAACGCGATCGCGACGCGATTCTGCACGAGTACCTGCGCAATGTTGAGATCTGTTCCCAGCTTGAAGGTAATGGCCAATGTCATCACACCGTCGCTTGTCGAGGTGCTCGACATGTAAAGCATGTTCTCGACACCATTGACCTCCTGCTCAATCGGAGTGGCGACGGTTTCCGCGAGGACTTTCGGGTTTGCGCCCGGATACGCGGCACGCACAACAACGGTCGGTGGCGCGATCTCGGGATATTGAGAAATGGGTAGCTGGAAAGCCGCAAGCCCTCCTACCACCACGATAACAATGGAAAGGACCGCGGCGAAAATTGGACGACGAATGAAAAAGTGGGAGAAGTTCATTTCGGCTCCAGCGGTTTCGCTTCCACCACAATACCGGGCCGCACCCGCATCAATCCCTTACCGCAGAGAAGAAAGTCGAGTTTCAACCCCAAGCTGATCACTCGCAAGCCGTCAATCATGGGGCCGATCTTCACGGGGCGAAACTCGACTTTCTTCTCTGCGGTAACCACATAGACAAACTTCTGCGCCTGGTCCGCACCGAGCGCGCGGTCAGGAACGAGCAGCGCCGGGTATTTGCCGCTGCCCGGGATGCGGATGCGCGCGAAAAACCCGGGGCTTAAGCTGTGATCGGCATTCGTAAAGACGCCGCGGCCGCGCATCGTTCCCGTGGTTGGATCAATGCGATTGTCCAAAAAATCCACATAGCCCTTGTGCGGGAAGCCAGTCTCATTCGCCAACTCCATCTCGACCGGAATTTGCTTGTCGCGGGCGCTCTCGCGTTTGCCCTCTCTGTTGAGCTGAATGTACTTTAGAATCGCCCGTTCATCAGCGTCGGCGTAGCAATAAAGCGGGTCGAGCGATACAATCGTGGTCAACAGGGTTGCGCCCGAGCCCGAGACGCCGCTACTGATGAGGTTTCCCTCCGTTACGAACGCACGGCCGATCCGTCCGTTGATCGGCGCGCGAATCTCTGTGAATTCGAGATTGAGTTTTGCTAAATCCAACGATGCTTTGGCAGACATCACCGCCGCCTGCGCCGCGGTGTAGGTCTTGGATTTTGTATCGTAATCCTCCTCTGAGATCGCCTTGGTGCCGATCAGGCGTTTGGCCCGCTCAAAATCATTTTTCGCCAACTCCGCCTGGCTTGTCGCTCGTTGAGATTCGGCATTGGCGTGGTCGTGTTCCGCTCGATACGGGCGCGGATCGATCGTGAACAGGACGTCCCCTTTGCTCACCTCTTTACCTTCCTTGAAATGCACCTTGTCCAGATAACCGCTGACTCGAGCCCTGACTTCGACAGTTTCTGGTGATTCGAGACGCCCGATGTATTCATCCCACTCGACCACTTCGCGCGCAACAGGCTGAGTAACTGATACGGTGGGCGGTTGCTGTGGTGCGACATCAGGCTTCCGTTTGCAACCCACGGCCCAAAGCAATGCGAAAGCGGCGAGCAGAATCCTAGTGTTCATAGGCAGCTGTCAGCGTTTTGGTCCACGGTTCCGTCGGGTGATTGCCGGCTCGCCAGGCGTCAATTCCACCCAGCAAAGGCCGGACGCGCGCGAAGCCATGGCGCTGAAGCAACAGTGCGACTTGGGCCGCGGTCGCCTCGTTCGGACAGGAACAATAGACGATGATATCGCGGTCGGCAGGAATGTCGGGGCGGCGCTTCGCGATATCATCCATGCTCATATGAATCGCCCCTTGAATGATCAACGGATCTTCTTCCAACGCCGCGCTGGAGCGAAGGTCGAGAATTACTAACTGTTCGCCCGCCTGCTGTCTGCGGCGCAGTTCATCGACCGTAATCCGCGCCACGCGCAACTCGCGTAACAGCCGGTATCGCTGAAAAAACTTATAGGCGATGTAAAGCGCCACCAACCCGCCAACCACCGCCAGCGCACTTCCGCCGAGGCTCTCCAGGGCGGCGATGACTTGTTCCAACTGGCGGCTGAAC
>Ga0193697_1000516_pt1 | contig 13464 bp, 9 predicted proteins | sample L3m2metaG_FD_145073 | JGI IMG/M metagenome (GOLD analysis project Ga0193697, IMG submission 145073) | Soil microbial communities from a riparian zone of the East river system, Colorado, United States - L3m2 | ecosystem: Environmental > Terrestrial > Soil > Riparian zone | place: USA: East River... | reverse complement strand
CACGACTAAACACGCCCGCGAAATTCAAGACGATTGAAGTTTTTGAAGTGCCCGGTGTCGAATCCGGATTCGATGCGGTCGGTTGGATTCTTCATGGCGATTACCTCGGCGCAATTCCTGAACGTCAAAGAATTCAGGGACTCCGCCTCCGGGCAGGCAACATTCAGATTGGTGACTCGCGGTTGCTCGATTTAATTTTTCCTCAACCTCGTTTTAATGCTTGGGCTGTGGGTGAGTGCCATTTGATCTCTCCCCGTTTGATTCCGAATGCGCGACGTGACGATTTAGAGCATGGAACGCACCGTAATAATCTGATTACCCAGTTAACGCCCAGAGCGGTAGCGATTCTTAAGGCATGCCGAACCCACTCCGCCGAACGGACACGGGAACGAAAAGCAGAAGCCGAGGCGCGAACAGGCAGTTCTATAAATTGGGGAAGTGCGAAAGGCTTCATGCTTAGAAATGCGGACAAAAAACTTTCAGCACAACACAAAACCCAAATCACAAAAAAATTCAAGAACGGCGGCCTTACTTACGCTGAATTGCTTCAGCTTCTCACTGAACCCACCAAGACAGACCGAATACGTGGATGAAAACAGGAATTCATAAGCATCTCCCTGTCTCGGATATTGTTCTCGATAAAGAGAATCCGCGTATCAAGACGTGGCTTGAGATTTACAAGAACGAACCAACCGCAGAACAGATACAGCAGGCACTTGGAATGGGCGTTGGCGAAGTAGAGCAAGAAGGTGCGCCCACTTTCGGTAAATTACGAGAATCGATTCTTACAAATGGAGGGATCATACAACCGATTATCGTAAACACTATTGAAAACGGTTCCCTTGTATGCGTCGAGGGCAACACCCGCGTTTGTCTTTATCGGATTTTTCGCGATCAATACATGGCCGGAAATTGATGCAATTCGATTGCAGGCCCACTTGGTCGGCCCTCGACCATGGGACGCCTATTCAAAGGCGAAGTATTTAACTTATTTGCGAAACAAAGAGAACCTACCATTCTCTAAGTTGGTCGATTATTGCGGCGGCAGCACGAAGGCAGTTAAAGAAAGCATCGGTGCGTTTGAGGACATGGAGGCGCATTTCCGGCCATTAGCCGAATCACAAGGGGATTTCGACCCCACACGATTCAGCGGCTTCGTGGAATTACAAAAGATTAAAACACCGCTCCTTCAGGCCGGTTACAGCGTTTCCGATTTTGCCAAATGGATGTGGGGAGAAAAACTCCATCCGCTGGCTACCGTCCGCGACCTGCCAAAAATTTTCAGGAATCCAAAAGCTGAAGAGGTTTTTCTTAAGAAGGGCGCAGCGGAGGCAAAGAAATTCTTAGACCGCCCAGAATTGAGCAAGGCGTTGCAGGAGGCTACAATTGGACAACTAGCGCAAGCCCTGGCTGAAGCGATCAACAAGGCTAAGCACACGGAAATCGTTGAGATACAAGGCGACCCTACCTCGCAGACGTTCGACGCGCTTCTGGAGGCGCGGGACGCACTGAGAACGATTATCGACCCAGTGGAATCAGGTGAGTGAGACGATCAACCATACCCGCCTCGTCGGCGTGATTCTTAGTTGGATTGGTCCCCGCGTAACGGCTGTTTCTGGCGTTTGCCTATATTGCGATTGTCCACCAGTTCGCGTCACAGAAAAGCCTGCGCCCATCGAAGGCTACTTTCCCGATGTATGCCTTATCACGGTGCCCTCTGTTTTAACGATCCTTGGTGAAGCAAAGACGCTCCGTGATTTGGAGTCTCTTCGATCATTCAGACAGATGGTTGCATTTCTACGATTTCTACGAGTGCATCCTGACCCTCTATTCATTCTCGCGACGCCATGGCAAGTGGCAGCCACTGCAAAAAACATTGTCAGGCGGGCAAAAAAAGAAGCCGAGGCGGATTCGATACCGGTGGAATTCCTCTCGGACCTTTCAGAAAATGCTCAACGTCCTTAAAGAGGCCTCGTTTGAAAGCAGACACAAGTCGTTCGCTTTCCAACTGGAAACTGTCGAAGCGGCGGCGCGGCTGGAGTATGCAGCAATTTTCCACGAGCAAGGCTTGGGCAAAACGAAAATCGCTATAGACTTAGCCCTTACATGGATTCATCAAGACGCCCTTGATTCTGTTATAATCGTTACAAAAAAGAGTCTCGTTCGGAATTGGGAGCAAGAGATTGCGATGCATTCTCATTTTCGGGCAAAAACTCTCCGTCAAGACGCTAAAACGTTATTTTACGCATTCAACTCCCCGGCGCGATTGTATCTGACGCACTACGAGGCTTGCAAAAGCGCACCGGATGCATTCGCGCTTTTTCAAAAGACCCGTCGAGTAGGCGTAATCTGTGACGAGTCCCAAAAGATCAAAAATCCCCACTCGTCGGTTTGTCGTGCGATGCATTCCCTCTCGCCGGGTTTTAAGCGTCGCGTGATCATGAGCGGCACCCCGATTGCAAATCGACCTTATGATATTTGGTCGCAGATTTGGTTTTTGGACCACGGCGAATCGTTGGGCAAAGACTTCGAGACGTTCAAACGGCAACTTAACCTTCCCGAAGACTCGGCCATTGATCAAGTTGAGTTTGAGGATGAGCTGTCAGGACTTTTCGCCAAGATTAAGTCTTTTACGATTCGCAAAACCAAAGCCTCGTCTGGACTCATATTACCGACAAAGGAGATTGAGAATGTAAGCTGCGAGTTCGCGCCGTTGCAAAGGCGACTGTATGTGCGCTTTCAAAAGGAACTCAAGGCTGAGGTTCTCCGGGATGGCAAGATCGTAACAGATGACGCTGAGGTCGTGTTAAAACGTCTGCTCCGGCTGGTTCAAGTTGCATCGAATCCCAAACTTGTCGATGAAAGTTACGTTGAGATTCCTGCCAAGTTTCACAGGCTAAAAGCGATTGTGGAAACTGCCGTCGCGAAAGGATCAAAGGTTATAATTTGGACATCCTTTACCGAAAATGCCGATTGGCTCGCTGAAAAGCTCGTGAGTTTTGGTAGTGCAAGGGTGCATGGGAAGATGTCAATTGACGACAGGAACGCCGCAATTCAGCGATTCAAAACGGACGCAGCCTGCAAAGTCCTTGTCGCGACTCCGGGTGCAGCTAAAGAAGGGTTAACACTTACTGTTGCGAACTTTGCAGTCTTCTACGACCGGAGTTTCAGCCTTGACGATTATTTGCAAGCGCAAGACCGTATTCACCGAATTTCGCAAACGGCCACTTGTTTCATTTTCAATCTGCTAGTCGAAGGATCGATTGACGAATGGGTGGGTGACCTGCTTGCTGCAAAGCATATCGCTGCGCAGTTGGGGCAAGGGGATATTGATCGCTCGGATTTCAAGCAGCGTATGTCTTACGAGTTTTCAACACGGCTAGCGGAAATTCTAACTCCTCAACCCGCGGCGGAAAACCATGAGTAAATCTGACAAGAAAACATTTGAGGGACAATATCCGATCACGATCCGGAGCCAGAAGTTTATTTTGCCAATTTACGAGGTGCCACTTAAGGACCTGCGCTATTATCAAGACAACCCTCGCGTGTATTCCGCACTGCACAACGGACAAAATGCTCCTGGCCAAGAGGAAATTGAAGCTCACCTGCAAGAGGATGATCACGTGCGGGAGCTAAAGGTCCAAATCGAACAAAACGGAGGATTGATGGAGCCTTTATTCGTTCGAGCGGCGACAATGGAAGTGGTTGAAGGAAATAGTCGTCTTGCAGCTTATCGTTTGCTGGAGCACGACAACGCGGTCACTTGGTCGCAGGTTAGGTGTGCGCTGTTACCGCCTGAGATTAACGACAGCTTGGTTATGTCCCTGTTGGCGCAGTTGCACCTCATGGGAAAGAAAAATTGGATACCCTATGAACAGGCGGCGATATTCCACCGGCGACACAAGCAGGAGAATGTTTCAATTCCTGAACTGGCGAAAGAGTCGCAGCTAAAAGACGCGCAGATTCAGCATCGAATTCGGGTTATCCAGTCGATGATTGACGCGGGGGATAATCAGTTGAGCCGCTGGAGCTATTACGATGAAATGCTTAAGAGCCGAAACATTCGGAAGGCATGCAAGAACTACGCAGGCCTGAAGGATGAGATCATTGCTCGAATCAAAAGCAAAAAAATTGAGCGTGCACAGGACATTCGTGACAAACTGAAGATCGTCTGCGCCGTCGATAAGACAATTAAGCAGTTCCTCAATGGCGCTAGTTTGGATCACGCATTTGAGAATGCGCAATCCTCCAATGGAGACAACAAAGTTTTCGCGAAGCTGAATACATTTCGACTGTGGCTTGCGGACACCGAGAACAAAAAACGGATTAAAACCGCCCCAACGTCGAAAAAAGCCTCCTTGTCGTATGAACTGCGCGAGATCAAGCGACACGTTGAAAGTTTACTCAAGGGCGCCGGAAAATAGGTTCCATTTTTCCCTCAGCCGCGCCATCAAAACGCTTGGAAAGGGCATTTGCGGGCGAAATTTCATCGGTTAAGTGGCAAGTGCTATTAGGCTAGTCTAGTGGAAGAATCCCGGTCTTGATGTGCCGCCGTGACCTCCCTGTGCAACTGATTCGGAACTCTGCGGTCGATCGAATTGTATAGTAAATCGCGTAACTACAAATGCTTGGGACTAAACGGGACAGGCGTTGCTTACTCGCCTTCGCTGACCTCGGCCGCGCTCGTCACGTCGGCAAACCCGCGGCGCATCCGGTTCTCGGTGACGACCCGCGGTGCCGCCCCCGGACATTTTGTATCCGCCAAACGGATGACGCGCGACCAGCGCCCCGGTGACGGGGCGGTTGATATAGACATTGCCGGCCTCCAGTTCGGTGGCCGCCCGTTCGATGTGGGCTGGACTGCGGGAGAAAAAGCCGGCGGTCAGCGCGTACTGAGTGCTATTCGCAATTGCAAAGGCGTCGTCGAGATCGCGCGCCCGAATGACTGCCAGGACCGGGCCAAAAATCTCTTCCTGCGCGATCCGCGCATCCGGTTTCACATCCGCAAAAATCGTCGGCGGCACAAAATAGCCTGCCCCGGCTGGAGCACTGCCTTGAAAAGCCAGCCGTCCTTCCGTTTTACCGATCTCGATATATCGAAGGACACGCTCGTGCGCCTCGGCATCGATCACCGGGCCGATCATTGTGCCGGGGTCTTCCGGTGCGCCCACGCGCAAGCTCCGCACTGCTTCGATGAGACGCTGCAACACACGATCGTGATTCTCATCGAGCAGAATCAGGCGCGACAAAGCCGAACACTTCTGTCCCTGGTAGCTGAACGCGGATTGCACAATTGCAGGCACCACTTCGTCGAGGTCAGCGTCGGAATCTACAATGGCCGCGTTTTTGCCCCCCATTTCGCAGATTACCTTCTTGAGCTGCATCTGGCCCGCCGCGGTGCGCCCTGCCGCTTCGTAAATCTTCAGGCCAACTTCGCGTGAGCCCGTAAACGCGATAATCGCAGTCTGTGCGCTTTCAACCAGGTGTGCGCCGACTTCCTCCCCGGCTCCCGGAAGAAATTGCGCGACCTCCGGCGGAATACCGGCCTCGTGAAAAACTCGCGTCAATCGCGCCGCGCAGACAGAAGACTGCTCCGCGGGCTTCAGGATCACCGGATTACCCGCAACAAGCGCAGCCGCCGACATCCCGCAGAGGATCGCAATCGGAAAATTCCAGGGTGCGATGATCACCGCAACACCACGCGGGACATAATGATTGACGTTCGTTTCGCCGGGCACGTTGTAGTGGTATTCGGCGATCCGGCGCATCTCCTGCGCGTAGAAAGTGCAGAAGTCGATCGCTTCGGCGACATCCGCGTCGCTTTCGACCCAATTCTTCGCGGTCTCGAACACCTCGAGCGCTGCCAGTTCAAAGCGGTCGCGCCGCAAGAGCTCGGCGGCCTTGTCCACGCATCGCGCGCGCTCTTCCACAGGGGTGCGTCTCCACTTCGCGAAACCATCTCGCGCCCGGGCGAACGCCGCTTCCGCGTCAGCTTTCGTGGCGCGCGAAACGTGTCCAATGATTTCATCCGGCCTGGTCGGATTTACTGACGCGATTTCCGCTTCGGTGAAAACTTCGCTGCCGCCGATCAGGAGAGGAACGCGCTGCCCAAGGTTTGTGCGAACTTTCGCGAGCGCGCCAGTCATCCGTTCGCGATTGGCCTTGATGGAAAAGTCCGTGTGCGGTTCGTTCTCGAATGGCGGCGTCGCGTGGCCGTCCTGCTCTGCGCGGACCGTTTCGGGGTTACGCAGCAACTGTTCTGTATCTGCGCCTTCGACGAATGCTGCCCGCAGAAAACCTTCGTTCGACGTATTTTCCAAAAGCCGGCGCACGAGATAACTCATGCCGGTCAACGTTTCGCCGATCGGGCAGTAGTCACGCAATCGATAGCCGCTTTCAATGAGCGTGCGTTTAATCGGCTCGGCCATTCCATACAACATTTGAAACTCATAATGGTTCTGTGACAGCCCAAGTTCCTCCGCGTGCGCGATGCATGCGGCGATGCTGCGTACACTGTGAGTGCCGAACGCACAGCGAATGTGTGTTTCATTCTCCAGCATCCGCCGCGCGAGTCGTTCATATGCGGCATCGGTTTCCGATTTCGCTTCGAACACGCGCACCGGCCAGCCTCGTTGCGCGGCCATGATCGTCTCATAATCCCAATACGCTCCTTTGATCAACCGGACTGTGATCGGCGCGCCCCGTTCTCCGGCCCAACTCAGCAGCCGTTCAAAATCCTCCTCCGTCTCCCGCAGGTACGCCTGGAGCGCAATTCCAAAATTCGCGCTGCGCTTCAGTTCCGGGTGATCCAGCAGGCGCATGAAGAGTTCAAGCGTGAGGTCCTTCAATTGCGAGCTCTCCATGTCGAAATTAATAAACACCCCGGTCTCGGCAGCCCGCTTGAGCAAGGGCGTGATGGCGCGCTCCGAATCCGCCGGAGCGATTTGGGAATACAACGCCGAAATTTTCACCGACACATTTGCGGCCGGGATTGGCCCACGCCCGTCGGAATCAATTTGCGGAATTGGGGGCCATTTGGCTGCTTCCGTGCCGAGCACTTCGATCAGTTCCAAATACCTTCGGCAGTATTCCTGCGCTTCCACCTCGCTCACGACCGTCTCCCCCAGAATATCCGCCGTGAAGGCCAGGGGCAGTTCCCGCATTTCGCAGAGCTTCGGTACGGCCTCGGCCGGTGTTTCGGCCAAAATGAACGTCTGAGCCATTTGCCGGACGGCCTGCCGGGCGGCCGCCGCCGTTAGCCACGGCACGTGCCGCGACCCTCCGAGCACCAGCCGCATCGGCGCGGGCAGCTCCACGCCGGGCTGTGTGAGGTATTCATGGGCGTGCTGGGCGATATCCTGGGCCGAAGTCAAGCTCGGAAGCACGTCAATGAACCGAAATAACTCGACCTTTAGCCGCTCATTAGACATTGACCAGTCCATCAGCCGCCCGGTCACCCAGGCGCGGCTAAAAGGCGTCGGTTTGTCCCGGTCAAGCTGTCCGAAGATTTCCCGGCCTTTAGCCTGAATTCTGGCCTCGATAGGTCCACCCATATCTGGCTGCACACCCTAACCGCGATTTTGTTTGAATGAAAGTCGCGGCTGAAACGTCTTGGGCTTAATTGGTCAGGCTCTGTCGAGCCACACGTCCTGCGTGGAAGTGGTTCCAGGGCTTATAGTTACGGCGACCTTGGATTTGCGCTTGGCTGAAGATCGATTGCGAGTTCGCTGCTTGCGGGGCGGAACGGGTTCCACCGACGAGGGGTTCGGGTTGTGCGCTGTGGGAACCGTCCCCAGCGGTGGCTTTTGTGACCGTTTTGTCTCCATGGTGCAAGATAGCCCGTTACAGGCATCTCTCAACTGTGAGAACATTTGAACAGTTCAGGATCATAAATGTCCGAGCCTCAGGCCAAAGTGGCCGGTCGGAGGCAAAAATTTCCCACCGAAATCACTTGACGGCGGTGGGGGTCAATGAAATTGTGGAAAGCTTATTATCTTAAGCAATTAAGATTCGATCTAATGAAATCAAACGGAACTAAGGCGCGCATCAAACTTACCAAGAAACCTGTTCGCAGGCCATACCGCATCACGTTCGGACGAGCCGAACGGACGGATGTCTTTAAAAACCCGGCCCCTCCGCTGGCTGCTGTCAAACCAGTCAAACCAGTCAAGCCATCTTCGGAGCGTCGGCGTGGGATTCGTCCAGCCGCCGATGGGGCCAATGGTGAAAAAGGGCCAGAGATTCAGCCGATTTCAACCCAGGCCGGCGTTGACCTTACAGAGAAGGTCAAGGAATTGGTCGCCTTGGCCCGTGAGCAGGGTTACCTCACCTACGACGACATCGATGATGTCTTGGCGGAGAGCCATTTGTCTCCGGATGACCTGGACACGATTTACACCCGCCTGGGAAGTCTGGACATCGAGATTGTCGATCAGGCCGAGGTCGAATCACCCAGCCGCCAACCTGACCTCGAAGAAGAGGACGAAAAGAGCCGGCTCGACAGTCTGGATGATCCCGTGCGCATGTACATGCGGCAGATGGGCAAGGTTCCGCTCTTAACCCGCGAGCAGGAGGTCGCGATCTGCAAGCGCATCGAGGAAGCCGAACTTCAGCTCAAGCACGTCATTTACAGTTTTGGTTTCACGGCCAAGGAACATATTGCGCTTGCCGAGAAGCTCATTTCCGAACCGCCGAAGGAGCGTTTCGACCGCGTGATCATCGACAAGAAGCTCGATGTGCGGGAGCCTCATCTGAAGGAGCTTCGCCACCTCGTCAAGCACTTGCGGCAGCTCGATCGCCAGGCGGACCTGAAGTATGCCGCATGGCAAGACGCCGGTAAGACCACCCAGGCGCGCCGGCTCGCCGAATATCAGAAGCTCGACAAGAAGATCCAGGCGCTCTTCCCGAATTTCTGTTACAAGCAGAAGGTCATCGAGGAGATGATGAATGTCGGCTCGAACATCCACGAAAAGATTCATCTCAGCCAGCGTGCCATTCATGAGATGGAACGCCATTCACATGGCGCGCACGCCAGGGCGTTGGTCAAAGGCGAGCAGGGCAAGATCGCCGCGCTCGAGAGTTTTGTTCGCATGACTGTTCCCCAGTTCTATGACGCCTATCGCCGCATGCGCAAGTACGCCGAAGCCGCGCATCAGGCTAAAACGGAAATGGTGGAAGCCAACCTGCGTCTGGTGATTTCGATTGCCAAGAAATACACCAACCGTGGCCAGTCCTTCCTCGACCTTATTCAGGAAGGCAACATGGGCCTCATGAAGGGCGTCGAAAAATTCGAGTATCGCCGCGGGTACAAATTCTCGACTTACGCCACATGGTGGATTCGCCAGGCTATCACCCGTTCGATTGCCGATCAGGCGCGCACCATTCGCATCCCGGTGCACATGATCGAAATCATGAACAAGCTCTGGCGCGTGCAGAAGCAACTCATGCAGGAGTTTGGCCGCGAAGCCACGCCCGAAGAGATCGCGGACGAAATGCACGTCCCGGTCGAGCGCGTCAACGCGCTGCTCAAGATGGCCCGGCAGCCGATTTCACTGCAGACCCCGGTAGGCGATGACGGTGACTCCAACTTCGGCGATTTCATCGAAGATCAGACCGCCGAGAACCCGTCCGAAATGACCAGCTACAGCCTGCTCAAGGACAAAATGAACGACGTGCTGGCGAGCCTCACCGAGCGCGAACGCCGCATTGTCGAGATGCGCTTTGGGTTGGTGGATGGCTACGAGCGGACCCTCGAGGAAATTGGCAAGCAATACAAGGTGACGCGCGAACGCATTCGGCAGATCGAAGCCAAAGCCTTGCGCAAATTGCGCCACCCTACTCGGCTCCGTCATTTGCAGGGGTTCCTCGATACGGAGGAGCAGGCGGCCGCCTAAGCAGTTTCGAGTACACAAAGAAGCCGGGGAAGTTATCCCCGGCTTTTGCTTCTAATCTGCTAATTAACGACGATCTGTTTGATCATGGAGATACGGGAAGGTCGTTTTCCCGTCAGGAGCCGTTCCGTTGTCTACCGACTTCTGCTCGTAGTTAGTCGGTGGCTGGAGGTTCTGCTCCGCGTGGCCACTCTCAATATAGACGTTGCTGCCTGTCGCGCCGGTGGCTTCATAGCTCATGCCGTAGTGCGAATACACCTCTGGGCCCCAGGTTACTGTCGCTGTCTGGTCCGCAGGCCAGCGTTCGACGTTGAAACGCGATGCGGTTTCCAGTTTGCTGCGGTCAACCGTCAGCACATACACCTTGGGTTGATCGCTTGTCGTTGTCCGCATCGTATCCGGTCGGAACGCAGGCAACGGGATTGGCGTATACGCCTTTCCGTGCGCCAGGTCGCTCTCCAGCTTCACCACGGCGAATTGCACACGGCTCGCATTCGGATCAATCACCAGGTCTTCGATCTGTCCGACCTTTCGGCCCGTTGAATCATTCACTCGCGCCCCGATCAGATTCTTCGCCGTAAGCTGCTGCCCCGAGCTGAACCCGGTTTGGTGATGCTTCTTGTCGGATTTGGCCTTTGCTTCGGCTTCGTGGTCTGCATAAACCGACGCCGCGAGCAAAGAAGCGCTTACCGCCAAAGCAAGCGTTAACGATTTTCTCATTCATTCCCCCATTGTTGTTGTTGATCGTCTCGCCGCCTTCTGGCGAAACCAGCCACCTCGGCCGGCCTGGCGAGACCTTTGTTTAACTCAACCTAAGCCTCACGCGCCGAGGCTCAATGGGGTGATGATTCTACGCGCCTTCCGCGCGCAGGAATTATTAATCGCGATTGCCGAGCAAAAACCCAATCACGCATCCCATCACTGCCGCAATGGCCAGCGTCTGCCAAGGGTGATCGTGGACATACTCGTCCGTCACGTTGCTGACATTCTTAGCAGTTTCACTGATGCGGTTCTGCACGTCGCGGATCCGGCTCGGCACTTCAGATTCCTGGTAGGTTTCGTATGCGGTTTTCATATCTCTTCATTCTCAGACTCGGCTTCATCCTACAGGCGCTGGGTTCTCGATGGCATGAGCAATATCCCCCATGTCGGCGGAGGGAAACTCAGCAGAAAAAGCCTTGGAACTTTCACACGCGATACCCGCATAGTCGTCTCAGCATACGTGCACAAATGAAGCTCATCGACCTTTCGCAGCCGATTTTTGCGGGTTGCCCAAATTGCCCGGCTGATCCTCCCGTTGAATCGCGGCTGATCTGCGACCCCGTCCGTGACGGCTGGCGTGTCGAGCAATTGACACTCACTTCGCACACGGGCAGCCACATCGACGCGCCGTCGCATAAGCTCACCCAGGGCGCGCATCTGGATCAACTGCCGCTCGAATCTTTTGCCGGTAAAGCCGTGCTGGCGGACTTGCGCGAGAACAGACCGGCGATGCCATTCACCTCCACGTTCCTGGCGCGTAAACTCCGCACGGAGCTTGAAGAACGGATTGTGCTCCTTGTAACCGGCTGGGGCGCAAAACGCGCGCGCTCTGATGAATGGCTGCATCAGGCCCCTTACCTCTCTCCGGACGGCGCTGAATGGCTCGTCGAGCAGGATATTCGTGGCGTGGGGATCGACGCCTACTCCATCGGCGGGGAGCGCGAGCTCCAAAACAGTCGGACACATGAGATACTGCTCTCGGCAGGCGTGTGGATCCTGGAAGACCTTAATTTTCCCGAGGAAGTCTGGTCCGTTGCCCAGCCGTTTGAATTCTGGTGCCTTCCGATCAACCTCAAAGGATATAGCGGCGGGTTTTGCAGACCTGTGGCCGTCGTGCGCTGAATCGGTTCGGCCATTGGCCTTTCGCTTTGACTGTCCGCGCGTTTAATGATGTGTTTACCGGGTGAAACGGTTTCATTTTTTGAAGGTTTTGCTGTCGGCAGCGTTCTCGCTGTTTGCGGGCATCACGGTCTTTGCGCAAAAGGTTCCAGTTACTGAGCAGACGCTGGCCAACGGCATGCGCGTGTTGCTCGTCGAGCGCCATGACGATCCGACAATCGCCGGTGGTTGGGTCGCGCACGTCGGCAGCGCCAACGAACGGCCTGGCATCACCGGCATCGCGCACCTCTTTGAGCACATGATGTTCAAAGGGACGCCGACGATCGGCACAAAGGACTATCAGAAGGACCTCGAAATCATTTCCGAACAGGAAAAGGTGCGCTCGCAGATGCGTGAGGAGGAAGCGAAACTTCGCCAGGCATGGCGCGAAGGCAAGATTGAGGACATCACCAAACCCGAAAGCCAGAGCGAGCGATACCGCGAACTGGAAAAGAAGTTCAACGAGCTGATCGCAAAGCAGCGCGAAATCCTGGTGAAGAACGAATTCGACCGCATTTACACCACCGGGGGCGCGTCCGGCATGAACGCCTTCACGACTCCCGATCTCACGGGATATTTCGTGACCGTGCCGGCAAACAAGCTGGAGCTGTGGATGTGGATGGAATCGGAGCGATTGTGGCGGCCGGTCTTCCGGGAATTTTACGCCGAGCGCGATGTCGTTTTCGAGGAGCGCCGCATGCGAACGGAATCGACGCCGCTGGGGAAGTTTGCCGAAACGTTCGAAGCCATGACCTGGGACTCGCATCCTTACGGCTGGCCAACCGTCGGCTGGCCTTCCGACATCCCGGCGATTACGAAGGCGCAAGCCGATGAATTTTACGGGATTTATTATGCGCCTCAGAACATCAGCCTGATTCTGGTCGGCGATTTCAAAAGCAGCGAGGCCACGAACCTCGCGCATAAATATTTTGGCCGCATTCCCAAAGGCAAAGCCGAAGCGCCGGAAGTCATCACCTGGGAGGTTCCGCAGCCGGCCGAAAAGCGGATGTACGCCGAGGCCGAAGCCAACCCACAGGTAGACGTCGTATGGCACACGGTCCCGTTCGGCCACAAGGATTCCTATGCATTGAACATTCTCGCGCAATTGCTTTCGACCCGCACCGGCCGGCTTTACAAAGGGCTCATTCTCGGGTCGAAAGTCGCCACGGACGTTTCGGCGTTTCCGAGTCATCAAAAATGGGCTGGCGTTTTCGGCATGAGCGGCGAAGCGAGCGAGGGCCACACGCCCGAAGACGTTGAACGCGGGCTCTACAAGGAACTCGACCGGCTGAAAACAGAGGAGGTGCCCGCACAGGAACTGCAAAAAGTGAAAAACAATTTTGCGGCGTCTGAATATCGGCGGCTGACCTCAAACATGTCGATCCATCGGCAGCTCATTTTCAACGATGGCTTCGGCAATTGGCGCGAAATCAATGAAGCAGGTCCGAAGCATCAGGCCGTAACCGCTGCGGATGTCAAACGCGTCGCCAGCAAATATTTCACCAAAGAAAACCGCAATGTGGCAATTTACACCCGCAAAGCCGGAGCCGCCAAAGCCAAGGAGACTGCATCACAATGAAGAACGCTATCGTCATCTCAAGTCTGTGGCTCGCGGCAACCGTCGCCGTCGCGGCCAGCACGCCGGGGATTCCGG
>Ga0193697_1000515_pt1 | contig 13507 bp, 10 predicted proteins | sample L3m2metaG_FD_145073 | JGI IMG/M metagenome (GOLD analysis project Ga0193697, IMG submission 145073) | Soil microbial communities from a riparian zone of the East river system, Colorado, United States - L3m2 | ecosystem: Environmental > Terrestrial > Soil > Riparian zone | place: USA: East River... | reverse complement strand
CGGGTAGGCGTCGGCCCGATCAGTATGCTCGCGCGTGGAAGCCTCGTGCCCCGCGCTCTTGAGCTCAGCCATGAACGCGTCCAGCACGGGACGCACGACTTTGCGCAGGGCTTCGGCCCCCGCCTGTCGTTTTCGGTCGCTGCCGCCGCCGGTCCGGGGTCCGGGGGCGGTGGTCGCTTTGTGCTCATCGTAGGCCTTGAGCAGGGACCGCAGGCGCGTGAAGATCTCGTCACTCATGGATGCACTCGCTCAATAGTCGTACACATGATCCACCTGCGCTCGGGGCTCCCTCGCGAACGCGCGTAGCAACGCCATGAGCCGCCGCACCGGAACGCGCATCGTGAAGCGCTTTCGTGCCGGATCCGTGGGCAGAGGGAGGGTGTAGGCGACGGCTGGCTCCACGACGCTGGAACTGTACTCCCACTCCCGCGGCGCCACGCCGGTGAGGAAGATCTCGCGGTTCCCGGCGATCTCGACGATTGCGGCGGCGGTCTGCACGGCGGCGATCTCGCGCATCGCGTCCACGAACGCGTCGTAGCGCGGCGTCGCCAGCAGCGTGTGCACGCTGTCCAACCGGGCGAGCGGTGTCGCATGGGGCACCCGCGCGGCGAGCGAGTCCACCCACCCCGTCACGACCAGCTGCATGCGCTCGTCCTGCGATCCGTACGCAGTGTGCGTCACCGTCTGGATGAGCGTGGCGTAGAGCGCCTTCACGCCATACTCGAGCGTCAGGAACGCCTTCCGCTCCCACTTGCGGATCTGATGCGACCCGAAGAACGGAACATCGCTCCACAGGCCGCGTAGCTTGGGCCAGAAGCGATACTCGTACCACGGGCGGATGTGGATGAACCGCCCGTAGTCGGCGGCCACGTCCGCCGCGTAGCGATCCTCGTCCGATTGTGCGTGCCCGGCGGTCCAGCCGGTAAACCGGCCGACCGTGTTCTCGTACACACCCTTGATCGCGAGCTCGGCGGAGTAGCTGATTCCAATCACCCACAGCATGATCGTGTACGGCAGGTTGAACGGGTGATCCCGAGCCGCGATGGCACCGGTCTCTCGGTAACTGTGCCAATACTGCCCGATGGACACGACGTATGGGAAATCGGTCGGCAGCCGGTCTTTGAGGTAGGCGGCATACTCGTCCGAGCTGTAAACGATGTACCACTCAGGATGCGTGAGGAACGTTTGACCCTCGTCCCGGCGGTACCCCGCCGTCGTGTCGAGCCGCAGGCGCACGTCGGGGCTGAGACCTTCATAGTAGCGGTCCCAGAGCTTGTTGCGAAACTTGTTGGTCGGATCGACGCGGCGTTTCAGCGCGAAGAACTCGGGCGCGCGCGGATACGCGCGCAGAAACTGCGCGTCGGTGGCGTGCACTTGGTAGGTCAGATAGTACGATCCACCCACCTCGAGCGCCGCGTCGATGAGCTCGCGCGACCACACGCCAACGCGGGCACGCGCGCCCCGGCTCGTGCCCTGTTTATAGTAAATGACGAACGCGAAGACCTCGCCCTTGGCCCAGGCCAGCAGGGATCCGGGGTCGGCCTTGGCGTGGCGGATCGAGACGTTGATGACGTTCACGCGGCGGCGCCGCAGAATGTCCCGCATGCGGGGCACGAACGCGTCGAACTGCTCGACGGGAACGAAGTACTCCGCGAGCACGTAGGTCGTCCTCGCCCGGGAGTCCGGCTCGAGCTCGGCGACGTCGTAGCTCGCCTCGTAGTTGCGCCACGTCACCTGTTTCCCCGCGAACAGGGCCGGGTCCACGACCCATTCCCGCAGCGTCTTCCCGAATGGCCAATCGGAGATCACGCGGAACATGCGGCGATTCGCGCGATACGACTGGTTCGCCGGGATCAGCCGGTCCGGAATGGTCACCGAGTCGGCCGTCTCCGTGTAGGTCACGGCATTCACCCGCGAGTAACCGGGCGGATAGATGTCGGCATTGTGGAAGATCGCGCCCTGGGATCCGCGGACGTGATCGAGGAACCAGCGGCGATACTCGCGGATCGGGAGGTTGACGTGTTCCCGCGCGACGCGCACGTTGGCCGCGAGGTCGAGCGTCGCTTCCGTGATCACGCCGACTCCGCCGTACCCGCCGATGGCCCCGTAGAACAGCTCGGGCCGCACCGTCGGACTCGCGTCGACGAGCGCCCCGTCGGCGAGGACGAGCTTGAGACTCCGCACCGAGAGGATCAGCGGTCCCGTGCCGATGTAGCGGCCGTGGGCGTTGACCGACAACGAGCCCCCGACCGTGAAGTTCGCATAGGTCTGCATGATCTTGACAGCGAGGTCGGCGGAGTCGATGCGCTCCTGGATCTGGCGCCAGGTGGCGCCGGCCTGTACCGTGATGCTCTTCTGTGCCGGGGAGAACGCGAGGATCCGGTTGAACCGGCGCATGTCGATGTGGAGGGCGCCCTCGGTGGCGATCTGGCCACCCATGCTGTGACGGGCGCCGCCGACCGAGATCGGGCCGGCATGGGTGCGCACGGCGGCGACGATTTCGTCAGTGGTCACCGGCTCGATCACCTGGGCGACGGCGATCGGATTAAGGGCGGAGACATCGTTGACCACGGGGCGCGGCGCCGGGTATTCGGGCGCGACGCGACAGTACCCCCATACGGACGCGACGAACGTCAACGCCAAAACGCCCGCCAGGAGCTTCGCGGCGATCCGCACCGCCCGGCCGACGTGGCGGCGAACGACCTTCAGGCTAGGAGGCACGTGTGGTCAGGAAAATCACGCTGGGATTCGCGCTCGTTTTCGCGATCGTCGTGACCCTGGGATTCGTTCCCTCATTCATCACAGCGGAGGCCCCGGGACAGCGCTTGCTGTTCGGCCTCTTTCAAATCAGCATGATCGACGACGTCACGCACGGCGTAACCGCCCTGGCGGCTCTGGCCGCGGGAATCGGGTCGCGACGCGCGTCCCTGCTGTTCCTCACGGCCTTCGGGTTCTATTACGCCCTCGATGCCGTCTTCTACCTCACGTACGGATTCTTCAACGACAAGCCGTGGATAGCCGATCTGGCCCTCAACCTGCCCCACGTGGGTATCGCGACGCTCATGCTCGGCGTCGTGTACTGGTGGGTGCCTCGCGTCGAGCGCGTATAACCTCCGCACGACGGCCTCAGGCCTCCCCTCGACCGTACACGCCCCAGGCGCCGCGCAACACATCGCTGATCTCCCCCAACGTCGCCCGTGCCCGCACCGCTGCCAGGATCGGCTCCATCAACGGGGCGCGCGGATCCCGAGCGGCCGTCTCCAGTTCACCCAGCGTCCGCGTCGCGCCCGGCTGGTCGCGGTTGGCGCGCGCCGCCGCCAGTCGCGCGCGCTGCCCGGCGGCGAGCTGTGCGTAGTCGGGGACCGGCAGCGACGGCGCCGGTTCCTCGGTCACGTACTGGTTCACGCCCACGACAACCTCGCGGCCCGCTTCGACGTCGCGTTGCTGCGCGTACGCGCTCGCGGCGATCCGTTCCTGGAACCAGCCACGTTCGATCGCCCGCACCGCGCCGCCCAGCTTCTCGATCTCGTCGATCTGCGCGCGCGCCTCGCGCTCCAGGTCATCGGTGAGCGCCTCGAGGTACCAGCTGCCCGCCAAGGGGTCCACGACGTCCGGTACGCCCGTTTCGTGCGCCAGCAGCTGCTGCGTGCGGAGCGCGAGCGTCGCGCTCTGCGTGCTGGGCAACGCCAGGGCTTCGTCATACGAATTCGTGTGCAGGGACTGGGTGCCGCCCAGGACCGCGGCCATGGCTTGAATCGCGACGCGCACGACATTGTTCAGGGGCTGCTGGGCCGTCAGCGTGGCGCCTCCAGTTTGCGTGTGGAAGCGCAGCCGCGACGCCGCCTCCGACGCCTGGAACCGCTCCCGCATCAGCCGGGCCCAGAGCCGCCGCGCCGCCCGGAACTTGGCAATCTCCTCGAACAGGTCGGTGTACCCCGCGAAGAAAAATGAGACCCGCGGCGCGAAGACGTTGACGTCGAGGCCCGCGGCCACGGCCCGCCGCACGTACTCGAGCCCATTGGCGAACGTGAAGGCGACCTCCTGCGCGGCCGTCGCGCCCGCCTCGCGCATGTGGTAGCCCGAAACCGAGATGGGATTGAAGGGCATCCCCCCCGCGCTCGTCCAGCGGAAGATGTCGGCCACGAGCCGGAGGGACGGCTCCGGTGGGTAGATGTAGGTCCCGCGTGCGATGTACTCCTTGAGAATGTCGTTCTGGACCGTGCCCTGCAGCTTGGCGCGGGGGACGCCATGCTCCTCGCCGACGACGACGTACATCGCGAGCAGGATCGCCGCGGTCGCGTTGATCGTCATCGACGTGGACACCCGGTCGAGCGGGATCTCGTGGAACAAGCGCTCCAGATCGTCCACGGTATCGATCGCCACGCCTGCGCGCCCGACCTCTCCCTCGGCCATCGCATGATCGGAGTCGTACCCCATCTGCGTGGGCAGGTCGAACGCGACGGATAACCCCGTCTGCCCGGCATCGAGCAGGTGGCGAAAGCGCGCGTTGGTTTCCTCGGCGGTTCCGAACCCGGCGTACTGGCGCATCGTCCACAGTTTACCGGCGTACATCGAGGGGTGGACGCCTCTGGTGAAGGGAAACGCGCCGGGCGCACCGAGGTCTCGGGCGGGATCGCCGCGCCAGTCGTCTGGTCCGTACACGGGCTTGCGCTCGGTCACGCGCGTCCGATCGTCTCCGTGGCGAACGTCACGTCGGCCTTGCTGCCGATCACCAGTGGCGTGCGTTGATGGAGGGCATCCGGATTGATGTCGAGGATCGATTGCTTGCCGTCCGTCGCGAGTCCGCCGGCCTGATCCACGACGAACGCGAGGGGAGCCGCCTCGTAGAGCAAGCGCAGTTTGCCCTGGGGCGAGCGCGTGTCGGCCGGATACAGGAAGATGCCCCCCGACATCAGATTGCGATGAAAGTCCGCCACGAGCGAGCCGATGTACCGCGCGTTCTTGGCGCGCACCCGCCCCGCGCCGTCGCCGTTCTTGAACGCCCCGACGGCGCGCTGCACACCGGGGGTCCACTGGTTCCAGTGGCTCTCGTTCACGCTGTAATAGTTACCCACCTCGGGCGTGCGAATCTGCGGATGCGAGAGCAGGAACTCGCCGATCGTCGGATCGAGCGTGAAGCCGTGCACGCCGGAGCCGGTGGTGTAGACGAGCATCGTGCTCGAGCCATACAGGATGTACCCGGCCGCGATCTGCTTGCGTCCCCGCTGCAAGCAGTCGACGAGCGTCCCCGCGCCGTTCTTTTTCGCGGTCACGCGGCGATGGATCGAGAAGATCGTTCCGATCGACACGTTGACGTCGATGTTGGCCGAGCCGTCGAGCGGGTCGTACAGCAGCACGTATTTGCCGGCGGGTTTCCCCGGCGGGACCGGCACGGGCTCTTCATCCTCTTCAGACGCCATGATGCAGATGCGCCCGGTGTGTTGCACGCTGTTCCGCACGGTCTCGTTGGCGAACACGTCGAGCTTCTGCTGCAGCTCCCCCTGCACGTTGATCGTGTTCATCGCGCCCAGGATGTCGGTGAGCCCGGCGCGGCGTACCTGGCGCGAGATGATCTTGGCGGCGAGACAAATGTCATAGAGCAGGTTCGACAGCTCCCCCGTCGCCTCCGGGTGGAGCCGCTCCTGCTCCATGATGAACCGCTCGATCGTGATGACTTCAGTAGGTCCAAACACGCTGTCCATCGCTTTCGAGTGTGATCGTGCCCTCCCGGTCGGTCCGATGCACCTGGACCCCGTGCGCGACCAGCCGGGCCACCACCTCGGGCGCCGGATGCCCGTAGGTATTGCGCGCGCCGACACTGATCACGGCGATTTCAGGACGCACCTCGTCGAGCCATGCGTCCGAAGTCGCCGAGTGCGACCCGTGGTGCCCCACCTTCAGCACGTCGATGTCGCCCACCTGCCCCGCGAGCCGCGCTTCGACCGGCACGCCCGCGTCACCCGTGAGCAAGAAGCGGGTCCGCCCATACTCGACCAGCAGGACGACCGACTCTTCGTTCGGATCGGTCGTCTCGGCGGCCCAGGCGCTGTCCGGACTCAGGACGGTGAAGCGCACGCTGTCCATGTCCAGGCGGTCGCCGCGCCGCGCTGCGTGCCATTGGGCGCCGGACGCTTCACTCGCCGCCAGAAACTCGAGATACCGACCTTCCCCCAACGGCTCACCCGGCTCGAGCACGTTATCCACGGGCAATGCGCCGAGCACCGCCGGCAATCCACCGACGTGATCCGCGTGCGCGTGCGTGGCCACGATCGCCGCGAGGCGCTCGGCGCCGGCCTTGCGGAGGAACGGCACGACCACGCGCCGGCCGGCGTCCCGCGCTTCGTTGCGCGGACCTCCATCGACGAGGACCCAGCGCCCCCCGGGCGTGCGCAGGGCGACGGCATCGCCCTGACCGACGTCCAGGAAATGTACGGTGAGGCAACGGCAGTCTGAAAGGCGGCGAAAGGCGGCGAAAGACGCCGTCCACGAAACCAGGACCCCGATGAACAACATGCGTGCGGCGATGAGCCACGGACGGCGCGGCGTGCGCCACAGCCACCACGCGACGACGAGCACCCCCGACCAGAGCGCCGCGGCGGGCCAACCGGCGGTCATGACCGTGTGACCGCCCGGCAGCGCGGCCCCTGCCGCGGCGACCACGTCGAGCAACGCGAGACAGAGCCCCGCGCCCGCGGCGAGCAGTGTCGACGACGACAGCAGCGCGACGATGACGCCGGGGACCGCGATGGCGCCGAGCGGGATCGCGGCGAGGTTCGCGACAATCCCGATCGGCGCCACCGTTCCGAACGCATACGCGCAGATCGGCGCGGTGATCAGCGTCGCCGCGATGGCAGGCGCGAACACTCGAGTGATCCGGGAGCTGCGCTCGGTGGCGCGCGCGGCCCAGATGACCGCGGCGACGGCGCCCACAGAGAGCCACGCGCCCACCGACCGCACGGCCCAGGGATCGAGGATGAGAACGACGAGCGCCGCGACGGCGATGAACCCCCGCGGCGCGACGACGCGTTGCCGGAGGCGCGCGAACCCGTCCAGCGCGAGCATCACCGCCGCGCGCGTCGCGGGCGCGGGGAGACCGAGGAGCCAGCAATAGGCGGCGATCAGCGTCGTGGCCGCCCAGAACCTCGCCCGGGGCCCGAGTCCGATGACGCGGAGCACGAGACCGAGCCAGGCCGCGATGAAGCCGACGTGCAGGCCCGAGATCGACAGGATGTGCGCGAGGCCGGAGCGGGCGTAGCGTTCTCGCACTTCAAGATCGAGCTCCGCCGTCCGGGCGATGACGAGCGCGTCGACGAGCGGCGCGCGCTGCCCGAAGAGACGGGCGCTGCGCGCGGCGATGCGGTCGCGCACCGCGCCACGTCCCCTCGACGCACCATCGACAAGCCGGAAGCGTCGCACGACGAGGATGCCGCGATCGACATCGGGTCCCAGCCAGCGGCCCGCGACCAGCCAGGTCGTGCCGCCGCGGGCCGCGTGCTCCTCCGGCCAGCGCACCTTGAGAACGCCGCCGCACGATCCGCCCCCCCCGACGACGTCGCCGTCGACCGTACCGCCCTTCGCGGAAACAGGATCGCGCAGTCGCACGAGGGCCGCACGCGTGCGGCCCGTGCCGTCCCGCGCCCAGCGCCCCGCGCAGGTCGCGTCCCGTTCGCGCCGCGCCGCCCCGCCCCACAGCATCCCGGCAACGAGCGCGACGCCCACGCCGGCGCCCACCGGCGCCTGTCGCGCGAGGATCACGGCGCCTAACAGCACGCCCCACGCCGTCACACGCAGGTCGACGCCGTTTAACGCCGTGAACACCCCGGCGCCGAATGCAATTGTTACCCAGAGAATCGGCGGGCGCATGCGGCCCGCCTCAGGCTACAGCTGGACGGGCTTGGCTCCGCAGCGTGGTGCCAGGGCAACCTTGCCGAAGCCCTCGAGCAGCGCGACGTCGAGCTTCGCTTTCTCCTGATCGCTGGCGAGCGACAGCTCGGTGAGAATCTCCCCCTGGCGGGTGGAGACGTAGTGGGGCGAGAGGCGATTCAACGCGAACACCAGCACGTCGCCACGGCAGGTGTCGCAGCCGCAGAAGGTCGGCAGTTTCTCGCGCAGGCTCTCGTACTCGCGCTGCACGATCTCCCACGAAACGTTCGTCACGCTCATGAGACCACCGCCTCGCGGCTGGGTTGTTCCACGGGCAACCCCGTGAACGTGGAGCCGGTCGTGCCCGTGAACCGCACGCGCCGGTACGTCCCCATCCATTCGTCGGGCCCGTCGACCAGGGCGATTTTGTTCGTCCGCGTGCGAGTCTGCAGCAACCCGCCCCGCTTGGCCCGTCCCTCGACGAGCACTTCGTGCGTGCTGCCGACGAGACCGATGTTCTTGCGTCTCGCCCCGCTGCGGACGAGCGCAATGAGCCGCTCGAGGCGTTCAGCCTGGACGTCGTCCGTGACGTGGTCCTTGAGACGGACGGCGGGCGTCCCCTCGCGCACCGAGTACTTGAATGTGTAGGCGTCGTCGAAGCCGACCTCGGCGACGAGCGAGAGGGTCTCCTGGAATTCGTCCTCGGTCTCGCCTGGGAATCCGACGATGATGTCGGTCGAGAGCGCGATCCCGGGAATGCCCTGACGCAGCGCGGCCACCACCTCGAGGAACCGCGCCCGGTCGTAGCGCCGCAGCATGCGCTTGAGCACACGCGAGCTGCCGCTCTGCACCGGCAGGTGCACGTGCTCGCAGACCGATGGAGTCGCCGCCATGGCGTCGAGGACGCCCGGCGTGAAGTCGGTCGGATAGGGCGACGTGAAGCGCACACGCCGGATCCCGGGCGCGGCGCCGACGGCCCGGAGCAGGTCGGCGAAATCGGACTCGCCGTCGTGATAGCTGTTGACCGTCTGACCAAGGAGCGTGACCTCAGTGGTACCCGACTCCGCGAGGCGCGTCACCTCGCCCACCACGTCGGCCAACTTGCGACTGCGCTCCGGTCCACGCGTCATCGGAACGATGCAGAACGTGCACCGATAATCGCAGCCGCGTTGCACGGTCACGAACGCCGACACGCTGTTCGCGCGCACCGGCGGCACATCTTCGTAGTGCTCCCACGACTTGAATTCGACCTCCGCGGCGCGCTCACCGCCCCGGGCGCGGGCGATCAACTCGGGGAGACTGCGGTACCCGTCGGGACCGATCACGAGGTCCACCTGCGGCACGCGCTCGAGCAACGTGGGCCCCAGGCGTTGGGCCATGCAGCCCACGACGCCCAGGACGTCACCGGGACGTTTGTGGCGCTTGAGCTCACCCATCCTTCCGAGCACCCGCTGCTCGGCGTGGTCGCGGACGGCACAGGTGTTGACCAGCATGACGTCGGCGCCGGCGGGATCGTCCGTGCGGACGTATCCCTCGCGCGCCAGGACGCCGAGCATCAGCTCAGAGTCCGAGACGTTCATCTGGCAGCCGTAGGTTTCGATGTAGATGCGAGGCATGGTCAGTCCACGATGAGGTCGAAGCGAGGGGGGGGGCGCCCGTCCCACCGATCGGTAGGAAGATAGACGGACAAGTAGTCTTCCGTCAGGACGTCCACCCGCCCGCCTGCCCGTCCAGCCACAACCCCATCGGCCCGTTGGCCCTTGCGACGGCCGCGGTACGCCCGCGCCTTGGCTTCTCCCAGCTCCCGCAGCTCACGGGCTCGCCCGTTGATCAGCGCGGGCGCGACCGGATCCGACAACCGCGTCGCTGCGGCATCGGGCCGGACGCTGAAGGGAAACACGTGGAGATACGTAAAGGGCAATGCGTTTAAAAGCGTAAGAGAGGCGTGGTGATCGTCGTCGGTCTCGCCCGGGAATCCTGCAATCACGTCCGCGCCGAGACCGAACACGGGGAGCCGCTCCGCAAGCCAGTCGATGCGCGCCCGGTACGTCTCAGCCGAGTACCAATGGCGCCCCATCCGCTTGAGGATGCGGTTCGATCCCGACTGCAGCGGCGCGTGCAGGTGCGCGGCGACGTGGCGTGGAGCCTCGATGAGGAGCCGCGCGAGCGTGTCGTCGACTTCGGTGGCTTCGACGGACGAGAGGCGGAAGCGCACTTGGGGCACGGCTTGGATGAGAACCTCCAAGAGGCCACCGAGGGTGGACTGACCCCGGGCGCGAGCCCGGGGAAAACCAAAACTCGAGGTGCGGAGGTTCTCGTCATCCCCGGGCTGTCGCCCGGGGTCAGTTAGGCCCCAATCCTCCCCATACGTCCCGATATGCACGCCTGTCAGCACGATCTCGGCATGATGCTCGGCGAGCATCCGCGCTTCTTCTACTAACTCGGTGACGGTCCGCGAGCGATTTGCGCCGCGCGCCAGCGTCGTCGCGCAGAAGGTGCAGTGCTCGTCGCAGCCGTCCTGGATCTTGAGGAGGGCGCGATGCCTACCCTGCGCTCCCCCTCTCCGCAGTGTGGAGAGGGGGCCAGGGGGTGAGGACACACCGGCGGCCCGTAGCACCATGGCAGGATCCGCATTGGGCACCACCGCCCGCACCGACGGCAATGCCGCGATCGCGCCGTCGTCGAGGGCCGCGGCGCAGCCCATCACGATCGTCTCCGCGCGGCTGGTGCGTGATACATGGCGCACGAAGCGGCGCAGCTTGGTTTCGCTCTCGTGAGTGACGGTGCAGGAGTTGATGATGGTGAGATCTGCGGCGGCGGGGTCATCGACGACGACGGCGCCCTGTTCGGTGAAGGCCTGGCGGACGACCTCGGTGTCGTACTGGTTCGCCCGGCAGCCGAACGTGTGGAAGTAAACGTTCACGGCCGCACGGTCAGCCCCAGCAGGAAGGACCACACGCGCTCGGTCAGGCCCGGGCCTTTGCGCTCGAGCCGCTCGATCCCAAAATCAAGGCGCCCCCGTCCACCCGAGAACTGCTTGCCGATCCCGGCCGACAGGCCGAACTCCGTCGGCGCCTTCGCGCCCGGTCCGAACGCGAGCTGCCCGCCCCGGACGCCGAAGCGGACGGGCGACGACGGTGACCCGAGCTCGGTGCCGAACGACCAATTGAAGGTGTCGTGCGCGTTGAGCCCCGCGCCCGACCAGGAGCGCCACGCGACGGCCGCGGCTACGGCGGCCTGGGTCCCGGGACGCCACCGCACCGCGCCACCGTAGGCGAATGGCAGATCGTCGTCCGACACGGTCCTCCCGCGGATATCGGCCCGCAGGTGCGTATCCGAGCGCACCCACGCGGCGAGGCGCAGGTCGGCACCGAGATCGAAGAGCGCGCTCGCCGAGCCGCCCAGGCCGTGGTAGGCGATCTCGTCGCGGGCGATCGACGTTTTGTAGGTGGTGCTGTCGTCGAAGTGGCGTATGGCCATCACGCGGCTCGACCCCGTCAGGCCATGCAGCGCGAAGCCTACCGCGAACCGGGGATGCAACCGGGCGGCGAGCCCGATCCGCAGGTCCGTCACCGCTCCGTCGCTCGTGACTTCATCGCTCACGGGCTCCGGCGTACCGCGGATGTCGATGGTGTCGCGCGTGGCGATGCCGAAGCTCTTGTCGAGGTAGGTCGAGAAGCCGCCCACCACGACGAACCGCGAAGAGATCGGACCGGCCAGCACGAAAGCAGGAAAGCGCGACGCCCGCAGCGAGCCGCTTTGAGTGCCGAAGTCGACCGTGCGCCACGATGTCCCGGTGGTGACGCCGGCCGAGACACGGCGCACATCGGCCGCCGACGCGTCGAGCAGCGGCGAGAAGGGATCGAACGCCGCGAAGGCGCCGCCGGTCGTGCGAGCGCGCACGCTTTCCCCCCGGCCCGGCGTGCCGAGACCGCGGATGCCGAACTGCGAGTCCTGCGCGAGCGCCGGAGCGGCGAGCGCCACGCCCGCGATCACTAGAAGAAGGAAGGCGCGCCTCATGGAGCCCCGAAGGCGTAGCGCCGCACGAACGTGATGTGCAGGGTCGGCCGGAAAGCGGGCGCACGCGTCGAGTAGAAACGAATCTGGGTGTACGACCCGCCCTCCGGCGCTTGCCCAAGCATCAGGGCGGACGCGAGGGTCGAGTCGAGCGCCCACGAGCGGACGAGGGCGGTCAGCTCCATGCGCAGCGTGTCCGCCGCGTTCAGGTGCACGACGTGCGTGCCGAAGAAATCCCTGTTGGTACTGAGCGGCGATTTGGCCCCGAGGTCGGCGATGACGGCTCGCGCGAGAATCGTGAACGAGTCGGCCGGCGCCCCAGGGACGGGGCCGACCGGAATCATGATGAGCGTGGCGCGCACCACGTCCGCCGAATCCCGGAGCAAGGCCGGGATCCTGACCCGCAGCAGGCTGCGTGCCGCCGGCGCACCGCCGATCGCGAGATTCGAATCGATGGCGGGCGTGGGCGGGTTGAACACGAAGCTGTCGAAGATCGGTCCGCGCGAGAGGCTGTCGTACTTCACCGTCGCCGTCGAGTCGAGATAGTTGTAGAACCACGTCAGCCGCGCGCCGCGGCCGTTGTCAGAGGTCCCGAGCGCGATGGTATTGGCCGAGTCCGGGGACACGCGGACGCCGAACGCGACCTTCCCCGAGTCCGCCGCCACAAACCGCGCCTGGGCCGTGTCGAGGTACGTGTCCAGGAACAGCGTTGAGTCCGGCCCGATCACCCGCAGGATGTGGCCGGCCGAGTCGGTCCGAATGGGAACCGTCCAAATGCGCACCGTCGCCGTGTCGTTGATCAGCGGGGCGCTCAGCAGGGTGTTCAGGTTCACGCTGTCGACGATCGAGTCCGTGAACGCGGGGATCACCTGCGCGAACGTCGTGGTCGAATCGATGTCGAGCGGCAGGCGGTACAGCTTGATCCAAAGATTCGTGGCGTTGGTATCGCGGTGCAGAATCTGGATCTGCAGCCGCGCCGAATCGACGATGATCGGCGAGGTCGTGGTGTCGTGGATGACGATGCTCGTGGGCATCGCGTTCAGGCGGAAGATCGCGCGACTGTCGACCGCCCCGGGCACGTCGGCGACCGCCATGACCTCGCCTCCGGCCGCCTCGACATACCCGCTGAACGCGCTGTCGCGCTCGATCATGTCGGTGAAGATCGTGTCGACGACGCCGATCTGGCCGCCGGGACAGAAGTCCGGGCAGACACCGGGCGCCGTGGCCTGCTCGGTGCACGCGGTCAGCGCGAGCAGCAGGGCGAGTCGAGTGAGTCGAACCTTCACCGGTCGAGCGTCTCCTTGGTGAACGCATCGGGCAGCAGCGCGCCGAGGGTCCAGCGTCGCTCGGTGGATGGGCCCACCGCGATCACTTCCAACTTGAGGCCGAACTCCGCCAGCAGCTGACGGCACGCCCCGCAGGGCGCCGCGGGCGGATCGACTTCGGTCGTCACCGCGATCCGCCGCAGCGACCGGGCGCCACCCGCGACCGCGGCCCCCAACGCCATCCGCTCGGCGCAGATCGTCAAACCATACGACGCGCTCTCGACGTTGCACCCGACGAACACGCGCCCGTCCTCCGCCTCGATGGCCGCCCCGACGTGGAATTCGCTGTACGGCGCCCAGGC
>Ga0193697_1000513_pt1 | contig 13538 bp, 26 predicted proteins | sample L3m2metaG_FD_145073 | JGI IMG/M metagenome (GOLD analysis project Ga0193697, IMG submission 145073) | Soil microbial communities from a riparian zone of the East river system, Colorado, United States - L3m2 | ecosystem: Environmental > Terrestrial > Soil > Riparian zone | place: USA: East River... | reverse complement strand
AGCGCCCGGTAACGGGGTGAGTCGGGGCATTTACCGGCAGGCTTGCCGCGCCAAGGAATAGCCGTGTAACCGTCCGGGAAACCAAAAAGCCGCTCCACCTCAGTGGGGGTCAGGCGCCGCACCCCGGCTCGGTTTGGCACAAGCGTTTGACTCTCGGCGTCGTAACGGTTGCTTATGGAATTGGCCGTCATGGCGACCAGCGGCACCCGGCGTCCGGTGCCGTCCTCGCTGGCGTCGTGGCCTTCGGAGGTGAAGGTGTGGGCGATTAGGGCTCCGTCGCATTCGGCGTCCGTGCCAAGGCCGCCACCGCCCTTAAGGCGGCTTCCAATGGTTGGGGCAATTTTTTCCCGCGATTCCAGGCGCGGCGGAGGATTCCCGCGCATGCTCGCGGAGAGAGGTAGAACCGTTCCGAAACATTCGATTCCAACACCGCCGAGAGCGCCGTTTGTTCGTTCGGCTTCCCCGATGAAATCATGCCACGGCAGAATCCACCCCACTCGTTCAAAAAGGTCGCTATTTGCGAATCGCGCATAATTCGTAAAGTCCTGCAGTCCGGCTAAAGCGGATGACGCCGCGCTCCAAAAGGGCGGCAGCGAGGGATTCAATTGACTGATGAGCCTTGCGATGTGCAGAACGGCTTGTGAACAGGTGAAGATTTCCAATGGTGTTATTGTCTTTGACGAGGTCGATGTGATGAACGATTTCGCGACTGCGTAGCTTTCGGCCAAGTGATTTTTCCATCGTGCTCCGGTGGCTGTAGATTGGTTGGCCGTTGGCAAATCCGTCAACAGGCCGGCCTGAGTGCCGCCCGCTTGGGACGCGCCATTTTGGGAATCCGAGCACCCTGGTTCTACGGGACACCTCGCCTGCGCTGCGTCCAAGTGTTCGAGCAAACGCATCCATTGGGATTCGTCCGCGAGCATTCCGAAGAGCTTCATCCTCCGCCTTGCTCCATCTGCGGTAAGAGATGCTGATGCCGAGCTTGCCCGCACGCTTGCGAACCTGTTGTGTCCAGCGATGCAAACGGCGTGCAATATCTCTAGCCAGCATTGCGCGATAGTGAGTGCGGATGAATCTGTCTTCTGTCGGAGTAAATCTTCTAGGCTTTGGGCGCATACAAAAACACGGCGGCGGCGCTGGGCTAATCCGAAAAACTGTGCATCAAGAATTTCAACATCCACGATATACCCCAACGCCTCTAGCCCGTCTAGAAAGGAATGCAGTGCTTCTGTATGATCGCTCAAAATGCCCGGCACGTTCTCCCAGACGACGAATCTCGGCTTGTAGCGGCGAGCGATATCCAGAAATCGCATGGTAAGTCCGCCACGGCTTCCAGCCATTCCCGCTCGCTGGCCGGCGATGGAGAAATCCTGGCATGGGGTTCCTCCGACCAGAATGTCAATTGAGTGATCTGGCCATGATTCGTATTCATTAATATCGCCAAGGTTTGGGCTGTCTGGCCACCGTTGCTCCAGCACGGCACAAGGGAAATGTTCAATCTCAGCGGTGAACGCACATCGCCATCCCATCGGATGCCACGCGACCGCTGCCGCTTCGATGCCACTGCAGACAGATCCGAATGTCATTTCAATTTGTGGTGGTGGGTGCTTCTCCGTGTTCAAAGTAGAAAGCGTTCATTATCTCGTGGACCTTATCCCAGCCGTTGGGCTCATCGAGAGCCCAGAGCAGGACATCGATTTGGCCGCGCATGCAAACGATGATGATTTCGGATTCTGGATCGTCCTCGTCAAACTTGCTAATGGCGTGGCGCAGCCGGTCGACAGCGCGGCGCACTTCCGCTTCACTTCTCATAGCGCAAATTCCGTGTTGGATGCCGCCTCGGATTTGAGCCGCTCGAGCAGTTGGCTCATGGCGATCGTCGCGGTGCTGCTGCCCATCAATTTTTGCCAGTGGCGCTGTCTTTCTTCGGCCACCTGGACGGCGTGCTTCAGCCCGGCGCGGAAGGCCTGTTGCTGGGCCTCGCTGATCGCGCACTGGATGTGGACGGCCAGTTGATAAGTTTTCTCGGGCCAGAGGGCGACTGATTGGCGCATCAGATTCTCATGTTCCTGGCACTCGTGGAGCCAAGTCAGCGCGGACAACTTTGCGATGTGCGTTACAGTGACGTGTTCCCAGGGGGCAGTGTCTTTGTTCATGGTGTTTTACTTTCCCAAATGACGTTTGGGCCGGTCACGCCCCACTCGTCAAAATCGTTGAAGCCACTCGAACTCAGGTGCGTGTAAAGTCCATCGTTCATTACCTCGTAAAAACGGATCGCTCGATACCTCGATTGGAGCGCGACGACAAACATGCGGAATTTTCCCTGGCCCGGGTTCTTGGAAATGATCGCCAGAATATCCAGGCACCCCCCGCTCTCCCGGCATAGCCCGTCAAAGTCCTTTCCTTCAAATCGGCAAAAGCCCGTGCCCAGCATGTTGCCCACCATGTCCGGATAAAGTTGGCCCAAGACAGGGTGGGAGCCGATGCTGCGCAAGGTGGGGCTCCGGGTATTCACTCGTCCTTGATGGTTCGCCCGTAAGGGTCATCGGTGGACTCTGGCAGTGCCCGCGACCCTGGAGGCAGGGCTTCGAGTAAAAGATTCTGCAGATGTCGCACCGCTTCGGAGTATTCACGTTCGCTCAAATCGTGCTTGGTCCGGTAATCCATCAACCATTCCGGCATCGGTTGTTTGTTGAACAGATGCACCGCGATGATGGAACAAAACGGGCAGGAGACAGCCAGGGTGCCACTGGCGGGGAGCATCCAGGGCCGGAACATGTGCCCGCAATACTGGCACTTCTGTTTTGGCATCTCCTCGGGGTTGAGGCCATGCAGTTCATCAAACTTGTCACCCTTTTTGATCAGTTCCCAAAAGCTCATAAAACGCGATCCCACTGGAACCAGATCACTTTCGGATGCTTCACCGCGTAATGACGGCGCAACACAAACACCCCGCGACTCGAGAGCATGAATTTCCCGATGACGATGCAGATGCTCATCAGTCCGGTAGTTTCTTCACCGGCCAGTTCCCTGCCTGGTGAGCCTCGACAAACATTTCGTAGGAAAACTCCTTGAGGCTCGCAGCCAACTCGCCATTGGTTTTTGCCAGCTCGATAGCCTTTTTGAGCACCGCTTCCGAATAGGCTTTGAGCGCCGCGAACGCAAACTCGTCCGAGTATTTGATGACGAAGAACTGCGTTTCGTTTCCCCATTCAACCTTATTTGTCCGCAGGTTGATCAGCGCGTATTTGCCTCGGCCATCAGGATTGACGTTGCGGTCGAGTCTCATGGCGCTGGCTCCCGGTTGTAAGTGGCGTCGAAGATGTCCGGTTTGCACGGGTAGTTTTCGGACTCGAACTTCTCCGTGTCGTTCCAATGACGAACGGCCTCGATGACGACAGGTTTCTTTCGGTATTTCATAGTTTAGTGAGCTGTTCTCCGAACCCAGAGAAGTCCAGAACCTCGACAGCAGCGACGCGCTCCAGAGAGAGCACGGCCCAGATAGAGGGAAAAATGAAAGCTCATGCAATATGTTGTTTGAACTGCTCCCACTCGCAGGCCACGCAGTCCGGCCAGCACTGGCCCTCCGCCTTAGAGTAAGAACCTTGGGGCCCGTGATGTGGCACCCGATCGAGTAACGCGACAAGTTGCGCGATGCGCTCGTTTTGGACGTGAATCTGCGGAAGGTGACAGCGCCTCCATGTCAATTCCACGAGCACCCGATCAACGTCGATCCTCCACGCCAACATCGTTTGGTCAGGGACTTCTTTCTGTTGAACGCTGGCACCCTGCCTCAATCGATCCAGTGCGTGCTCAATGTTATGTTGGCCTGTCTTGAGTGGGTCTTGGCCGATATATGGGAAGTTCACTTGTTTGTTTCCTACAGTGGCAGAGTGAAGTTGAGCGCGATCGTTCTCTTGGCGTAAAGGCCCTTCAGCTTTTTGTTGAGCGCGATGAGTGCCGTTTCCAGCTCCGCCGCCCGCCTCTCCATCAGGGTGCGTCGCTCAACCAACTTGGCAATTGCCTCGTCCAACTCTTCAGAGCTTAAGTTTTTCTTGGCGCCCATCGATTTCCTTCTTCAGCACAGGTTTTGAGTAGACCGTTGGAATCCCTTCCAACTCTTTGGCCGTGGTTGGCTCATGGTAAACGACCCGCTTGGTCACCAGTCTCAGTTCGGAATTGCCGGTGTTTCGATTAGCATGCCTCCGCTCATATTTGTCGCAGATGTAAGAGAGCTTCCGGATGGTGACGCCCTGATACCAGAAAAGTGCATGCCTCTCCCCGCAGTGCTTGCAGGTGATGTTCATACGGCGTTCGCTCTGCGTTGCCTCATGCGTTCCCGTCTACATGTCCGGCACTGACGTTCACCCCTCCAAAGATAAGTGTTGGCTTCATCGTAAAGATGCCCAGCAGGGCACGCGGTTTTAAGCACTTGCCCCCAGTCACCTCCAAGACCGTGTGTCTGCATGTGTTCTGATTGCGGCATGGGCTGTAAATGCCATGGGTTTATGCACCATGAATTGTTACAGGTGTGATGGCTCGCGTTTCCCTTCCCCTTTGGCAGGGGTCCGATCAGGTATTCATGCATCACCCGATAGACATACCGCTTTCCAATAATTGGCCTACCGTCGTGTAGTCGGTGGGTTCCTGACCATCGCCAACAACGCCGCCGATCGGGATACCCGCGCTCGTCCACCGGCAGTTTGGCGATGTTAGGAAGCAGTTCCGGAAGTTCCGGCCTCACTTTGGGGTGCATTGGGCATTGGTTCATAGAAGCATTTATCCCTACGGTTGTGTCGTTGCTGCATGGCGGTTGCCCAGCGACAATTCCCGGGTTCATAATTTCCATCGTTATCGATCCGATCTATGGAATGCTTTGGAGTCGGTTTCTGTCCCATATCCGCCAGGAAATTCTCAAATGATTCCAACCAGCGAGCGCAAATAGTGATACCCCTGCTGGTATACATAGCGTAACGGTTGTTGGTTGGATCAGTGCAACGATCAAGCATCGCCTGATATGATCTGTATTCCGGGGACCATTTGCCACCGGTTGTGTGACCGTGAGTGAGCGGGGATTGTTTTAGACACCCACAGGAATGGCGCTTAGAGCGCCGATTTTTAAGTGAAGAAGCGTAACGGATGCATTCCTTGCCGCAACTGCATAGGCAGAGCCACGATGAGTCCTTTGCGCGTTTGCCCATGTCCAGAAATTTGAGCACCATCAGATTTCCAAACGTCATTCCAGTAAGCTCCAATCGTGGTCTTCCCATTTCTTAGCGGGGTGTTTATTTCCGATCGCTCGTAAGGACGGATAAAAATTCTTCAAATGACCACACCACAACCGCCAAATGGCCCAGTTTTTTTAGATGCGCGATCATGGCGGCTTGCTCTATGGATACTTTGCGGCCCTTTACTTTTATCTCTATAAAAAACGTGCGCCCAGCATCTGCACAAATCGTAAAATCAAGCTCACCTACAGTCCTCTTGGTCTTATGCGCCATCGAGCCATGCAAGGCGATCCATCCGCGCCGCTCACAGTAGAGCATGATCTGGTTGTGTAACTGGCTTTCATCGTCGCATCCAGGGACGGGACCAGAATCGACACTGGCAGTCGGAGAGTGTTTGGCGTTGAACGCTTCCACATCGGCCTGGGTCCAGTTTTTGAATGGGTTACTCACTCTCGGACAAAAACCGCAATGATCGTTTCCACCATCTGCTCAGTGCCGGAATGTGACTGGCAAAATTGCCAGCTTTCAAGTTGGTAGCCGCGCACGCGGTTCTGCTCGATTACGTCTTCAAACTTCTGATTCAAAAATGCGCCGTCGGGCGATTGGCCACGGAGCCAAATCTTTGAGATCTCGGCGACTATCCGGTAAGGATCATTCACTGTGAACCTCCGCCTCGGAGAGTGGAAGTTCGGGCTGAGTCGGATCGGGCATCGGCCGAACAATCTCCAGTTTTCGGCGCACCGCAAAGGTGAGTCCCGTCGTCATCTTGTCCCCGTCCGGATCCAAGCTGATGGTGTAACCAATCCGGAAGATCGGTTTTTTATCCTGCAACTCAGCTTCCTCAGTCACTTGGTAGAGCGCCTCGAGTAACTCTTTCTCCTTCTCGGCCATCAGTTGCTCCAAGTCTTGCGCCGCATGATCGGCAATGAGTCTCAACTTGTCGTTCTCGATCCTTTTCGCCGTGGCCGTGACCTCTGCTGTTTCCGTGTCTTCTGTGTTCATGGTGCATCGAACGGAACTCGTCGGTTAGGGTTATCTGCGTGATAAGGCTCGCGGCCTGCGTGACCGTGAGTCCAAATTCTTCGGCGGCGGGGGCGTTAGTTCGCTCTCGACGTGCCCAAGCCCAATACGCCGCAGTGAATGCCAGCGATGTTTCTGTTTCTTGAAGTGCTCCCATGCTCGGAGCAGACTGTTGCAGTTCATTTATTTGCTTCTCCATACTCTCACCCCTCCGCCTTCCTCCTGGCGGTAAGTAAATTCACGATCCGGGAAGCGTGCCTTGGCCCACCACAGGAGCACCGACACACTGCTCTTACTGATGTCCATGTGGAACGACCACCCGACCCTCAGCTTCGATACGGCCTCCATGCGCCCATCGCCCTTGCGGCCCTGCGGGCTTACCGGGACATGTCGCATCACCGGAAGCGGGTAGCGGTCAGTAATCTCTATCGCCATGATCATATCCTTCCGCAGTATTTAATTTAAAAGACTTGCCAAAGCAAGGCGAATTTAATACATCAACCCAGAATGGCAACCAAAACGCGCAAGGGACGGCGTCGGCCCGCTCCGCCCCGGCAACCCATCGGAAAACTCATCGGCTGTGTTCGCACCTTCCCGGACAACTGGGGAAATTACCCTGCGAAAACATCCCGCATCGTTGACCTGGATGTGCACCCAAAAGTTTACGAGCACCTCTGCAAGCTCGTTGAGTGCGGCCTCTTCGGCATGACTCCTGAGCAGGTGGCCGAGCGACTTTTGTGCGAAGGACTAAGGACGGTGTTGCGTCGCAGTTAATTTCCTGCCACCAATCAAGCCAATGGCTAGATTGAAGTCGCGGACGCATCATCCGCCCTACGGGTTCCGATTCCTCCAACCTGAAACTGGACAAACAGAGGAATTCCAAGGCAGCTTCAACCACGTCGTTGAACAAGTCCAGATGCTGCGCAAGTCCAACCCGTTCCTTTGTGAACGACACGGCTGGCGCACAGACACTGAGGCGGTGGAGATAGAGGTTGAGCAATACAACGTGGCCCGCTGCATCAACGGCGGCTGGCTGGATTTTGTTCTACCCGATGAGCCCGGTCCAGTTCCGGCCTACACCATTCCGCAACCTCAAAAAAAAACAGTTGTTGCGGGCATGGGTAGCGTTAAGCGAGTGGCGGCCGGCGTGGCGCTCCTGGTGGAGTGGCTGGGCAGTGGCGGCAAACCCGTAGCTCCGACTCTTGCGGAGAACCGGGCCAAAATCTGCGCGTCCTGTCCCAGTAACGACGGCGGCGACTGGAAGGCATACTTCACTGAACCGGTTGCTGAGAAAATCCGCACGCAGTTAGAAATGAAAAACGATCTGCAACTCCGCACCGCCAGGGACGCTGAGCTGACCGTTTGTTCCGCCTGCGATTGCCCGCTACAGCTCAAAGTCCACGTGCCCCTGGACACAATTCTCGAGCACACCAGTCAAGACACCCTAACCCGGCTGGATCCCAGATGCTGGATTCTGTCCGAAAAAGCAGCACAACCATGAACGACGCAAACGACGCACCTAACGAGCCCACACCGATCCCCTCCGCCCCGACCGCCAATCAGATCCTTGCGCCTGCGGCCCCGCCCCCGGAACAGCAGGTGCAGGTGCAAATGAATCTGGGCGTGATGCCGGGGTTTGTGCTGATGCAATTTCGGCCCGCAGCAACCGATATCCGATTCACCCCGGAGGGAGCAGTTTCCCTGGCGATCGCGATCCTGCAAAATTCCATCGCTGCCGCTGCCCCACCGGCCCCACTCATCGAGCCCTATAACCCCGGGAATATCATCCCTGCGCGGTGATCGTCGTTCTTCCTTTTTCACGTGGTGATGTTGACCTTGCCATCCAGTTGCTCGAGTTCATCGCGCAGTTGGGTGGCACGCAGCAATACTCCTGCCTGCTTGTCGCCGATGCCGCCGTGGATTGGGTGAAGTGCTCCAATGCCCTCAACATTGCTGAGCACATCTTCAAAAGCGCCTCGATCATTTGCACCGAAGAACCCGTTCAAGGATGGCCTCAAGGCGCCAACGCCCTCTGGTTAACGGCCGCCAAACACTGCAAAGGTCGCGGCGTTCCGTGGCTGTGGCTCGAGCCCGACGCCGTCCCCGTAAAACGTGGGTGGTTGGTCGCCATAGACAAATGCAAGGGCCCTGGCTATTTCGGACAAATCTATCCCTGGCAGGGCGGTGGATTGTTGGTGATGTCAGGTATCGCCGTTTACCCGCCAAACGCTATCGATGAGTGCGGGCCGCTCATCCAGCGGCAAATGCACGTGGCCTTTGACGTCTCCACCGCCTCCGCCACCCAGCCAAAGGCCACCGACACAAAGTTGATTCAGCACGTCTGGGGTGAGGACAATCTGCCGCCCGTCTTTTTGGATTACAAAACACCAGCGTCGCCAAGAAACGCCCTCACCCTTGAGAATCTCCACCCGCAGGCAGTTATCTTTCATCGCAACAAAGACGGCACCCTCGAGGATTTGGTGCGACGCCGGCTTGGCATCGCCGGCTCGGGCAACTTCATGGCCGTGATCGGCTTCTGCAATCTCGACATCGAGCTGCTCAAGAAAAACCTCCACTGGATGGGCTGGATGGACATGCCCAAAACTCACGACTGCCTTCTTTCCTACGACCGCACCACCATCAAGGACAACGTCAGGGTGGTGGAGGAAATGGCGCGACGAGTTTTTTGCACCGTCCAACACACCTCCTACGCTGTGCCGTGGGGGACGCGGTTCCCGCAGACGTTTGCATGGCAGCACGCCGCCCGCTACATGCACAAACTTTACCGGAATTGGATTTGGCTCGAGCCGGACTGCGTGCCCCTCACGGCGGACTGGCTCATCACGCTGCAGACCATTTACGACTACAGCCAGCATCCCTTTGTTGGCCCGGTGGTCGAGGGCGCCGGCCATCTAAATGGGACTCCTGCAATCTACCCGGCCAACACTCCGGAATTGCTTCCACGGACGATGTCGCACACAGATAATGCATGGGACGTTGAGGCCAAGCTCGAGATGAGCGGCAAAATGAAAGACATCGGACACATCGCCATGGCCGTGTGGGGAGTAAAAGACGGGAAGCTTAATCCTGTCGAGGGAGAGAGCCCGTATTTTCCTCCCGGCTCGCCGTTGCTCAGTCAGATTCCAAAAACCGCGGTGGTGTTTCACCGCTGCAAAGACGGTTCACTCATCGATCGCCTAATGCAGTAACAACATTATGAACACCGACATTTTTATTGTGTCCTGCGAAAAACACTACCCCTGGCTCCGCTGGGCCCTGAAGTCGATCGTCAAATTCGCCAGCGGCTTCCGCCAAGTGATGGTCGCCATCCCTGAGGGGGAGACGAGCGGCCTCAACGCATGGCTTGGGGAATTCTCCAATAATAACGGCGTGCCCATCCGGCTCAAGATGTTCAAGGACTGGCCGGGACGCGGCTTCCTCTGTCACGAGTGGCAGATCATCAGCACCGACCAATTCACGGACGCCGATTACTTTGTCCACCTGGACAGCGACACGCTGTTTTACGCGCCAGTCACGCCGGCCGATTACTTTGTTGACGGCAAACCGGTGCTGATGCACGCAAGTTACGATTGGCTGCATCAGGTGGTTCAAGCCAACCTGATGATGTGGCGGGAAACCGTGGTCAACGCCATCGGCGGTTCTGCTCCAATGGAAACAATGCGCCGTCATCCCGCCGTTCATCCGCGTGAGATTTACGCACTGACCAGGGAACTGATCGAGAAACACACCGGGCGCCACCCGATGGAATACGTCCACTCCTGCCGAGAGGAATTCCCGCAGGGCTTCTGCGAGTTCAACACCATCGGAGCGGTGGCATGGCGGCACCTCCGCGACAAGTATCACTGGATTGACCACCAGCAACTGCACGAGACTGGCACACCCTGGCCGGACAACAAACTGTGCCAGTTTTGGGGTCATGGTCCGGTGGATGTCGCCCAAGAACCAGTTTATGAGGGGAAGCCGTTTAGGTGCACTCCTGAGGAATTATTAAAGATTGCCGAACAAAAATATCCAAAAACCTAACTGCTTAGGTATTATGGTTCATGCCAAAAATTCACATGCGGTTGCCCTCGGCCGGAGCGGCGGAAGTGCAACGTCAACGCGCAAGACAAAGACGTCTCGCGCAAATGGAAAACTGGGTGGACGTCCCAGAAAAAGGAACCAAGTGGATTCCGTTAGGAAAAGGGAAGGCAGCAATCGTCGATGAAGAGGATTACCACCATCTTATGCAGTGGAATTGGCATGTGTCGGCATTTGGTTACGCTGTGCGTTTCATTGGTCCAAGGGGAAAGTCCAAAGTTGTGTGGATGCATAGGGAGATTCTCGGGACGCCTCCAGGCATTCAGACAGACCACGCCAATCAGAATCGACTTGATAACAGGAAGCAGAATCTACGCCAATGCACAGCGACTCAAAATCAGGGCAATAGATGGAAATCACAGCATGCCAAAACGTCCAAATTCAAAGGAGTCTATTGGAGTAAGCATCAGAACCGTTTTGCAGCTTACGGGAGACAAGGTTCAAAGAATCGGAGGCTCGGAAGTTTCCAATCTGAAGTTGAAGCTGCAAAAGCCTACAATCGCTGGGCTCGGAGTTACTTTGGCAAGTTCGCTCAGTTAAATCCTGTATGACACCATTCCAACTTCTGATCGACAAAGTTCACGAGGGCAAAAACCCCTATACCGGCTTCCCCGCCAACGAATGGGCAGGTTGCTGGTATGGTGACCACGGCGCCATGCGCGAGGTGTTCGCCCAAGCCATCGATCGCCTCAACCCGCAGCTCATCGTGGAAGTTGGGAGTTTTGTCGGCGAAAGCGCGATCTTCATGGCCCAGCTCATCAAGAAACAGAACCGCGATTGCGCCATCCTCTGCGTCGACACATGGTATGCCGGCTTTGACCACTGGAAAGGCGCCCGGGACAAAATCCGCAATCACTTCGGCCGGCCGGACTTCTACTACAAATTCATGGCCAACGTGATCCAGGCCGGCTGCCAGGATGTGATCGTGCCATTGGCCAGCGACTCCGTAAACGGCGCCAGGATCATCAAATGGCTTGGGCTAACGCCGAATTTCATCTACATCGACGCCAGCCACGAGGAAGGCGACGTGTTCCGCGATTACGTGCATTACTGGGAGACTCTCCCGGCTGGCGGTGGGATGATGGCAGACGATCTCTCCAACTGGTTCCCGGGCGTTTGCGCTGACTGGGTGAAGTTCTGCAACCTTTGGCAGCTCTCGCCTGTGTTGACGCAGGGAGAAAAACAGCTCCTTATAAAACCATGAAGCTTCCCGGATTCATCCGCTGGTTTATGGCCCGGTTCCGATTGAGCTTACGGATCGTGTGCGAAGAATCGGCCGACAAAGGAATGATCGATTTTCACGATTATCCGGACAGCGAGGATGGAGAACCATGGCACATGGTGCCAGTGAAGTGTAAACGGTGTGGAAAAAGGTTTCTGATATGATGACCATGACGTTTTCGGAAGACATCGAGCGTTGCCTGAAAGCAGCGTTCACCCCTGACGGGTTGCCTCCAATGAGATTCAGCAGCACGAATGGGAGTTGCGCACGTTCCTGGGCTTGGTCCAGAGCGAACTCAAACCCGAACGGACGGTGGAACTGGGCACTTACAAGGGTTGGACGGCCGCCATCCTGTCGCTTGTCACCTCGCGCTACACCGTCTCCGTGGACATCGTTGACCACCGCATAAATGAAGCGTGGAGGTATTCCAATTTACTAGCGACTATCCATGACGATGCCTGCACACCAGACTGCGTGACCAAAGCCATTTCCTTGCTGGGAGGCCCCATCGATTTGCTTTTCATCGATGATGGCCATTACTACGAGCAGATCGTGAAAGAGTTCGAGCTGTGGAGCCCGCACGTTCGGCCGGGAGGTTGGATCGTTTTCCACGACATCAACCCGCTGGCCAACATCGGCCCGCACGGCACTCAACCCGATTGCATCCAGGTGCCAAGGTTCTGGAAGGAACTGCAGGGTAACAAACAAGAAATCATCGCCACCGATGAGCACAAGGCATTCAGAGGGGCACTGCCTCACGGTGGACTTGGGATTTTGAAACTGTGAATGTGAGTTACGAGAAAGCCGATGGCAGTTGGTGGTGTAATTCCCACAAACGCCCGGCAACCCATGTCCGAATCAAAGATGATGGCTCCAGCCCGGAGCGCGTCTGCGATCCTAATCTTGGCGGCATCTTGCTCCCATGTGACTGCGTGCGCATTGAAAACCGCGAAGAATGGCTAATGGATACTCCGGAGGTAAGGGGTTACGATGGAAAAACGCTTGGTGTTTATATAGATGAGAAGCCGTATGGTTTCCTCATGCACGTGCGCGAGGAAAGCAAAAACGGGATCAGGAGAGAGGGGTTTGTTCAACTCGTCCTAGAGCCAAACGACTTAGAGGCCGCCCTACACTTTGACGCTGTGATCGCCCGGCTTAAAAAATCCAACCCCAAACAATGAGGTATGATCGAGACTGGCCAACATCGGCCCGCACGGCGTGCAGCCTGACTGCATTCAGGTGCCGCGCTTCTGGCAGGCTCTCGAGGGCGACAAACGGGAAATCATCGCCACCGACGAGCATCGGCAGTTTAAGGGGGAAATCCCCCACGGTGGAATCGGTATTTTACGAGTATGAATGAATTAACCTACGACTCTCGTCAGGACACGTTGGAGCACATCCTTCGCGTTAGAGAACTTCTCTACATTGCTCAGAACAAACTCGAAGCCCGTGGATTTGCGCACGATCTGAGCAAGTTGTCTGAGCCCGAGAAGTCCACATTCGATGCCTGCACGGCAAAACTCAAGGCAATGGCCTATGGTTCGGATGAGTATAAGGCAGCCCTAGTGGAGCTGAAGCCAGCCCTAGATCACCACTACGCGGCAAACTCGCATCACCCAGAGCACTTCCGGCGGCTAGTTTGCAACATTTGCTTCGCGGAATACCCATCGGGTTACAAAGACCAGTGCAAGCAATGTGGAAATGGCCAGTTTTCAGAGGAGGCAAACGTTGGCGGCATGACGCTGTTGGACGTTTTGGAAATGTTGGTGGACTGGAAGGCCGCAACTGAACGAATGAAAGGCGGTGGAGACATCCGGCGCTCACTCGAAATCAACACGGAGCGTTTCAAGCTGTCGTCGCAACTCCGAAGTATTTTGGCAAACACCATCGAAGAAATGGGCTGGTAACTATGATCCTCACCGACCTTGGCTGTGAAATTAACGCGGTGCGTCACTGTACGAACGTCT
>Ga0193697_1000512_pt1 | contig 13539 bp, 10 predicted proteins | sample L3m2metaG_FD_145073 | JGI IMG/M metagenome (GOLD analysis project Ga0193697, IMG submission 145073) | Soil microbial communities from a riparian zone of the East river system, Colorado, United States - L3m2 | ecosystem: Environmental > Terrestrial > Soil > Riparian zone | place: USA: East River... | reverse complement strand
GCAATCGGCTCCCGGCTGTATCTGTGGGAACTCCTGCCCGATCGGCGACACGCCCAGAAAAGGGAGTGGACGCACGCAGTACACCCGCGATCGACCGCCTGAGGAGATTGAAAGGCCGCGCGATTGAGACGACTGCAGATTCTGGAAGGGCGTCCTGGGGAGGCGGTTCTCAATTCGTCGATCGGTGAGGTTTTCAACTGACCGCGCGCGCGTTGACACCAGCGCCCTGAGGCACCCGGCCGGCAATCCGGAGCGCGATCGCGACCAGCTTCGTGCGGCCACGCATGTAGCGGCCGTGCAGCCGCCGACAATCGCCCTCGAGCGTGCGCGCAAGCAGTCCCAGCTGGTGCCAGGCCATCTGGTGCGAGGCCGAGAGTTGCGACTGCACGTCGCGCACGCGCGTGTTCAAGACCTCGAGATCGTGAAGGCGACCGAGCAGATTCTGGGCGACGCGCAACACCGCGACGTCTCGCGACGGACGATGCAGTGCCTCCGCACGCAGTTCCTCCGCGTATCGAAGCTTCTTCACCGCGATTCGAACCTCGTGAAGCTGTTCCGGTACGTAGAGAAGACTGGTCATCTGAATAGTCGATTGGAGGGCCGTGGCGCGGTAGACCGACCGCGCATCGAGCGCCCACAACCATGTCTGCTTGGGACCGCGTACGCCATGACGCGGCCGATGCTGACTCGACGATCCCACTCTTTTCGCGGCGCGTTCCATCAGCCTCGTCAGCCGCTTCAGTTTTGCAGTCGGCAGCCTGGTCGCGAGCCGTTCGCGAGCGGACGCCCTCGCGGCGGCGACGGCCTCACCGACCTCGCGAAGCGCGATCGGCGGGTACTGCGCTCTCCCGTGGAATTCCCCGATCAGCTGCGCCAGGACGTCCAGTTTGCGCACGTGACCCAGCCGTCGCGCAACTTTCTTCAGCCGGCGGGCGAGGTCACGAGCCTCGTCCCTCTCCAGCCCCACCACAGGCAGCACCTCACGCAGCCGCCGTGAAGCCACTCGTGCGCGGTGCAGCACGACAGCGTCGCCGTCGTGAATCCGGTCCAGGTCTCTCGAGAACGCACGGACGCGTCTCCGGAAGACGGCGTCGCGCGCCGCTGATTTGCGCATGTGCGGAAACTCACATTCTAACAAACGGCCAGCCGGTGCGCCTGTCATCCGCCTTTCGCGCGGTGCTCCCGGCTTCGTGGGATCGGTGACATGAGGCCCGACGTCACGGCTGCGGCTCGCCTCGTTCAGGTCTGAACGTCACGCCGGTCCGCTCGCGCGCCATCGCCGCGGTTCGACGCGCCTGCTCGTGCAGCGTCTCCTGAACGCGGCAGCGCGGTTCGTCCCGGTGCGGCGTGTGCCGGCGGTAGGTCCCGTCTGCCTGCAGCCATCGACTCTTCTCGGTGTCACGGAACATCGCGCGAAGCGCGTCGAGGACCTTGGCTTTGTGTTCGGGCTGCTCGATCGGGAACATCAGCTCGGCCCGCTTGTCCAGATTGCGGGACATCCAGTCGGCGCTGGCGAGGTAGACGTCCTCGTCGCCGCCGTTGAAGAAGCAATAGATGCGTGAATGTTCGAGAAACCGATCGATCACCGACACGACCTCGATGTTGTCGCTGACGCCCGGCACCCTGGGCCGGAGCGCGCAGATGCCCCGAACATTCAGGCGAATCCGCACCCCGGCGCGCGACGCCGCGTACAAGGCCTCGATGATCTCGTCGTCGATGAGGGAATTCACCTTGGCGGTGATCTCCCCGTCCTGGCCCGCCGCCGCCCGGCGGCGCTCGCGATCGATCAGCTTGAGAAACCGCTGCCGAAGGCCAGTGGGCGCCATCGTCAGTTTCTTGAGGCGGGGCGGGTCCGAGTACCCGGTCAGCGTGCTGAAGAAGGCGCTCGCATCCTCGGCGATCGCCTGCGAGGTCGTCAGCAGCCCGAAGTCGGTGTACTGGCGAGCCGTCTTCTCGTTGTAGTTGCCGGTGCCGAGATGGACGTATCGCCGCAGACCCTGCGGTGTGCGTTTGACGATCAAGCACATCTTCGCGTGCACCTTGTAGCCCCGCACGCCGTAGATGACGTGCGCCCCCGCCTCCTCGAGCGCGCGGGCCCAGCGAATGTTCCGCTCTTCGTCGAAGCGCGCGGTCAACTCCACGATCACGGTGACCTGTTTGTTGCGTTCGGCGGCCCGCTGCAGGCTGGCGATCAATGGAGAACCGACGCTCGTGCGATACAGCGTCTGCTTGATCGCCAGCACATCGGGGTCGTCCGCGGCCTGCGCCAGGAGGGCGATGACAGGGTCGTACGACTCATAGGGATGGTGCAGCAGCAGATCCTGATCATCGAGAATCGCGAAGAGATCCGTTTGCTCTCCCGTCAGGACGTCGACCGGTGGGAGCGGACGGTCGCGCAGCTCCTGAAAACCCGGCAGCTCCACCAGGCCCATCAAGACGCGGAGGTCGATGGGTCCCTGCACCGCGAAGGTATCCGCCGGCGTGACCGCGACCTGGCCGGCAATCAGGTCGGTCAGCTCCGGCGACGACGCCGCTTCCAGCTCGAGCCGGACGACATCGCTCCGGCGCCGCCGTTTCAGCTCGCGCTCGACCAGCTCCAGTTGGGTGCGTCCGCCTTCGTCGTCGAATTCCATTTCGGCATCGCGCGCGAGGCGCATCACCGTCGACTGCAAAATCGTCTGGCCGGGGAACAGTTGGGAAAGGTGCGCACGAACGATCTCCTCGAGTGGCAAGAACGCCTCGCCGTCCGCACCGGCAATCCGCACCAGCCGGGCGAGACCTGCCGGCACCTGCACGATGGCCAGCCGATGGGCGGTTTCGCCGGTGGCCGCACCCAGCAGGACGGCCACGTTCAGGCTGAGCGACGACAGCAGGGGAAATGGCCTCGAGACGTCAATCGCCAGGGGCGTCAACACCGGCAGGACCGCCTCGGCGAAAAACGCGCCGAGCGCCTTTCGCTGCGAATCGCTCAAGTCGGTGTAGGCAAGCAACCGGATCCCGTGGGCCGCCAGCGCTGGAAGGAGTTCCACCGTGACGAGCCGGTAAAGAGCCGCCACGAAGGCCTGCGCCCGGCCACGAACCGCGTCAAGCTGTTGGGAGGGCGTCAGGCCGCTGAGGTCCGGCGCCGTTTCACCGTCCTCGACAGCCTGCTGCAGCCCGGCGACGCGAACCATGAAGAATTCGTCGAGGTTCGACGCGGCGATCGCGGCAAACTTGATGCGCTCGAGCAGCGGGGTGCTCGAATCCACTGCCTCCTCGAGGACACGCTCGTTGAACGCCAGCCATGAGAGTTCGCGGTTGATGAACAGGCTGGTATCGTGCGCGTGTGGCGGCGTCACGCGATGACTCCTGCCAGCCGGATCACGAGCTGCCGGCCAAACACTTCGGTGAACATGTCCGTCCGGGCCTTCGCGGCCATCTGCTCCATCGTGATGTCGCCGGCACTGTGCAGCTCGAGCACCCACGACTGCTCGCCCCGCGTAAGTGTGATGTCCTGCACCTTCTGAAGGTGTTCGGCATCGAGCGCGTTCGCGAGGCGAAGGATCGCGGACAGCTTGGTCACCAGAATGCGGTCGCCGCGATCCAGGGCGACGTACGGCAAGTGACTCTGCTGAGGGCTTCGTCCGCGGTGATAGCGCGCAATATTGGACACCACGGCGGTCTCGTCGTCCGACAATCCAAAAATCTGCGCAGCGGCCAGGAGGTACTGCGAATGCTTGTGATGCGCACGCAAGCTGACATAAATGCCGACGTCATGCAGAATGCTGGCAGTCTGCAGGAGCAGCCGATCGCGATCGGATAGACCGTGTTGGTCGCGCAGTTCGTCGAACAGCCGTGTCGCCAGCATCGCGACGTGATGACCGTGCGCCCGGTCGAATCGAAAACGATGGCCGACCGCCTCCGCACTCGCGAGCACCTGACGCTCGAAGTCTTCGGCACCAATCCGGCCGGCCGGCTGCAGGAAATCCAGGAGCATCCCCGCTCTCAGTGAGGCGTCGGACACGACGACCTGGCGGGCCGCGGTCTGCGCCAGCACTGCGCGGTACACGAGCAGCGCCGGCAACAACGTCTCGGCCTCAACCACCGGCAGGCGAAAGCGGTTCACCAGGCTGTCGTCGTCAAGCCGCTCGACGTCGTCGCAGAAGGCCAGAAACTTCTCGCTGGAAATCTCGTGGACGCCATCGTTGTCCTCCTGTTCCAGAATCTGTGCGGCGGCCAGCCGCACGTCGCCACCGATGGCCACGACCTGCGTGACGCGGTCGAGCGGCATCGACACGGCGATTTCCTCGACGACGTTCGCGATCGAGCGCTTGAGCAACGCCACCTGCAGTTCGTGGGTGTGCCGGCGCAGATCCAGGACCTGGCGCAGTCTGACGGCGCCGAGCGCGTAGACGCCGGACCGATTCGGCCTGCCGCGGCGCAGCAGCATCAGGCTCGTGCTGCCGCCGCCGACCTCGACGAGCAGCGTCCAGGCACCCTTCAACGCGGCGTGGCCGCGCAACGCGTCACGCGCGGCAAGATAGACGAGCCGGCTTTCCTCCGCTTCGTTGATGATGTCAAACGCGATGCCGGTCCGCCCGCGAACGCGATCGAGGAAGAGCTCGCTGTTTCGCGCTTCGCGGACCGCGCTGGTCGCCACCGCCCGGATGCGCTGCACCTTGTAGGTCTCGATGATGTGCCGGAAGCCTTCGAGGGCCGCAAACGTGGCGTCGGCGGTCTTCGGCCGGATCACGCCACCTGCAAAGGTGTCTCGACCCAGCAACACGCCACGCGACGCTTCTTCCACGACCCTGATCGACCGCGGCGGCGCCACCTCGGCGATGACGAGCCGCACGGCGCTTGCCCCCATATCGAGGACGGCGACGGCCTCAGCCTGCGCGTGCTTGTGAACGGTCATGGCTGGAGAGGGACATTGGGAAATCGAGCGCGGGCTCTCCGTCATTTGACTGCAGCTGGTTCCACGCCGGCAAGGGCCCGTGGTTCCTGCGACGCGCCGTCATGATCGCCACGCGACGTTTATGAAAACTCAGCTCTGTTCGAGAATTTACGCCTGCGACCGCGAAACGACACATGCCGCTGACGTCGATCGCGCAGGCTTGGACTCGATGTCGAACCTCGAACCAGCCGTCAATCGCCCGCGTGTCGGATTGCAAGACGCCGAGGCCGCCCTGCTCAAGAGGGTGCCTGCACACAATCTGCTGCTGATCGGTGCGCCCAGCGCGACGCGAGCCCTTATTAACGACCTGATGTCGTCACTCGTGGCCCCAGTCGTGTGTTGGGACACAGGAACCGCCGATCTGCCCGCCGACGACAACATCGGCACTCTTGTCATCGACGATGTCGCAAGCCTGACTCCGGCGCACCAGGATCCGCTGCTCGAATGGTTGAACAACCGAAGCCCGAGGCGCTCGGTGATCGCCACGTCGATCGCACCGTTTTATCGAAACGTCGAGACTGGCCTCTTCTCGGACAGCTTGTATTACCGTCTCAATACCGTAACGGTTCAGTTGGATCGACAATCCGACTACGTCTGCGACGCGGCCTAGACCTCAACAGCGCCAGCCGTGTGTCGAAGCGTCCACGCGGCGTTCGCCACGCTCCGACACGTGCTGCATCATCGGCTGTTGGCGAAGTGGCGAAACCATCGACCTCGTCGTCGTTCGCCATTGAGTGAGCCAGAAGAGTCAAAGCCTGGTGGGCCGCGCTTGCCGGCCTCTCAGGTCATGTCTCGGTAACTACGCCGTTTATACGGATCAGCTCGAGACTGTCAGGCTGCCATTCCCTGCGGTTTCAGCGCAGGCCGTTCAGCACGAAATCGAACACATCGAAATTGCGGAGCTGCCGGCTGATGGCGATGTCGGCGTACTCATCGCTCAAGGGGCGCGAAAACATGAGATAGACATCGCGATCCGAGAGTCCGCCGTGCGAACGGAGACGCATGCCGCCGAGTTCGGATAGATCCAGCGTCGCCTTGCTTTTTCCCAGGGTGGTGCTCCGATCGCCGATCACCACGACGTCGCCGACACGGTCGGCAGGCAGGTCGAACGTCCTGGCGGCTGCGTCGCGGCTGAGGACCAGTTCCACGCCTGGCTGCTGGTTCAGCAGGGTCAGCACGGCAGCCGGCGATACCTCAGGCTGCAGAAACACCGTGGCGTAAGAGCCGAGCGCGCCGTGGTGCTTCACGTAAGGATCCGTGATGGGAAGAATCACCCGGGTCTTGCCCTGGCCGAACTGGCCGTCGAGCAGGTCTTGCAGGAAGACGATGTTCGGGGATCCATCGGCATTCGATTTGTCGTTCATGCCGTGATCAGCAGTGAGCGCGACGGTGGCGCCTGCGGCGAGCAAGCGCCCAATTGTCTGGTCGATGCCGATGTAGAAATCGGTGGCTTCGCGCGACCCCGGGGCGTATTTGTGCTGGATGTAATCAGAGAGCGAGAGGTACATCAGTTCGGGATGCTCGCGCTCCAGGATACGGATGCCGGCCTCCAGCACGAAGAGGGAGAGGTCGGCGGAATACTCACTGGGCAAGGGTTTGCCGACGTAATGCAGGCAATCCGCGAGTCCGTTGGTGGAGGCTTGGCACTCGTTGGCTTTTTCAGCCGAGAACGTGATGCCATTCTGGAGACCGGCGGCGAGCATCTTCGCAAGCTTGTTCTTGGCGGTGATGGCCACGACTCTCGCGCCGTTCTGGGAAAACTTCGCCAGAATGCTGTCGGCGCGCAGGAACTCGGGTTGATCCATCATCGCTTCCTGGCCGGTGGCGGGATTCAGAAAGAAATTACCGGAGATCCCGTGGACGGAAGGCGGCACGCCGGTGATGACCGAAATGTTGTTCGGATTGGTGAAGCTGGGCATGGCGGCCCGCGCGATGGAGGCGAACCCTTGTGTCATCAGACGCCGGACGTTCGGGAGCACGTTCCGGGCGAGGCCGTCGCGAATGTAGGCGGGATCGCCGCCATCGATCAGGATCACCACGACCGGCGATTTCGGCCAGCGATAGCTCTTGCCGTTCACGGCAATCTGCGCGGGATGCTCGACAGCGAGGCTCGGAATCGCAGTGAAGACGACGGTCGCGAGGAGCAAGGTCGCCAGATTCCGAGACCCTCGACGGATATAGGGTGACATGGCGAATCCACGTCCACTCTACGGCTTCTTTGTGGATCTTCTACAGCAGATTCGTCAACGACTCAGGACCTTTCTCGAGCGTTTTGCGGATCCCATCGCGCGGTTCGTCGACGCCCCGAGTTGAGGCCGCCCGCGACGGCCTCAACAACGGTGGCGTGATTCCCGCAGTTCGAGATCGACCTATTGTGCGTTGGCCGGAACGATCCTTGGCTCGATGATGAACACGTTTGGATTGCTGGCGTCAATCCGGACGCTCACCCAATGCGTATTGCGCGCGCCAAACGTCTCGAGACGGGTGAAGTTCGCCAGGACGCCGCCGCCGGTCGAGCGGTTGATCGGTTTGTCCACCTTGAAATAGTGCGAGTCGCCGTGGACGAGCGCCACCTGACCGTCGAACGCCTCGGTCAGGGTGCGAAGCTCGTTGACGTAATCGGGTAACGCGTCCCAGTCGTGCGGGTTGGTCAGGTGGTCCTCGTTGTTGAAGTTCGGGTTCGCCTGCCAGATGATCATCACGGCCTTGGCGTGAACCTGTTTCGCGTAGTCAAACCCCGCTTCCAGCCATCGGAAATCGGCCGCCTTCCGAGCGATTTCCTCGTTGCGCTGTCGCTGGATCTCCGCGTCACTGCGCACCGGCACGCCGACACCCGTCTCAGTGTCGTGATAGGGATAGTTGTCGTTCGAGCCCTGGACGTTGAGTCCGAGGTAGACGACCGGACCGAGCTTCCATCGCTGGTTCTCGGGATATCCCTCGACCGTCTGCCGTGTGATTTTCAGCGTCTGCTGGCCGAGGCTGCGGTCGGTCGAAAAGAACAGATTGCGCTCGAAGTTCAGGCGCTCTTCGGGATCTGGGGAGTACGGCAGCGTGCTCGGGCCGTAGCGTCCCCAGCAGTCGGTCCAGTCATTGTCGCCGGGCACGAAGATGAGCGGCCGTTCGAGGCTGTTGAAGTAGTTCAGCGCTGTGTAGTAGAGCGAGTCCGAGCACGGGCCGTCGCCGCCGGATTTCAGATCGCCGTCGTGCACGGAGAACGCAACGTGTGCGCGATTGATGTCCGCGAGCAGCGCCGGGTACTGCGACTTGCCAAGCGCGTTATAAGGCATGTCGCCGAACAAGGCGATCGTGTAGCCGTCGTCGTCCCGATCGCCGCGGCGATCGGCGTCCTTGGCCGACAGTTTGTAACCCGTGCTCGCGACGAGGGCCGCCAATGCAGCGATCACCATTACGCGTTCGATTGTTCCAAGAGCCTTCACATTCATGGCACGACGCTCCTCTCGCGCGGGCTGCACGCGGGCGCCCGGCGCACGAAAGAATCGCGTGGCGCCGCGACGACGATGCAATCGCGCTGCAACGTCGCCGCAAACTCTCGTCAAGGAAGCGCAACGGCGCCGCAGCTACTCCAGATGTCGACGGCCCTGCTGGCTGAACAGATCTGAACCAAAAGCTTTCAGCCTTCGCACCGGCGAGGTGCCGAGGCCGTCCTCCTACCGCAACGGCTGGGCGAGTGATCCACCAAGTCCCACAATCGTGACGCGGCTCATGGCTGCCTCCAACTGGTCCCGCTCATCCTTCGGATTCGGCGTGAATAAGATGACGAACGATCGGTCCGCCCCGAGCGAGGGACCCGATCGACTGTTCGAGGTCGCTGTCGCCCCGCGTGAGGCGCTCGTGCTGGCGCAGGTGCTCTGCCCAGGAGACCACGATGAATGTCTCGAGATAGACGTCGGCCTGTTCGAGATCGCGATACAGACCCCACCGTGACGCCCCGTCGCGGCGTCTGACGCGTTCGTACTTCTGCATCGCACGCAAGAATGCATCCGCGTGCTCCGCGTCGACACGGTACTCTACCGTCACGAGCACCGGCCCCTGCTCGAGTCCGGGCAAGACATCCTGAACAATCGCCGGCATACGCCAATGGTTCCATGGACTGACATCGGTAGTAGTGTCGGGCAACCGCATCCACAGTCGCAACGCCAGGGTCGCGATCGTGCCGAGGCCGGCCCACACGAGCGCAGTATCGATGCTCGCGCGCGTGGCCAGCGCGCCCCACAGCGCGCTGCCCGCCGCCAGTCCTCCCTGTGTGATGAGCATGAAGATCGCCAGCACACGCGCACGGACCCAGTCCGGCGTCATCGTCTGGACGAGCGCGTTGGCCAGCGAGATGAATGTGATCCATGCTCCGCCGCTGACGAGCATCAGCGCCATCAGACCCCGCAGGTTGTGCACGCCGGCAAGCGCGGCGATCGTGCACCCGAGGATGGCGATCGCCGTCGACACGACGGCTTCTGTCGATGCTCGTGACCGGGCCCACTGCATGACGAGCGCGCCGCCGACGGCGCCCACGCCGAAACATCCCAGCAGGATGCCGTACCCGGTGGCGCTCCCACTCACGCGGTGCGCGATGGCCGGCAACAGTGCGAACGGCGCGCTCGCGAAGAACATCACCACACCCGAGCGCAGCATCAACCCGCGCATCGCCGGGACGTTGCGAACGTAGCGGACCGCGGCTACAGTGGCGCCCTGGAGCGTTTCCGCTGGCGCGGTGCGAACGCGCCCTGGTCGCTTCCACCGCGCGACAACGACGATGACGCCGAGAAACGACACCACGTTCACCAGGAATGCCGCGCCCACGCCCGCTGCGGCGATCAACGCGCCGGCGATCGCTGGACCAACGGCGCGCGCGATGTTGAACTCAATGCCGTTGAGCGCGGACGCCGCCGGCAAATCCTCCTTGCGCACGAGCTCTGGCAGCACCGCGCGCCAGGTCGGGCTCTCAAAGGCGTCGCCTGCAGACAAGGCGAATGTGAGGGTCAGGAGCAGCCACGGCGTCATGAGCCCGCCGATCGTCATGACCGCGAGCGCGGTCGCGACCGAGAGCATCCAGGCCTCGGCGTACAAAATGAGCGCGCGGCGATCGACGATGTCGCCGATCGCACCCGCCGGCAGCGCGAACAGGAAGAATGGAAGCGTCGAGGCCGTCTGCGTGAGCGCGACGAGCAGCGGACTTGCGCCGATCGATACCATCAGCCATGCCGATCCGACGCCCTGCATGAAGGTGCCGATGTCCGACACGACATCGGCGATGAGCAGTTGACGAAAGATCGGCGTCCGCAGGGGACGCCACAAATCAGACGTCTCGCTCATCGCACGACGATGCTCCTGCCCTGTTTCAGACAATCGTCAGCAACGCGCCCATTGTCATGAGCACGACACCGGCTGCCAAGCGCCAGGACAAGGGCTCGCCGAGCCACACCGCCGCAAGCAGAATGGTGAGCGGCAGGCTCAGCTTGTCAATCGGCGCAACGCGAGAAGCTGGACCAAGCTGGAGCGCCCGGAAATAGGCAAACCACGCGACGCCCGTCGCCAGGCCCGAAAGCACGAGAAAGACGACGGACCGAGTGGGGATCGATGGAAGGGCACGGTGTTCGCGCAGCGCAAACACCATCGCCCATCCAACGACCAGAACAACGATGGTGCGAATCGCGGTGGCGAGCGTGGAGGGTACGCCCTGCACCCCCACCTTTGCGAGAATCGCTGTCAGAGCCGAGGCGCCGGCCGACACGAACGCGTAGACGAGCCATTGCATGTCGAACACTGTACTGCTGACGCCCGCGTGCGACGCGTGTGACCGCGACAGGAACGAAGGAGCTTCCACCCTCAGCGCGCCGCTTGGCCGACGGTCACGTTGCGCGCACGAGCGGCACGTCGACGACGTGCTCGGCGAGAAACCAGACCTGCTGCTCGTTCTGTCGAATCACATCGCTCACCAGCAGATCGTTGGTGCCGTCGTCGCCGCTCTCGGCGGCCCGCCGCGCCATCGCGCGTGCTTCTTTAATCACGATTTCATGCGCGTGGAGGAGCCTCGCAATCTGGATCGGCGCCTCCTCGCGGCCCTTCGGCGCCCTCGGAATCAGCGTCGTTTCGGCGACGTCGTGAGCCATGGCGACACACACGCCGCCGAGCGTTTGAATCCGCTCGGCCAGCGCATCCACGAGCTCCGTCTGCTCGCCGGCATGTTTGTCGAAGAGCAGGTGCAGCTGCATGAACGTCGGGCCGGCCACCTGCCAGTGGTGCTTCTTGTAGAGGTCGCGCAGCGTGATCTCATCGGCCAGGAGCTGGTTGAGGCTTTCGACCGATTCCTTGCACGCCACGTCCGACAACGCGATCGGCATCCTCACCAGGTGTCCGAATGGCTGAATCTCGTGAGCGTTCTGGTGCGCGAGCGGCGTCGCGCGGGCCATGATGACGTCTGCGTCGAGTGTCTTCATGTCGACTCCTTTCGATCCCTTTTACGGCTGCTGGTCGTGTTTCAGGAAGGTGCCTCGTTCGAGCTCGTCGAAGGCGTTTCGAAGCTCGGCCTGCGTGTTCATGACGATCAGGTCATACCACGCTACCGGCTCCTGAAACGGTTGTCCAGACACTCGCAGGAAGCGGATGCCGTTCTCGCTGCCCTGTGGATGTGCCGTCGGAAGCGTTCGCAGGTGCATTGAGCGCCGCGGGCGTTCCACCCTGGCAGGTCGATGGCCTGACTGAGGACTATGCGCATTACGCGCGCGGCGAAGCCCAGGCGATCTCGCCGCATGTGCATGAAGTCACGGGCGCGGATCCCAGGAACGTCCGGACATTTGCCAGGGACTACGCGCGCGCTTTCGTGGGCGAGTGACGACGGTCACACCCGCCAGATGGAGCAGCCGCACACCTCGCCTTCCACATCGATTCCGTCTGTCCCCGGTTCGACCGGCCCGTGGAGCGCGGTTGGATCATCCGCGTGTTCAACAGTGTCGCAGCTGAAGGTCGACGCACACGGAACGCCGCTCGCCTGCCAAGCGTCCATGAATGGTGGAGGTATGATCGGTATCCGTGACGGACGACTCGACTGACAACACGAGCGCCGGGTGGCTGAGCGGCGTCTACCGGTGGTTCAAGGGCCCGCCGCTGGGGACGAACTCGCCCGGCTCGCCCGGAATCTCCGCTGGCATCGACGCACGAAGTGGCACGCCGTCGCGGGTCGGACATTACGCGATCGCCCGGAAACTCGGCGCCGGCGGGATGGGCGTCGTGTATGAGGCCTACGACGAGCGCCTGCAGCGCACGGTCGCGTTGAAGATGATGTTCGGCCTCGAGCACGACGACACCGTGCGCAAACGGTTCTGGCGCGAGGCGCGCGCGGCCGCCAGCGTCAACCATCCCAACGTCTGCCAGATCTACGATGTCGGCGAAGAGAGCGGCAACCTGTTCATCACGATGGAGCTGCTCGAAGGCGAGCCGCTGACGGAGCATCTGGGGCGCGGGCCGCTCAGCATCGACCAGGCGGTGCCAATCGCGACGGAGATGCTGGCAGCGCTCGGCGCGATCCACGCGCGTGGCATCGTCCACCGCGATCTCAAGCCATCGAACGTGTTCGTCACCCGTCATGCGGTCAAGCTGCTCGATTTCGGATTGGCCCGGCCCGAAGTCGATCCCACGCTCGATTCCGCCGTCGGCCTGACGCGCAGCGGCATCGTGATGGGTACGCCGCGCTACATGGCGCCGGAGCAGGTGTCCGGCGGCGCGGTCGACGCGCGTACCGATCTGTTCGCCGTGGGCGCGCTTCTCTTTGAAATGCTGGCAGGCCGTCCAGCATTCAACGGCCGTTCAGTGATGGAGATTCTCAACGCGACGTTGACCGAGCAGCCGCCGGCCCTGACCGGATCGCCCGCCGTGGCGGCGGTGGACCGTGTCATCCGGCGCGCGCTGGCGAAGAGTCCGGCTGGACGTCCGATCTCCGCCGAGGCGATGGCTGACGAGCTGAATGCGGTGCGAGGCATCATCGAGGACCCGGGCCACAAGACGCGCGGGATGGCGCGGCCGCTAACCCGCGTCGTCGTGTTGCCGTTTCACGTCCTGCGTCCGGATCCGGACATCGACTTTCTGGCCTACAGCCTGCCCGACGCGATCACCACCTCCCTCGCCGGGATCGGATCGCTCATCGTTCGATCGAGCGCGACGGCCGCGCGTTTCGCCACGGCGGCGCCCGACATCAAGGCGCTCGCCGCCGAAGCCGACGTCGATCGCGTGGTGATCGGGACGCTCCTCCGCTCGGGCGACCAGTTGCGCGCGACGACACAGCTCGTCGAGGCGCCGGGAGGAACCTTGCTGAGCTCGCACACGGTGCAGTCGCCGCTCGGCGATCTGTTTCGGATGCAGGATGACATCGCGCGGCGGGTGGTCGAGGGGCTGGCGCTGCCGCTGGTGGGCGAACGCCATACGCCGTCTCCCGATGCGCCGCACAATCCGACGGCGTACGAGCACTATCTCAGGGCCAACGAGCTCGCGCGCACCTATGAAGGGATGGTGAATGCCCGTACGCTGTACGAGCAGAGCCTCGAGGCCGACCCGAACTTTGCACCGGCGTGGGCGCACCTGGGACGGTGCCATCG